>WNGJ01008223.1_pt1 | contig 11112 bp, 8 predicted proteins | sample 5400611 | NCBI WGS metagenome assembly WNGJ01 (sample SAMN13153375, study PRJNA577476) | soil metagenome | isolation source: 40 cm soil or saprolite under Garry oak tree replicate 1 | place: USA:California | collected 2016-06-15 | reverse complement strand
CTTCCTCCTCGGCTTCCTGAACGATGCGGCGCGCACTGATCGGCGTGACCGCAGCACCGGGAGGTTGTGCAGCGGTCTTTGGTTTGGTTTCGTCATCTCCGAAACGTTTCTTGGCCTCGGTCTCGGCCTTACGCTTCGCCTCCTCGTCGTGGCGGCGACGCTCGTCCTCTTCGCGCTTTCGCGCCTCGGCCGCCTCGTGGTCGGCCCGCTCGGCCGCCTCTTTTTCCTCGCGTCGACGGGCCACTTCTTCGGCAATCCGCCGCTCCTCGATCTCATTGACCTTCGATTCCGCAAGGGCGTGAGCGCGAGCCGTTCGCTCTTCCTCGGTCAACTGACGCAGCACGAGGCCTGATGGCTTGCCGCCGGACGTACCCGGCGCGTGCGGGACGGCCCCCGCAGAGCCAGCCGCAGCACCCCTGCCGCCCGGCGCTCCCCGGCGCGGCGCGGACACGGCCGGCGTTGCGGCCGGCGCAGTCTCGGCGACTTTGCCATCGCCCGGACTCATGGTCCGCCGCTTCACTTTTTCGACCACGACCGCTTTCGTGCGGCCGTGGCTGAAGCTTTGGCGCACCACCCCTTGCTCGACGCTGCGCTTGAGCGTCAAGGTCTTGGTTGGGGTGACCGTCAAGGTCTTCTCGCCGGGATTCTTGGTTTCAGTCATTACGATCCTGGTTCCGGAGTAGTGCCATTTCGCTGCCGTGAGCCGCGGTCCCGGTTGCCCGGGTCATCAGCTCGGAAGTATTCGAGAAACCGCCAGCGTGCGAGAAATGTCTCGCTCGCCCGACCGGCCAGCAATGCTGCGTGTACCACATTTAGGCGGCCCAATGCCAAATCCAATTGAGCGGACATGAAGGCTTCGACAATTTTTCCCTCCGCCGCATGGTCCCCACGGCGCTTCAAGGCCGTAGCAAGCCTGCGACCATCTTCCTCCCCGGCGTCTCGTGCCCTGATAAGGACCACCAGGGGTGCTGCCGCAACGGCCGTCTCTACCTTTGCAAAGCCCAGGATGACGAGTCCCGCCTTATGGGCAACCGACAGGGCATTCAGCGCCGATTGCGCCAGAAGCCGGTCCAGCTCGTCCGCAAGCTCAGTGGAGACGCTGACGTCGGCCTTAAAGCCGCGCCCAAAGATGCGCCGCCGAACCGCCTCCTCGACGAGACGACGGCGGGCGGTGATCCAGACGCCCCGTTTTGGTAACCGATGCTTGAGATCCGGCACCACGGCGCCATCCGGACCGACGACAAACCTTATGAGCTCCCCGACGGGGCGCACCTGGCGGGTTGCGATGCACAATCGCTCCCTCGGCGCCGCCGCGGCGCACGCCTCCCGAACCGTGATCGCATCCTCTGCCAGTCTTTGCATGGCGCTCCGTCACAACTCGCTTAGGCCGGCTGCTCGGCGGCCGCTTCGGCCTCCTGTGGAGCCGCGAACTGGGTGGCGAGTTCGGCTTCCGTGATCCATCCGGCCTTGACGCGGGCCTGCATGATGATGAGTTCGCATTCTTCGCGCGTGAGGTCGAAGCCGTCGAGGAACCCCGGGGTGCGAGTGGCTTCGCCATCCTTGCGCTCGGTCCAGCCGGCGAGGTCGTCGGTCGCGCAACCAGCAAGGTCCTCAACGGTCTTTATGCCGTTTTCTCCCAGCGCGACCATCATCTTGGCGGTGACTCCGGGTACCTCCTTGACGTCGTCCGAAACCCCAAGCTCCGTGCGCCTCGCGTCGTATTCGGCTTCGACCTTGGCCAGATAGTCGTGCGCGCGCGTCTGCAGTTCCGTCGCCGTATCGTCATCGAAGCCTTCGATCGATGCGATATCCTTTTGGTCGACCATGGAAAGCTCTTCAACCGAGTTGAAACCCTCCGAGGCCAGGAGCTGGCCGACCACCTCGTCGACGTTGAGCGTCTCCATGAACATCTTGGTGCGCTTCTCGAACTCGGCTTGCCGACGTTCCGATTCTTCCTGCTCGGTGAGGATGTCGATGTCCCATCCGGTCAGCTGGGAGGCGAGCCGCACGTTCTGGCCGCGCCTTCCGATGGCGAGCGAAAGCTGCTGGTCCGGAACCACGACCGAGATACGCTCGCGGTCCTCGTCGAGTACCACCTTGGCGACTTCGGCCGGCGCCAGCGCATTGACCACGAAGGTCGCGACATCCGGCGACCACGGAATGATGTCGATCTTCTCGCCCTGCAACTCATTAACCACCGCCTGCACGCGTGACCCGCGCATGCCGACGCAGGCGCCGACCGGGTCGACCGAGGAATCCCGCGAGATCACGGCGATCTTGGCCCGTGAGCCCGGGTCGCGCGCCACCGCCTTTACTTCGACGATACCGTCGTAGATCTCCGGCACCTCCTGGGCGAAAAGCTTGGCCATGAATTGCGGATGGGTGCGCGAGAGGAAAATCTGCGGACCGCGCGGCTCGCGGCGCACATCGTAAATGTAAGCGCGGATACGATCGCCGTTGCGGAACAATTCGCGCGGCAACAGTTCGTCGCGCCGCACGATCGCCTCGCCGCGGCCGAGATCGGCGACCACATTGCCGTATTCCACCCGCTTGACGATGCCGTTGACGATGTCGCCGATGCGGTCCTTGAATTCCTGATATTGGCGATCACGCTCGGCCTCGCGCACTTTCTGCACGATCACCTGCTTGGCCGACTGCGCCGCGATGCGTCCATATTCAAGCGGCGGTAGCGGTTCAGCGATGTAGTCGCCCACCCGGGCGGCCGGATTGCGCCGCCGTGCGTCCTCGACGCTGATCTGGATCGCATCGTTTTCAACCTGATCGGCGACAAGCAGCAGGCGCGACAACCGCATTTCGCCGGTTTTTGGATTGATCTCGGCGCGCACCTCGGTTTCGCTCCCATAACGCGAGCGCGCCGCTTTCTGGATGGCGTCTTCCATGGCGGCGATGACGATGCCGCGATCAATCGCCTTTTCGCGAGCGACCGCATCGGCGATCTGCAACAATTCGAGCCGGTTGGCGCTGACGGCCATCGGTCATTCTCCTTCATGCTGTGACGCTGCCGGCGGCGTCCCGGAAGCGCGTTTATTCTTCATGCGTTGCCGTGAGGCGTGATCGTAGCGAGGCCTGGAGTCGGCGCCCTTCCCTGGGACCGCGGGCGTCCGGCCCGCTGCCCCCTCCCTACCTTCCCCCGGGTAGGGAGGGGGCAGCGGGACGCCCGCGGTCCCCCCAGGGAAGGACTTGCCGCGGCGCAACGCAGCGGCGATGAGGTCATCAGTGAGAACGAGTCTCGCGTCCGTCATGTCGTCGAACGGCAATTGCACCTCGGCGCCGCCATCGGGACGGTCTTCGATCCGGATGCACGCAGCGATGTCGTCGACCCCAACAAGATTGCCGCGGTACCGACGCCGGCCCTCCAACGCGACCGCAAGTTCGATCTTTACGACCTTGCCAATGTGGCGTTCAAAATCCGAGCGACGCACCAGCGGCCGGTCGAGGCCGGGTGAGGAAATTTCGAGCCGGTAAGCGCGCTCGATCGGATCGGCGACATCGAGCACCGGCGAAATGGCGCGCGACACCGCTTCGCATTCCTCAATTGCCATGGTGCCGTCGGGCCGCTCCGCCATGATCTGCACGGTGCAGCCATCAAGTCCCGAAACCCGCACGCGCACCAACCGAAACCCGAGATCGATAAGCACCGGCGCCGCGATCGCGGCGATGCGCGACGCCACCCCGGTTTCCGCGATCAGGCGCGGCTCCGCCAGGATGGCGCTATCGATCGGACCCGTATCGACAGCGGGGGTCGCCTCGGTCGTCATGGTACGTGCAGCTTGCCTTTCATCGCGCTGCCGGCTCGCCTATCCGCGGCCGGACGACGCAGGTAATAAAAAAGAGCGGGTCCCGGGCGGGGCCCACTCTCATGAGCCGATCGAGTGTTCGATCGTTATGAGATGTCAATATGACGCAAATAGATATAGCTCATCACGGCCCTAATGCAAGGGGCTTTTCTACCTGACCTTGACGTATTTCCGCAGCACGCGCGGCCTGGGTTCCCCGGCGAATACGTTGCCGAATTTATCCACTGCGCCGAACTCGGCGCCGCTGCCCGTCGTCGTGCCCGGGTTGCCGCCCTGATCCAGAATGAAATACTTCACCCAGCCGCGCAGCGCGTCGCCGATCCGGATTCCCTGCTCGAATCCCGGATTGTCCACGTTGTCGGATTCGGAGTCGAACACGTAGATGAGGTCTTCGTCGTTGACCGAAAACGCTATTCCGCTTGGCATTCCGAACTGGTGCCAGGTCGCCAGGTGTTTCCCGTCCTGATCGAAGATTTGTATGCGGGTATTGGATCGATCGCACACAAACAGACGGCCGCGTTTGTCCATGGCAACGCAATGCGCCGTCCTGAACTCGCCCGGCGCGTATCCGGTCTTCCCCCATGCCTTGATGAACTTGCCGTCCTTCGAATACTTCACGATGCGGTTGTTCGAGCCGTGGCCGTCCGCGACAAAAATATCGCCGTTGGGCGCGGTCACCACGCCTGCCGGCGCGCGGAAATGATACTCATCGCTTCCGGCAACCCCGGGTTCGCCGAGCGTCATCAACACGGCGCCGTCGGGACTGAATTTGCGGACGATGTGCCCGGCCTTCACGCCAGCTTTGGCGGCCGTTGCCACCGCGTCTTCGGCGGCCCCATCTGTTGCCCAGACATTGCCGTCGCGATCCACATGCAGCCCGTGCGGCCAGACGAACATCCCCGCGCCGAAGCTTTTGACGACGTTGCCCTTGGTGTCGAACTTGTAAATTGTGTCGTGAGGCTTGAGCTTGCCGTCCGGATACATGCAGTCGAGACCGAACCGGCCGCCCCTCGCGGCCGGCACCGGGCTCGTCTCATCGCATCGGATAAAGGCCCAGATGCTTTCTCCGTCAACGTCGACCTGAACCGAAGCCGGCGGGCCCATTTCCCGGCCGCCTGGAAGTTTCGCCCATTCGCCTCCCGGAACGCTGGGGCCGCCTCCATCCGCCAACCCCCTGACCGGGCGGTATGGGTTGTCGGCAGGGGCTTGGGCGAAACACAACCCGTCCGCAGCAAGCAGCGCTGCAATGCCATACAACGCCATCCATCCAACTCGATTTGCCTTTGACATGACACACCCCGCGTCGTGGCCGGGCTTGTCCCGGCCACCTCGATTATTTTGCTTCATGCCTAAACACTCGGGTCGCCGGGACAAACCGGCGACGACGCCCCGCTATTGCGACACACTCCGCGCAAAGCGGGGAGAGTGAGCGGTCACTGCCACGCCGAGTAAACGGGCTTGCCGATCAGAGTCGCCGGATTGGCGCCCGGCCGCGGACGGAATTTCTGGAAGCGCCCGGCGTCAACTTCGGCGACGTAGAGGTTCCCCTCCTGGTCTGTGGCCATGCCGTGCACGCCCCACAGCGTACCCGGGAAATCACCGACCGTTCCCCACGCGTAGAGGAGATGACCTTCCAGGTCATACTTCAGCATCTTGTGGGTATTGCGATCGAACGTCGCCAGCGTCCGATCGGCGCCGATCACGACGAAGTGGAGGCTCGATGGGCTCACCGCAATCTTCCACTCGGACAGGTACTTGCCGTTCTCATCGAAGATCTGGATGCGGTGGTTGTCGCGATCGTTGACGAACACGCGCCGCGTCGCAACGTCCACCGCGACGCCGTGCACGTTGTTCATATACCCGGGTCGCGTCTCCTTTCCCGGGTCGCCCGACATGCCGAAATCCAGCAGGAACTTGCCACTCGCATCGAACTTTGCGACGCGCGTGCCGTTGTAGCCGTCGGCCACATAGAAGGTCCCGTCGGGCAACCACGCCATGAACGTCGGCCGGTTGAAATGCGTCCCATCGGCACCCGGTACGTTGGGCGTCCCGATCGTCTGCACCAGCTGCTTGCCGTCGTTCGTGAACTTGTAGATCGCGTGGGTGTGATCGTCGACGATCCAGACATGCTTCTGCGCATCGTAGGGGCTGATGTAGACGGCGTGCGGGCGCTTGAACATGTTGTCCCACTGCGTCCAGTCTTCGGTGAGGTTGCCCTGCGCGTCGACCACGATGATGCTGTGGTGCCAGCGCGAATCGACACCCATCTCGCGGTAAGGCGGCTTATCGCCTCGCCACATTTCCATTCCCTTCGCGGCATCCTGGCGCGACCCGCCGGCGCCCGGCGGCGACGTCGTATTGGCGTTGCGCCATGGCAGGCCAGGCACGGGGAATTGCACGTTCGGACCGATATCGGTCAGCAGCCTCGTCGCGGGACGCCGCATGGCGGGCAACTCGCCGCCACCGAGCAGAAACACGCGGTTCGGGCTCTCGGCGAAGATGCCGCGGGCGCCTCCATAGGTCCACTTCTCGTGGCCCGGGAGCGTGCTGAGATCTTTCGGCCATCCCTCCTGCACTTCATAGGGGCCGGAGATGTCCTGTGCCCCAATGGCGCCCGGCACGGCACTGAACGAAGTCGGTGTCGCCGCAGTCTGGGCTTCCGCCGGCGGGTTTATGAGCCGGCTGCCCCCCGCGACCCCGATGGCCAAGCCCATCGCCAACGACAATCCTACTGTGACGGTTTTACTCATAGCGTTCCTCCCCGCACGTACGACCCGGCGAAGCTGTTCCCCCACCCTACCCTCCCCCGCAAGCGGGGAAGGGTAGGGTGGGGGTTTTCGCGGGCGTAGTCGATTGCAATAACATTCTATACCGGAAGTCCGTCTCTTTGCACTACTCCGCGGCCTATGTGCGAGCGCGCCGTTCAGCCTACTGGCCCGGATGGAGCGCAGCGAAATCCGGGACGGCCTAACTAACCCGGACTTCGCTGCGGGCCGCCGGGTCGCGCGAAGGAGTATCGCAGTGGTTGGTCATCGAGGACCCCAGCCCATCGCTGAGCGCGCACGGGTTCCGCGACCTCGGCGAGATATGTCACTCGGCCGCCGTGTGGCCGGTCCAGTTCGGCATCGAGTAGCCGCAGGACGATGACCTCAACCCCGTGATAGTCACGTGCCGCCCGGACAACCGGTTCAATGTCTGCCACCAGGGCGTTGCAACGGACACAGCTGGCAGCTGCCGATCAGGCCACCGCTGGGTGTCACCAACACCAGCTCTGCAGTCGTGGCTTTACGGCCATCGTCGCCCTTCTGAATTTGGATGACGGGTCTGGCAGAAGCAGCTTCTCGCCCGTCGCAGAAATTCATTCTGAAAAGTTACACCGGCTGCCGCCGAATATCTGTACGACCACATCATCGTCGGCAAGGAGGCCCACGCGAGCTTCAAGGGGCTGCGGTTGATTTGAGTGGGGCACCCCGCGGCAAGGTTTCTACTGAAATTGCGGAAAGTCGAGCGGCGGCGGTTGGCTGATTGATGCCAAGCCAAACGCCGCCGTCCGACGTCCTCTTCAAGCTTGTCTAACGATTGACGGGTGTCAGCGGCGATGATGGCGCGGCGGGGAAGTTGCGCATGACCTCTTCACCGACCAGCCGCCCGAGTGTCCGTCCGTCAACATCTGCCGTCCGGAAATGGATTCCGCCCCAAATTCGGGCCTCTTCATTTTCGTCGGCCAGTTGCGAGAACCGGGTGTAGCTACGGGTCACGCCCGCAACAGGCGGCCAGGTTATGCTGACATTGACGTCGTCGCTGCCGAATTGGGCTTTGAGGACGACTTCAGCGGCCCCCGACAGGCACGAGTGACCAGACGGATAGTCCTGGTGGGCCGGCGTACCCAGAAGCGGCTCCCAATTGGGATCGGCCTTCAGCACCGAATTGTTGAGCACCCCCGCGCCGCGGATCGCTGTGATCGGCCGCCAGTGATGCCACTTATTCTTCTCGACCCAGCAGGCAAAGAGTGAATCAGCCCCGGCCGTCGTCAGTAGGGCGAACAGGCGGGCATTGTCGAGGACGCTTCCGTCCTTTTTGATCGCCGCCGCGCGCGCCGCCGCGTTCCACGGCACCGAGATCTGCAGAATCCAGAAGATAGCCGCCGCGGTCTGGTCGGCGGTCCGCGTCGTGCTGTTGCGGGCGCCGATCGCCTTGACCTCGTTGAAGTCGCGCGCGAATTCGGTGCTGGTGAGCGCGGGTGGGCCATTCAATCCAAGGCCGCTCGCGCTCTTGACCACGAACGGTGTCACCTCGCCCCATGCGGCGAGCACGGCCGGCAGGTTGTGCGGTGGAGTTACCTGATACATTCCCGGTCCGCTCCTCATGACGGCCGCCCTGTTCGCGTCTGCCTTGTCCTTGCTCCGGATGTCGATGATCCTCTCGGCGACTTGCGTGCCGAGTTGGACGGCATCAGCTTTCGCTTTCGCATCGCCGATTTTGCCGAGCGCGACATCGAGTGCGTCGTCGAGCATGGCGCGTTGGGCCGGAACCAGCCGCACCAGCGCGCCGTGCGCGGCGGCGGCGACCGCCGCATCAATCGACGCACCAGCCGGTGCCTTGATATCGACGGCATAGGCTTTCCCGCGCGAATCAACGGCGCGGGCCGCGTCGTACATCGCCACGTGGGCGATCGCGAGCATGCGCGATTGCACGGCGGAGTTGGACGCCGCCGTGGCATTGATGGCGATCGCGTTCCAGTCGGTGATCACGTCGGCGCGCGCCGCCCTTTGCGGCACGGTGGCGGCGAGGCCAACCGTGAGGACGGCGACGCAAGGCGCAAGGAGCGTGGATGCCTGCGCGAACTTCTTCCGAACTGCCGAATTGGGGCTCATGGCGTTTCCCTCCGGGTTAGCGGTGTTACCGGTCGTGGGCCGGCTTGGACGGATGCACGTGAGGCCATATCCGCGGCAAATACCGTGAATACCGAAGGCCTCTCAGTTCGGCTTTATCCCCGCCGCCTTGATCAGTGCGGCGTTGATGCCGATCTCCTCTCTCACACGCGCATCGAAATCGGCCGGGTTCATGGTCATCGGCTCGACCCCGATCATGATTAGTTTCTCCTGCACTTTTGGCATCTGCAGAGCGTGCACCGTCTCGCGGTGAAGCTTTTCGGCGATCTCGCGTGGTGCTTTTGCCGGGAGAAACATCCCATACCAAAGGACGTAGTCCGCATCCACGAAGCCAACCTCTGCCAATGTCGGCACCTCCGGCAGCGCGGCCGAGCGCGTCGTGCTGTTGACGGCAAGAGCGCGCAGCTTGCCGTCGCGAAGATGGGGAAGCACAAGGCCGACCGGGAGAAGCGAGAAGTCAAGCCGTCCAGCCATGACTTCGGACATCGCTTCCGGGCCGCCCGGGAAGGGAACATAGAGGGCTTCGATTCCGACACTGGCCCGGAAGCGCTCTGCGCTCATATGGTTTCCAGTCCCCACCCCACCTCCAGAGACGTTGAAGGAGCCTGGCTTGGCCTTGGCGGCGGCAACGAGCTCGTGAACGGTCTTGAAACCGCGGGACGGCGCAACAACCAGCACGTTCGGCGAATTGCCGAGCGGAATGACCGCAGAAAAATCGCGCGCCGGGTCGTAGCTCAGGTTCGGATAGAACGCCGGAATGATCGTATGCGCCGAGGAGACGATGAGAATGGTGTGCCCGTCGGGCTCCGATTTCGCGACAGAGGCAACGCCAATCGCCCCTCCGGCACCGGTTCGGTTTTCCACCACGATCGATTGACCGAGTCGAGCCGAAAGCTGATCCAGAACGACACGCGCAATGATGTCGGTGTTGCTGCCGGCGGAAGCTGGCACGATTGTACGGATCGGCTTGGTCGGCCAAGCCTGCGCTCCAGCTTCCGTGCTCGCGATGGCAACCGCAATGGCCGCCAGCAAGGCCAAGCCCGTCCGTTCCATAAGACCTCCGATAGCTTTGTTTGACGCTACGTCCGAGGCCCGCGATACGGAAATACATAATCTGTCGCTTTCGTATAATCTGAGGTTATGAGGCTGGAAGCACGATTGCGCGCATTTGCAGCGTTTGCCCGTCTGCGCTCGTTTTCGGGCGCTGCTCGGGAGCTTCGTATCAGTCAGCCCGCCGTCTCCAAGCACATCGCCGACATGGAGCACGAGTTTGGGGCGCCGCTCGTCGACCGTCGGCAACGCAGAGGTGCATTGTCCTGGCGCAGGCAGCACTTGGCGTTCCTGAGTTCCGCGAGCTGGGCTCCGGCGCGTTGCGGATCGTGGCCGCTGGGGTGAGCGGTACGTATCTGCTGCCCGAAGTGATCGCGCAATTCCAGCAAGCACATCCCGGGATACGAGTCTCCCTGGAGCTCGCCACATCGGCGAGGGCTGTGGAAGCACTTCGTTCCCATCGTGCCGAACTCGGGATGGTCAGCGGATTTGTGGCGGGGCCGGAAATCGAAATCGAACCGCTGTTAAGGAACGAGATCGTCGTCATTGGCCCGCGCCGGCTTGCCGCACGTCGGTTGTCACGCGACCAACTTGAATCGCTGACCTGGATCTCGCGCGAGGAAGGGTCGGCAACACGGGCCGTCGTGGAGGCTGCTTTCGCGGACCTCGGGATCGCGCCGAGACGTCGATTGGAATTGCCGTCGTGGGAAGCAATCAAGCTCATGGTCAGGCGCGGTTATGGTGTCGCGGCCTGCAGTCGGTTCGTGGTCGAGGAGGAGGTGCGGACAGGCCTTCTTGCCGTGATGCCCATTCGCGGATGGAAAGTCAGCAATACGATGTCCGTCATTCGCGTCCGCGACGCGGCACTCACGCCTGCAGGCGAGCAATTTTTGATCATGTTGCGCACGCGTGCGGGCCAAGCCGGGTTGCAAGGCTCGTCCAGGCACCGGCGGCGGCGCTAACCAAGCCGTTATCGGCTCCGACTTCGGCAGTTGGCCCGTTGCTGGGATGCCGGCCGGCTACCAGCAGGGCCGCTTACTGGGGCGGTCCTGCCGTGGCAGCCACGTAGTCGGTGCGGCTCCTCGTCGACATCGAGCTTCACACCCGGCGTATTTTGAGGTTCACGCCACGCGGCGAAATTCCAGATAGCACGGCGTTCGCCCCTCTCGCTTTGCCTTCGCCTCATACCGGGTGCCATGAAATTCAGGCCATGGCTTGCGCCAGTCGTCGGCGCGTTCCGCGGTCCAGAAGAAATCCGGCGCGCGCATGAAGCGCTCAAGCGTCCAGGCGGCATAGTCCACAATGTCGGTCGCAAAGCGAAAGAGCCCGCCGGGCCGCAACACGCGCGCCAG
>WNGJ01023100.1_pt1 | contig 11113 bp, 10 predicted proteins | sample 5400611 | NCBI WGS metagenome assembly WNGJ01 (sample SAMN13153375, study PRJNA577476) | soil metagenome | isolation source: 40 cm soil or saprolite under Garry oak tree replicate 1 | place: USA:California | collected 2016-06-15 | reverse complement strand
TGCTGCCGTCATTTCCGGGCCTTGATCCGCACCGTCGGGCGCTATCGGCCGGCGTGAAAATCTCCGGCGCCACCGTCCATTTCGTGGTTCCGGAAACCGACGCCGGTCCGGTTGTGATGCAGGGCGCGGTCGCGGTTCGCGATGACGATACGCCGGACACGCTGGCGGCGCGCATCCTCGAGGTCGAACACTGCATCTATCCCGATGCGCTGCGGCTGCTCGCCGGTGGAAGAATTCGCCTCGACGGCGATATCTGCAAAACCGCCGGCAGCATTGCCTCCGACGATGTCTTGATTTCGCCCTGCATTACCTAGAGTTTGCCGGCGCTGCCGGTAGGGAGTGTCAAATGGCGAAAATTGCGGTTGTCGGCTGTGGCGCGATGGGGTCGGTCTATGCCGCGCTGATGGTGGACGCCGGTCACGAGGTATATGCCGTGACGCTGTGGCCCGATCACGCCGAGGCGATGGCCTCCAAAGGCCTGCGCTGTGAAGGCGCCAGCGGCGATCGCACGGTGCCAATTCATGCCTCCACCACGACCGACGGGATCGGCCCCTGCGATCTCGTCATCATTGCGACCAAGTCGTTCGATGTCGAGGCGGCGGCGCATTCCTGCACTGCGCTGCTTGGCCCGGAAACCATCGTCCAGACCATCCAGAACGGCTTGGGATCGCCGGAGATCGCCGCCCCGATACTCGGCGCCGATCGTATCGCGGTCGGCGTGGTCGGCGGTTTCGGCGCCTCGATACGCGCGCCCGGGCATGCGCATCACAACGGCATGGAGATGATTCGCTTCGGTGCATTCGCGGGGCTCCCCAAACAGCTTCTGCAGGCCTCGGCCAAGATCTGGCAGCAGGCCGGCTTCAAGGTCGCCCTGTTTGACGACATCAGGCAGATGGTCTGGGAAAAACTGATCATGAACGTCGCCTTCTCCGGCACGTCCTGCACGACAGGGCTCAGGGTTGGCGAAATCCTCGCTGATGCCGATGCCTGGAGCGTGGCGCGGGACTGCGCCGAGGAAGCGATCGCGGTCGCGAGGGCCTCGAATGTCCGGCTGGATGTCGGCGATCCGATCGAGCATATCCGCAAGCTCGGCAGCAAGATTCCCGACGCGCGTCCCTCGATGCTGTTGGACTATGATGCCGGGCGCCGATGCGAGGTAGACGCCATCAATGGCGCGATTGCCCGGCTGGGAAAACCGCTGGGCGTAGCGACGCCCGCCAACGACACGGTGGTCGGCATCATCAGGGCGCGCGAACGCCGCATGCTCGCGCAACAGGCCGCGTGAAAATAAAACCCCCGGCGGGAAGCCGGGGGCGAATCATGATTGCTTGCGCGGATCGTGACGAGGTTAAGAGACCTTCAGATTTTCCGCGGAGCTCTTGCCGCGATTTTCCACAAGGTCATATTCAACAACCTGATTTTCGTTGAGGGTCGAGAGTCCCGCGCGCTCGACCGCCGAGATATGGACGAACACGTCCTTATCGCCGGCCATCGGCTTGATGAACCCATAACCCTTCGTCGGGTTGAACCATTTGACGGTGCCTTTTTGCATCGCCTGTCTCCTAGTCTAGACATAAAAAAGACGCGGCCACGCTTCTTGCGTGCCACGCCACAAGCGGGCTTCCGGATGTCTGCTGAATTTCTTAGTCGCGAAACGCACAGTCGAACGGCCTAGATCCGATTGTGCCTGATATAGCAACACGAAATTTGCGCCTTAGCAAGCTTCCGGCATGGCTGACGAAATCGAGTCGGCGGTGAAGCCGCGCGCAACCACCTGTGGCATGGGAACAACAATAACCGGCAATCGCCCCTTGCAAGCGACCGAGAGTGATTGACGGTTCCGCAGAACTGGGGGCAAATCGCACCGCCGATGGTATTTTTTATGTATTGCAGGGCTGGTGCTCTATTTTGAGAATAGCATTCATGTGCTGCTCGTCGCAGCCCGCGCGCGCAGAGGAGCCAAAGGGGGCTCGAACCGGCCGCGGGCTTGCAAGGGCCGTCACGATCGTTTTCGTCCTGATCCTGGCCGCAGCGGCGGCGGCGCTACCTGCCCAGGCGCAAATCGTACCCACTCCGACCCCCACGCCAACACCCATTCGGACCCCCACGCCGTCGCCAACCGCTGTCAATTCCGATCTTTCGGCGCGGGCGGCGGTGGCCAATCTCGGCAGCAATTTCCTGGAGCGCCTCGGAAACCAGGCGACAAACGGTTTCGGCAAGGCGGTGGCGAGCAATCCAGGCGGCGGAGGCGCCTCTGAGGCCACCGACGCGCCACGTTTCCGGACCTGGACGGAGGCCTACGGAATCTCGGCCCAGACCGGCCCGCTGGGCTTTTTCGTCGGCGATCGTCGACAGACCTGGGGCGGGGTCGCAGGCTTGGGGGCGCGGGTCGCCCCCGGCGTCAATGTCGGTGTTTCGGTCGACCAGAGCCGCACGGCGATCGATGTTCCGCTGGCGCTGCAGTCGGCGACGCTCGACCTCACCCAGGTCGGCTTTAACGCCTCGGTCGACAAGGGTCCTTGGACCTGGGCGATTGCGCTGGTCCACGGCTTTGGAAAAATCAACTCGAGCCGGGACACCGGCTTTGGCATCGCCGCCGCCGGTTACAATGCTCGCCTCGATGGTGCGTTGACCGAGCTCAGTTACTACTGGAACGCCGACCACAGCCGCGTCGTGCCCAAGGCTGCGTTTGAATATGTACGGGCCTCGACCGGATCGTTGCAGGAGTTCGGCGGTTTCGATCCCGTGACGGCAACCGGCGCAACCGCGGAGCGCGCACGGCTGCTGGTGGGCGCGGAGATCGGGCATTACTGGATCTTCGATCGAAAGATTTTCGATCTGTCCGCCTACGGCAAGTTCGTCGACAATGTCACGCAGAATTTCAGCGCGGTCACGGTCAGCCTCGGCGCCCAGAGCATCACGGTGCAGGGCATTGGCGAGAGCCGGTATGGCGCGGATGCCGGCGCTTCAGCATCGCTCAGCCTGAGCAATACGGTGCGCCTCTACCTCAACTATGATGGCAAGTTTCGCAGCGCGATGCAGTCGCACCAGGGGACCCTCGGCGTCGAGCTGAAGTGGTAGTGCGGCTAATCAGCGCATGAGCCGAAACGTGGCTGCTCCGTCAAACCGGTCCGGCGGCCGAATATCCCTGCAATCCAAAGTTCTCTCGTGATGCCGCCATCATCGGCACCAGCGCGTCGGGGTGAATGAATTCATCCCTGAAGCAGGCATAGGTCTTGGGATCGAAGATCTTCTTGAGCCAATCGATAACGATCTTGTGTCGATCGGAGTTGCGGAATTCCTTGTGGTAGGTGAGCCAAAGGTCGGCATGATGGCTGACGCCCATATCGACGGCGACCAACGGCGCGCCCAATGCGATCGACGAAGTCGGCAGGAAGCCGACGCCTGCGCCTCTTTCTACCGCGTACAGCACTCCGACGCTGGAATTCGTCTTTATCCCGACCACGCCTTGCAGCGAGCTCAGCCCCAGAATTCGGGCGTAAGCGGTGTCGTCGACTTGCGGGGCGTTCTGCTTGATGATCCTGTGCCTCTTGAGGTCGGTCAGCGATCCAGGCCTGCTCCATCGCGCAGCGAAGATCGACCGTGACCTTCCGGTAGGTCTTCTGGAAGTCGATCAACCGCGGCAGAATCCAGAAATTGCCCGGCCCCTCGGTCACCGCGACGCGCACCGTCCCCGCGGGATCGTGCGACGACTGATGCGCGCGCCGGAAGACATTGAAGGCGTGCCGCTCCATTTCGGTCACGTCCGCGATCATCGCCAATCCCTCTTCGCTAAGCGTCAACCCGCTCTGATCGCGAAGGAATAGCTTGCAGCCGATCCGCTCCTCGAGCCGGTCGATCCTGCGCATCAGCGTCGTGCTCGTCAGCGACAGCACTTCTGCGGCGTTGCGGAAGCTCTTATGCTTCGCGCAAACGAGAAACGCTTTCAGATCGTCCCAGGACGTATCCAAAGCTTCGTCAAATCGGTGCTGCGTCACCGCAGCACCCCTGTGCAATAGTTGCTGCATACCCCAAATCCCCACCCGGTATGGTGCTACAGCGGGCTGGAGTAACGATAGATGCGCAATCCCGCGAAGGAAAGGCCGTCTTTGCCCGGAAGACACGATTTCGATTCTCTATCGACCAGTTCGGTGATCGAGGTTCGCCCTGCGAAGCGGTCCGAACTTTCGATGCTGACGGATATGGCCCATCGCCTTGTTCCGGGAGTTGAGGCCACGGAGCCGGTGCTCGGGGAATACCTGGCGCTCGATCCCGAATGCATCCTGACCTTCAGCCGGCGCGAGATCGTGCTCGGCGCCATGGCCTTTCTCTATCTCGGCAGCCGCGGACACGACGCTCTGATCACGGGGGAGATGTCCTTGACGCATCCCGACATTGGGTTGCTCGCGGCGAGCAACGAAAAAGTGTCTGCCATCTACATCTGGGCCATTGCTGCCACCGGTCGCGGTATCGCAGGTCTCGGCAATGCCGCCGCTCATCTGAGAAGGCCGCGTTATGTCAACGCCGATTGTTATGCCCGGCCTTCGACACTTGCGGGTCGCGATCTTTTGATCGCCACCGGGTTCACGCCGATACCGAATTTGCAGCCCGACCTCTGGTGTTACGAACGGCCCTGGAATCGTCTTCCGTCCCGCGCACCAGCGGTCAAATCAACGAGGAGCCTCGCAGATGCACGGCACTAGTTTTCCGAAAGCGGCAAGAACCCAATCGCGGGCGGTTTCGATCCGCATCGCCCGCGATCCCAACGATCTGATGCTGGTCACGGCGATCCGTGCGGCAGTCTACCTGGCCGAGCAGGATTGCCCGATCGAGGAAGAATTCGACGGCAACGACCTGGTCGCGGCGCACTTCCTCGGATTTGTCGGCAGCGAACCCGCGGGTTGCCTCCGGGTGCGGTTTTTTGGCGAGTTCGCCAAGGTCGAGCGGCTTGCCGTCCGGCATCAGTTCCGGCGCTCGCGTGTATCGTTCAAGCTGGTGCAGGCCAGCGTCGACTACATCAAGCGCAAGGGTTTTCGAAAAATCTACGGTCAGGCGCAGGACCGGCTGGTGGACTTCTGGGCGCATTTCGGCGCCAAGCCGCTTGGCCATAACCGCAAGATCACGTTCTCCGATTTCTCCTACACCGAGATGGTGCTCGAGATCGAGCCGAGCGCTGACGCCATCACACTGGACAGCGATCCTTACGTGATCATCCGCCCCGAGGGCGATTGGGACCGGCCCGGCGTGCTGGACATGTCATCGGGTCGCCCGGTGACTTCTCCGGTGCGCGCGGGGGCTTTGGTCGAACCATGATCTCGAGCAAGAAAATGATGGCTTCCCTGCAGGAGGATCCGCCGCTTCTGATCTGCGCGGATCTTCAGATCGAATACCTCACCGAGGGCCGCCGCCACGTCATAGCGGACGCCGAGGCGATCACATCGCGTTGCCTCGAACTGACGACGCTTTGGCGCGACAACCTCTGGCCGATCGTCCACCTGAAGCGGATTGCGCAGGCGGCCTGGTTCAACCCGGCATCCAACCTGACGGATTGGATCGCCGAGCTCAAGCCGAGACCGGGAGAGCTTGCCTTCGAGCATCCGCTGCCGTCGGCATACAGCTCGACGCGGTTCGCCGAATACATGGCGAACATGAAGAGCATTCGCTGCGTGCTGTCAGGGTTTTCGCTCGATGAAACCATCCTGTCGACAGTCATCGACGGATTTCATCGCAGCCATCGCTACCAGATTGTCGGCGATGCCGTGGCGTGCAGACGTCCCGGTACCGGCGATGCGGCTTCCTACAAAATGTCCGTCGTCAAGGTAATCAGCAACTTTGCCGGTATCCTGCAAAGCGCGGACCTGAAGCAAGGCGATGCCGCGATCGCGGTATGATACGGTTCGGCAGGGCGAGGAGGGCGGAGCAGGCGTAATCAGCTGGAATTTGAGTTGGGTCGTGGTCCCCTCTCCCCGCGAGCGGGGAAGGTTGATCGCAGATCCAACTAAGCTATCATGCTCTAGTTTCGATCGACCCTGATCACGCGGCCCTTTTCGATCGCGAGCGCCAGCCGGCCCTGCTTCAGCGACAGCGCCGCTTCGCCGAACAGCTCGCGGCGCCAGCCGTGCAGCGCGCCGACGTCGGCATTGTCGTCAGCCGCGATCTGTTCCAGGTCGTCGACGGTGGCGATGATCTTGCTGGCGACGGCGTGACGCTCTGACGTCATCCGCAGCAACACTTTGAGAAGCTCGACGATTGCAGCACCATTCGAATTGCCGCGCGGCTTTTCGATCTTGGGCAGCGTCGCGGGATCGCGCGCGAGGCCGCGCTGCACGGCGGCCACGATATCGGTGCCCCATTTCGACCGGTCGAAACCCTTCGGCAGCGAGCGCAAATTGGCCAGCCGTTCGAGGCTGGTCGGTGCATGGGTGGCGATGTCGCCGACTGCATCGTCCTTCAGAACCCGGCTGCGCGGAACGTCGCGGCTCTGCGCTTCCTGTTCGCGCCAGGCCGCGACTTCCATCAGCACCGCGAGCTCCCGAGGCTTGCGCACCCGCGTCTTCAACCGCTCCCAGGCGCGCTCGGGATGAAAATCATAGGTTCTCGGCGAGGTGAGAACCTCCATTTCCTCGCTCACCCAGTCGTTGCGGCCGCGCTTCCTGAGATCGGCGTCGAGCGCCGTGAATACATCGCGCAGATGGGTGACATCGGAGACCGCGTAATGCATCTGCTCTTCGGTCAGCGGCCGGCGCGACCAGTCGGTGAAGCGGTGCGTCTTGTCCGGCCGGTGGCCGGTAATGCGCTCGACCAGCTGGTCATAGGCAATGGAATCGCCATAGCCCAGGACCATGGCCGCCACTTGCGTATCAAAGATCGGGTGCGGAACGATGCCGGTCTGGTGCCAGACGATTTCAATGTCCTGGCGGGCGGCGTGGAACACCTTGAGCACCTTCTCGTCGGCCATCAACTCAAAGAACGGCTTGAGGTTGATGCCGGGCGCCAGCGTGTCGATCACGACCGCTTCCTCCGCGCTCGCCATCTGTACGACGCAAAGCAGCGGGTAGTAGGTCGTCTCGCGCAGGAATTCGGTATCGACCGTGATGACCGGGTGTTTCGCAAGGCGGACGCAAACAGCTGTCAGTTCCGAAGTGGTAGTAATCAGATCCATGGATGGTCCATAACGCTTCTGACAGGGCGTTCTGCCGAAAGCGCTGATATGTCAAGGGTCTTGCGCCAAATTCGAGCCTTGCATTTCCGCGCGCCGGCGCGTCACTCGCGCGGGACTCAACGCCTCCGGGGATAGCCGGTGGCAGCCTGCGTCCGGCCGAATCCATTTGCTTGGAAGCAGCAGCAGCGCTCAGTAGTCGCTGATGCGCCGGGCAGGCTGGCGGCCTGAGGGAACAGCCAGCACGACGACGCACAGCGCCAGCATCACCAATCCCATGAATTCAAACACCAACGCGTCCACGGCGATTCCCCCCAACAAACCGCCAGATTTGTTGGAAAGCCGTTGATCGCCGCTTAATTCCTGGCGGCGGAGCCCACTGCCAGCCGTGAATGTTCGAGGCAAGGGTTAACGATTCACGTCCCGCAAAACGTCTGCAGCACGCGCTGGTGTGGTTCCGGCGGGTCGGCATAGGCCGCGAATGCCGGCTGGTCCTCGAACGGTTTGGCCAGAACTGTCAGAAGCTCTTCGAACGGCGCAAAATCGTCGCGGTTGACGGCGGCTTCGATCACCGCTTCGACCCGGTGGTTTCTCGGTATGAAGGCGGGATTGATCGCCCGCATCGCGGCTTGCCGCGCGCCGGGATCTTTCGGCTCCTCACCGATCCGTTGCCGCCAGCGCCCCGCCCATTCGTCGTAAGCCGTGGGATCGGCGAACAATTGCCGCACTTCCGCATCGCCCGCGGGACCAACCGCGGCCTCGCTCAAGCGGCGGAAGGTCAGGGTAAAATCGGCCTGGTTTTTGGCCATCGCGTCCAGCAGGTCCTGCGCCAGCATCCGGTCATCGTCGCGTGCCGTGAACAGGCCGAGCTTCGCCCGCAAGCCCGCCTGGTAGGCGGCGTCGAACGCTTCCACGAAGCCTCCAAGCATCGCCTGCGCCTCTTCAACGGCCTTGTCCTGCTGGTCGGAAAACAGCGGCAACAGGCATTCCGCCAGCCGGGTCAGGTTCCAGAGCGCGATCCGCGGCTGATTGGCATAGGCGTAGCGGCCCAGCTCGTCGATCGAGGAGAACACCATCGCCGGGTCGTAGTAGTCCATGAAGGCGCACGGACCGTAATCGATGGTCTCGCCCGATATCGAGGTGTTGTCGGTGTTCATGACACCGTGGATGAAGCCGACCAGCAGCCAGCGCGCGACCAGCTGCGCCTGCCGCGCGATCACGACCTCCAGCAGCGCGTGGTAGGGGCGCTCGGTATTGGCCACTTCCGGATAATGCCGGCCGATGGCGTGATCCGCCAGCCGCCGCACCCCCTCGGTATCGCCCCGCGCCGCGAGATATTGAAACGTGCCGACCCGGATATGGCTGGACGCAACACGGGTGAGCACCGCTCCAGGCAGCGCCGTCTCCCGCATCACGCTCTCGCCGGTGACCACGGCGGCAAGCGATCGTGTGGTTGGAATGCCGAGTGCGGCCATTGCCTCGCTGACGACGTATTCGCGCAACACCGGGCCGAGCGCCGCGCGGCCGTCGCCGCGGCGCGAAAAAGGCGTTGGGCCCGAACCCTTGAGCTGAATGTCACGGCGGACCCCGTCGGCGTCGATCACCTCGCCCAGCAGAATGGCGCGGCCGTCACCGAGCTGCGGCACGAACTGGCCGAACTGGTGCCCGGCATAGGCCATCGCGATCGGGTCGGCGCCATCAGGGACAAGCTTGCCGGCGAGGATCTCGGCTCCCTCGGGGCTAGAGAGCCGGTCCGGGTCGAGGCCGAGATGGACCGCGAGCGGCCGGTTCAGCTGGACCAGCCGTGGCGAGGCCACCGGTGTCGGCGCCACCCGCGCGAAAAAATTGGCCGGCAGCGCCGCATAGGTATTTTGGAAGGGGAAATGGACCGTCATAGGGGTCAAGATAGGCATGTGCCGGAATTAGACAATCGGCCCGCTGTATTTCCGTCACCTTTTGCGGGTTTCGCCACCCCGCTTTGGGGAGACCGGGCCGGCCCGCATTCGGTTGCCGCGCCTGAAAGCCTCGGGTAAACCCTCAACCGCTTTGCGGGCAGCCTCTGGGCCCCGATTCGACCCTCCGACAGCTGTTTTTGGAACATCCATGCATCGTTACCGGTCCCACACCTGCGGCGCGCTCCGCGAAAGCCATATCGACCAGACGGTTCGTCTGTCGGGGTGGTGCCATCGGATTCGCGACCATGGCGGTGTGCTGTTCATCGATCTGCGCGACCATTACGGCCTGACGCAATGCGTTGCCGATCCGGATTCGCCGGCCTTCAAGGACGCCGAGAAACTGCGCGCGGAGTGGGTGGTGCGGATTGACGGCAAGGTGCGCCGCCGTCCTGCCGGCACCGAAAATCCGGAATTGCCGACCGGCGCGGTCGAGCTTTACATCAGCGAGATCGAGGTACTGGGGCCATCGGGCGAATTGCCGCTGCCGGTGTTCGGCGAACAGGAATATCCTGAGGACATCAGGCTTAAGTACCGTTTTCTCGACCTTCGCCGCGAAAAACTGCACCAGAACATCATGACCCGCGGCGCGATCGTCGATTCCATGCGCAAGCGGATGAAGGAACAGGGCTTCTTCGAGTTCCAGACCCCGATCCTGACGGCGTCGTCGCCGGAAGGGGCGCGCGACTTCCTGGTGCCGTCAAGGATCCATCCGGGCAAGTTCTACGCGCTGCCGCAGGCGCCGCAGCAATACAAGCAGTTGCTGATGATGTCCGGCTTCGACCGCTACTTCCAGATCGCGCCGTGTTTCCGCGACGAAGACCCGCGCGCCGACCGGCTGCCCGGCGAGTTCTATCAGCTCGATGTCGAGATGAGCTTCGTTGAGCAGGACGACGTGTTCGCGGCGATGGAGCCGGTCATATCGGGCGTGTTCGTGCGCAATCCCGTTGTGATGCAGGACGTCTCCGAGCATTTCCGCGGCTCCGGCTTCAAGGTGTTCGCGCGGATGCTGGAAGACCCGAAAAACCAGGTCTGGGCGATCCCCGGGACCGGCGGCGGCTCACGCGCGTTCTGCGACCGGATGAATTCGTGGGCGCAAGGCGAGGGCCAGCCGGGGCTCGGCTACATCATGTGGCGCGAGGGCAGCGAGGGCGCCGGTCCGCTTGCCAATAACATCGGCCCGGAGCGCACCGCGGCGGTTCGCGAACAACTCGGCTTGAAGGAAGGCGATGCGGCGTTCTTCGTCGCGGGCGACCCCGACAAGTTCTGGAAGTTCGCAGGGCTCGCGCGCACCAAGCTCGGCGAGGAATTGAACCTGATCGACAAGGATCGGTTCGAGCTCGCCTGGATCGTCGACTTCCCGATGTACGAGTACAACGAGGAAGACAAGAAGATCGACTTCTCGCACAACCCGTTCTCGATGCCGCAGGGCGGGCTCGAGGCGCTGCAGACCAACGACCCGCTGACCATCAAGGCGTTTCAGTACGACATCACCTGCAACGGCTACGAGATCGCCTCCGGCGGCGTCCGCAACCACGTGCCCGAGGCGATGGTGAGGGCGTTCGAGATCGCGGGCTATGGCGAGAAGGATGTCGTCGAGCGCTTCGGCGGCATGTACCGCGCGTTCCAGTACGGCGCCCCGCCGCATGGCGGCATGGCGGCCGGGGTCGATCGCATTGTCATGCTTCTCTGCGGCACCACCAACCTGCGCGAAATCTCGCTGTTCCCGATGAACCAGCAGGCCATGGACCTTCTGATGGGCGCGCCTTCGGAAGCCAGCCCGAAGCAATTGCGCGAGCTTCACATCCGAACCAATTTGCCGAACAAGTAGTTCGGCAGCGAAGACGCGGCGCCGATCTGCTGCGGCCTGCTGCGGGGCCAATGGCGCGTGTGCGCGTGAACCGCGCGCGATTGGCTTTGACCGATATCCGCTATTTGCGCCAGCAATGCAATTCCGCGCGACAGCGCAATGACGCGATGTGCCACTTCCGGACTCATGCAC
>WNGJ01008222.1_pt1 | contig 11114 bp, 17 predicted proteins | sample 5400611 | NCBI WGS metagenome assembly WNGJ01 (sample SAMN13153375, study PRJNA577476) | soil metagenome | isolation source: 40 cm soil or saprolite under Garry oak tree replicate 1 | place: USA:California | collected 2016-06-15 | reverse complement strand
ACTCGGCAACAAGACAGACAAACCTTTTCACGGCTCCTACCTTAACTCCTCAAGGCAGAGACTCAGAGGGACGCACAACGTCCGTGACAATGACAGCGTTGCGGGGCGGATAGGCGATGACCGACCCGCGAGGCGAAAGCATCTTTGAGATGACCACCGCAATGTCCTCCGCCTTGGCGTAGTTCAAAACATAAATGTGTGTTTGGAGTAGCAAAGCATTCAAACCAGCATCTTCCGTGGCCGCCCGCTGTTTGTGTTCGGCTTCAAAGGTTGCGGCTGGTGCGATCCGCATCGTGTTGCCTTCGATTTCCTTTCCGAGTCCGTAATTCCTCAAAACCAATTCCAGCACCTGTTCCCACGGAGCATCTTTGACCATCAGGTTCACTTTCCCCTGTACCGCCGGATGGAGCACGACATTCATATTTGCCATGTTGGCCATCAGGCGAAAGAAATCGCTCAGATCCATTTCCCTGGTATCGAGTGATACCAGTTGAGCAGAAGCAAAAAAAGCAGCGAGAATCAAAGTTGAGATTGTCATAAATGCCTCCTGCGAAAATAGCGCCAGGTTGAAATGATAGAACTCCTTTCTCGTGTTTAGAAGTCGGCTCTGCTACCGCGGGAGAGTGGTGGTCCAGTTGAGGGACAACGGTGACTGGCTCCGTCAATGGCTCATGGCATAGATCACGTAATTGATTCCCAGTTCGACCGACCGTACAGCGGGATGGAACGGCATCTGGCCTTTATCGACCCATTCCCAGAACTCGCCAAGATCGTTATTGTAATTCGCAATAAGCTGCAAGTTTCCGTGTTCGTCGGACATTCCCCAGAACTCCGGAACGAAACCTGGTGTCTCGCTGCCGTAGGGTGGTTTCATCGCGAGGGTGTCGATGTCGTAGAACGAATGGAAGATCGGGTGGTGTATATCAAGCCGTACGAGTTCGCGTTCGGGTATGGCTCGCTTCAAGTAGTTACGTAGGATGTCCAATTCTTCCGGGCCTCGCAAATAATTGGCCGTTCGGAAGTCATCGGCCATGATGAAGCCCCCGCGCCGGATGTACTCGCCAAGGTTTGCAATCTCCTGGTCGTTGAGTTTCATGAATCCGGGTTCGGAAAGATAGAGGAAGGGATACCTGAAGATATCCGGGCTGGAGAGCTGCACGATCTGGTAGGAGTCGGGGGTGACGTGCACGCCGGTCACTTCGTGCAGCATCGTGAGGAAGAACTCTTCCGAGAACGGATAATCGTGGTGCCACGGCGCCTCGTTCCAGTGCATCCAATACTCTCTCTGACCGCACTGGAGCCTGGCGAACACAAATTCCGAGTCCTTGGGAGGCGCATCCGAAACCACCGGACCGGCGAGCGCCGCAAGAAACGCAACGATCGCCAGAAACTTTCTCACTTTGCCCCGCAATCGACGCCACACACGGTTAGAAGCCTTCCTCGACCATCAATGCGTCATCGCGTACATGACGTAATTGATACCGAAGTGGAAGGCTGTGGCTGCATCGTGCATCGACATCTCGCCTCGGTCCAGCCACTCCCAGAACTCGCTAATGTCGTTGTTGTCATTCAGGACCATTTGGAGATGTCCGTGACTGTCTCGGAGACCGAGGAACTCCACGGGATGCTGGCCGGGGAAAACGTATGGAGCCTTCATGTCGAGCGAGTCGATCTTGTAAAACGTATTAAAAATCGGATCCGACAGATCCAGGTGAACGAAGTCCCGGTCCGGATACACCTTCTTCATTTGCTTGCGAAAGTTAGCGATGTCGTCCTCGGGCCCACCTCCGGCCTGCCGCGAGAAGTCCGCGGTACGAAAATCATCGACGAGCAGAAAGCCGCCGCGGTCCAAGTACTCACGCAGGTTGACGACGTCTTTCGCGTTCAATTCCAGATATCCGGGCTCGCAAAGATAGGCGAACGGGTATTTGAACAACTCCGGGCTGTCGATATCGACGATTTGGTACGACGTCGGACTGGTTTTGATCTTCGTCACTTCTGCCAACACTGTCGGGAATGCTTCGTCACCGTATGGGTAGTCATGATGCCAAGGCAGTTCGTTCATCATAAATGCATTCGGCGTCATGTGGTATCGGATACGGGCGTAGACGAACTCCGAGTCCTGGGGCGGTGCATCAGATGACGATTTCCGAAGAGACACAAACAAACTCAGAAATAATCCAACCAACGCAAGCAGTAGTGGCCTTTTCATTGGCTGCCCCATGTTTGCGGCGTTACCAGAAGAAATTGAAGACATCGGAACGGTATCACAGGTCGGGGGCTCAATGCAGGCGGACTCTCTGAACTCAATTGCATTTTATGTGATGAATTGATAGATAACGGACTCGATGGTTTCTGGAACATGGTTCGAGCGGCTTCGAGGACTCGATGTTCGTCTGCTGGCGGCGATCGGAGCATGCCTTCTGCTGATCGTTGCCATTGTAGTGACTTTGCCAAAAGGACCAGATTCCAGCAACGTGGTTTTAGATCCTGTGCCACCTGGCCACGATATGTTCCATGCGAAAGCTATCGCACTCGATCAAGCAATTGAAGCGAACATAGACGGGAAGGACACCGATTTCTATCGGGTAAAGTCGATTGGAGCACGCGGCTATCTACGCGTGCACATTAGCCATTCGACAACGCTCATTCCCGGAGTGCGCATCTATGCCAGCGACAAAAACACTGTTGGCGAATACTACTTTGATGACGCAGGTGCTAACGCGGACTATCCCTTCCTAGCTCAGCCCGACACCACTTACTATCTTCAGATATGGGGAGCACGGGGCACGATCGGCACGTATACTTTGACCGTCAGGCACTAAGAAATTGGCTGCGGGCTATGTTGTATGGCGTGCGCGACGGCGAGTCCGTGAACGCTGAGGCGCGATTTGCCAACGGGCACGATTTTGTGCAAGGCCGCCGAACCAATTCAAGTCCGGCACTTACGTAGTCATCTGGCGAAGGCCTATCAGATCAAGCAGGTTCGAAAGGTGCTTCTCGATTACAAACTCGCAGGTGAGAGCAATGCAAAGTAAGTATCGGTACGAAATCATTATTTACTGGAGCGAAGAAGACCAAGCCTATATCGCAGAGGTTCCTGAACTTTCGGGCTGTGCAGCAGATGGCGTTACGTATCAGGAAGCACTGGCTCAGGCCGAGATTATCATCGGCGAATGGATCGAGACCGCAAAAGAACTGGGCCGCCAGATTCCTGAACCCCGGGGCCGATTGCTGTTCGCATGATTCCTATGCGTTGGACGCAGTAACAAGCCGGAAATGCCGGTGAGCAAAGTCAGACGAGCCTCCAACCTGACGTTACCTATTCCAAGCGCATCGTGTTCAGAATGTAAGGCCGCGCCTCAAAGGAAAAGCACTACCGAATTCGCCACCCCTGGCCACGGCAGTACCGCCTTCCCAAAATCTCACGCTGAAACAAGGAACGTTGCACAAGTTGCCGTCTTGCCAGCTAAAATGGGCCGCTTAATGTTCGGTTTACATTTTTACAGACTGCAGAGCTGAATGGAACAGGGACAACTAAATTGGCTCGCCAACTTCATCTGGGGCATCGCCGACGATGTGCTCCGGGATCTGTACGTCCGCGGCAAGTACCGCGACGTGATCCTGCCGATGACGGTCCTGCGACGCCTCGATGCGGTGCTGGAGCCGACCAAAGCTGCAGCGCTGGCACATTCTTGTTCAAGGACAGTGCGTAGCCTTCCTTCAAAGCGCTTCGATACGCAGAGTTAATGCACCATGCGATAAAGCGAGGAATTGCTCCCCGTCGCCCGGCTCCAGATCTTGAATCAGCCTCTTCAGATCTGTCGTGAACACTGCCTCGGAGAACTTCCGGCGTGTGCCGGAGATACGTTCCAGGAGTTCGACAAATTCGGTAACACGCTGAGGCTGTCGGCAGGAAGCATCCGACATGCGGGTTCCAGTCCGCGGAGGTCATTTATCACCTTCGGAAAAAGACGGGTAGCGAGTTCTGATGCGGCTTCTGTCGCTTGCCGCGCTGTTTTGCCATCTCGCAATACCGCACCCGTCCACGGCGATGGATTGGTCGAAAGAAAAAGATCTTCACAACCTGTCAGCTCAATCAGATGATCCCGAATCTTCATCACCGTTTCCGGAGTCAACTTGTCGAGATTCTGTCCGCGCCAACGAGTCTTGCTGGTCGGACTGTCGCCGAGACCCAGCAGTCTGGCTTGAACTTCGAAGACGGCTTGATCGGCCGGAGGCCTCTTGGTATGCATTCGAGCCACGTGTTGATTGAGCTGTCTTCGACGCTCCTCGAATTGCGTGTGGAGTCTTGTATCGACCGGAACAGAGTCGCGTAGCTGGTCCAGACTATGATCCACTTTCCTTAGAATCTTCTGGCGAGTTAGATCCGCGCCGTGCAGATCAAGCGAGAGGTGTCCCAAGCCGATCCGTTCAAGTCGGTCCAACACGACACTGAGGGCTGCACGTCTTTCCGCAACAAATAGGATTCGTTTCCCTTTTGCCGCAAGGGAGGCAATCAAGTTGGCAATTGTCTGGCTATTCCCGGTTCCCGGCGGGCCGTGAACGATACAGTGCTGACCTTTTTCAACAATCGCAACGACGCGCTGTTGGCTCGAATCGGCATCGAGAACGAGATGTTCAGCATTGGCGGGAACACTATCAAGCTCACGCGGTTCAACGTCTGAAAAGCTACTGAGAACATCCGCGCGCGCATCTTTATCGCCGGACATGGCGGCGATGACGTCATTTGCCGGGAGCTCGCGTTCCAGATCCAGGAGATCACGAACCATCGCCATTTTCTGGAAGGAAAAGTTGCTGATCGACATCTTGGAGGCAACGGAGAAGCCCTTGATCTGAGCAGCTTGTTTTGTGAGGAGCTCGAATGTGGGTATCGGATCGAACGTTTCGTCTTCGTTGTCGCCTTGAAATGCCTCGATTAACGCTTCGGCTGCTACTGAGACGCCGCACTGATCCTGCAAGAAGTGCAACAGAGCAAGGTTTGCCTGAATATCTCCGTTGCGCCGGATTGCGACCGATCTTCCTTCCCGGCCGCGATTCTCGACAGTCAGGGGGACCATTAATACTGGGGACTCAGGAGGCCGGCCTTCGTCGGCTGGCGCCCAAGTGGCCCGTCCGACAGAAACAATGTATCCAGTCCCTTTTCTTCGAGATTTGCGAGCGCTCTTCTTCGGATCTCTTGCATCTTGGCGGAAAGATGGCTTCATCGGACGACGTTCGGCGAGTTTTCGAAGACGCTATGGATGGTTTATCTCAAAAACAAGCGGGTCAAGCACTCGACGGTGGATAGCTACGGTTCTGTGCTTCGACACCATCTTTCGCCGGTCTTCGAGAGCAAACGCCTGGACGAGATCACGCCGGCGGAACTATCAATGTTCTTTGATGAGTTGCGTCGCAAGGTCAGTACAAAGTTCATTCTCAATATCTACGCCCAGGTCCGAGTCATGTTCGAGGTTGCGTTGGAATACGATCTGATTGATGTCAGCCCAGTCCGTCGAAAGCTTCATCGTTTCCGAGGCATCAGGCTAAGAAGAAGCCGGCATTGAGCGCGGAGCAGATTCGCGGTTCTCGATGATGTGCCGGTCAACTGGAAGGCGTTCTTCGTTTGCCTGGCGCTGACGAATCTGAGGATCGGTGAACTGTTGGCGCTGCAATGGGCGGATGCCGATTGGATCGGTCGAAAGCTCGTGGTCAGCAAGTCGGTGTGGCGAGGCAGGCTCATGCACTCGACCAAGACCGAGACTGAACTCGTGAAGCATCTGCCGGAGCCGCTGTTTCGTATTCTTCAGTGGCATCGGCAGATTTCCAGGCACACCACGGATTCGGATTTCGTCTTCTGCAAGTTGGACGGAAGTCCGTGCGATCCTAATTTCGTTCGAAATTCCGTGCTCTATCCTGCGATGGATCGAGCAGACATCGAACGCGGACCGCGGACGCATGGCTTTCACATCTTCCGGCATTCAGCGGGAAGCATCATTCACAAGAAAACCGGGAGCATGAAGCTGGCGCAGATTCAGTTGGGGCACGCGGACATGGGTACCACGGCGAACATCTACGTGCACACTGACGACGAGCAGTTGAAGTATGCGGCGGAGGTCTTGGCTGAAGCGATCAGCCCAAGTTTCTGCCCACCAATTTGCCCACCAGAGGCTGGTGGGCTGCCCACCAAGGGTCAGGAGGGTGATGAATCTTTCTAACCCAATAAAAAAAGCGGCTTATTCAGCCGCCCCTAATTGCGGGGGAAGGATTTGAACCTCCGACCTTTGGGTTATGAGACTTAGTTAACTTTGCCGGCTCTTGCGTTTTCAATCATTTCAGGTCGTATGTTGACGTATTTTACCGATGTTTCCCGAAGTTTTGGGCCCATTTTGGGCCCATGCCCATCGAGTTCAGGACCGGTTTGCAGTCGTCAAAGGTTTAGAGATGCATTTGCCGATGTCGGGCTCAGAACCTGATCCATTGCTTGAGTCTTCGAGCCGACAGTTCCAGTGTTTAGTCAGTCAGGACTGTTTTGCGCTCCAAATAAATTCGCGTGGCGACATGCTATGTCCGGTAGCAGAAGACATTCCTATATAGAATCAAAATCAATAAAGCCCATGAAATTCGCCATTTTCAGTAATTCGCCACCCACAGGTTGGGCTGGTATCGCCGCTGGATATCGCACGAGAAGACTTACCACCGGACTTTAGGGACGGTCACTTAAAGAGCGGTCTGAGCCAAGACATCGATTAGAGACGTTAAGGACGCAAAAGATGCGAGTTCGATGAGTCGGCTAGAGAACTGCTTTTCCGGCGCCGGGATAGTCCGTGCTGAACGCAATGTCTTTGACGGCCTTGAACTCAGAGACGATCATGTCGAGTTTTGCGCCGATCCGGCGATATGCGTCACTCCCCAGAATGAGCCGGTGCATCGGCAGGTCTGAGTTCACGACCTGGTAAATCGCTTTCGCGGCGCGAATGGGGTCCTGGGAATTGATCGGAAGACAGTGTATCCACCATTTTGCGGAAAGTGCCAGAAGTGGCTTCGTACGCATCGATCACCGACCCAGAGAATTTCGTGCGTTGTTCAATGCCAGTTCTGAAGGAGCCCGGCTCGACCAAGAAGGCGCGTAACCCTAACGGCTCAATCTCCTGCCACAGCGACTCCGTCAACCCCTCCAGGGCAAATTTGCTGGCGGAGTAGTAACCGTTCACTGGCAGACTCGCGATTCCATCCATCGAAGAAATATTAATGATGGTTCCTTGGCGGCGCAGACGCATCCCTGGCAGTACGCCGCGGAGGAGCGCCACTGCTGCGAAGAAATTGACCTCGAATAGCTCTCGGTAATCTCTTTCTTCCTGCTCTTCAATTGCGCCGAAAAAGTCGATGCCTGCATTGTTCACCAGGACGTCGATGCCGCCAAAGCGGCCCTCTGCCTGCACAATTGCCGCTGCTCGATCTTCGTGCCTGGTCACGTCCAGCGTGAGGGCCAATCCGGTGTCAGGGTAATGTGCGACAAGCTCGCTCATCGGACGGAGGTTTCGTGCGCCCAACACAGCGCAGTCACCCTGTTCCAATACGTACTGGGCAAGAGCAAAACCGAGGCCACTGGATGCTCCCGTTATGAGCCATGTCTTCGAATTGACGGGCACCTTTCCGTCTCTTTGCACACCGCACCTCCATTTTGAACCGATCGTCGATCAGAATCGTACGTTTGGCAGGGATACCGAATCATCCACATCCGTCGAGAGACTTACTTCACGCCAATCTTCCGCCTCACGGTTGCGAGTTGCCTCGGCTTCCTGCGCGTTTCGAACGGCGTCGCTCCCCAGCAAGAGATGGAAAGGCAGATGTTCGCTCGACGCCAGACGAAGGATCACCTGAGCCACTTTGGTGGGAGAGCTCACTTCATTTCCCCAGTACGTTTTCAGTGCAGAGACCGATGTCCCGACGGACGCCTCGTAATCCGCAAGCAATTCCGGTGTGTTTTGATTCGCCCGGCTCCCCCAGTTGGTCCGCATTCCGCCGGGTTCGAGGGCGCACACCTTAACACCAAAAGGAGCTACCTCCTTGGCAAGCGATTCGGTGAATCCGCCAACAGCCCATTTGGCGGCGTGATAAGGCGTACTGCCGGGCCGGGTGACACGGCCGCCAACCGACGAAATTTGCAGAATACAGCCGCTTTTTTGCTTTCGCATGATCGGTATGACGGCGCGAGTGACGTTGACCACGCCATAAAAGTTCGTATCGATGACCGCCTTGAACCGTTCAGAGGCCATCTGTTCAAACGGTGCAATATCGCCGTAGCCCGCGTTGTTGACGACAACATCCAGACTCCCGAAGGCTTCTACTGCCTTCTCCACTGCTATCTCACACCCTTTTTCGTCGGTAACGTCCAATGCGATGGTGCGCACACGATCGCCGTACTTCTCTAGAAGATCGGCAAGGCGTTTTGGCTCGCGCGCTGTTGCGACGAGGGAATCACCGGACGCGAGCACGGCCTCCGATATACTGCGGCCCAGGCCACTTGCGCTGCCGGTCACGAACCAGTGTTTTGGCATGAAAACGCTCCTCGTAATCCATCAGGAATGAATCTGGGAATCCACGACGATTACACTCATAGTTCTAGACCATTGAGAATTACCGCGTCCAAGAGATCTTTTTGATCAAAACCGATGCTTTCTAGTTATGAATCCAGCGAGGCGGAACGTCCATGGCTGAAGTTCAACTCTTGGAAAAGGTTTCTACTTCCGCCATCGATTGAACGGCGCCCACAAAGTCCGCAAGTAATGGAGAAATGTTGTCCTTCCGCCAGACCAGCGAAAAAGGTATTGGTAGATCCAAATCAACGACGGGCCGCATCGCGACGCCTTTGGGACGTCGCCAGCGTGTCGCTCCACTAACGAAGGCAATTCCCAGCTTGCACGCCACATGGCTTAGAATCGTCGGTTCATTAATCGCCTCTTGAACGATCCGAGGATGTTTCAATCCGCCCCGAATGCATTGCTGCATCAACTGCCGGTAGAAGACAGGGTTTGTCCGCTTTGAAAACCACACGAAAGACGTACCTCGGAGATCGCGGAGGCGAAGCGGCGTGACTTTCAACAGGGAATGTCCGAGCGGTAAGGCTAACATCACGCTATGCAATGCGACCTGAACGTGTGCCAGATTGCGGTCTTTGATTAGTGGGCGATACACATAGCCTGCATCCAGTTTGCCCAATCGGACCGCTTCCACTTGATCGAGAGAACTCGAGGACCTCAGTTCAAATGTTGCGTCGGGGTGTCGCTGGCGAAATTGCCGGAATGACCTGGGAACGACGCCATGCCACGACAAGCTTTCTATGAATCCGACGCGCAGTGTTCCGGTTCGGTGGGCTACTTTCCCAGCACGCATGATCGCTTCATTCACATCTCGCAGGATGCCTCGCGCGTCTTCGAGGAGAGATTCTCCCGCAGCACTTAGTTTCACTCCACGGCTGAGACGATCGAACAGTTCAAAACCAATCTCATTTTCCAGATCTTGAATTTGTCGGGAGAGCGCAGGTTGAGCAATGCGCAAACGCTCGGCGGCGCGTCCAAAATGCTGCTCCTCTCCCGCCGCCACAAAATATCGTAAGTGTCGCAGTTCCATTGGCTGATCTTATGCCAACCGGCCGTGATCCATCAGGAAGTCTTGCTGGGTTAGGAGAATCGACTGAGGCCAGGTATCGACGTGTTTTCGAGTCCGCAATCTATCGGCAACGGAGCTGACGACTTCGCCGTGCCCCGCAACATCGGCCAGGACGACGCGGGACATGGCTCCCCTACTGCAAACGGTCATATAGTGCAGGTCGCCGCCCTGGCTATCGCGCTCAAGCCGTCGACGTTCTTGAGTTTTCACCGCGTCATGGTGCAGTGCAAGTATTGACGGCAAGCTGCCCCCGTTTCCCATTTTTTCGGAATTCCTGATGGCCGGCTGAAAGCGGGGGCTGTTCGCTATTGTTTACTTCATGACTAGCGCAAGCTTGCCCAGGTAGTGGTCCTCGAGCGCGCGCTGGGCATCGGCAGCCTGATCCAAGTTGAAGGTCCGTGCGACATGGATTTCAAAGGGACCGGCTTCAATGAGGCGATTCAGCTTGTCGAATGGAGGCGGGTCATACTCGCCGTTGTAACTTTGAAGTTTAATGCCGGCGCGTTCTTTGGGAATCGGCTGCACGCCATTGGGATAGGCGGCCCGTCCGCCCTCACGCAGAGCCGCTAAGGATTTTTCGGCCGCCTCTCCGCCAACGGTTAAGAGAACCGTATCCAGACCCTGCGGAGCGAACTCCCGGGCCGCGGAAAGGACATCATCCTTATAGCCATCGATGACTTTGTGTGCGCCGAGACGTTTCACGAATACGACGCCGTCTTTCCCCGAGGCGACGGCAAGCACGCGTGCACCCATGCGGTTGGCTAATTGAACGGCCATGTGACCAACACCGCCGCTGGCTCCGAAGATCAATATCGACTCGCCTTTTTTTTAATCCGAGCGTCGAATCAAGGCCCGCGAGGGCCGTGACAGCATCGACCGCCATGGCGGCGGCTTGCTGCGTGGTCAGTTGTCCCGGGATGCGCGATAAACTATTTTCTTTGACGGCGGCGTACTGCGCGTAAAATCCGCCCTTCGGATTCAAAAAGGAAATTCCGTAAACACGATCCCCTTGATTCAAGCCTCGAACGTGGCTCCCTACGGCTTCAACAATCCCGGCGCCGTCCGACCCTAAGACAACAGGAAAGGTGGGCTTCACGTTAAACTCTTTCGCAAACCCGCCTTCGCGCTCAAACGGATCCCATACGCCGACGCCGGCCGCTTCCACACGAACCAGAACTTCATCGGCGTCTACCTCCGGCACCGGAATCTCTCGCGTTTTCAGCGTTTCAATTCCGCCAAATTGATCTATTACCACTGCCTTCATCGTTTTATTTAACGTTCGAGTCATAGCGAATTCTCCTTTCATGACTGGTTGGTTCGGACAAAACAAATCAGGGCAAAGGCTACGACGAAACAATATGCTCGGGAGCCAACCATGATCGCACGAGTCCGGCGCGACCGCACAAGGCCATACTTGCGGCTGCGTTCAGAAAATCTGCGAG
>WNGJ01008221.1_pt1 | contig 11114 bp, 10 predicted proteins | sample 5400611 | NCBI WGS metagenome assembly WNGJ01 (sample SAMN13153375, study PRJNA577476) | soil metagenome | isolation source: 40 cm soil or saprolite under Garry oak tree replicate 1 | place: USA:California | collected 2016-06-15 | reverse complement strand
AAAGAGCCTCTCCATTTGGATGAACCTCCCGGGCAAGAGAATTGACATCGTCCAAGCCGGCGCGCAGACCCCTGCCGGCGTCACCGCTTGGGGAGATTTCAGTCGAGATGACCGACTTGCGGTATGTCTTGGGTTTAGCTGTAGGCGCGGCCCTGGCCGTCGCCCTCGTTGTCGCATTTGCAGGCGGCGCGTTGTGGCTCAGCGGGCTTTATGCGCAGGCGTCCTGGCCGCTGCAACCTCGCACCGAGCTCACCGTCAAACTCGCAACCGACGCTCATGCGCGCGATCGAACGATCGAAGTCCTCGGGCGGCGCCTCGATAGCCTGGGATGGAAGCACACATTCACGCGCTCCGGCGCCGACCGCATCGTGATCCAGGTTCCGCTTCAGCCCGATACGACCCGACTCAAGGAGGTTGTCGTCACGCCCGGCAAGCTCGAGTTCCGCCTGGTCGACACCTTGATGAGCCCCCAGGCCGCGCTGCGGGGCCACGGACCGTCCGACAGCGAGGTGCTGTATCAGCAGGCGGGGGACCAGCGCGTTCCGATTCTGGTCAAGAAGCAGGCAATGGTTGACGGCACCGATCTGACGGATGCCCAGGCCTCGTACGACCAGCGATCCAGCGAGCCGCGCGTCAACTTCAAGTTCAACAGCGCCGGCGCTCGCAAGTTCGGCCGGGCGACGCAGGAGAATGTGGGCCGACCATTCGCGATCGCGCTCGACAACCAAGTGCTCTCGGCGCCGGTGATCCGCGAGCCGATCACCGGCGGGGCGGGCCAGATTGCCGGCAACTTCACGGTCCAGAGCGCGTACAATCTTGCGCTCCTGCTGCGCTCGGGCGCGCTGCCGGCGACGCTCACGGTCATCGACGAGCGCACGATTGAGCCATGATCCACGCCGAGTCTCGTAGCCCCTATAGGGCAGTCCTTCCATCCAGGCCACAGGGCTCCTTTGTTTTGCTACAGTCATGCCCGCCGGTGAAGCGCAACGGGGTTGCGGATTGCGCCCCACGCGTTTTGCCGCCCTGAGCCCTCTCGCGTCTGAGGTGCTCTCAAGCCGACGGAGACACCAAATGCCACACCACACCCGCTTCTCGCGCCGTGATCTGTTGGCCGGCGCTGCCGGCACGCTCGCCGTTGCCACCCCGGCGCTGCGTCGTGCCGGCGCTCAGGCTGCCAAGCCGAACATCGTCTTCATCCTCGCCGACGACCTCGGCTTTGCCGATGTGAGTTGCTACGGCCAGCGCGACTACACGACGCCGAACGTCGATCGGCTGGCGCTCGAAGGGATGAAATTCACCCAGGCCTACGCCAATTCCGCGGTGTGTTCGGCCACGCGCACGGCGTTGATTACCGGGCGTTACCAGTATCGCGTCGCGGTCGGTCTGGAGGAGCCGATCAACGCAACGACGCCCCGGAACATCGGCTTGCCGCCCAGCCACCCCACGCTGCCGTCGCTGCTCAAGAAGGCGGGCTATGGCACGACCCTGGTTGGCAAATGGCACCTCGGCTTCCTGCCGGATTTCAGCCCCCTCAAGAGCGGATACGATCATTTCTTTGGGATCTTCGGCGGAGCCGCAGATTACTTCAACCATGGCCCGGAGTCCTCGCGCAGCGGTGCGGAGGCATCGCAACTCTACGAGGAGGAGGTGCCGGTCGAACGGCATGGCTACATGACCAACCTGCTCGGCGACCGCGCGGTCGAAACGATCGCGGGCTACGCCAGGTCGAGGCAGCCGTTTCTGCTCAGCCTGCATTTTACCGCGCCGCATTGGCCGTGGGAGGGCCCGGACGACGAGGCCGAGTCGAAGCGAATCCGGAGCATCATGCACCGCGACGGCGGCACCCAGAAGACTTACGGCAAAATGGTGCAGAGCCTCGACGCCAACATCGGGCGCGTGCTGCAAGCGCTCGACGTTCATGAGCTTGCCGCAAACACGGTCGTGGTGTTCACAAGCGACAACGGCGGCGAGCGGTTCTCCAAGACCTGGCCGTTTACCGGCATGAAAGGGGAGTTGCTCGAAGGCGGCCTTCGCATTCCGGCGATCGCGCGCTGGCCCGGTCATATTCCTGCGGGCTCGGTGTCCGATCAGGCAATGATCACCATGGACTGGATGCCAACGTTGCTCGCGATCGGCGGAACGCGCCCCGATGCGGCCCATGCGTCCGACGGCGAGGATCTCGCGCCGGCGCTGGCTGGCGCGGCGCCACATCCGCGTAAGCTCTACTGGCGCTACAAGGCCGGATCGCAGCGGGCGATCCGCGACGCCGATTGGAAATATCTGCGGATCGCCGGCAACGAGTTCCTGTTCGATGTGGGTCAAGACCCCCGCGAGCGCGCCAATCTTAAGGATCGACACAGGCAAGTTTTCGATCGGCTGAAGAGCGATTGGGAGGCATGGAACGCTACCATGCTGGAGGAACGGCCGCGGCCAGCAAATTACGGCCAACCGGGTAATCTACTGGCGGATCACTATGGCGTCGTGAATCCCGCGCCCGCAGCGCCGCCGCAGGCCGCCGTCCAGAGGTGAATGTCCTGGAAGCAAGGTGCGGCCGAAATTCGGATCTGCTCTGCCTCAGGATTTCGTCCCCGCCTTGAACGGCCGGCTCAAAAACCGCGATCCCGCCCACCCGTACCGCCACGGCAGATCAATCGCCTTGGAGATGCCGACCCGCGGACCGGCGACGATCTCCACCGGCGCGGTCCGCTCAAATAGTGCAAGCGGCGCCTTGTCAAGCGCGGCGCCGTTATGTGCACCCGTGATGGCCAGCGCCTCGCACAGCCGTCCGGGTCCGGCACAAAGCAGCCGCTCGTTCTTCACGCCGCGGCGACGGCGCATAGCGGCGAGGCCTTTGGTCGGCATAAGGGCCCGGATCAGGACCGCGCTGGCGCTGTCCTCGGCCTCGCAGACGAAATTGACGCACCAATGGACGCCGTAGGACCGGTAGACATACACATGGCCCGGCGGTCCGAACATCACGGCATTGCGCGCGGACGGTCCTCCGTAGCTGTGCGCTGCCGGGTCGCTATGGTGATAGGCCTCGACTTCGACGATCGGTCCCCCGATACCATCGACAAAAAATATTGCGCCGATCAGGTCCGGCGCCACCTCGTGGACGCTGCGGGCGAAGAAGCCTGGCGTTAACTGCCGATCCCTCAACGATTTTTTCGGTGGAAGCAACATCTGTTGCTTTTGTGACACACGTTGACAACATTTGCGATCCGGGACTCCGCCGCCCCTTTTCTGCCACAGCAGTCCACGATCTCCATACACGAATAATTCGGTGCGCAAAACCCGGAGCCACGGGGTGCGCATCAGGTGCGGTATACGCTTCATGGAAGCCAAGACAAATCGTACGCACAGACCACCTAGTCGGCTGACCGAGGGGCCGGCGCGTGCACTGCATCGATCATGCTTTGCCATGGGGCGCAACGGTACGCGGTCGTCGCTGCCATGCCGCGAGGCGATCGCTGAGTCGGTGGAACTCACGATCCGGGGCGACGTCGCCAAAGTCTTCAAACGAACACCTTACATCGCAGATTTGAAACCGGCCGGCCGTTTTGTCGCCAAAGATTTATTCGAAGCTGGCGACGTTCCGCTGCTGATGAAGACATTGCTGGACAACGGTTTCATGCATGTCGCGCGCATGACCGTGAGCGGGTATGGCATGGCTGAAAACTTAATGAGTGGTGTCGAGTTTGAGAAACGCCGGGCGGCGTGGCAACCGCGTGGATCGGCGTTTGAGTACCGTTGGAAATATACCCGGCAGGTCAGGTCGGCGCGCCACGGCGCCGTCACCCATCCGGGCGGGTCGGCCGAGAAGGCGTGCTATGCGGATATCTGAACATATTTTGTCGGTTGCGTTGTTGGGCTTCGGCCTCGGGTTGACCACGGCCCATGCCTTGGACGGCACCAAGAGTCCCGCCAATGTCGCTCCTCCGGTCGTCGGCGGCGTTCCAGTCGCGCCGCAAGGGGCGCCGAGCCTTGGTGTTGGGGCCGGGCGCCCGGACGCGTTCCAGGCCTTTCAGACGGGCGCCCAGGCGTTGCGCACCGGCGATACCAAAGCCGCACTGGACGCGCTTGAATACGCGGCTCGCAACGGCGAGGTTGCGGCGCTCTGGAAGCTCGGTCGCATGCATGCTGACGGGGACGGGGTGAAGCAGAACGACCTGCGTGCTTTCGACTACTTCCGCACGCTGGCCGATTCCCATGCCGACGAGACGCCCGGCACCAGGCCGGCGGTGTTCGTCGCCAAGGCCTTTGTGGCAATCGGTAGCTATTATCTCACGGGCATCTCTAACTCAGACGTCAAGCCGGATGCCGTCCACGCGCGGGAAATGTTCTGGTATGCGGCGTCCTACTTTGGGGATCCCGACGCCCAGTATCGTCTCGGCCGCATGTATCTCGACGGCCAAGGCGCCGCCAAGGATCCGAAACAGGCGAGGCGGTGGTTGTTCACCGCCGCCGGCAAGGGGCAATATGAGGCTCAAGCGGTGCTTGGCGCCATGCTGTTCAGAGGTCAATCCGTGCCTCGCGACGCTGCGCGAGGCCTGATGTGGCTGATTCTCGCGCGCGACGCCGCTACTCCAAAGGAGACCTGGATTACGGACCTCTACGCCGCCGCCTTGAAGCAGGCGACCGAGACCGAGCGCGCTGTGGCGCTGGTCCATGTGGAGCAATGGATCGAGCAGTCCCGCAGCGGACAGCGGACGCCGTAAATCATTCTGACCTCACAGATCAAGTTCGACCCACACGGGCACGTGGTCGGATGGTTTTTCCCAGCCGCGGACGTGCTTGTCGATGCCGACCGCCTTTAAGCGGTCGGCGGCCTGGGGCGACAGCAGCAGATGGTCGATCCGCAGGCCTGCGTTCTTCTGCCAGGCGCCGGCTTGGTAGTCCCAAAACGTATAGATTCCCTGGGCGTCGGTGGTCGCCCGTACGGCCTCGGTGAGACCCAAGTGCAGAAGGGCGCCGAATTTCGCCCGGGTCTGCGGCAGGAATAGTGCGTCGCCTGCCCAAGCGGCCGGGTCGTGCACATCCGCTGGTGTCGGGATAACGTTATAGTCGCCGGCCAGCACCAGTGGCTCCTCAAGGCGCAGTCGGGCATCGGCATAGTGTAACAGCCGATCCATCCATCTGAGCTTGTACAGATATTTGTCGGTCCCAGGCGGATTACCGTTTGGCAGGTAGATCGACGCAATGCGCACCGCGCGCGAGCCCGACGATACAACGACTTCAAGAAAACGCGCGTGGTCGTCTTCATCGTCCCCGGGCAACCGCGCGATCACTTCGTCAAAGCGTAACTTGGAAACTACCGCTACGCCGTTGAATGTCTTCTGACCATGCACCGTAACGTTGTATCCCAGCGCCTCGATGGCCTCGCGAGGGAAAGCGTCGTCGATGCATTTGGTTTCCTGCAGACAGGCCACGTCGGGCTCGCGCTCCTGCAGCCAAGCAAGGAGATTGTCGAGCCGCTGCTTGATCGAATTGACGTTCCAGGTCGCTATTCGCATCGCCTTCTTCCGCTGGGTTTTCGAATCGAATCGTGTACCCGTGCCATGGTACCGCTGGCGTCGACGCGGCCGCGCAGCTTTCCGCTCTGACACCCATGAACTGGGCGTAACAAGAAGCAAAGACGCTGGCCGGCCGTATATCCATAATTTTATGTGCCACAGCTATTTCGGCGGGATGCAAAAAGAGGCAGAATATGTTACCAAATAAGAAAAATCATTGCCGGCGGTACGATTTATATGACTCGAACGGGAGGCTGTCCAACGACGAAGTCATGAGCCGTGCGCCAAGTGCCGAGTCTTCGGCGGAGTGAACGCTAGCCAGGGAATCCGCGGGACGGTGACGTGCCGCGGCGGGATGCGAAGATGAGCAGGAGCAAGGCCATATTCGGACTGTTGGTGGTCGCGGCGGCGGGTTGGGCGGCCGCTTCTGGGAAGTTAGGCAGCACCGAAGAACTGGCCAACTGGTTTCCGCCGCTGAAGTGGTTCGCTGGCGACAAGGCCGTGGCGCAGTCGCCGCAAGGCGGCCCACCTCAACGTACCATCGCGGTCGAAGTCGCGAAAGCAGCCAAGAAGAAAACCCCGGTGATTCTTGAGTCGCTTGGTAACGTCACGACGATGGCGAGCGTCGCGGTCAAGCCGCGCATCGACAGCGAGATCGTCGGCATTCATTTTTCCGACGGCTCCTTTGTGAAGCGGGGGGATCTTCTCATCACTCTCGATAGCCGGGCGATTGAAGCGCAAATCGCCCAGTCCGAGGGCAATCTGGCCCGCGATAGCGCGCAGTTGGCGGGTGCGGAGCGCGACTTCCGCCGCGGTTCAGAACTGTTCGCCAAAGGCGCAGGAACCCAACTCAACGTCGAGAATACCAAGACGCAGGTCGAGTCGTTTGGCGCCGCCGTGAAGGCGGATCTCGCCGCATTGGAGAATCTCAAGGTCCAGCTCAGCTTTTGCAGCATCAGGGCGCCAATCAGCGGACGGATCAGCCAGGCGGCCGTAAAGGTCGGCAACTTCGTGCGTCAGGCCGACACGGCGCCGATCGCCACGATCAATCAGCTCTCGCCCATTTACGTGACGTTTGCGGTGGCGCAGCGCCTGCTGCCGGAACTGCGCGTCGCCATGGCGGAGACCGGGGCGTCCGTCGATGTCACCGTTCCAGGTGAGAAGCGGAAAGCCCGCGGGGCCGTCGCGATGGTCGAAAACGCGGTCGACGCCACGACCGGAATGGCCACGGTGCGTGCCAACATTCCAAACGCGGATGAGCTGTTGTGGCCCGGCACCCTGGTTTCGGTGCAGGTTACACTGCGGACCGAGGATGCCATCGTGGTGCCGACGGCCGCCGTGCAGGTCAGCCAGCAAGGCAATTTCGTGTACGTGGTAAAAGACAACCTCGCCACCGTCACGCCCGTCAAAGTGGCGCGGCTGCTCGGTGAGGAGACGGTGATCGAATCCGGTCTCAGCGACAGCGATGTCGTGGTGACCGACGGACATCTGCTGCTGGTGAACGGGGTGCGGGTGACAGTGCGCGAACGCAAGACGGGGGTGTGACATGAACATTTCCGAGACCTGCATTCGCCGTCCAGTGATGACGACGCTGATCACGGCGTCATTGATCGTATTCGGTATCTTCGGCTACCGCCTGCTGTCGGTGGCGGCGCTGCCGGCAGTGGATTTCCCCACCATCCAGATCACCGCCACTTTGCCGGGGGCGAGCCCGGAAACCATGGGCGCCTCGGTTGCGGGGCCAATCGAGCGGCAGCTTTCGACAATTTCTGGCATTACCTCGCTGACCTCTGTTTCTTCGCTCGGCATCACCTCGATCACGATCCAGTTCGACCTCAACCGCAATATCGACGGCGCCGCGCTCGACGTGCAGACGGCGCTGACCGTGGCGGCCCGAAGGCTGCCCATCGAAATGACGGTTCCGCCGTCCTTTCGTAAGGTCAATCCGGGCGATTCGCCCATCATCATGTTCAGCTTGGTGTCGGCGACGCTGCCGCTGTCGGCGGTCGACGACTATGGCCAGATCACGCTGGCCCAGCAGATTTCGCAATTGCCCGGCATCGCGCAGGTGCAGGTGTTCGGCTCGCAGAAATTTGCTGTGCGCGTGCAGGTCGACCCGGTCTCGGCAGCGTCTCGCGGTATCTCGCTCGACGATGTCAAGACCTTCGTTACCAAGACCAACTCCAACACGCCTGTCGGCACTGTTGCGGGGGCCAGGCAAAACACGATCCTGACGGCGACCGCGGCCATGCGCAGCGCTGCCGAATATCGCGAACTGGTCATCGCTTACCGCAATGGCCAGCCGGTCAAACTCAAGGAAATTGCCAACGTCGTCGATGGGGTCGAGAACGACAGAACCGCCAATTTGTACAACAACGAGCGATCGATCGTATTGGCGGTATTCAAGCAGCCGGACGCCAATACGGTCAAAATCGTCGATTCGATCTATGAGCGGCTCCCGACCTATCGCGCCCAGATCCCGGCCTCCGTCAAGATGGAACTCCTGGCTGATCGGTCGGTTTCGATTCGCGCTTCGGTCGAAGATGTGCAGGTGACCCTGGCGATCGCGATCAGTCTCGTCGTGCTGGTAATTTTCCTGTTCCTGCGCTCGGCATCGGCGACCGCAATTCCGGCGTTGGCGGTGCCGATTTCGCTGATCGCAACCTGCGCGGCCATGTATGTGTTCGGTTACTCGATCAACAACATGACCTTGCTCGCGCTGACGCTGTCGGTCGGGTTCGTGGTCGACGACGCCATCGTGATGCTGGAAAACATCGTCCGCCACATCGAAGGCGGCATGCGGCCATTCGAGGCTGCGCTCAAGGGCTCGCGCGAGATCGGCTTCACCATCATATCGATCACGTTTGCGTTGATTGCCGTGTTCATCCCGGTGCTGCTGATGGGCGGCATGGTGGGGCGGGTGTTCCGCGAATTCGCGGTGACCATTACGGTTGCCATCGTGCTGTCGGGTTTCGTGTCCCTTACGCTGACGCCGATGCTGTGCGCGCGCGTGCTGAAGGAACATCACGAGGGCGAGCACCAAAATTTCATCCTTCGGATGTTCGAGGGCATGTTCAAATCGTGGCTGCGCGGCTACGAACTGACCCTCGACCTGTTCCTTAAGTACAAGTCCGTCGTCCTCATCGCGATGATCGGTACGCTGATCGGCACGGTGTGGCTCTACATTGTTATTCCAAAGGGCTTTTTCCCGGTTGAAGATACCGGCTTCATCAACGCCACGACGGAAGGTCCGTCAGACATATCCTTCAAGGCAATGTATGACCGCCAGTTGCAGATTGCCGACATCCTGCGCCAAGATCCGGCGGTGGCTTATATCAATTCGACCGTGGGCGCCGGCGGCCCCAACCCGACCAACAATTATGGCCGCTTCTTCATTGCACTCAAACCCCGCCACGAGCGAGGCGAAAACTCTACCGCCGTGATCCAGCGCCTGCGCGGCAAGACCAACGCGGTCACCGGCATGGCGACCTATTTCCAGAACGTGCAGAACATCAATATCACGGGCCGCATTTCGAAGAGCGAGTTCCAATATACGCTGCAGTCAAGTGACACCGAGACGCTCTATGGCGTCGGGCCGGAAATGCTGGCGAAAATCTCCCGGCTGCCAGGACTGCGGGACGTAACGGGCGATCTCTATATCAAGAATCCCCAGATGACGATGGAGATCGACCGCGAAGCAGCGGCGGTCTATGGGGTGTCGATCGATCAGGTTCGCCAGGAGCTCTACAATTGCTTCGGCGCCAGGCAGGTCGCAACGATCTATACGGCATCGAACGATTACCAGGTGATCCTGGAGTGCGATAAGAAAATCCAGGACGATCCGACCGGTCTCAGCAAGCTCTATCTGAAGACCAATCTCAACGGGCAAGCGACCGGCGGCGGCCTCGTCGCTCCTGCCGTCGGTTCGGGCGTCAACGGCTCTACCACGCCGACCGGCCCGGTGATCCCGATCTCCGGAGTCACCAAGCTCACGCCGACGGTCGGCGCCCTGCAGGTCAATCACCAGGGGCAGCAGCCCTCGATGACGATCTCGTTCAATCTGGCGCCCGGCTATGCGCTCGGCGACGCCGTCGACGCAATTCGTCAGGTCGAGCAGGAGACTCACCTGCCGGCCTCGATCGTGTCCGGTTTCCAGGGTGCCGCCCAGGTGTTCCAGGATTCGCTGAAAGGGCAGGGCGTCCTGGTGCTGGCGGCGGTGTTTGCCTCCTTCGTGGTGCTCGGCATCCTGTATGAGAGCTTCATCCATCCGATCACCATCATCTCCGGCCTGCCGTCGGCCGGTGTCGGCGCGCTCCTCGTGCTGATGTGGTTCAAGATGGATCTTTCGGTTATCGCCATGATCGGAATCGTGATGCTGGTCGGCATCGTCAAGAAGAACGCCATCATGATGATCGATTTCGCCCTCCAGCGCCGTGCGGTGGGACTCTCCGCCGAGGAAGCGATACGGGAGGCCTGCCTGCTGCGGTTCCGGCCCATCATGATGACGAGCCTCGCAGCGATCTTCGGCGCGTTGCCGATCGCGCTCGGCGCCGGTGCCGGCGCCGAGTTGCGCCAGCCGCTCGGCGTGTCGGTAGTCGGCGGCCTCTTGCTGTCGCAGCTCCTCACGCTCTACATCACGCCAGTGGTCTATCTCTACCTTGACAAGGTCGATCTCCTGCTGCGGCGCCGCCTCGAGCCGCCCGAAGACTTGGTGGACGATCAAGAATTCGAACACCGGCCGCGAGCCGTCGCGGCGGAGTGAGCGGAGTTCGCGAAGTCCGGACGGTCCGTCGCCTGGATGGAACCACCGGGTGCGGCCTCCGGCCGGCCCGATGATAAACTCCGCGACATCCGGGGGCGGCTTTTCCAATCGATGCGCTGATCCCAGACTGCGGGAAAGCGGCGGTTGCCGTTACCACGAGGTCCGCACGTTGAACTGACGAAACGCCGGATCGGCGGTCACCAGGGGAATGTCTTCGATTTCCGCCTGTGCGGCGAGCATGCGGTCGAATGGGTCGCGGTGAGGGCTGCGTAGCGCTCCGGCGTGACGCGCGTGCTCAAGGCTGAGCGGCAGCGGCTCAAAGCGGAGTGCGGACATGATGCCAATGAAGTCTCTCGTCAAGATTTCGGCTTGGGGCCATTTGCCGGTGCTGAACTTGTACGCGATTTCCCAGGCTGTTATCGCGCTCACATAAACCGCTGCATCGGCAGCTTCGATTGCCTTGCGGGCGGATCGAGAAAGTTGGGCGTCGGCATGGACGAACCAAAAAAAGGTGTGGCTATCGAGCAATATCCTCGTCATCCCCACCCTCCCAGAGCCTTAACTCTTCCTCCGGCAAGGGGTCGAAGAAAAACGCATCCGGAATGGCCGGCAGGTGCTTGAATGCCCCGAACTGGCGTTTTGGAGCCTGCTTTGCCACCGGCGTAAGCTTGACTGCCGGCTCGCGCCCCCTGGCAATGACGATCTCTTCGCCCGCCTCGGCTCGGGCAATGAGTTTTGATAATTGCGTTTTCGCCTGATGGACGGTCACAATTGCCATGGCGCAAGCCTGATTGGTTAGCTAATAGTTAGCTAAGCTCACGATATGCCATTGTCAAGCA
>WNGJ01036520.1_pt1 | contig 11115 bp, 16 predicted proteins | sample 5400611 | NCBI WGS metagenome assembly WNGJ01 (sample SAMN13153375, study PRJNA577476) | soil metagenome | isolation source: 40 cm soil or saprolite under Garry oak tree replicate 1 | place: USA:California | collected 2016-06-15 | reverse complement strand
GATCAGCGGATCGTTGGCGTACACATCGTTGGCCCGCAGGCGAGCGAGCTGATCGCCGAGGCGACGCTGGCGATGCGCTTGGAGGCGACCGTCGAAGACGTGATCGCGACGATCCATGCGCATCCCACGCTGGCCGAGACCTTCCGCGAGGCGGCGCTCTCAGCGGCCGGCCGGCCGATCCACTCCGCGCGCTAGTCGCTCCGGAAGCGGACGTCTATGGCGCCATCTTTATCCGCTTTGCGGATCTCGATCTGCGGCGCGCCCCGCTCCCGGAGTGACGCGTACCGCCACTCGGTGTCGGCGATGTCGGTGGTGCCGATGATGACCAACGCGATGCCGATCGCGCCATTCGCGTGATCGGCAGCAGCACCGCTCGGTACGCGGAACTCGCGCGGGGTGAGGTCCTCGATGATGAATGGGAGTGGCGCCTTCAGAATGGCCGTGCGCCACTTGAGCTCTACTCCGTCCGGCGTGATGCGGCCGCTCTCCTTCGCCGGAGTCTTCACGAGGTCAGCCAGCGCCGCGGTGTCCGCCGCGATGTCGTCGGAGAGAAGCGCGAAATCCGCGATGCCGCCGCCACTCGCCGCGACGGTCCACCAGCGATGCGTCGTTGATCGGCTCGGATCGCGGAACCCAACGAGCTCGAGGTAGGTCCCGTCGGCGAAGGGGATGAGTGCGTTGTGCGTGATGCGATCCGCATGCTCGCCGCCGGGGGTGACGGTGAAGCCGCGGCGTCGGAAGTCGTCGATCGCGGACTGAAGATCGCGGAAGACGAAGACGACGTGGTCGAACTGGCGGAGCACTGCGCGAATAGATAACACGAGATGAGTGTTTGGTGCGGGCCGTGCGAGGCTCGAACTCGCAAGCCTCCCGCTTAGAAGGCGGGTGCTCTATCCAATTGAGCTAACGGCCCACCGCAATTATGAAGGCGATCGGTCTCGAAAACGGACGGCATGTGCAACGTCATGTGTTTCCGTTCCCAGATGCCGCGCTCCCTTGCCGTCTTAGTCGCATGGCAGTTGGCACAGAGGACCTGACACTTGGCGATCTCTATGAGGATCGTCGCCCACGCGAAACCGGACTTGCACATGTAGGCCACATCGTTGCGTTTGTCGCGGAGATGATCGAAGTGGAGGACGACCGGGTCTCGCTCGCCGCACTCGACGCATGGGTGGACCGCCAGGTACTGCCACATGAGTATCTGGTTCTCGTCCCCAGTTTGGTCTCGAGCTGCTCGGACGTGCGCGATGTGCCTCGCGCGATTGCGTTCGTACCAAGCGCTCTTGTACTCAGCCATGCAGCCTTTGCACCATGAGTGACGGATGCCGCGCTCTACATAGCGGAAGCCGAACTCGTCGATAGGCTTTTCGATAGCGCAGCGGCCGCAGACCTTGGTTTCCATCGTGTAGAACATGCATTCTATCGCTTGCGCGTGCAAGGAACAACCACATCAGCTCGCGAATTCAGACAACGACTCGTGGTTCATCAGCGCGCGAAACGACAACAACTCGTGTCCCGCGACACGCGCGTGTTGATGCGACTCGGTACTTCAGTCACCTGACCTCGTGTTCTTGGTCTTCTGACTCCACCTTCTTAGTTCCCGGCGGTAACGCCTCTCCCAGGACCGCGCGTTGAGTTGATGGAGTTTGGCTGGGTCAGCCGCTCACCGACAGATGGAGGGAAGCGGCGCCAGCGTCGGGGCGCTACGTCGGAAATGAGCGTGTGTGATCCGTCCGGATCCCAGATGGGGAAGGTACGGGGCCGGAGGTTGCATGCGCGATCCAAGGCTCACGAGCGCACTCGCGCTCGCACTCACGATCGTCGTCCTCGCTGTCACCGCGACACCCGGCGACTCATTCACGTTCGCGATCAGAGCGCTTGACGGAAGTGGCAACAACCTGCGCCATCCCGAGTGGGGCCGCGCGGGCACGCTCTACCTTCGCGTCGCGCCGACCAACTACGCCGACGGTATCTCGAGCATGGCGACAGGTCCGTCGATGCGATATGTGAGCAACCGCGTCTTCAACGACGCGGGTCAGAACATCTTCTCGAAAGACGGCATCACCCAGTGGGGCTGGGTCTGGGGACAGTTCCTCGATCACGATTTCGGTCTTCGCGACGAACGGTCAGCCGAGAACGCTCCGATCGGCTTTGACCAGGCCGACCCGCTCGAAGCATTCGCCAATGACCTGGGCGCCATCGGCTTCGCGCGCACGCCTGCCGCTCCCGGAACGGGCGTCAACACACCCCGGCAGCAGGTCAACACCCTGAGCAGCTTCATCGATGCGTCGAACGTTTACGGCGTCGACCCCCAACGTCTCGAGTGGCTTCGAGTCGGACCGGTCGACGGCGATATGTCGAACAACGGCGCGCGCCTCATGCTGACGGCCGACGGCTTTCTCCCCAGCGTGGATGCCCGCGGCGATCCCTCGACCGCGCCGGCGATGGACCTCATGGGTCCGCTCGTCGGAACACCGAACCGTGCCGTGGTCGCGGGAGACGTTCGCGCGAACGAGAACATCGCCCTCACAGCGCTGCACACGCTTTTCGCGCGCGAGCACAACCGTATCGTCGCGTCCCTGCCCTCATCTCTATCCGCCGAGGAGCGTTTCCAGATCGCGCGCCGTGTGGTCGGCGCGGAGATCCAATACATCACCTACACGCAGTTCCTGCCCGCGCTCGGGGTCCGGCTCGACCCCTATCACGGGTACGACCCCACAGTGAATCCCGGACTCTCGAACGAGTTCGCGGTCGTGGGCTATCGGGCGCACAGCATGATCCACGGCGAGTTCGACACGACCGTTCCCGCCGGCACCTACAGCGACGCGCAGCTCGCCGCCTTTGCGGCACAGCAGGTCGTTGTGAAGCCCAACGGCGACCAGGTCACGCTCGAGATCCCCCTCGCTGCCGCCTTCGGCACGCCTGATCTCCTCAAGGATCTCGGCCTTGGGCCGGTCTTCCAAAGCCTTTCCCAGCGGCAATACGAGAACGACGAGCAGATCGATAACGCGCTTCGCAGCGTGCTCTTCCAGATCCCGAAGCCCGGCGTCCCCGATCCCGCGGTCTGCGGTGTGCCTGTCGTCAACCCAGATTGCTTCAGCGGCGTGAGCGACCTCGGGGCCATCGACATCGCCCGCGGTCGCGACCACGGTCTGCCGACGTACAACGACCTGCGCCGGGCGTACGGCCTCGCGCCGAAGACATCGTTCGTCGATATCACCGGGGAAGTCACGCAGCGCTTTCCCATCGATCCGCTCATCAACCAGCGGGACCCGATCAACGACCCGAACATCCTCGACTTCGTCGAGCTCCGGGACGCCGACGGTAACGTCGTCGCTCCCGACAGTGAGCAAGCCCAGGAAGAGGTGGTCACCGGCGTCCGCCGCACCACCGTCGCGGCGCGCCTCAAGGCGATCTACGGGACCGTCGATCGGCTCGACGCATTTGTGGGAATGGTGTCCGAACGGCACGTGAAGCACACAGAGTTCGGCGAGCTCCAGCTCGCGATCTGGACAAAGCAATTCACCGCCCTACGTGACGGTGACCGCTTCTTCTACCGGAACGACCCGGTACTTCGCGTCATTGATCACGAGTTCGGCATCGACTACCGGCTCACCATCGCGGAGCTCGTGGAGCTCAACGCCGGCGTCACGCTCCAACGCGACGTCTTCAAGTTCGCCGGATAGACCGGGGCTCAGGCAGGAGGGGGCGAGACACTCGCGCCCCCTCCTCATGCTTCGCCCAGGTGCTCTCCGCCTACTCCAGGCGTATCCGCGTCGACGGCACGTCCAGAATCGCGAGCTGCATCTCCCTGGCGGACGGATTGACGTCGAAGATGAGCGGCACCAGGACCTGCCGTCCCACCGGGAAGTCCGTCGGCCACAGGTAGGTCGAGCCGGGATTCTCTGCGCCTGAATAGGCGCTGTCGTTCGCCGGTAACGCCGCGTACTGCTCGCCGCTCCCAGCTGACAAGGTGAAGTTCCTCGGCAGGACCTGCGCGCCCACGCGCCCGCGGTTGGTCACACCGATGCGCACGACGACGTATGTGCCGCGCGCTTGGGACGCGCCGATCTGGGTGACACGCCGCACGCTGCCCACGGTGTACGCCCACTCGGGCGACGTTACCGGGGTGCCGACGCCCACCGTAGCCAACGCGGGATTGGCGCCGGTCAGGAGCGCGCTGATCGATGGAACGCTGAAAGCGACGAGAAGGACGACGAGCGCGCCGATGATCAGATAGCGCAGTCGCCATGCGGCGCCGCCCCACTCGCGCGGATCGGCGCCGATCGGGGCGACCGCGTACGCCGGCTGCTCCGTGCCGATGCGATCGCGAAGCGTGAGCCCCGGATCCTCAGCTGGGCGCGTCGTTCGCGGTGGGTCAATGGCGCGGGCAGCGGCAGGCGCGGCCGTCGGACGGCTCGGGGTCGCCGGAGGATTCGGTGTCGGCGCCGGCCGAGCTGCTGCCCGAAAACGCGTGATGTCCTGGTGGTACTTCGTCGATCGGGTCCGGAAAGCGATGTCCGGGCGGACCACGCCGACGAACGCGCTTCCGCCGACGCCGGTGAGCTCCCAGACGCTCTGATTCGTACCGGTCCGCGTCGCGAGCGCATCGCCGTCGGCTTCGACCCCGCGCCGGCCAACGATCACCACGGCGTACGGACCGAGCTCGGGAACCGGGTCGTGCTCGGCGTCCTCGCCGAAGGAAACGAATCGGAGGTACACGCCCTCCGGTCCGCCGATGCGAAGATCGGGACGCTTCGATCGATCGCGGACGACCACGTGCTCGAGGGGTCCCACAGGCGGAAGCTCTCCGTCCATCGGCTCGCCCTCGGTGAAGAACGTCACATAGAGACCTGGTTCCACGTCCGGGAAGCCTAGGGCGACTCGGAGTATCTAATCCATGACCGCGTCGGCTTCGATCTCAACCTTCCACCGGGGATCGAGCATCCCGACGATGACGACCATCGTGGAGGCGGGGCGAATGTCGCCGAACACGGTGCCATGGGCGCGACTGACCGCGTCGGCGTACTTGGGATCGGTCAGGAACATCCTCGTCCGCACCACGTGCTTGGGCGCGCCGCCGGCCTGCGCGAGCGCCTCGAGGATGATCTCGAGACAGCGGCGCGCCTGAATCTCCGGGTCCGGATCGCACGAGCCGTCTGGCCAGATCGGCGCGGTTCCGGAGATGTAGACGTTGCGCCCGACGCGGAGCGCCCGACTGAAGCCGATCGTCTTCTCGAACGGGGAGCCGGACGAGATCCGCTGCCGATCAGTCATCGGTAATAGAGTGGGGGAAGATGGCGAACGAAACATTTATCGACGAGCTATGGCGCGCAGCGCGCGAGTTATTCATGCCCGACCACCCATGGTTCAAGGGAATCGTCGAACACCGTTGGACGCGCGAGCAGATCGTCCTCGGCGAGATCCAGCACTACCTCCGCGTCCGCACGAACCCCATCTTCTTCGGCTACATCGTCACGAACGTCGCCAGCGAACGGAACTACGCGCTCATGGACATCGTGATGGAGAACTTCATGGAGGAGCTCGGCGGAGAGAAGACGCATGTCGACATCATGCTGCAGATGCTCGACGAGGCGGGGATCTCGCGCGAGGAGGCCGACAACGCCGATCCCGCGCCGGGCACCCTCGCCGCGATCGAGATGATCCGCTCGGGCTGCCAGAACCGCTCGGCGCTCGAGGGCATCTCGCTCCTCTCCTTCGTCGAGGCGATGCATGGCGGACCCGATGGCGCCGCCGCGCGCGTGTTCAAGGAGCTCACTGGCTACTACGGCTTCTCCCGCCGTGCTGCGGCGACATACGAGCTGCACGCCGAGCAGGACACCGGGCACGGTGACCGGCAGATCGAGGCGATCCGCCGCTACGCCACCGACGACGAGACGCGTGAGAAATGCCGCCGCGCCGTCTACCTGGGTCTGAACGCATTCAACTTCGAGTGGGACGGGCACGTCCAGGCGATGACCGGACAGCGCAACTCCTACTGGAACGGCAGGACTGGCAAGCTCGAACTACGTCATCCCGAGGTGCGGCTCCCTGCCAATGTCTAGTGCTTGCGGGACATCGTGAGGAGAGCCTGGGTACTGGGCTTCATTTTCGGCCCGCTCGCCGCTGCTGCGCTCCTGGTAGTTCCTACTCCCGGTCTTGTCCTTAGCGTGCTTGTGGCCTTGGTGCTCTTCCGAGCGCGTGGGATGCCCGCGATCGCCGGGATGCTGTTCGGCACGGGAGTCTCGGGCCTCGCGCTGCTCGCGGAGGCAACGGCTCGCTGCGCGACGACCTATTCGGGCTGTTTAGCTCCGAATGTCATGGCTCCGGTTGTGATCGCAGCCGGCCTAATCATCGCGGGCGCGGTTCTCACCCTGGCTCTCGTTGTTCAAACCCGAGGAACACGCGCGACCGCCTAGATTGCGCGACTCAACCGATGTAGCGCTCTTCTCCTAGAGCGGCCAGTCCTTCGGGAGAGCCGCGCGCAGCTTCTTGTACCCAGGATCGTCCGCGTAATTCTTCTTGAACGTCTTCACCCGTTTGAGGAGCTCGTCTTCATCCACTTCGAGCACGTTGGAGACCATACCCGTGGTCTCTTCGAAGCCGAGGCTTCAGTTGCCGCGTCAGCCCCGCATCCGCTCCATGATCGTGCGATCTTTCGTGTCCACGAAGACAGCCTAGTCCTGCGTTGCGACCTTTTGCGTCGTCAGGATGACCGACTCGCCGGCAAGGGGTTCACCGTTCTTCCCCCCGGTGACGCGCACTCGCGCGAGAGCGCGCCAATCGCCTCCGTCCCGAAATCGCAGGATCAGGAATGGGTTCTCGACGACGACGCCGGGCGATTCGCTGAAGCGGACCGGCAGCGCCACGTCCGCCGAGGCGCGGGGCGCGATCTCGCGATCGATCCTCGTCTCGGGTGTGCGGAATTGCGAATGCGGATGCTGCGCGGCAAGCAACAGGATCGGTCCATCGCTTTCGTTGGTGATCCTCCACCGCACAGTCCAGCTTCCGGCCGATCCCTCGGTGGAGAACGGGTCCACGCGAATGCGCGGGGTGCTAATAGCCGGACGTCGGAGCGGGTGAGCCCTGGCCGCCACCGCCGCCACCGCCGGTGCCGCCGCATGCGGTTGCGCCAGTCGCCGCGACCAAGACGATCGCAAGTACGAGGACGAATAAGCGACGCATCACATCACCTCCTCGATCGCCACCTTGTTCATACGAATTGGGGCATGACGTCCGACGCGAACGCCTCGAGCGCATCCCAGTCGTAGGGTCCCTCGCGAAGCGCGATGTTGATGCGGTACGTTCCCGCCTTCGCGTAGGACGCCACCACGTCCGTCGCCTCGCGCGGTGTGCCACGGAGAAATCCGGTCATGCCGCGCGGGTCTTTCGACCAATGCCGTTGGTAGAGCTCCTCGTGCCGCTTCGCTCCCACGTGGTCGGCGCCCATGTAGAAGCCGACGTTGATCGTGCGTGCGATCGCACTCGGATCGCGGTCGACCTTCACGCACCACGCGTCGAGCACCGCGCTCTTACGCTTCCACTCCGCCGGCGCGAGATAGGGCGCGTTCCAGCCATCCGCGTAACGCGCCGCTGTCCGCAGGGTCCGCTTCTCGCCGGCGCCTCCGATCCAGATCGGGAGGCGTTTTTGGAGCGGCTTGGGATTGTTCGGGGCGTCCACGAACTTGTAATGCGCGCCGCTGAAATCGGCGCGCGGGCGATCGAACAAGAGGCGGAGCGCCTCGGCGTACTCCTCGAGTTGGTCCTCACGCTCGCCGATGGACGGGAAAGGGATCCCGTACGACGCGAACTCGACCTCGTCCCATCCCGCCCCCAGGCCGCACTCGGCGCGTCCTTTGGAGAGGTGATCGATGGTGCTGAGCGCCTTCGCCAGAACGCCCGGGTGCCGATATCCGACGCAGAAGACCAGGCAACCGACGCGAACCCTCGTCGTCTCCACCGCGGCGGCCGTGAGCGTGGCGATCGATTCGAAGCAATCGACATCGCCACCCTGCGGTGGCGTCTCCTGGAAATGATCGGAGACCGAGAACCAGTCGAACCCGCGTTCGTCCGCGAATCGCCACAGCCGTCGCATCTCATCGAGCGGACCGCCGAGGTGGCCGATATGTATCCCGAATCTAGTACCCGTAATCCGAGTATGGGTCGCCGGAGACCTTGGGTGACTTCGCCGGTGCGTTCGTCCCGAGCGCCGGGTTCGCCGTCGCCGGGGCCGCGGACGTGTAAGGACCGCCGCTGCCCGCGCCTCCGCAGGCGACCAGCGCGAGTCCGGCGAACAGAGACGCAATAAAGAGCGCGCGGAACATTGTCATGAACCGAGGACCTCCTGCTAAGGTGAGTACGGGCGGGAGGCCGCGACGGATATGGGTAGTTTTGGTGTCTTTTTCGCCATCTTTGTCCTTCTTGTCCTGGCTCTCGCGGGCCTCGCGTTCGCTCTCGTCGCGGCCCGCGCGTCGCGACGCCCGCGCCCGGCCCTTCCGGCGAACTGCGGCGACTGCATATATATGATCCCGCGAGCGAAGGTCTACAAGCGCGAGACGATCGAAGATCTCGACGGCGTCGTCCACTATCTCTGTCAGCAGCGGTGGATCGAGATCACACCGTACTCGCCGCGTTGCGAGCTGGGGAAGAGCAAGACCCGAACGACGACCGTTCCGACCTGACGCTAACCTTCGAGGCACGTTGCTCGCCCTCTCCGCTTCCGTGACGAGCGCGAGCATCGTCGCCGGCGTCACGGTCGGGGGACTCATCATCGACGGACCCGGCTTCTGGGCGCTCGGCGTCTTCTGTTTCGTCGCGGCCACACTCGCGGCCGCGGTCGTGTGGCTTTTTGTTCGCGAAGAGCCCATCGACCTCGAGATCGCACCCGCGGTCTGAGTGGGGGGCCGCATCGTTGCGCAACTGTTACGCCAAATAGCCGTTTGAACGCCTGCTCGGCATGGCACCTGCCCGTGCATGTGTGACTCGGAAAAGGAGCAGGCCATGGCACGGAAAGCTGGTGGCGGGATGACCGTCGCCGAGGCGGGACGAATGGGTGGCCGTTTGGTCAGCGAGAAATACGGTCCGGAGTTCTACGAGAAGATCGGCAAGAAGGGCGGATCGAGCACCGCCAACAAGTACGGACCGGAGTTCTTCGGCCGCATCGGCAAGAAGGGTGGCCGCGCGGTGACCGCGAAGTACGGAGCAGGCCACTTCGAACGCATCGGTCGCAAGGGCGGCCAGAAGGTCGCCGACCTGATCGAACGCGCCAAGAACCTCGAGTCCACCCCCGAGGAAGAGAAACAGCCCGAAGAAGCGACGCCCGCCGAATAAGACCCGGCGTCGACGGCGTACCTTGGTCCCTTGATGGACCGGAGGGAGCTGGGAGCGGGAACGCGCGTCGTGCACGCTGCTCGTTCGCTCCCCCCGGGCCAAGGCCAGCCTGTGGTTCCAGCACTCGTGCAGAGCGTCGCCTTCGACTACGGCTCCGCCGCCGAGCAGGACGCCGTCTTTGGTGGCGAGCGATCCGGTTACGTGTACGGGCGCTACGGCACGCCCACGACCGCCGCGCTGGAACGGGCCCTCGCGGAGCTCGATGGCGTTGAAGCGGTGACCTGCTTCGTCACCGGAATGGCCGCCATCGCGGCGGCTGTCGACGCATGTGCGATCTCGCGAGGCGGCCGCGTCGTCGCTCAAGAAGACTGTTACGGGCAGACGCGGGCGCTGTTCGAGCGATGGGTGCGGGAGCGTTCGGCCGACATCGTGTTCATCGACACGACCGATCACCGCGCCGTCGAAGCCGCGCTTCGCGCGAAGCCGACGACGCTCCTCTACGCCGAAGCAATCGCAAACCCGCTGCTACGCGTGAATGACGTCGCCGAGCTGGCACGGCTTGCCAGGGAGAACGGTGCGAGCCTGGCTTCTCACCAAATACGTGAACGGCCACGGCGACGTGATGGGCGGCTCGGTCGGCGGTTCGACGGAACTCGCCGGTGCGATGCGCGACCGCACCATCCTCGACGGCGCGTACCTGCCACCGCACGAGGCCTGGCTCGCGATTCGAGGGATGCGGACGCTCGCGCTCCGCGTGCGGCGCCAATGCGAAAGTGCGCTCGTGGTCGCCCGGCACCTCGTCAAGCACCCCAAAGTCGCGCGCGTTCACTATCCCGGTCTCGACGATCATCCGCAGCACGAGGTGGCGACGCGCCAGTTCGGCGGGCTGTACGGCGGCGTCGTCTCCCTCGCCCTTCGCGATGACACGAAGCCCGCCGCGTTCCGGTTCCTGGACGCGCTCGAGCTCGCGGCCTCCGCAACGACGATCGGCGATCTCTTCACCGAGGTGCTTTACCCACCGATCTCGTCCCACCGGCGTCTTCCCGCGGAAGAGCGCAAGCGTCTCGGGATCACCGACGGCTTCCTGCGCATCTCCGTCGGCATCGAGGACCCCTCCGACATCATTGGTGACCTCGACCGCGCCCTTGACCGGGTCTAAGCCACTCCCTCGCGCCCTCGTCTTCAACTGTCACATCACCGGCCTCGCGGTCGCGCGCTCGCTCGCGGCGCATGGAGTCGAAGTGATCGCGCTCGATCCAGATCCGCGGGGACTGGGTCAGGCGTCCCGAGCCGTGACGCAGCGCCACATGTGCCCCAACCCCCTCGACGACGAGCGGGGCTTCGTTCAATACCTGCTCGAAAACGCGAAGCGATTCGAAGGCGCGGTGCTCTTTCCAACCAATGACGAGTGGGTCATGGCGGTCGCGCGGTATCGAACGCAGCTCGAGGCGTGCTACCGCGTTCCGTTCAGCGAGCTCACCGTGATCGATGCCGTTCTCGACAAGCGCCGCCTCTACGCTGACGCGCACCACCTCGGCATCCCCATCCCAAAGACGTTCACGCTGAACGATCCGAAGGCGACATCACGTGAGATCCGCTACCCGGCGATCGTCAAGCCCGCCGAGCAGCGGCGCTTCTACGACCGCTTCGGCGTGAAGGTGTTTCGCGCCGAGAACGCCGCCGAGCTCGTGCGCTTCGCGCGCCAGGCCGCGGATCTCGCGTGCGTCGCGCAGGAGATCGTCGACGTGCCGGCAGGCGGCTTCTACTCGTTCTGCTCATACGTCG
>WNGJ01016197.1_pt1 | contig 11117 bp, 9 predicted proteins | sample 5400611 | NCBI WGS metagenome assembly WNGJ01 (sample SAMN13153375, study PRJNA577476) | soil metagenome | isolation source: 40 cm soil or saprolite under Garry oak tree replicate 1 | place: USA:California | collected 2016-06-15 | reverse complement strand
AAAAGAGTTGGCGGGGGCGCGGGAGACGGCGAAAAGAGCTGCAGGAATTGACGCAGGGGTGATGGGCCGGGATGCTTCGGTGTGGTCAGGGTCTTGGTCCTTTTTCCGGTTGCCGGTTTAGGTTGCGATGTTGGTCGCTACAAGAATGATTTTATAAGAGCGTGGGTTGGTGGATAGAAAAGCAAATGCAACTGCAACCACAAGTACAACAGCAAGTGCAACCGCAGGTCCTTCGACTGCGCCGTTCGCATCAATGCGCGAACGGCTTCGCTCAGGATGACAATTTTTGGGTGATGTCGTGAGATGGGCACTAAAACACAAAGAAGCGGCTGGTCTGTGGATTTGCCGGAGTCAGGATCAGACTGCGGCGCTGTAGTCTTCGATGAGTTTTGCTAGTAGTGCGCGGGTCTGTTGGTATTTGGGGTTGTCTGCGAGGTTGGTAAGTTCCATGGGGTCGGCGTGTACGTCGAAGAGCATGGCGCCGTTGCTGGCGTCTTTGCCGAATTCGGCGTAGCGAAATTGTTCGGTGCGGACGGCGGTGCCGTGGACGGTGGCTCCGTCTTCGCTCCAGATGCTGAAGGCGGGTTGTGTCCAGTTGGCGCGTGGGTTGTTGAGGAGAGGCGTGAGGCTGGTGCCTTCGATGCCCGCGGGAACTTCGAGATTGCAGAGCTTGGCTATCGTGCGGTAGATGTCGAGCGACTGGACGATGCGGGTGGAGGAGCGGCCGTTGCCGTGTGCTCCAGGTGTGTGGATGATGAGCGGCACGCGGGTTCCGTTTTCGAAGAGAGAGCCTGCCTTGGACCACTTCCCCTTTTCGCCGAGCTGGTAGCCGTGGTCGGCGACGAAGACGACGGCGGTGTTGTTGCGCAGGCCGAGTTTGTCGAGCTCTGCGACGACGCGACCGAGGTTCCAGTCGGCCCAGGAGATGGAGGCGAGGTAGGCTCGGATGACTTGTTTTGATTCGAACTCGGATGCGCCGCGGCCGATGAAGAGGTCGGCGTTGCGCATGCGGATGGCGGCTTTGGGAAAGCCTTCGGGGACGGTGGGCCAGGCGGCGAAGTCAGGTGGAAGTTGGATGTCGTCGGCGTTGTAGAGATCGAAGAAGCGCTGCGGTGCGGTGGGCGGGCTGTGCGGTTTGGAGAAGCCGCAGCCGATGAAGAATGGCTTGTTGGGATAGTCTTTGGCGCACCGATTCAGGTAGGCGATGGCGCGATCGGCCACCATGTAGTCGCCTGCGCCTTCGCCGTCGCCTTCGAGGATGTAGATCTGGTCGGAGTGGGCGGCGCGCTCGTTGTCTGCGGGAAGTACGGGGAGGACCCCGTCGGGCATGGGGATGCGGGCGTGCGGGATGTTCAGAGGTTTGCCGGTTTGCGTGGGGTGCATGGATTCGACGTCGCCGTCGAAGTCGGTCCAGGCCTTGTGGTCGTCGAGGCCAGCGTGGAAGAGCTTGCCGCTGCGTAGTGTGGTGTAGCCGTGTTCGCGGAAGAACTGCGGGAGGGTGATCCAGTCGGGGTGAAGGTTGCGGACGCTGGTGCTGTTGCCGAGGACCTTCGTGGTGCGCGGCGGATGGCCGGTGAAGAGGGAGGAGCGCGAGGGGTTGCAGAGAGGGAACTGGCAGTAGTTGCGGTCGAAGCGAACGCCTTTGGCGGCGAGGGCATCGATATTTGGGCTGTGGGCCTGGAAGCGGCTGTTGTAGCAGGCGAGTTCAGGACGCATGTCGTCGGACATGAAGAAGAGGACGTTGAGGGGGCGCTTGCGCGAGTGGGTTGCGGGGAATTTTTCGGGGGCCTGCGGTGCGGTTTGAGCGGCGGACGGAAGTGCTGTGGCTAACGCCGCTTTGGCTGCTTTGGTGAGGAAGCTGCGGCGAGAGGTGGGGTTTTGTTCGGGTTTGTTCGGATTGCTCATGTCCGGTCTGTGCTCCTACCACAATAGTGTCCTGAGTCTAGTTCTCAGAATATTTGAGATTGTAGAAAAGCAGATTCCTCCACTCCCCTCGGCTTCGCTCGGGGGTTCGGTGGGAATGACAAGTTTTGTGGCGATGGCTTTAGACTCACGATGCTAGTGTCCTGTCTCTGAAATTGGCGACGTAATCGGAACGCTTAGCTTGAGCGTTGACTCAGACGAACAGCAGATTCCTCCACTCCGCTGCGCTCCGGTCGGAATGACGAGTTCGTGGCGATGAAAATTAGACCCAGGACGCTAGGGGATAGACGTGTGGAATTGGCTGGACGCAGCGGAAGCCGATGTTCGAGGTGGCGCTGTCCGGGGTGTTTGAGGTGCGGGCGGCTACTCGGTAACGGTTGCAGTACGAGGCATGGCAGAGGAAGGAGCCACCCTTCATGACTTTGGTTTGTCCGGTGGCGGGGCCGGTTGGGTTGTGCTGCTTTGCAGCGGTGAAGGCGGTGTGGAACCAGTCGGAGCACCACTCCCATACGTTGCCGGTGATGGAGTAGAGGCCGAAGGAGTTGGGTGGGAAGCTGTCGACGGGGCAGGCTCCGGAGAAGCCGTCTTCGGCAGTGTCGATGCGGGGGAACTCGCCCTGCCAGATGTTGCAGAGGTGTTGGATGCGGCCGGTTGGCTGGCCGTCGGGGGTGAGTTCGTCGGACGTCAATTCATCTCCCCAGGGGTAGAGTTTTTGTTCGAGGCCGCCGCGTGCGGCGTACTCCCACTGGGCTTCGGTGGGGAGAGATTTGCCGGCCCATGCGGCATAGGCCACCGCATCATTCCACGACACGTGGACTACGGGATGGTTGGGGCGGTTGTTGATGTGGGAGCCGGGGCCTTCAGGATGTTGCCAGGATGCTCCGGGGACCTTGCACCACCAGGGGGCTGCGGCTACGGTGTCTTCGACGAGTTCGTCGAGGCGGTCGGGCGGGAGGTGGGCCCAGAAGACGAAGGACCATTGGAAGTGCTCGGATTCGCTGAGGTAGTTGGTGGCGGAGACGAAGGCTGCGAAGTCGCGGTTGGTGACGGGGTAGGTGTCGATGCGGAAAGGCGAGAGGGAGACGGGGCGGATGGGGCCTTCGCCGTCGAAGGGGAAGGCGTCGCGGTAGTCGGTGCCCATGAGGAAGGTGCCGCCGGGGAGTGCGGAGAGGGAGTAGAGACTGTGGTGTTGGGGGCGGCGGCTGGTTGGGGCTTTGAAGGTGTTTCGTGAGGGGCTGATGGCGCGCAGCATGAGGGAGTGGCGTGGTCGTTTGCGTTGTCGTGTTGGTGCGGGTCGCTCATGGATCTGCCCTCCCTATCAGCTTAATCAATGCTGGCTCTGCGATGGGGAGGGGGCTGTGTTTTTGGGGCGCGCTTTTCAGTCAGGAAGGTTGACGGGGGACTTCGCGCGCCGGTACGTTCTCGGGTTCCTTGGCGGGAGGATGAGCGGCGAACCAGGTCTTCTGATCTTCGACGAGGTGAGTGGCTTCTTCGCGGATGTCGCGGATGGCCTCGAGGGCTAGTTTGCGGGAGAGATCGTATGTGGCGTTGTCGGGAGGCTGTTTGATGTTGGAGGACCAGCGCTCGGTGGCGTCGATGAGCTTGGGCAGGACCTTGCGGAGGTCCTTGTGATGGGGGCCGTAGTCGTCGAGGTTGTCGTTGAGCTCGTCGGCAATGGAGGTGAACTGCTCGAGGAGGTCGTGGGTGTCCTGTTCGCGGCCGGGTTTGCGGGGGTGGGCGAAGAGATCCTGGATCTTCTTGTTGCGGGCGTCGAGGAGCTTGATGAAGACGAGGATGCGATCGCTGGGGAAGTAGGCGGATTCGCGGAGCTGCTCGATCTCGCCTTCAGACATAGCATTATCGTCGCGCTGAGCCTGAAGGGGCAGAGTGAGAGCGAGGAGGACGAAAGCGAGCGGGAGCCGACGGAGCATTGATTCCTAGTGTTTGAGGACTTCGGCGAGGAGTTCGGAGTGAACCTGATCGAGTTGTTTGAGGGTGGCTTTGAGCGTGTCCCGATCTTCACCGGAGGCTCTGCGGAGATATTCGCCGAGACGATAGGTGGTGTGGTGCATGAGCATCTCGGCGTTCTTGATGCGTTTGCTGTTGCTGGCGAGATCCATGTGGATCAGTTGCGCGTAGTGGTTGACTTTCTTAAGGGTGTCACTGGCCTTGTCGATGTCGCCGTCGAGCATCTGTCTGCCGGCAATTTCGGTCATGGTGTGGACGAGCTCGGTGTAGAGGAAGCACTGGTCGCGGGGGCCGGCCTGCTGAGCTTTGATTTCGAGTTGGGCCAGGGCCTGGGCGTCGGGGAGATTGCTGTCGACGGAGGAGGGGTGCGCGAGCGCGCAGGGAGCGAAAGTGAAGGACAGAGGAAGAAGGACTGCAGCGAAACGAAGAGTGAATTTCATAACGCACCTCTAGGGAGCGCTTAACTACTTCATGTGTTCGAGGGTGATGAGGCGGTGGCGGGCCTCCCACTCCTCGTCCGGAAACTGGCCGTTTGCCACGGAGAGGAACTGTTTGTACAGGTCGGTCGCCTGTTTTGTGTGGTGCAATTTATCGTGTGCCGTTGCCTCCAGAAACAACGAGCTCGGAGAATTGGCCAATACTGTAGCACGTAACGCTAATGCTTGCAAGGTGACTAATGGGTCATTGTTGGCGGAGGCGGCGAAGGCGAGGTGGCTGGCCGCGTTGCCGAGGTCGGCTTTGGAGGGGAAGGCGGTGGGGTCGGCGATGGCACGCTTGAGGAGGGCTTCGGCTTCGGCGTAGTTCTTGAGGTGAATCAGGGTGTCTGCGTCGTCGTCGAGGAGGGTGGGGTCTTTCGGGGAGCCGGCGACGAGCGCGGCATATAAGGGTGCGGCCTGGTCGTATTGCTGGTTGCGGGCGTAGAGGCGGGCGAGGAGGCGGGTGAGGGCGGAGTCGTCGGGATGGGCGGTGTGGAGCTTTTGAACGATGGGGAGGGCCTGGGCGGTCTTGCCCTGCTTGTCGTAGAGACTGACGAGTTGGGCGTTGAGGGTGGGGTTGTCGGGGTCTTTGGCCAGGGCGGTGGTGAGGAGGGTCTCGGCCTGGTCGGGTTTTTGCTGGTGCAGGAGGAGATGGGTGAGGGCGGCGGTGGCGTCGTGGTTTTGCGGGTCGGCGGCGAGGAGGCGGCGGTAGGCGGCTTCAGCGGTGGTTGGGTCGCCGGAGGCTTCGGCTAGTTCGCCGGAGAGGAGGATGTCGTCGGGGGTTTCGGAGGATAGCTTGAGGGCTTGCAGGAGTTCGTCGCTGGCGGCTGCGGGGTTGGCGGTCTGGTCGATGCGGGCGAGGGCGCGGAAGGCGCGGGCTTTCAGGGCGGGGTTGTCGGTGTTGAGGGTGGTGGCCTGGAGGAGTTCGGTGTGGGCGTCGGTGAGCTTGCCGCTGCGGGCGAGGAGGAGGCCGAGGGCGAGGTGCGGGTCGAAGTATTTGGGATCGGCGGTGATGGCGCGGCGGTAGGTGGCTTCGGCGGCTGATGTCTGGTCGAGCGCGTCCTGGGTGAACGCCAGGTTGTAGAGGAGGTGGGCGTCGTTGGGGGATTTTTCGGTGAGGGTGGTGAGGAGTTTCAGGGCGGTTGGGTAGTCGTGTTTGTCGAGGGCCTCGTTGGCCTGGGTTAGGAGGGGGTCTTGTTTTTGTTGCTGGGGCTGGGTGGCGTCGGTTGTGCCGGCGGGGAGCTGTGCCTGACCCGGAATAGCCGCGAAGAGGAGGGCCGCTGTGAGGAGAAAGCAGTGACTTGATCTGAACATGGCGGCTTTTTGAGGAAGGCATACCCCCGGGGCTAAAGCCCCCTTTTTCCGTGGCGGCTGAGAGACCCAAGGAGACCCAAAGCTGAAGCATCGGGCTACCAGCCTTGGGGTACCTAGAAGCAGAGGCCGAAGCCATGGGCGGTCTTGACGTTGGTGTGTTGTCTTCGGCATCATGGTACTCCCCCTCCTATCTTAAAGTGTGCAAAGTCTTCCAGGGAAAAGAGTTAAGTCCGGACTTCCAGTCCAGCATTAAGTACGGAAGCCCGGCCTGATGGCCGGGCTTTCCACGGTCTTCTCCTGATTTAAGGATAACAGGTGTGTCAAGAGAAAGGCTTGGAAGAAGCGCCTGCCCTTTAGGAGGCGACAAGCGCGTTTTTCGTTACTGTTTATTTGGCGGGTACCAGTACGGGAGCGCCTTTGTCCTTGACTAAGAAAACGACGAATTTCGCCGGTTTGGTTTTGCTTGCGTTCCGCCCAATGACGTGGACATCATTCGGGCCTTCGTAGAAGGTCTGACCTGGTGTCAGAGTCGTTTCCTTTCCTCCTCTTACTTGCATCACGATCGAGCCTTCCAGCACATAAACAAATGCATGTGCGTTGTGCCGATGAATCCGAAGAGCCAGGAGGATACACCACAGTGATCATCAGACCTTCCTTACCGGGAAAGTCTGCAAGATCTTTCGACATGAGCGGTGTGACTTGAGCTTCCTGTGCTACCAACATGCCGGACATGAGACATGCCAGCGCCAAAATTACTTTTGTGAACGCCATAAATTAACCTCTCGCTTGCCCGCTGCCATTTCAATGCGTCGTGTGTATTGGTCGCTACCACGCAGATTTGCGTAGCGCCACATGAGTTCCTGTTCGACACGCAGCCGATCTTCAATGGGGTGTCCGTCCTGCCGGCCACGTGACTCGCTACAAATTGAAAGCGAGTTGTGCAACCTCGTCGTGTGTAGGCGATGTTTGACGAGCGGGTGTACTTTCCCATACCCCGTTCGCCAGTGGCGTACGCGGTGCCAATATCAGCTGGCTTCTTTCCGACTCTCTTTCTCCTTGGTCGTCACTGTGACGCCAGTGGGCTGAGGCTGCGCACTCGGAATTTGTGCTGCGGGTTGAGTCAGCCAGGTTTCGAAACGGGTCTCGCCGAGTCGCGCGTTATTGCCCGGAAGCAGTGTTTTCTCGCTGACTTCCGCTCCAGAGTAACGCGCGTTTGGATCAGCGATGACTTCGCGGGGATCTTTGAGCGAGGCCAAGCGCCGCCGGACTAATTCGTCTATGCGGAACTGTTCCGGTCCCCCTATTTCGACAGTGCCATTTACCGACGGGCTCACCGCCATCCTGCCTACGGCAGTCGCTACATCGTCGGCAGCCATCGGCTGGAAAAGCACAGGTGGCAAATGCACCTTGTCGCCGTCGAGGGAAATGTCGGCAAGCCCCTTGAGGAACTCGAAGAACTGCGTCGCGCGCACGATGGAGTAGGGGATTGAAGATTCTTTGATCAGTTTCTCCTGAGCGATCTTAGCGCGGAAGTAACCGCTTTCGGGTAGCCGGTCGGTTCCCACAACCGATAACGCAACGTGATGCCCTACCCCTGCGGCTGCTTCATAGGTGAGGAGGTTGCGAGTTGATGTTTCGAAGAACTTCAGTACTGCCGCGTCCTCCCATGAAGGGGAGTTCGTTACATCGACGACCACCGAGGTGCCTTTCAGCACATCTGCGAGTCCCTCGCCGGTAATGCTGTTGACGCCGGTATTGGGCGATGCGGCCACGGCTTCGTGCCCATGCTTCCGAAGTTGGTTAACAAGCTTTGACCCAATGAGTCCAGTGCCGCCGATCACTACGATTTTCATAAATTGTCTCCTTCATTTTTAATTGAGGGATTTCCAAGCCATCGGTCTCTTGCACTCGCTAAGACAGAACTGCCGACCGGTTTGTGACACGGCCTGTGGATTTCGATCCACCAGGCCAGCTCGCAAAAAACTTCAGGAGCAACTGTCACAAAATCGAGGGCGGGATTTGTCTTGCTTTTTAGAGGCCGATTTCCTCGCCTGCGATGCCCACTGCCATGAAAGGGAGATGACAATGTCATGCTGCCGCATGCTACGAACGATCTATCGGTGGATGCCGCGGTGAATCGGGGTTTATCTGAACCAACGGATCGCGCGGGGCGCGATTGCCCACATCTGGCGATAAGACTGCCAGATATGGGGCACCGGCACCCGGCTCTTTCAGGACTAGAGGAGTTCGATGGCGACCTCTTTGCCCTCGATGTAGGTCAGCATGTCCGTACAGAGCACAATCGTAAAAGGTTTTGCCTTCAGTGAGTCTTGCACGTATTTTGCCTCGATCCAAAGCGCTACATAGTCCATTGCTTCGGGCGAGAGGCCTTCCTCGCGGTCGGTTAGAACGTTGACAACTTCGGCGTCCTCTGAGGGTTCGTTGCTGTCGGCGTATCTCCAGCGAAGGCGCTGTCCAATGACGATGGGTCTCTCGAACACAGTCAACCTCGATTCAAATTACGACCTTAGTTTAGTCGCGGACTCCATATGTGCGTTTCTCTCTGATCTGAAGGTCTCTACTCCTGGACGACTTGCTGCCGCAAGCTACGAGCAATCTATCGGTGGATACCTCGTGCAGGAGACACCCAGGAGATGCACTCGATACACGCACCGCCGGTGATCGGAATTGGGGAAACGAAAGAAACGAGACGGCGCAGCGCCGGATCCGTAGCGGAAGTTTGGGCATTGGAAGAGCTCGATGAGCGCACACATCGCCAATGCACTCATCGAGAAGCCGGATAGATCCTCGCAAGTCTTAGAGCTGTATCTGGAGCGCCCGCAGCACGCAGCTCGTCGAGCAAGGGACTCTTTTGGGGGCGCTTCGGATACAGCGACTTGAAGGAAGCCGCCCTCCGGGGGGCTTATGTATTTTCTATCCGGTTGCAGCGATTCGGATGGAGTGGGAGACGTTGCTGCGGGTCAGGTGCGTCGATTGCAGCGATGGAGTGTGCAGCAATGGATGGTCTTGAGGCAGCCGCAGATGGGAGTTGAGGTGGTTTTTGTTCGGGCCACGGTCTCGATGAGACACAGGGGCGGCAGGTATGCCGGAGCACGTAGATCGATCGAGGCTGGAGTTGCGGGCTCATGCGGCATATAAGTGGGTGAAGGGTGGAGAACGCGGCAGGAGTTGCGCTGCGGAGAATCGTTCGACAACGTGCATGGAGCCTCCGCAGACGGGACAGTTCCAGCGGGTGGACGAGCAAGGATGATCCTCGGCAGGCGATGCGGTTCGAGCAGAGATGTCGGTTGAACTGGCGAGCAACTGGAAGCAGCGCGGCAGCAGCGAGGCGCGTCGCCGGTTGGCGAGGAAGCCGAAGTTGCGGATGCGCATGAAGCCGCGTGGTAGCAGGTGGAGCAGGAAGCGGCGCAGGAACTCGTGGACCGGCAGAGTCAGGAGCCGCTGCTTGTTGGCGTGTGCGGAGTCTCGCCAGCGGAAGGTGACGTTGCCTTGTTCAAGGGCGAGGAGTCTGCGGTTGGAGATGGCGACGCGATGGGTGTATCCACTGAGATAGCGCAGCGCGTGTTCCGGTCCGCCGAAGGGTGGCTTGGCATAGACGACCCAGTCGTGGCGGAACAACGATCGGAGCCATGCGGCGAACAGGCGCTGTTCCGCAAGTGGCGCGAGGTGGCCATAGAACTCAAGCTTGCCCTGGAGGAAAGCAGACTTCGACGAACTTGCCTCGGAAGACCCGGCTGAGCACCTTCACCGGTAGGAAGAACGTATGGCGAGACGAGATCCAGCGCGTGTGGTCGGGAGCGAGACCGCCAGCGGCGGCGACGCAATGAACGTGGGGATGATGCTGGAGCCTCTGATTCCAGGTATGGAGCACGCTGAAGAAGCCGATCTCCGCGCCCAGGTGGCGGGGATCGCGAGCGATCTCCAGCAGGGTTGCGGCACTAGCCTGGAAGAGCAGGTTGTAGACCACGCGCTTGTTCTGGAGCGCGAGAGGCGCGAGTTCACGCGGCAGGGTGAAGACGAGGTGCACGTAGCGGGTGGGCAGCAGTTCCTGTTCGCGTGCCTGGAGCCAGTGCAGACGCGCGTTGGCCTGGCATCTTGGACAATGCCGGTTGCGGCACGAGTTATAGGAGATGGCCGTCGTATGTCCGCAGGCGGAACAGCGATCGCGATGGCCGCCAAGTGCGGCGGTGCGGCAGCGCGTGATCGCGAGCAGGACCTTCTGATGTTGCCAAGTGATCCAGCGGCGACTGCGCTCGATAAAGCCCTGCCCGGCCCAGCGAACAATATCGGCCATCTCCAGCGGAGGCCGGTCTATGCGCTTCGTCTCTGTTCTCCCGATGCTGTCAGGGTGAGCGCATCCAGAGGACTGGCGGTTGCGCTGAGATGGCGATGCGAGAGATGCAGGTAGATCGTCGTCTCTTCGAGGTCGCGATGGCCCAGCAGCATCTGGATGGTGCGCAAGTCGGCTCCGGCCTCAAGCAGATGCGTGGCGAAACAATGACGCAGCGTGTGGGGATGGATGTGCTTGTGCTCAAGGCCTGCGCGTTCGGCCGCCTTCTGACAGGCGGTCCAGAGCACCTTGGTGGTGACAGGATGACTCGCCGTATGCCATCGGTTGCCGGGAAACAGCCAGTCGGTCGGCTTGCGTCTGAGGCCGCGCCAGTACACGCGCAGCGCATCCAGCAACGCCGGGCTCAGCATCACATCACGGTCCTTGCGTCCCTTGCCGCCGCGGATGTGAACGACCATACGTTGACTGTCGATGTCGCCGACCTTGAGGTGTGCCACCTCCGCCCGGCGAGCGCCGGTAGCATACAGCGTCATCAGCAGGATGCGGTGAAAGGGCATCTCCGCCGCATCGATCAGACGTGCGACCTCTTCCTGGCTGAGCACATGCGGCAGGTGCAGAACCTTCTTCGGATAGGGCGTCTCGGCCGCGTTCCAGCCCCGTTTCAACACCTGGATGTAGAAGAATCGCAGCGCTGCAAGCCGTTGCGTCACGGTGTTCGGCGCCAGCTTCCACCTGCTGAACATGGCGGCTTGGTACTGGCGAATGTGCTCCAGCCCCAGCCGGTCGGGTGGGCGATGGAAGTGCCCCGCGAAGTGCTCGACCGTGCGGATGTAGGCACGGATGGTTGAATCGGAGTAGTTGCGGCGTCTTAGTTCCTCAAGCATGAGCTGACGTAGATGGGTCACAGAGATCCCTCCTCTGCGACACAACCTATCTCAACTCCACAACCGTTCGTTCAGCCCCACGCGAATGCGTCCGCCGCTCTCGAAGCGGCTTCGTTCAAGTCGGCGAGTTGTGAGCAATACCGGTCACGAAGCGCCCTGATCAGCTATAAGGAAATCGGGTTTGTGGTGTAGTGGAACCGAAAACCGGGTTAGGCGGTTGTATGTGTCACTGCTTCGATC
>WNGJ01024031.1_pt1 | contig 11118 bp, 6 predicted proteins | sample 5400611 | NCBI WGS metagenome assembly WNGJ01 (sample SAMN13153375, study PRJNA577476) | soil metagenome | isolation source: 40 cm soil or saprolite under Garry oak tree replicate 1 | place: USA:California | collected 2016-06-15 | reverse complement strand
TCCAACCTTCGCGATCTGCGAGGCGAAGCTCCGGCCTCCCACATCACTGCCATAAATCACTCTCTCCGCACCCAGTTCACGCACCGCCATCTCCACAAACCCTGACGTCGGATCAGATCCCGCGATTCCGGCGTACACATTCTTCGTGTCGCGAATCGCGCGAATTGCCAGCTCCCAGTTTCCTCCCGTATGGGCGCATACGATCTGGAGTTTAGGGTGGCGCTGGGCGAGTTCGACGACGTCGAACGGCGTGGATTCGCCGGGCTCATTGCCGCCGGATTTGAGCCACTCGTGCTGAAGGATGACCACCTCGTTGCCGATTGCCCACTCTGCGATGGGATCCATTTCTGGAATGTTACACCGCGCCTCAGCCTCGATCTCCCCAATCATCACCATGGGGCCGTCCCGCACACAGCGATTCAACTCCTGCATGCTGAAGTCGAGGAGAGCCGGGGTTAAATAGACGGAGCCGTAGGCGCGGTCGGGAAAGGCCTCGACCGCCCGAATCACCCGGTCATTTTCCAGGCGAAATTGCTCGGGGGGATTAGGGTGCTGGTCGGCGGAGTACCCTTGGGAAAGGATGAGCCGCTCCACACCCACTCGATCCATGCACTTTACCAGGAAGGCCATGCGTTCCTCGGGTGTATCGCCAGGCACCGAACCGAGGTGCGCGTGCTGGTCCCAGATCCGTATGTTCCCTCCCAATCCAGAGTCGCCACGGAACTCCCAGGCCTTAGCCTGGGCAAGCGCCAAGACGGAGCCTGCGCAAAAACTTTTAAGAAGGGTTCGCCGCTTTAGCATAACAGTGCCTTCGATCAATGCCCGATGTTATGATTGGGAGTTGGCGCCACCTGATAAGTCCAGGCTCGCTCGAGTTGCTGGACGTTCGTGTTGTTGATCTGTTTCAGGCGAGAGAAGCGCGTTCCCCCGGGATCGTGGCCATAGTTTCGCCACTCCGTATCGGCAGAACCTGAAGAACTCTGGCCGAAGGAGACGCCGCAAGCCAGAAGGACGCATGCACAAACGCAAATGAGTCGGCTCATTGTGTCCTCCCGCGCTCGACACCCGACCCCGGCGCTTTCTTAACCGAGGGGCAGCGGTGGCAGACAGTTTACACCAGCAACGCGATCCTCTAAACTAAATAGGCTAGACAAGGAAGGGACTTCACGATCCGCGCGGTTTCGAGGCTGACCCGGACCACCTGGCCGACGAGCCGCACGATATATTCGGGGTCGTCGGCGCGGTTGGGGTCGGAGCGGATGCCGCTGCGGTTGTCTTCCGTTACCTGGTACTGGTCGATCACCCATTCGAGCGCGCGTTGGCCAGGCGATATTCGAATGTCTCCGGCGGGTGCCGGCCAGCGTGAGGGTGTCATTTATCTTGAGCGAGCGGCGGTCCTTCGAGAGTCGCAGTTTATCTTCGACGCGATACGAAAGCGGCTTTTGTGGCGGCGGCTTTACGCCGCCATGACTAGCTGCGCCGTGGCGAGGTGAACTCGCCGCTACAGTAGGCGTCTCGACAAATTTCAGCGGGTACGGTTCGAGCTTTTCGTAATCAATGTGCAGCCGAGCCAGCCTTTCCCGCCTCCGCAAACGTCCAGAATGTTTTGGCGTCGGCCTGCTTGGGTAGCGCAGAGTTTCCTGCCTTTGGGACCCTGCGGCTTGTCTGTGAATTCCTGAAGAAGGGACGCAGACTGCTGAGAAGCGGAAGTCTGATCGCTGCCCTGCTGCCGACATCGCTTCCGATCAACCAAACCCCCGGCAACGGTGACACCGAAGCCGGGGGGCTGGGGCCAAGCTCGCCTTCGTGCTCATCAATTCAAGGAGCAAAGGCTAGCTGGTTGTTGATGGCATCGAAAGTGTCCTTCGCCAGGAATTGCGTGTTCTTCACGTTCCCGTACCAGGTGCTGCCTCCAACGTTCGACTGGCTGGCCGCGTACGCCATGATCTGCAAGACGGTCAGGCTAGTCGCCCCACCGAATGCAGCGCTCGTATTGATGTATGTGCCCGAGCAGGTCCCGGTGCCGTTCGACTGGTCACTCACCGAGCACACCTTGGTTAGATCAATCGCCACCCCACCTAGTCCGGAAGTGCTGAACAATACATCCAGGGAGGTGGCCAAGTCCTGAGCCTTCAACATGGCGTTCATGGAGGCCCCGCTGGCGTTAGCCGCCTTGATCACGTTATAGACGTAGGTTGCCACCGCGCTGCACGTGGCGGTTGAGCTCAGGTCCTGGAACGGCGCGAACTGCCGCAGCGAGGTGCCAGAGTTGCACACCTTACCGCTACCCGTGTACGCTCCGCCCGTGATGATCCCCTGGCCGTTCTTGTTCTGCCAGAAGCCCATGGTCAGCGCGCCCGTCTTCGCCGGTCCACAGACCTGAACCGTCTGGCTCGAAGACTGGCCCGTGCCGGTCAGGCCGGTTGTCGCCGTGTTGGTGTAAGACTGGCAGCCGAACGCCGGCACGTTGATCGTGTGCGAGTACGTGTAGGTTTTGTAGGCGTAGGTGGACGTGGCGCCGGTGAGTGTCCCCAAGGGTGTCGTTACGCCGTTGAACGTGTCGGTGATCGCGATGGTGGCGTTGACGGTGCTGGTTGGGGCGCCGAAAGCGTAAGTTGCCGTACCTTGGGCCAAGCTGTCTGGGGTGGCAGATCCGGACCAAGATGCAGCAGCCGTGTTCGTGCCACTACTGGCTGATGGCGCCGAAGTGTAGGTGCATGTGTAAGGCAGAGTCGCCGATGCCCCGGTTGTTCCTTTCGCCGTGAGGACGACACCCGTTCCTCCGGTCACGGCGCAAGATCCACCGCTATCGATCGAATCGGCCAGGTTCGCGGTGATGGACTCCCAATCGTTGGGATTCGCCACAGTGATCGTGCCGCCCACAGTCCAGCCGCTGTCGGTGAAGCCGGTCTCGCTGGCCTTTACCGTGTAATTGAAGGTTACCGAGCCCCCGTCTTGGTCCACCTTCGTCTTGTCCACGCTCTTCGAGATATTCCAGTTGAAGGTCCGCTTGAAGGCTGTGCTTGCCGTCTTGCTGACCGTAAGGTCAGCGCCAACGCACTGCTTGACGGTCTGGCTAGCGCTGCCGGTTGTGCTGGCGTCGCCTGTCGCGGTGAAGGTCGCAGTGTTTTTGTGGGACGTGCAAGTACCGGCTAAGTCGCCCGTAAACATGTGAGCGTAGCCGTAGGTTATCGGACTCGTGTCAGCGTAGGAGAAGCTACGCGGTGAGCTAGGATCAAGCGGATCGGTAACCGTCACGCTCCCGTCGACTTGCGCGTTGGTGAAGTCCACGGTGGCCGTGCCGGTGACGGTGCCGCCGTCCGAAGTTGTCGCCGTTGCGGTGTTCGTTCCCGCCCCCGGCAGACTGGTGTAGGTGCAGGTGTAAGGCAGGTCAATGTGCTCCCCAGCCTCGACAGTTTCGTTCAGGCCGTGGTTCGTGTCCGTGATGCTGCAGGTCCCGCCGTTGTCAACGGCGTCGGTCACGTTGATCCCAGTGAGGTCCGCGAGGGTCGGATTGGAAACCTTGATGTTCCCCGTCACCTGCCAGCCGCTGCCATCGTCGTGAGTGACTTTCACGGTGTAGTTGAAGGTGGCGCTGCCGCTGCTGGTGTTGATCTGGGTGGTGTCCACACTCTTCTCGATCCCCCACGTGAACTTGTAGCTTGGATTCGCATCCTTGGTGACCACGAGATTGGCGCCGCCGCAATCCGTGGCGCAGTTAGGGTTGAAGTTGCCAAAGTTGGGGGCCGTGACGCTGTCCCCCGCCTGGAGACTGACGCTAATCACGCCGCCAGACGCCGGGAGGCTGTCAGAAGGTATGGCGACGGACACTGTGGTGGGTCCGCTTGAATCGGAGTTGCCATTAGCGTTGTAAGTTCCGTTCCCGGGTGCGGTTTGCGTCCAATCGACCCCTAGCGTTCCTTCGGTCAGGGTCACCGTCTGCGGGCCGTCGCTCGGGAACTTCGAAACTGCGAACGATACGCATCCGAAGTCGTCCGTCTGTGTACTAACGGATTGGTTGGTTAAGTCTCCCGCGTCCACGCCTGTTGCGTAGATCGGCCAGTGGGGAATCAGGGGCTCACCGGCGTCCCGGACTCCGTCGTTACTCTGGTCGTTGAACTTACAGACCGTTACGTAAGCGGCGGTCGACTTCTTCACCTTAAAGTTGTCAGTCTTGGAATCGCAAAAGCCGAAATTCGGGCAGTCTGTTGCGTCGTAATCTCCGATCGGCGTCATCCAGACTTTGTATTCCCCACCCGAGTTTAGCGTGTCATCGAACGGGGCCAGCGCCACGCTGATGCCGCCGGCACATTTCCCGGAGCCTACCGTATGGGTGCCGAGGTACGCCGTAATCAAGCCGCCGGAAACCGTGACCTCGCGTTCACTGATGGCGTCGCTCGATAGAAGCGTGGCGCCCGGCGGGTCGGTCACTTGGAAATAATAGTGTCCGTCAGGCAGACCGGCGGCGCTGCAGGGTGCATTACCTTGCGGTCCACCGTCCAGGTAGACGTCCGTCTTGTTAGTGTAAAGGTTGCCGTTCACGGTGAAGATCGCACCGCTCAATTGCGCATAGGCAGGTGTACCCGCGGCCAGAACGAACAGTGTTAGAGCGGCCAGAACCCCGTAGAGAAGCCTGAGTCCCGGCTTTCTGTTACACCTTGTAGTTCGCTTCATTTTGTTTCCCCCTCCAGTGGGTTAATTTTTTGATCTGCTTTTGGGCGGCCCGCCTGATTCCTCGGCGGGCCTTCAGGGCCCTAGGCTACAGAGCCGAATCCAATGGAATCCTCTTTCGAGCCCAGACACTCCCGGGCTCCGAGGGACCGCCTCCTTCCCGCGCAACGGCGCAGGTCGGATTTAGTCAGTCCGACTCACAGACTCAACGAAAGTTGTTTTTGGGAAGAAAGCGTGGTAGCGTTGGGGTGTAGTGAACACTCAGTGGGGGCTACACACGTGGCTCCCCGAGAGCCGGTTTCTGTTTGCGCAGAGACCGGCTCTTTTTGTTTTGAGCTTCTAAGCTGCTCGCCGACTCAAAAGGAATGCCGACTCAAGGAATAAAGGAACGCTGCGATCTGGCGGGCTACGTGGTAGGTCGAACGTGTTGGTCACTAGCAGTCGAGCTGCTGCACTAGTGCGAAGCACCACGAGCGTGCCCGTTCCAGTTGGAGCCGGCTTCCGTTTAGCAAGAACCCCTAAAGGTTCTGCCAACTGTGGTCGTCGACTCGCTCGTCCCTACTTTGGTCTGCCGAAGACACACACAAGGAACGGACCTCTCCTCCCCTCGCGCAAATGCACTCCATCCCCTGTGGCACTCAACATAACATGGCGGCGCGCGTTGTCAAGTCCTCACGCGATTGTTAACGCTCTTGATAAAACAATGGAGACGATAATAACTCGCTTTTTAACATCTCTTCTCTGAACGGCCTGCCACGAACTCTACGGCTCACCGCCGACTCCGAACTCTTCTTGGGCTTCTCAAGCTCCTCACGCGTCATCCACTCGAAGCCCGTATGAATCAGGACCGCGTCGCGTTCCACCACGGCCGTCGTCAGATGCATTTTCCCGAAGCAGCCGCTTCGCCTTCCCAGATTAGCACACTGAAATGGGACAATGGGGACGGATGGGACGCGTGGGACAAATTATTTCTCCCATGAAATCAACGAGTTACAAGCGCGGATTTTCCACTCCGTAGGCCAGTTCCGAAGGGGCACAGGGCAAACTTACGGAAGAAGTACCAGCCTGCGCCAGGTCCAGAACGTCAGGACTCCGGTGGCGACAATCACCAAGGCCATGAATGACGGCCATGGCTGCGCCAGGAAGGAATAGCGCCGAAGATCCCGCACGCGGGCCGCCGCGCTAAATTTGGATGGTGCTCTGGCCGGTGTTGAGCCCGGAAATGATAAGACGCTAATGCCGATTCAGTTTGAGTTTCCTGAGGTAATCCAGGAAAGGCTTCCCCAGGTCCGGCCTCTTGAGCGCCAATTCGACGGTCGCCTGCAAGAATCCGAGCTTGTCTCCCGCGTCGTACCGTTTGCCCTCGAACAGATAACCGTAGATGGGCTCTTTCGCCAGCAGACCCCGAAGCCCGTCGGTCAACTGGATTTCCCCTCCCCTGCCGCGCCGGGTAGCGGCGAGCTCCTTGAAGATGGCCGGCGTAAGGATGTAGCGTCCGATGATGGCCAGGTTGGAAGGCGCTTGGCGCGGCTCGGGCTTCTCGACCATGTCGTCGATGCGAAACAGCCGGCCATGCGAATGCTGGTCGGGGACGGGGTGCCCCTGGATGATGCCGTAGGCTGAGACGGCCTTGGGCTCGACGCGCTGGATGGCGAGGACGCTGCGCCCGTAGCGCTCGAACGCGTCCATCATCTGCTTGAGGCACGGCACGCGGCTGTCTACCACGTCATCGGAGAGCAGCACGGCGAAGGGCTCGTCTCCCACCAGGTCCCGCGCCGTCAGGATCGCGTGGCCGAGTCCCAGCGGTTCTTTCTGGCGGACGTAGGTGATCTCGAGCAGCCCGGCGATCGAGCGCATCTGCTTGCGCAGCTCTACCTTCCCCCGCCCCGCGAGCTGGTGCTCGAGCTCGAAGGAAACGTCGAAATGGTCCTCAATCGCGTGTTTGCCGCGCCCGGTTACGAAGATCACCATCGGGACGCCCGAGGCGGCCACTTCTTCAACCGCGTACTGCACCAGCGGCTTGTCTACGATGGGCAGCATTTCCTTGGGCTGCGCTTTCGTGGCGGGCAAGAAACGCGTGCCCAGTCCAGCCACGGGCAAAACAGCTTTCCGAATGCTCATATCCGACCTCGGTAAAGAGTCCTCAGTTGTCTCAGTTATCAGTTATCAGTTTTCAGCCATCAGTCAACCGCGACGTGCCATGAACAGCCCAGCGCAAAGAAGGGCGCCGTGGCTGCTCCCTCGACCGCCCGCGCTTCGCCTGCCTTACGCTCGGCCGGCGGCAGCGGCGCGCTTCTTTAGTTCCTCGGGCGACACGTCCTCCTTGTGGGTTGCGATGTGCCAGGCGTGTCCGAAGGGGTCCGTGACTCCACCGGTGCGGTCGCCATAGAACTGGTCTTCGAGCGGCCTTTCCACTTTCGCACCGGCGGCCACAGCCTGGTTGAATATTCCGTCAACGTTCTCGACGTAGAGATAAATACTGACCGGCGAGCCGCCCAGCGAATGCGGGCTGCGGTGGCCCATCGCCGGGACCTCGTCGGCCAGCATGACGGGCGAGTCGCCGATCTTGATTTCGGCGTGCCCGATTTTCCCGTCGGGCCCCGCCATGCGGAACAATTCTGTCGCTCCGAACGCTTTCTTGTAGAACTCGATGGCCCTGGCGCCGTCATTAACGATCAGGTACGGCGTCACGGCGTGGTAGCCCTCCGGGATGGCCTTCACTTTGCTGCTCATAAATCCCCTCCTTTGACATCGGTCTTGAGACGCGCTCTACTTTACACCAGCTTTCATTGTGAGTGTCGATAAAATCGTACAAGTGATTGATTTCATTTAGAAATGGAACCGTTCGTCGGAGCCCGGGCGGCGAAGCTGTTTCTTTCAGCGCCATGACCGGCCGGATCGTGCCCCACGGAAGGGCCAAACCAGCTTCCCAGAGGAGGGGCAAAGGCTTCCATGGCCTAAAGCTGGGCCCGACTGAGGGTTCATCAGGCGCTTGCATCCTGTTGCAAACAGGAATCTCTCATTTTACTCCGCCTCCTATTCAGAATTTGCTTGACGTAACCGCGTGGTTGATATAATCTGCGTAACCAATCACAGAGAGCTACGTTTACTCTGTTCGTACCGGTGGTCACCGCTCGATTCGACCGCGTGGTCTACGTCTCCGCGCTGAGCAAGAGCGGGTCGAGCAACGGTCAAGGAGTGATGTATGGGTACTGCTTTGGTCACCCGTCGGATGGAAGAACGACTGGAGTCCGGTCCCAGCCGGAAGGTGCTCCTGGTCGACGAGAACGCCGAGGACCTTCATGCCTACACTGAGGTCCTTCGGCGGCAAGGCTGCGACGTTCGGGCGTGCGACTCCTTCCATGAAGGTCAGGGTTGCCTGCAAGCCGGATCGTTTGATCTCGTGATTGTGAGTCAGGGAAGCCACGCCTTTGAAGGACGACCCGTAGTGGAGCAAGCGATCGAGACCGACCGTGAGGTCCCTGTCGTCGTGGTGGCGACCTCAGTGGATATCGAGGCGTACCTCGACGCCATGCAATTAGGGGCCAAGGACTATCTCGAAAAGCCCTTGTCGCCCAGGCAACTTGTCGAGATGGTGCGAAAGCTCCCGCCGCCTTGCGCCAGCGCGGCATGACGGCGATTGGAGACCTGTTTCCTCGGTCGAGTTGGGTTGTTTTGTTGGCTATAGGGGTTAAGCGGCTAACCGCCTTGGGGACTGCCAAACGTCAGGGTATTCCGCCGCTTGTCGGCCCGAACCAACACCTTCCTTGCTTCAATACTGCTTGCATCCTGTGGCGTGAGCCCCGAGCGCTCGCAGCGATTGTAATCAGTTGGCACGCGAGCCGCATCGAGTTCCTAAGGTACGACCCGCAGACCTGAAGGTCTGCGCTACCGCCTTCCTCAGTTGCCCGACCGGCGTCCACAGCGCCTGATCTGACCCTGCCCCGCCTCTTCAGTCGCTCGACCGAAGCAAAAGCGTGGTTTGACTGATAACTGAAAACTGACAACTTCCCTACCGCAGGAACGCTTCCACCAGTCCGCCGTCCACGGGAAAAATGTGTCCGGTGGTCCGGTGGGCGCGGTCGCCGGCCAGAAACAGGATGGCGTGGGCGCAGTCCACGGGATCGATGGCCTCGCGCGTCAGCGTGCGCTCGGCGTAGAAGCGCGCGAGCTTGTCGCGCAACCGCTCCGTGGTCTCATCGGCGCTGTGGGGAATCCCGTACTTGGTCAGCGAAGCGAGAACGCGTTCGCGCGGAAACATGGTTGAGCCTTTGACCACGGTGGCCGGACTGACGCCATTGACGCGCACGCTAGGCGCGAGCGCGATGGCGAGCTCGCGCACCAGGTGGCTTACCGCCGCCTTGCTGACGTCATAAGCCTCGCTGCCCGCCTTGGGGACCACGGCGTTCGCCGAGCTGGTCAGCACCACCGAAGCCGGCAGGGCTTGGTCGAGGAAAATGGGCCGCAGCTCGTCGGCCAGCAGATAGCTGCCGGTGACGTTCACATCCAGCGTGAGCCGCCAGTGATCGTCAGAGACCCGGCCGTCTGAAGCAGGCGGAAACAGCGCGGCGGTGTTGACGAGGATATCCGCGCCGCCGAAGGCCATCACCGCCTCGCGGACGGCGGAGCGGATCGAGCTTCGCTCGCGAATGTCGACCGAGGCGGAGACCGCTGCGTCCGGACCCGCAAAGGTTGCGATTTCCGAGACTACGCTGCCGGCCGCATCGGAGTCAAGATCGCAGACGGCGACGTGGCCGCCTTGGCGGGCGGCCAGGATCGCTGTCTCCCGGCCAATTCCGTGTCCTCCGCCGATGATGACGAACACCTTACGGCTGAATTCCTTCTCGGGCGGCTGCCGGCGAAGCTTGGCGTCCTCGAGCTGCCAGTATTCGATGTTGAAGGCCTCGGCCAGGGGCAGGGCCACATAGTTGCCATACACCTCGAAAGCCTCTGTCGGCGCCGCGCGCCCCGATTGCGGCAAGGTCTTCGCGGGCGGCCCGTCGCCGAGCGCCGTCGCTCCTTCCATGACGTGAATGGCGTTGAGGTAAAACTCGCCCGTGATCCGAGCTTCCGCCTTGCTCTTGCCGAAGCTGAACATGCCCACGCCGGGGACCAGCACGACGGTCGGGTTCGGGTCGCGCATGGCCGGGGAATCGGGTTTCGCATGCGCCCGGTAGTACTCTTCGTATTCCTGGCGATAGCTGCGAAGCGAATCTTCGATCGCGGCCCGCAGTTGCTGGCTGTCTCCGGTTTCGGGATTCCAGGGCGCAAAGAGCGGGCGGATCTTGGTGCGCACAAAATGGTCGGGACAGCTCGTGCCGAGATGGGCGAGCCGCTCGGCGTCGCGAGAATTGACGAATCGCAGGACCTCCGGCGCGTCGGAAAAGTTTCCGATCATCCGCTTCTGCCCGGACACGCGGCCACGAAGAAACGGAAACAGGTCGGCGGCCATGGCGCGTGCGTCGGCCCGCGTCCGGTGAATCTGTCCTCCAAAAAGATCGGCTCCCGCCTTCTCGATGCGTTCTTGAACGAACTGACCGAGCTGGTCGATGAGCGTGATGGTGTTCAAGTAGCACTGGCGGTGGCTGTCGCCCCAGGTAAACAGGCCGTGTCCGCCGAGGACGACGCCGTCCGAGCCCGGGTGCGACTCGACTGCCGCGCGCAACATCATGGCGAGCTCGAAGCCGGGACGCTGCCAGGGAATCCAGACCAGGCGGTGGCCGAAGCGCCGGTTGAATTCCTCCATGCGCTCGATTCCGTTGGCGGCGGCCGCGAGCGCAATGCCCCAGTCCGGGTGCAAATGGTCCACGTGCGCGAAGGGAAGAAAGCCGTGCAGCGGCGTATCAATCGAGGCCGCGACCGGGTTCGCGCCGAACGCGCAGAGCGGGTAGTAGCCCGCCATTTCGTCTTCGTGCTCGGCGCCGCGATAACGGCTCTCGAGCCCACGCAGCTTGTCCAGATACAGCGCGGCAAAGCCGCGGCGCTCGATGCTGCCGAGGTCGCCGCCGCTGCCCTTCACCCAGAGAACGGTCTGCTCGCGGCCGTCCACGGGATCTGCCTGGACGATCTTGGAGCTGGTGTTGCCGCCGCCAAAATTGGTGATGCGCAGGTCGCGCCCCAGGAGGTTCGAGCGATAGCGGAGGAGCTCGGGCTCATCGAGATCGCGAGCAACGCGGTCGTCCCAGAGGTCCTGGAGGTAGCGGAGCTCGGTGATGGTTCTCATGGCGTCTCGAATTTTGGATTTTAGATTTTGGATTTTCGATTAAGAACAATGGCTCGTGTTCCAAGCGACACAATGCGCGTGACTCGCAAACGTAGGATGGCCACCTGTCGCCAGCAAGGCCCGCTTGTTAATCCAAAATCCAAAATCTAAAATCCAAAATCGCTGTTACGCATAGCTGCTAACCGCGGACTCCCGCCCGGCGCGCTCGCGCGTGATGCGTTCCA
>WNGJ01008216.1_pt1 | contig 11118 bp, 8 predicted proteins | sample 5400611 | NCBI WGS metagenome assembly WNGJ01 (sample SAMN13153375, study PRJNA577476) | soil metagenome | isolation source: 40 cm soil or saprolite under Garry oak tree replicate 1 | place: USA:California | collected 2016-06-15 | reverse complement strand
GTCGGACGAGGTGTGCGTCGAGGCCATGCGCAAGACCATGGACGACGTGCAGATGGACGGCCTGGTGGTGATCGGCGAAGGCGAACGCGACGAGGCGCCGATGCTGTATATCGGCGAGAGGGTCGGCGCGGCGATCCACAGACCCGGCGAAAAGTATCCGGCCGTGGACATTGCGGTGGACCCGCTCGAAGGCACGAACCTGTGCGCCATGGGCGAGCCAAATGCCATCAGCGTGCTTGCAGCCAGCGAGCGCGGAGGGCTGCTGCACGCGCCCGACGTGTACATGGAGAAAGTCGTCGTGCCGCCGCCGTGCAAGGGCGCGGTGGACCTGGACGCTCCCGTGGCGGAAAATCTGAAGGCCATCGCGCGGCGGCTGGAGCGCGACGTCGAGGACCTGGTGATCATCGTTCTCGACCGGCCGCGGCACGAAAAGCTGATCAGCGACATCCGCGCCACCGGCGCGCGCATCAAGCTCATCCGCGACGGGGACCTTTCGGCGGGCATCGCGGCGGCGGTGCGCGGCACGGCCGTTCACGCCGTGATGGGCACCGGCGGCGCGCCCGAAGGAGTGCTGACGGCCGCGGCGCTGCGCTGCCTGAACGGGCAGATTCTGGGACGCCTGGTGCTGAACAAGCCGGAGCACCAAGAGCGCGCGGCGAAGATGGGGATCAAGGACAGCAAGCGCGTTTATGACACAGAGGATCTTGCGCCGGGCAAGAAGATCGTTTTCGCGGCCACGGGTGTGACGGAAGGCGACCTGCTCCGTGGCGTGCGATTTTTTGGCGAAGGGATCCGCACGCACTCGATGATCTTGACGCTGGAAGAACATCAAGTGCGTTTCATCGATACGGTGCATCTCGAGCGGCGGCCGGACATCAGCGTACGGTTCGTTTAGAAAACCAATTTTCTCGTCAGGAGAACAGCTTGCCCGCGGTCATGACGCATCCTAAATGCCATGCCAACCCATGGAGGCATGAGAAAACGGATCTTCCACCAGGATCCCATAGCCTGACATTGCGTCGAAGCCGTCAAGCCATTAGGCTATTCGCTGAGTGTTTGTGAATAAGGAGGTCTCCCTATGGCCGAACGAAAGCCCACGCATGAGCAGGCGCAACTCCAGCTTCAACTCTATGATCTGCGGCGAGAAGCCACACTTCGTCAGGCACGCGACTGGTACTTCCAAAACTACTTCGTGGAAAAGATTGAGGATGCCACCCGCATCGCTCCGCCTGGCTCCCAAGAAGGAACGTATATGGCAATGGTTTTGAGCTATTGGGATCAGGCTTGCGCTCTGCTCAACCGCGGTCTGCTCCATGAGCAACTATTCTTCGAGACGAGCGGCGAGTTCTTCGCCGCCTGGGACAGGATCAAACCCGTCGTTGGCACGATCCGAGAGCGGTACCACATCAAGCACTGGCTTGCGAATATGGAAAAGGCGGCGGGCCGGTACGCGAAATGGGTCGAGAAGGAATCGCCAGGTGCGCTCGACGCAATGCGCCAGTACACGCAGCAGATGCGTGCCGCCAAGGCTGAGCAGGCCACAGCTTCCAAGGCAGCAAGGGCAAACTGATCGGCGAAAGAGAAAAGATCATGTAGTTTTAGCCCGGTGTGACTAGAGGGGTTGGACGCACCCTTTCTCGATGTCAGTGACGATTGCCGATAAGCGCGAGGAAAACGCGGTCGTCGATGGTTGCGCTACGCGTGAAGAGCGTGGCGTCACGGCCGGTAAAGGCCAAGTGGCTTGCGTCGCTGCTTAGAGCCGGGCGCGCCGGCGCGCCGGAAGCGGGCGCATCGCCCGGCTGGAGCGAGATGCGCGTCGTGCTGGGAGTGCCGTTGGCGGCGCCCAAACATGTATCGCGGACGAAGATCTGCCGATAGCCGCTGTTCGGCGCGGCAGGCGTGCTAGTCGCGTCGTTTTTCGGCGTGACCCCGACCAAGTCGGGGTCAACTCTGCTCGCGCGGGCCGGAGTGATGGATAGAAAGGCCACGAAGCGGCCGGAAGAACTAATCGAAGGCAGAATGTTTTCCATGCCGCTGAGCGCGCCGTTGGGATCGATCGAGATCAAATGAGTGACTGGCTCGCAGGGTGAAGCCGCGCCGAAACAGGTATCGCGCAGATAGACTTGGCGTCCCGGCGGCGGATCGTCAATGTTCTGGGTGACCGCCAAGCGGTCAACGAGATTGGCCGCGGCGGAGCTGAACGCGACGTAGCGCCCGTCCGCGCTCATCGAGGGGGAATGGCTGTCGGCATTTCCCGCGGTGCCGTCGGCGGCAGCAGAAACGAGGACCGTTTGCGGCTCGCACTTGGCGCCTGCACCCGTGCAGGTATCCCGCACGAAGATCTGGGTGTGGTTGCCGTCACCGCCGACATAGCCGACATAGCGGCCGTCGGCGCTGAGCGCGGGGGATTCTTCCGCGGCGCTCTGCGGGCCCAGCCCGGCAACGGGACCAGAATTATTGAAAGTAAAGGTCGCGCCATTTGAGCCGCCACCACCCGGCGGTGAATTAAAGACAGTGACCGTCGCCATCACCGGTGTCGTGCCCGTGCTCGCGATAAGACTTCCCGGAACCGTGGCTTGAACTTGCGTGGAGGTCGCGGCGGTCACGGCCAGGGTTGTCTGGGAAGGACCGCTGTTCCAGCGGACGGAAGAAGCGCCGGAGGCATTATTAGAAGGCAAAAAGTTGCTCCCGGAAATGGTCAGAGGGAAATCGGCGCAGGAAGTACCGCAAGCCACGGCGGTCGCGGGCGAGATGGAAGTGATTGCGGGCACGGGGTTCCCCGCAGGACGAATGGTGAAGGCAAGCGAGTTGGAAAGCCCATTGTCCGTGCCGCTTTTGTGGGGGCTCAATGTGTTGACCATGGCGGTGCCAGGATTCGCAATGTCGGCCGCGGTGATCGCCGCGGTTAGAGCCGTGATCGCGCCGCTCGAGTTTTTCACAGGGGTCGTCGTGCGGTTCTGGCCGTTCCACTGAACGACGGTTTGGTCTACGAACCCGCCTCCATTCACCGTCAGCGTGAAGGCCGGCCCGCTGGCAAAGGCATCGGCAGGAGACAGGAACGTCACAACTGCGCCGGTGTTCGGCTGGAACGTGTTGTTGTAATCGTTGCAACTCGTTGCGACAACTGGAGCCAAAGCAACGGCCGCCACTGCCAGAAACCGCTTCATTGGAAAAACCCCTTCTTTCTCCTGCGGACGACGGGGAAGCCCGCGGCGTCACAACGTTTTTCGATGAGATGCGCGCGGGACGTTGACTGCCCCGGCGACTAAGATTCGGCCCGAAGGCGCCTGCGAGTGTCCTGCCCCCGCTGTTGTGACCCGCGCAACCCTTCATCATTACCATTCCGGGTTTCGCAGGTCAATTGGCGGGTGAAGTCGCCGGGAGGTCCAGAGCCGCGAGCGAGGCGCGAGCCAACTCCGCGATGTGCTGGCGGCAGTCGGGATCGCGGAGCGGGAGAGCTGCGGCTGCTCGGAAAGACTCGGCCGCTTGCGGCTTGCGATTGAGCTTGGCGTAGAGATCGCCCTCGAGGAGCAGAAACGCGGGATTGGAGGGGTATTGGCGGACCAGCGGCTCAAGGATTTCGAGGGCGCGCTGGTATTGCTGGTCGTAGTTGCGCAAATTTTTCGCCAGATAAAACCGGGCATCCTCACGCACGAGAACTCCCTGCGTCATGGCGCGCTCGAGCTGGCGGATCCCTTCTTTCTTGGAGCCGCCCGGGATGCCCATGAAGAAGCGCAGGACTTTGGCGATGGCCGAGAGCGTGTCCACATAGTAGTTATAGAGGCCGAGGCCGAGGTCGGCGTCGGCAAGGTCGGGCTCCAAAGCCAAAGCGCGAAGAAGATGTTCGCGGGCGCGGACGCCGGCCCGCGCGGAGCCGCGGTGCTCGCCGAAGAGCGCGAGGATGCGGGAGCGGAGCGCGTAGCCCATGCCGGCGTAAAAATGAGCTTCGGCCGTTTGCGACTTTGCGAGCTGCGCATCGGCCAGTTTGATTTCCTTAGCAATCAGTTGGAGATAGACAGCGTCTTCGCGCTGCTTGTTGCGCTTCCAGGCATCGGTCATGCCGTATTTGAATTCGGCCGACTCGCAATAAATCTTCCACCAGCGCGCCTCGGCTTCGAGGAGATAGCCGAGCGGATGCTCAGGCTGCTCGCGCTGGAGGCTCTGAAACTCCTCGATGGCCGCGTCCGGATCGCCGGCGTAGAGTTTTTCCAAACCTGCGGCGGCGCCGGCTGGAACGTTCAGCCTGGCACGAGCGGCCCCTGGAGCGAACAGACACACTCCGAATAAGAATGCCGCCGATCTGCTTCGCGAGAGGATACCGTTCATGATGAGGTTGCGGAACGCACCGTTCGAAGCCGTCTGCGGTAGTTTAAGACGTTTGTAGAACTCGGCAAAGCCAAAGCACGTTTGCGGACGGATTTCGCGCCGGTTGTAAACGGATGTTATTCTCGCCATTGTTTTATGTGACCGCCCCGATTTTATCGGCGTAAACTCCGCAAGCGGTCAACCCCTTTTTGCACCGATGAGCCGACCTACCAGCCCAAGGGCCAACCCCGGCGAAGCGACGGGCCTTGAACGCGGCCTCGGTCTGCGTGAAGCCGTGGCTCTGAACATGATCGAGATGGTGGGGATCGGCCCGTTCGTGGTGATTCCACTGGTGATCAAGGCGATGGGCGGGCCGCAGTGCCTGCTGGCGTGGGCGGCGGGAGCGGTCTTGGCGCTGCTCGATGGTTTCGTGTGGTCCGAGCTGGGCGCGGCGATGCCGCTCGCCGGAGGCAGCTACGTTTTCCTGCGAGAGGCGTATGGCCCGGGCCGTATGGGGCGGCTGATGTCGTTTCTCTTTGTCTGGCAAACTCTAATTCAGGCGCCACTCAGCCTTTCATCAGGCGCAATTGGGTTCTCGCAATATGCCTCATACCTGTATCCGCTGGGAAAGTATGGAGAGAAGGCAGTTTCGGGCGCACTGGTGATTGTTCTGGTCATTCTGCTCTATCGCAAAATCACTTCGATCGGAAGAATATCGGTGTTTCTGTGGGTGGGTGTGGTGGGTACAATTCTGTGGCTCATTTGGGGCGGAGCGACGCATTTTCAACCTCGCCTGGTTTTCACCTACGCGCCGGGGGCCTGGGATTTTTCCTGGCTCTTCTTCGCGGGGCTGGGCTCGGCCACGGTGAACACAATCTATACGTATTGGGGCTACTATAACATCTGCCACCTCGGCGGAGAGATTCGCCAGCCCGAACGCAACATTCCCCGCGGTATTTTTCTCTCCATCGGCGGCATCGCCATTTTGTATCTCGCCATGCAGACGAGCATCCTGGGGGTTCTGCCGTGGCAGCAGGCGCAGGATTCCCCCTTCATCGTGAGCGCATTTGTTGAGAAGCTGTACGGCGCGGGAGCGGCGCGGTTCGCCACAGTCATGGTGCTCTGGATCGCATTCGCGTCGGTCTTTTCCTCGCTTCTTGGCTATTCGCGAGTGCCCTATTCGGCGGCGCTGGATGGAAATTTCTTTCGCGTCTTCGCCCGCGTGCATCCGAAAAAACACTTCCCGCATGTGTCGCTGCTGTTTCTGGGCGGCCTGACATTTGTATTCAGCTTGCTGTTCAAACTGAAGACAGTGATCGCGGCAGTGCTGGCCATGCGGCTGATCGTGCAGTTCATCGGGCAGGCTGTTGGCGTGATACTGTTGCGCAGGCGTTGGCCTGCGGAGCGGCTACCGTTTAAGATGTGGCTGTATCCGCTGCCGGCCTTGCTGACGATCGCCGGGTGGGTATGGCTCTTTTTGCGGACGGGAATGGCGGTCTGGTGGGGGTTGTTTGTGATTGTCCTGGGTCTGGCGGTATTTCTGGTGGAATCGCGGCTCCGCGGCGAATGGCCATTTGGCGCGCCGAGTTCGGAGGCCGAGCGATGAAACTCCCGACATCGAGGGGTCTGCGCAGCGCACTTGTCTCTTCCTTTGGGCTCTGTGTTGCTTGTTTGCCGGCGGCCGCGCAATTCCCGCCCGCGCCGGGGACCGGGACGGGCCTTGCGGAGACACTCGAGGCAATCGAGAGCGCACGTGTCACGACGCGCATTCTATACGTCACGGCGCATCCAGACGACGAATCGGCTGCGGTGCTGACGTATCTGGCGCGAGGTCTGCATGCCGACGTCGCGCTGCTTTCCCTCACGCGCGGCGAAGGCGGCCAGAACGCCCTCGGGCCGGAGCAGGCGCCGCAGCTCGGCTTGATTCGCACGCAGGAGCTGCTGGCGGCCACGCGCAGCTATGGAGCAAAGCTCTTTTTTACACATGCACCTGATTTCGGCTACTCGAAGACGCCGGAAGAAACCATGAAAGTCTGGGGCAATCAAGTCCTAGACGACATGGTGCGCGTGATGCGCACGTTTCGGCCGCACATCGTCATCAACAACTGGGGGGACGTACACGCAGGACATGGACACCATCAGGCCGCAGGCCTGCTAACGCCGAAGGCCGTGCAGATGGCTGCGGACGAGAAGGCGTTCCCCACGCAGCTTCGGGAAGGCCTCGCGGTCTGGGGCGGCGGAAAGCGTGCGGTCCTGATCCTGGGGCTCGAGCGGGGTACGGAGAAGCCGAGCGGTTACATTCTTCCGCTGGACGATGTGTCGCCACTTTGGGGCAAGACCTGGCGGGAGCTGGGTCTCGATGCCTTCGTGAACCATCGCACACAAGGAATCGCCGGCTTTCTCGGGTCGCAGTTTCTTCGCCGGCCGGTCGCCCTGCGCCGGGCAGACGGAGGCGCATTCGATCCGGCAGCGCTGGCAAAACCTCTGCGCACACTCGGCGAAGAGCTGGAGGGCCTGGGATACAAACTGGACCCCGACCTGCGCGCGGCGCTTCCAACCGCCGAGCGAGACATCGAACAAGCTCGCTCGGCGGCGCTGGCTTTGGAGTGGAAAAGAGCAGCGCAAAATCTTGCGCACGCCGTGGAGCGAATCGACGCCGGCCGGCTGCCGGCGCATAACCCCGTGCGGGAGGAGCTCGAAAGGGTGAGCGTGCGGCTGGAGAAGGCGCTCACTTTGACGGCGGGATTCGATCTCGACGCGAAGGCGGACCGCAGCGAACTCGTGGCCGGCGAGACTTTTCATGTAACGACATCCTCGAGGTGCCGCCAGGAAGTGAAATGCGTGATTGGAGATCCGGCGCTGCACACACCGGACTTGAAGCCGGTCCAGCGGCAATCTGGCACGGCGCAGCAAGCGCAATTCGAGGTGACAGTGGGCCAGCCTGTTTCCCCGCCCTCGGAATGGGACCAGCTGCTGCCGGTTCCTCCGCCCCTCTTCGAAGTGAGCCAACCGGTGACGATTGAGGACTTCCAGATAAACGAGGAATCGCCGGTAACCCATATCCAGGCAAGCTCAACGCGGGTGGACAAGGTTCCGCTGCGGATCGTGCCAGCATACACGTTAGCCGTCGAGCCAGGGCAGGCGATCGAGGTGCTTTCCCGGCGGAGAAAACCGTTCGATGTGTTCCTCCGAGTCCACTCGTACGCGACGCAAGCGGCGAAGGTGACGGCAGGGGTGGACGCCCCCGCGGGATGGAAAACCGGCGCTCCGCTGACGGCGGAATTCGCTGGCGCGGGCGATCGCTACGTCCGGCTGAGCGTGAATCCACCGGAAAAACTCGCGGCCGGAACCTACAAACTCTCCGTTTACGCGCGGCGCGGCGCAGATCGTTCGTCGGCAAGCCCGGACGGCGAAAAATTCACCACATCCGTTGAGCCTCTGCCATCGCTGCCGACGGAGCTATGGAGCGAACCGGCGCAGTGCGTCGTTCACGCGTTCGACATCAGTGTGCCGGAGAACCTCCGCGTCGGCTACATCACCGCGGAAGGCGAGCCAATCCCCGAAGCGCTTGAGCGCTTGGGCATTCACGTGGAAAAGCTCGACGACGCAGCGCTGGCCTTCGGAAACTTGTCCAAATACGACGCGATTGTCGTTGGTGTGCGCGCGTATGAGTTGCGGTCCGGCCTGCCCAGCACAAACCAGCGGCTCCTGGAGTACGTTTCGAAGGGCGGGACGCTGCTCGTGCAGTACAACCGGAATTTCGTCTGGGACGAGCTGAAAGCCGCGCCCTATCCGGCAACGATCGGCAACTCCGCGCCGCGCGTTACCGACGAGAACTCTCCCGTGAAATTCCTGAGGCCCGGGGATGCTTTGCTGAGCCGTCCGAACAAAATCACGCAAGCCGATTTCAAAGGCTGGGTGCAGGAACGCGGGCTCTACTTCTGGAGCCAGTTCGACAGACGTTATACGCCGCTGCTGGCGATGCGCGACCCGGGGGAGACTGACCTGAACGGCGGGCTGGTTTACACGCGCTTCGGCAAGGGCACCTACATCTATACGGGATTGGCGTTCTTCCGGCAATTGCCGGAGGGAGTGCCCGGTGCGTATCGCCTTTTTGTAAACCTGCTGAGCGCGTCGCGCCCGCCGAAGCGCCGGCGTTGACGTATCATCATTTTGCCGCGATCGTCTGAAGCCGATGCGTGGCGGAGAAGGAAGTCATGCCTATCGCAGAGAAATGGCGGTTGCCGAGTCTGCGCGCGCTCTTGGCATTCGCGCTTTGTGCGTTGGTTGCGCTGAGCGGCGCCACCCCGGCGCAGAAGGACAAAAAGAAGAAAGGAACCCCGGCATCCGATGCCCCGCCCGCGGGCGTCGTGTTTCCGGACGAGCGGGTGATCGACCTCATGATTTCTCAGATGCTCGGCGCGTGGCAGATCGGCGATACCCAGAAGCTGCATCAATACTACGCCGATGATGTCACCGTGGTGAGCGGCGCTTGGGAGCCGCCGGTCGCCGGCTGGCCGAATTTTCTTGCGAGCTATGAGAAGCTACGCACCCGCATGCAAGGGATCCGCAAAGACCGCGAGAATACGTACATGCGCGTGCAGGGGAACTTTGGCTGGGCCTGCTTTCAGTGGGATTTTTCAGCGACAGTGGACGGCAAACCCATGTTCGCGCGCGGACAAACGACGCTCGTGCTCGAAAAACGTGGCGGCAATTGGGTGATCGTTCACGACCACACGTCGCTCGTACAAACGACGCAGACGGAGACCGGCCCGGCACATGTCCCGCCGGCGGCTCCCTCCTCGCCACCAGCGCAGACCAATCCACCCAGGAGCTGATGGATCGCTCGAGCCGAGCGGCGGGGCCGGCCGAATGCGCGGCTAAAAGTTCTTCAGCCCCTCATACAACCACATTCCGGCGATCACCAGGAGAAGGGCCCCCGAGGCGATCCCCATCGTCGTGACCGGCCGGGAGAGCGCGGAGATCCGCGCGACGAGTTCCCGCTGCTCTCTAGCCATGTGTTCTTCGGCGGCGTCCAGAAAGATCTGATCGTCTTCGTGGCTTTCCAGAAGGCTCTTGCGTATGAGCAAAACAATGAAGACAGCGGTGACGAGCCCCCATACGATAAGGAGATACATGATCGGTCCAGGATTCAGGGATTCCATGGTAACCTCCCGATTGGAATCGCTCCGCAGTGACTGCCTACAGGGTAGGCGAGGACTCCTCTCTGGCGCGGAGTATAGCACTAACCGTCTGCAAGGGTACTGCCGGCAGGGGCTACTTTGATTTAGGGTGTCGAAGTCTGCCCGCGACGGCGACCAGGGAGAGACCGCCAACAACATATATCAGAAGACCGCCCCACTGAATGTACGTTCTGGCAGGCTTTGGATAGGGATGGCCTAACAGGCCGGGCAAAAGGATCGCCAACAGGATCAGGGTATGCAGGAGCCATAAGACACGCATTACGCCCCGGCTTCTTACCATAGTGCCGGGGATTCTACACCGCGCTACGCTTCCGTGTCAGCGGCTGGCTCACTTAAGATCGCAATTAACGGATTGCGAGGGGCGGGGGAAGTTTGACAAAGCTTCATGCAGCAAGCAAAATGAGAACCTCCGCAGTCACTGCGCCTGTGCCCAAGTGGCGGAATTGGCAGACGCGCTAGATTCAGGGTCTAGTGGCCGCAAGGTCGTGGAGGTTCGAGTCCTCTCTTGGGCACCATGATTCCCCGAAACTTACGGCACAATTATTTGCCGAAGACGTAAAAGCGGACGCGCTAAAGCGCGCCCCTACAACGGCTTGTGGCGGCGAATTTTGCCGACGAACTTCAGAGACAGGACACTAGCAACACGCGTCTTCACCGGGTATCAATGGATGCAAGCAACTGTTGGGCATGCACGGCACCTTCGGGAGTCTCCTCATGTTTGAAGTACACAAACACGTCTCCCCGCCGCGCAAGATCTGCGACCTTTACCGCCACTTCTCGACGAGCTTTAGGCGAATATTTCTCCTTCCGCAGACGAAGGTACAAGAAATCGGCGGTCTGGACGTCCAGGGTCACGAGTTTTTCGCTCTCAGCCCCACAAAGCGCTGCATTCGCCTTGCGCAAGAGGTCGTAGACTTCATCGGAAAACCACGATATGTGCCGAAACTCAAACGCGGCGCGGAAATGGCTGGGAAGTCCCTTTAAAAACTCCTTGAGTAGGGTTAAGTCGCATTTCAGAAACGGCGGCAGTTGAAACAGCACCGGCCCCAACTTCCGCGAATGCTGCAATGGCTGCAGGGTAGCGATGAACTCCGACAACGGCCCAGTCGCGTCACGGAGACGCTTGATATGCGTGATGTTTTGATGGGCTTTCACCGCGAACTTGAAACCTGGAGGCGTTGCCTCAATCCAACCGTTTAGCAGCTTCTCCGTGGGGAAGCGACGAAATGTGTAGTTCACCTCCACTGAGTTGAGCCGGCTTGCATAGTAACTCAAGAACTTGGCGGCACTCAGCTTCGGAGGATAGAAGTCTGGCTTCCAACTGGAATATGCCCACCCCGAGGTCCCCGCATAGACCGTTCCCATAAGCACAAAAGTGTACCCGAGAACAAGTCGCAACAGGCCAGCGAACTGGCAGATCAATCCAGATGCGCGAGCGCTTAGTGGCCGACGGAAGCAGTTGCCTGACACGTTGGAACGGCACTAGCATGGCCGCGGCGTCCATCGGTCCGTCGAGACCCCAAAGGAGACTTCCATGCGTTCCTGTTTCCAGCTTCTCGTTGTGTCGGTAATTGCGCTGATCGCCCTCTCGATAAGTTCGGCAGCGGCG
>WNGJ01010114.1_pt1 | contig 11119 bp, 5 predicted proteins | sample 5400611 | NCBI WGS metagenome assembly WNGJ01 (sample SAMN13153375, study PRJNA577476) | soil metagenome | isolation source: 40 cm soil or saprolite under Garry oak tree replicate 1 | place: USA:California | collected 2016-06-15 | reverse complement strand
TCATCAACGGCACCAACCGCGCCATGTTCCGCTTCACCATGATCAATCACCTCTGCCACGACATGGAGACGGTGATGGACATCACGCGCCCCGCGGATCGCATCCGCCAGGACGTGGCGCGCTCCCCGGGCGGGGACAGCCGCGTGTTTCTCAACACCTGCGTCGGCTGCCACAGCGGCATGGATCCCATGGCGCAGGCCTTCGCCTACTACAACTTCGACGCCACGGCGGGTCAGCTCGTGTACACCCCGAACCAGGTGCAGCCGAAGTACCTGATCAACGCGGCCAATTTCCCCTTCGGCTTCGTAACCCCCGACGACAGCTGGGCGAACCGCTGGCGCGCGGGCTCGAACGCGTTCCTCGGGTGGGATCCGACGCTCCCCGGCAGCGGCAACGGCGCGAAGTCGCTCGGACAGGAGCTGGCATCGAGCGACGCCTTCGCGCAATGCCAGGTGACCAAGATCTTCCAGGCGGTGTGTTTCCGCGCACCCGCGAGCACCGCCGATCAGGCGACCGTCGCCACCATCAAGGCGAGCTTCAAGTCCGGCGGCTACCGCTTGAAGCAGGTGTTCCAGCTGTCCGCTGCCGCCTGCCCGGGCCAGTAAGGGAGCGCTGCCATGACGCGTAAGTCTGTCGCCGGCCTGCCGCCGCTGCCCGGGGAGCCGATGTCGCCCGTGGGGCCGCTGTCACACGCCGCGCCCGCTCTCGGGTGCGGCGCGGCGCTCGTGCTGATCGCCGTCCTCGGCGGCTGCAGCGGCGGGGGCGCGGCCACGACGGTCAACCCGGTGACCACCCCTCCCAACAGCACCGCCAACGCCTACACGGGACCCGCGCCCGGGAACGCCGACGTGCAGGCCTTCAAGATCAACCTGTGGGAGAACATCCGCGCGGCGAACCGCTGCGGCGGCTGCCACCACGAGGGCGGTCAGTCGCCGATGTTCGCGCGCTCGGACGACGTCAACCTCGCCTACCAGGCTGCGCTTCCGCTCGTGAACCTGGTGCAGCCGAACCAGTCGACGCTGGTCCTGAAGGTCGGGAGCGGTCACAACTGCTGGGTCGCGCTCCTGACCAGGTTCTGCTCGGGCTGCCACACCTCGAGCTCCTCCACTGCGCAGCAGCCGTACTTTGCCAGCTCCAACATCGACGAGGCCTACGCCGCGGCGCAGCCGAAGATGAATCTCGCGAGTCCCGATCAGTCGCGTTTCTACATCCGGCTGTCGCAGGAATTCCACCATTGCTGGGCCACGCAGAACTCGGGCGGCGCCCCCGACTGCCCCGGGAGCTCGGCGGCGATGCTGGCCGCGATCACCGACTTCGCCAACGGGATCCCGGTGACGCCGATCGATCCGGCGCTCGTGGTCTCGAACGCGGTCACGCTCAAGCAGGGCACCATCGCCTCCGGCGGCAGCCGCTATGAGGCGAACCTGGTCGCCAAGTACATGTTCCAGACCGGCAGCGGCAGCACCGCCTACGACACGAGCGGCGTCACCCCGGCGGCGGACCTGTCGCTCTCGGGGAACGTCACCTGGGTGGGCGGCTGGGGCATCGACATCGGCATGGGCGGCAAGGCGCAGGCCTCCACCAGCACGAGCGCCAAGCTCGCCGCCATGATCCAGTCCTCGGGCGAGTACTCGATCGAGGCGTGGGTGGCGCCGGCCAACGTGGCTCAGACCAGCGCCTACATCGTCAGCTACTCGGGCAGCAACGCCACGCGCGACGCGACCTTGGGTCAGGACGCCATGCAGTACGAGGGACGCGCGCGCAGCAGTACCACCGACACCAACGGCACGCCGCCCCTCATCACCACCACCACGACCGGGGCGGCGCAGGCGGCGCTCCAGCACGTCGTGCTGACCTACGATCCGGTCAACGGCCAGAGGATCTACGTCAACGGCGTCTGGACCGGCGATGCCGATCCGGCCAAGGGCGGCTCGCTCGCCAACTGGGACAGCACCTTCGCGCTGGTGCTCGGCAACGAGACCACCGGCCAGCGCCAGTGGCAGGGCGTCATCAAGTTCGTCGCGATCCACAATCGCGCGCTCACGCAGGCGCAGATCCAGCAGAACTTCGCCGTCGGGGTGGGGGAGAAGTACTACCTGCTGTTCGGCGTCAGCGCGCTCACGGGCGTGTCGCAGTCGTACATCCTGTTCCAGGCGACCCAGTACGACACCTACGGTTACCTCTTCTCGCAGCCGAAGTTCATCAGCCTGGATCCCCAGGCGGCGGCGCCGTCGAACCTGCAGATCAGCGGCATGCGCCTCGGCGTGAACGGCGTACTGGCCCCAGCCGGCCAGGCGTACTCGACCCTGAGCGTCAGTGTGGGCGGCAGCGCCTACACCGCCGCCAACGGACAGCTGCTCTCGACGCTCGGCGGCGTGGTACCCGCGACGCTGGGCCCCGCGAACGATCTCTTTTTCCTCTCCTTCGATCAGCTCGGCTCGCACGTGCACGCCTACGTCGAGCCGACCGTGGTGGTCTCGCCGCCCGCGCCCGACGACACCCCGCAGCCGGACTTCGGCGTCGCGACCTTCGAGCGCATCAACCACTCGCTCGCGCGAATCACCGGGGTGCCGATCACCAACACCGTCGTGTCGGCTCTCTACAACAGCGAGCAGCAGTCGCTCCCGTCGCAGCCGCTGATCTCGGCGTTCCTGCCCTCGCACCAGACGGCGATCGCGCAGCTTGCGAACGCCTACTGCGGCCAGCTCATTCAGACCCAGTCGCTGCGCGATGCCTTCTTCGGCACCGGGCTCGACGCGAGCATCAACAGCAGCGCCTCGGGCTTCTTCGGCTCGAGCGGCAGCGCCAGCCGCAGCATCGTCATCAACGCGCTGGTCAGCAACGCGGTCGGGACCAACGTCTCGCCCGCCGCGGCCGGCGCGGTGCGAAGCGAGGTCGATGCGCTCATCACGCGCATGCCGGCGCTGAAGCCCGCGGCCACCGTCGCCGGTGCCACCACCGCGGCCTGCGCCGCCGTGCTCGGGAGCGCGGTGGTGAGCCTCGAGTGAAGCAAGAGGATTTCGGGAGACTCACCAGATGCTGATCCGCAACAAACCCCCGCACTCGCACGCACTCGGCGAGCCGCTGCTGCACGAGAATCACCCGCTGCCGGTGACCCGGCGCGACTTCGTCGCCGCCGGCTTTCTCTCCGGCCCCGCGATGGTGATCGGGCCGGCGTGGCTCGGCGCGCTCCTCAAGGCGAGCCGCGCCGAGGCCGGAGTGCCGTTGTCGCCGGACATTCAGGCGCTCCTCGGCTCCGGGCAGTGCAACGTGCCGACCGCCGCCGGCGGGTTGCCGTTCATCTGCTTCGACCTCGCGGGCGGGGCGAATCTGGTCGGCTCCGAGGTGCTGGTGGGCGTGCAGGGCGGACAGACCAACTTCCTGTCGACTGCCGGCTACGGCAAGCTCGGCGTGCCGGGCAACATGGTGCCCACCTCGAGCGCCAACATCGACGCCTCGCTCGGGCTCCTGTGGCACGCCGACGGCGCGATCAAGCGCGGCATCCTGAGCAAGGCGACCACGCCTGCGACCGCCGCCGGCACCAACGGCGCGGTGATCTGCGCCATGTCGCAGAACGACACCCAGAACAATCCCCACAACCCCATGTACGGCATCGCCATGGCGGGGGCGCAGGGATTGCTCCTGACGCTCGCCGGCACCGAGTCGACGGTCTCCGGCGGCAACTCGCAGGCGCCCATGGCGCTCGTCGACCCGGCTCTCCAGCCCACCACCATCAGCCAGCCCTCGGATGCGACCGCGCTGGTGAACACCGGCGGCGCGACCGCCGACCCCGTGGCGGTGGCGGTGCTCGAGTCGCAGGCGCGCATCAGCGGCGGCACCACCCCGTACCAGTCGGGCAACACCGGCTCCTTCGGCGGCGCACTGAGTGCGCCCAACGGCTCGACCCCGGGCGTGCAGCTGTATTCGGACCCGGTGACGGACGGCGCGCTGAAGAACCAGGTGCGCTGCGCGTATGTCAAGTCCGCCAACACCGCCGCCGTGTTCGGCAACCCGGCGGCGCTCGATCCGACCCAGGATCCGAACATCGTCGGCGGCACGACGCCGATCTTCACCGCCAGCGACTTCATGGACAACGACGTCCAGAAGACCGCCACCGTCATGAAGCTGGTGCTGGATGGCTTCGCGGGCGCCGGCACCATCACCCTCGGCGGCTACGACTATCACGACGGCACGCGCGCCACCGGCGAGGACCGTAACTTCAAGGCCGGCCAGATGATCGGCGCAGTGCTGGAATACGCCCAGCGCGTCGGCAAGCCGGTCATGATCTACGTGTTCAGCGACGGCTCGCTCACCTCCACCGGCATGGTGGACAGCAGCAGCGGCGGCCGCGGCAAGCTCGGCTGGCAGGGCGACAACTCCTCCGTGGCCTCCACCTTCTTCCTCGCCTACAGCCCCAAGGGCCGGCCGCAGCTGCGCAACGGGACCGCGGGGCAGCAGATCGGCTACTTCGGCTCCGACGGCTCGGTGGTGAGCACCTCGAGCCCGGCCGCCAACGCGGTGAACCAGCTGGTGCAGGTCGTGATCCTCAACTACATGGGGCTGCTCGGCACCGACGCGCAGTTTCCGACGCTGTTCTCCACACAGAGCCTCGGCTCCGCGAGCGCCCTGGCAGGGCTCACCGCCTTCGCGCGCATCGTGTGAGCGCGGTCGGCGCGCCGCTCGAGCGCGCTGCAACAGACCCGCGCCGCGCCACGTCCGCACGGCGCTGTCGCCTGCCGACGACGGAGGCCGGGTTTTCTCGCCCGCGCCTTCGTTGACAGTGTTAAGTGCGCTGTGCAATTTTGAGCGCTTTCAGCGTGAGCGCATCTCATTGACGACGCACGACCCATTGGCCAGGGAACCCTTCTCGAGGCCGCCGCGGGCCCGCCGCCCGGCGGCGTTCCGGCCGCCGCGGGCGCGCCTCATGCAGCGGCTGTCGAAGGCGCTGTGCGTCGCCCTGACGTCGCTCGGCGGCAGCTTCGTCTCGTGGGCCGAGCCCACCTATGCCCTGATCGGCCAGAGCGCCCCGGATTTCGCGCTGCACGCGGCCATCGGCGGCAACGCCCGCCTCTCCGAGCACCGTGGCGACGTCGTGGTGTTGAGCTTCTGGAGCAGCCGCTGCACGCCCTGCCGCACGCAGCTCGCCGCTCTCAACCGCAGTCTCGCGACCTACCGCTCGGCGGGACTCACGATGTTCGGTATCGGTGTCGATGACGATGCCGTTCAGGCGCACGATTTCGCGCGCTCCGCCCAGGTGAGCTTCGCGCTGCTGCTCGATCCCGCCAAGAGCGTCAGCCGCAGCTACCAGGTCGACAATCTGCCGATGACCGTGCTGATCGACCGCAGCGGCACGGTGCGTCACGTGCTGCGCGACTACAGCGCCGATAGCGAACAGCTCTACCTGCGACAGCTGCGGGCTCTGCTGAATGAGTGACCGGAGCGAACCCATGCTGCAGATGACACGCGTCGTTTTGCTGGCCGTGCTGCTGGCGTCCGCGACTCCCGCAGCCCGCGCCGCGCCGCCCGCCGCGCGCGGCACCCCCACCCCGGCGGTGCCGGCCGCCGTCCCCGAGCCGGCGCCCGCCGCATCGGCCGCGGCGCCGGCCGCGGAAGGCGCAACCCCGGCGACCGAGGGCGCCGCCGATACCCGCGGTCTCGATCAGGAGATCCAGGACCTCAAGAAGGACGTCGTCGATCTCAACAAGGACCTGTTCATCCTGGAGGAGGAGCTCCTGTTTCCGGCCAACACCCAGGTGGCGGTATTCCTGTCGATGGACATCGGGACGTTCTTCGCGCTCGACTCGGTGACGCTCAAGCTCGATCAGAGGGAAGTCATCAACTACCTGTACACCCCGCGCGAGCTCGAGGCGCTGCTCAAGGGCGGCGTGCAGCGGCTGTACCTGGGCAACCTCAAGGTCGGTCCGCACGAGCTGGTCGCGTTCTTCAACGGCAAGGGACCGAACGAGCGCGCCTACAAGCGCGGCGCCTCACTGCGCTTCGAGAAGGGCGTCGGCGCCAAGTACCTGGAGCTGAAGATCAATGACCGGCAGAGGAAGCTGCAGCCGGAGTTCGAGATCAAGGACTGGGAATAGCGCTTGAGCCGGCCCTACCGCATGCGTACGCCGCTTCTCGCGACCGTGCTCGCCGTCCTGGCCGCAGCGCCGGCGACGGCGGCCCGCCACGACGCCGAGAAGCTGACGGTCACCCGCATCCGCGACCTGCACTACGGCGATGCGCTCTTCTATTTCTACCAGGACGAGGAGTTCGAGGCCCTCACGCGCCTCCTCGCCTACGAGCACTGGAACCGCGTGCCGCATCACCTGGATGAGGCGCAGCTCCTCGAGGGCGGGCTGTACCTCTCGCTCGGCATGCACAACGAGGCGGGCGAGCGCTTCGCGCGGCTGCTGACCGACGAGGTGCCCACCGGGGTGCGCAACCGCGCCTGGTTCTACGTGGCGCAGGTGTGGTACGCGCGGGGCTATCTCGAGAAGGCCGACGCGGCGCTGCGCAAGGTGAACGGGCGGATGTCGCCGGAGCTCGAGGCGCAGAAAGAGCTGCTGTTCGGCAACGTGCTGATGCACGAGGGTCGCTATGACGAGGCGATCCGGATGCTGTCGCTGTGGCGCGAGCCCGAGGGCGGGCGGCGGATCTGGTCCGGCTACGCGCGCTTCAACCTCGGCGTCGCGCTGGTGCGCAACGGCCGGCTCGCCGATGCCGACCCGTTCCTCACCGCCGTCGGCTCGATGATCGCCACCACTCCGGAGCTCCTGGCGCTCAAGGACCGCGCCAGTCTCGCGCTCGGCTTCGCGTACCTGCAGGCGAATCAGCCGGCGCGCGCGCGGTCGGCGCTGGCGCGGGTGCGCCTCAACGGGCCGTACTCGAACAAGGCGCTGCTCGGCACCGGCTGGGCGGACGCGGCACTCGGGGACTACCAGGGGGCGCTCACGCCGTGGATGGAGCTGCGCAGCCGCGACCTGCTGGATGCGGCGGTGCAGGAGTCCTACCTCGCCATCCCTTACGCCTTCGCCAAGCTCAACGCCAACGCGCAATCCGCCGAGTACTACGAGAGCGCCGTCAATTCGTTCGATGCCGAGAGCGGGCGCATCGACGAGGCCATTGCGCGCATCCGCAACGGCGACATGCTTCAGCGCGTGCTGACGAGCGAGCAGGGCGCGCGCTATGGCTGGTTCTGGCAGCTGAAGAACCTCCCCGATGCGCCCGAGTCGCGCTACCTGTACGCGGTGCTGGCCGGACACGACTTCCAGGAGGGACTGAAGAACTACCGCGACCTGCTGTTCCTGAACGGCGCGCTCGGACGCTGGGACGAGAGCATGGCCGCCTTCGAGGACATGATCGAGACGCGCGAGCGCGCCTACGCCGAGCGGCTGCCGCGTGCGGACGCGCTGCTCACCTCGGGCGCCGTGCAGAAGCTGCAGCAGCGCAACACCGCCCTCGCGAACGAGCTGCGCGGCATCGAGACCGGGGGCGACATGTCGGCGCTCGGCACCGCCGCCGAGCGCGAGCAGTGGGCGCGCGTCAGGCGCGTGGAGGCCGCTCTCGCCGGCGCGCCGGAGGCGCCCGAGTACGCGGACCTCCGCGCGCGGCTGGCGCTGGTGAAGGGCGTGCTGCGGTTCGGCCTCAACGACGCCTTCAAGGCGCGGCTCTGGCAGGAGCACCGCGCGCTGAAAGACCTCAACCTCGCGCTGCACGAGGCGCAGAGCCGCTGGATCCGCGTGGAGCGCGATCGCCGCAACGTACCGACCAACACCGGAGAGTTCGCCGCGCGCGTCACCTCGCTCAAGCAGCGCATCGACGCCCTGCAGACGCGTCTTGCCGGGGCCGAGCACGAGCAGGGCGAGTTCCTCGCGCGCGTCGCGGCCCACCAGCTCGAGGAGCAGAAAGACCGGCTGGCGACCTACCAGGTGCAGGCGCGCTTTGCGCTCGCCACCATGTACGACCGCGCCGCGAACGCGCAAGGCGCGCGCGCGCCGGCTCCGGTGTCGCCGGCCGGCGAGACGCCGCCCGCGCCCGAGGCGATGCCGGAACCCGAGGCGCCACCCGCGACCGAGCCGCCACCCGCGACCGAGCCGCCACCCGCGCACGAGCCGCAACCCGCGCACGAGGAGGCACCGGCGCCCAAGGCCCGGGAGCCGCCGCGATGAGCACGCTCCTCCCGCGGGCCGCCGCGCTCGGACTGCTCGGTGCGCTGCTCGCCCCGGCGCCGCAGTCGGCCTGGTCGCAGAGCGCGAGCGGCAGCTCCTCGCAGCCCACCATCGGCGACCTCTCGCGGCGCAAGGTCACGGTGCACCGCGACACCGCCGCGAGCGCCAACGCTTCGAAGGCGATGGAGAACTACCGCCACTTCCTCGAGCTGCAGAACACCGATCCGAAGTTGCGCGCGGAGGCGCTGCGCCGTCTCGGCGATCTCAACCTCGATGCCGGGGAGATGGAGCGGCTCGAGAAGGAAGTGACTGCGGTGGACCTGCAGGGAGCCGAGGCGATCAAGCTCTATTCGACGCTGCTCAAGGCGTACCCCGACTATCCGCGCAACGACCAGGTGCTCTATCAGCTGGCACGCGCCTACGAGACCACCGGCCAGCCCGCCCAGGCGCTCGGCACGCTCGACCGGATCGTGCAGCGCTATCCGCAGAGTCCGCAGCTCGACGAGGTGCAGTTCCGGCGCGGCGAGCTGCTCTTCTCCGACAAGCGCTACGCGGACGCCGAGCGCGCCTACGCCGCCGTCATCGGGCGAGGCGCGAGCTCGCTGTTCTACCAGCAGAGTCTCTATAAGCGCGGCTGGTCGCTGTTCAAGCAGTCGCTCACGGCGGAGAGCCTGCCGTCCTTCGGCGGCGTGCTCGATCAGGAGCTCGGCACCGGCGCGCGCGGCAAAGCGAAGCCGCTCGAGTCGCTCAAGCGCGCCGATCGCGAGCTGGTCGAGGACACGCTCCGGGTGATGAGCATCACTTTTTCCTACAACGACGGCGCCGCCTCGCTCGAGCAGTATGTGCAGAAGGTCGGCGAGCGCCCCTACAGCTGGATGCTCTATTCGCGGCTCGGCGACCTGTACGTCGACAAGCAGCGCTACCAGGACGCCGCGAGCGTCTACCGCGCTTATGTCGCGCGCGATCCCTACAGCGATCAGGCGCCGGACCTCGCGATGGCGGCGATCGAGGCGTACACCAAGGGCGGCTTCAGCCAGCTGGTCCTCGACGGCAAGCACGAGTTCGTCGAGCGCTACAACTTCGACTCGCCTTACTGGAAGACCCGCGGCCGCGCCGACCACCCGCGCGAGGTGCAGGAGCTCAAGACGAACCTGAAGGACGTCGCCACCTTCTTTCACGCGAGCGCCCAGAAGTCCAAGCGCATCCCGGACTTTCAGGAGGCGGCGCGCTGGTACCGCGACTACCTGAAGTCGTTCCCGGAGGATCCGGACTCCGCCGCGACCAACTACCTGCTGGCGGAGGCGCTGTTCGAGAGCCACCAGTTCGGGGCTGCCGCGGCCGAGTACGAGCGCACCGCCTACGGCTATCCGCGCAACGACAAGTCGGCGACCGCCGCCTACGCGGCGCTCGCGTCCTACCAGAAGGGAGAGGAGGGGCTCTCCGGCGCGGAGAAGGAGGCGTGGCACAAGCGCGCCACCGACTCGGGGGTCAAGTTCGCGCAGGCCTTCCCCGAGCATCCCGACAGCGCCGGTGTCCTCACCCGCGCGGCCGAGGAGATATTCGCCGCGGGTGACCGGCCGCGCGCCATCAGCGTGTCCGAGTCGATCCTGGCGCGGCAGCCGCCGGTCGATCTCGCCAAGCAGCGCATCGCCTGGACGATCATTGCGCAGTCGCACTTCGATCAGGGCGAGTACGACAAGGCGGAGCCGGCATTCCTGCAAGCGCGCGCTCTAGCCGGCAAGGACGACAAGCTCCGCACGGATCTCACCGAGCGGCTCGCCGCCAGCGTATACAAGGAGGGCGAAGCGAAGCAGAAGGCGGGCGATGCCGGCGGCGCGGTGGAGGATTTCCTGCGCGTCGCGCGAGTGGCGCCCGAGTCGAAGGCCCGCGTCAACGCCCAGTACGACGCCGCCACGGGGCTTCTCACCCTCAAGCAATGGGACCGCGCCATCGGCGTGCTCGAGGATTTCCGCCGCCAGTTCCCGCAGCACCAGCTGCAGCCGGAGGTCACCCGCAAGCTCGCGGTGGCCTACACGGAAGCCAACCGGCCGGGCGAGGCCGCCGCGGAGTTCGAGCGCATCGCCGCAAACCCCGCCGAGACTCACGCCGTGCAGCGCGAGGCGCTGATGCAATCCGCCGACCTCTACGCCAAGGCCGGCAACAGCGCCCGCGCGATGAGCATGCTCGAGAAGTTCGTCGGCACGAACCCGACGCCGGTCGGCGACGCCGAGGAAGCGCGCCAGCGTCTCGCGGACTACGCCGCCCAGCGCGGCGATGCCACCGGGCGCGATCGCTGGTACCAGGAGATTATCCGCGTCGACGGCGAGGCGGGATCGCAGCGCACCGAGCGCACCCACTATCTCGCCGCGAAGGCGCAGCTGGCGCTCGCGCAGCCGGCGCGTGATGCGTTTCGGGCGGTGAGGCTGAGCGCGCCGCTGAAGAAGAGTCTCGTCGTCAAGCGCGATGCGCTCGAGCGAGCGATGGACGGCTACAAGCGCGCCGCCGGATATCAGGTCGCCGAGGTGACCACCGCCGCGAACTACGAGATGGCGGAGCTCTACGGCACGCTCGCGAAGGACATCATGGCCTCGGAGCGGCCGGCGAAGCTCAAGGGCGATGCGCTCGAGGAATACAATTCGCTCCTCGAGGAGCAGGTGTTTCCGTTCGAGGAGGAAGCGATCAAGGCGCACGAGCTGAACGCCGCGCGCGCCAAGGATGGGGTCTACGACGAGTGGGTGCGCAAGAGCTTCGAGGCGCTGGCGCGCCTGAAGCCGGCGCGTTACGGCAAGACGGAGCTGACGCAGGATGTCGTCACGAGCCTGGAATAAGCGGTCGCGGTGGAGCCCGGCGCCTGTTGCGCCCGCGCTCGTTGCGCTCGTCGTTGCGCAACGAGCGCGGGCGCAACAGGCGCCGGGCTCCACCGCGACCGCTTATTCCAGGCTCGTGACGACATCCTG
>WNGJ01022382.1_pt1 | contig 11120 bp, 9 predicted proteins | sample 5400611 | NCBI WGS metagenome assembly WNGJ01 (sample SAMN13153375, study PRJNA577476) | soil metagenome | isolation source: 40 cm soil or saprolite under Garry oak tree replicate 1 | place: USA:California | collected 2016-06-15 | reverse complement strand
GGCTGGAGGCAGTTTCCTCGAGGAACGTGTCTTTGCCGGCGCGCCGAACGAGATGGTGACGATGTATTACGACCAGGGCGGTAAACTGGCTCTGACTCATTACTGCATCATGGGCAATCGGCCTGGCATGCTCCTTAAGTCGTCGGACGACAAAGAGTTGAAATTCGACTTCGACAAAACCTGCGGGATCAATCCGGCGACCGAGTCGCACATGCACGCGCTGATGATCCGTTTCGACGATGCGGACACGATCACGACAAGTTGCAGAGCGATCATCGACGGCAAGGAAATGCCGGAGCACCCCACCACGCTCAAGCGGGTGAAGTCGTGAAATGTGCTTTCACAAACTACAAATCACTTGCGAATTCCCTCATTCTTCATCAACCAAGCTTTGTGCCGGCGTCGTTCGGCCTGGAGCAGCGCGTCCACCCTTTCCGCTTCGGCGCCGCTGAACAAGAAGCTCTCTGGTAGTTCCATCTCGCAAACTCCGCACCGGGGGTGACGGCGCGTGTAAACAATCGAGTTGCACGACGGACAACGCTGCTGGCGCAGGCGGACGCCGAGTCTGGACGACAGAAAATCACCGTCAAAGGAAATCGGAGGCATCCCGGGTCTGCCTTGAATAGTTGATGTAGTTGCATTCATAATCACTATAAAAGACACCGTACGCGCTCAGAAGTTACATTACATTTGTGTAATGCTCGTTGTGGAGTGTTCGCGCCGCTTTACCGCAATTGCGTCGCTGTGAGGCGGAAGAATCGGGCTGAATTCGGCGAGGAGCCGTCCTGAATAATGACGGTTTCGATCGGCCCTTGGTCCACCGATTGCGTTGGCGTCAGCGTAGTCCAACTCATCAGGTCACTGGAAACCTGCGCCGCCAAGGTCACGTCAGTGGCCGCCTTGCGATGCGGGAAACTCAGGGTGAACACCCCGTTGCTCAGCATGGTGTTGAGCGTGCTGGCGCTGTCGAAAGTTTTCGGCTCCAGCCCCAGGGCATACTCCAGCAGATTGGGAAAGCCGTCCTGGTCCGGATCGGCTGCGGGGCCGCTGAGGCTGGGGTCGGCCAACTCGTTGGTGGTGAATTTGTTCGTCTGCCAGAAACCAAATGTGCTTGTTACCGTGACCGGCACAGAAGCAAGCGCTGTGTCGCCGTTGGGGTCCGTCACCGTCACGCGGCAGAGGTAAAGCCCTGGTGTTCGGAAGATCTTTACCGGGTTTTGGGCGAAGGCAAATTCCCCGTCGTCGAACGTCCAAAGGGCCTGGGTCGCGCTGCCGCTAAAGGTGGCGCTGAAGTGGTTGGTGAGCGGGGCGACTCCGCTGGCAACCTCCGCCGATGCGCTCAGGCTGGGTGGGTTGACGGTTTTCTTGAGGAACCAGGGGGCGGTAGTCGGATCCGTTTTGAAAAAGGCCAGCAACTGGCTGGCCACCGCGTAAACGCCATTGCTTGAGGGGTGCGTGAAATCCGAGACCACGTCCGAACAAGGCCAGGTAAAACCATCCGAGCGCGGCACCAGGCCGTCGGCCCAAAGATATGGCCCCCAGGAGAGAAAAGGCGCTACCACCGGACCTTTCGCAGGATCATAATTCAGGCTGGCAGCGCCACTGATCTGTTTTTCGATCAGCCACTTCACCGCGTACGCCGTTTCATAAGCAATCGGCTCCGGGTTAAGGCCGGTAGCAGCGACATAGGCCCGCCGATAGCCTCTTTGAGCCACATCGCCTGCACCTGGTTGGCGGTCACCCCGGCGGCGTTCAACCGTAGCACCACGTTAGACCACGTTGCGCCGTTGATATTAGTCCATTGGCTGGCGTCCTGCCCGCCTTGCGCGCCGTCCACAATCATAAGCTGTGGATTCTCGGACGGGTCCCTGTCTGCGCGATATTTGAACGCTCGCGTGATGTCGTGCGTGACGTTGTCTCCGCTGGCCCATTCCTGTGTCGCATTGGACATGCCGACCGAGAGCAGGACGACCTTGCCGGTATTGGTGTTAACGTGCCCACCGGCGTCGAGCGGCTGGATTTGATTGGTGGCGATACACACGCCTGCGGCCAAGTGCGCCGGCGGACGATTGTTGCCGCCATTGGGATAGAGTCCCCCGCTAAAGCCCTGGTAAAGCTTGAAACCGTATTCGGGGAGCGGCAGCCTGCCCGTGTTGGTCAGCGTGCAATCCGCAATGGCCACACTGGCCACTAAAGGAACGAGCAGGAGTCCGGACGCCCAGACCAAAGCCCGGCGAGACGCTCGCCGCACCAGCGCGTTCCTTAATTGCATCATGGCGTCGGAAAGCTAACCAATTCGGCGTCAAAGAACGACCCAAAGTAGACTGGCCGGCCACTGGCGCCTTAGGCTGTTGCCTCATGCAGGCGCTAATTTAACTATAAAATTCTAATCTCAGAATGACGGAAGGATTTAGCCCCCTTATAGACTCAACCCGCCTGGCAGGGAAGCCACTTTCTAGTCTCCCGCAAGGCCGTTCCTGCTGCGTAGTGAGAGCCTAAGGCTGACGCCATGGCGCCGGACCGGGAGAGGCGCGGGAGTAATGGCAGTCTTTATCCCTTCGCGCGTTCGCGCCCCTGGGCAGGCACTCGGACAGGCCACAGGAGCGCTTTTCACCCAGTGAAGCCTTTGGCTTACTCCACTGTCAGGTGATAGGTGATGTCGAGGCTGAAGTTGCCGCAAAACGCGCAGGTGAGCCTGCCGTGAAAATGCAGTGTGTGCGCCCCTGCGGACAGCGGCGCCAGCATCACAAAAATGCCATCACTGACTGACTGGCTGCTCGCGCCGTCGGGAGTTCCCGCTTCGCCTACGGCAGCCAGCAGGTTGTCGTGCGAGGCCAGCGTGAACGTGAACAGAGGCGACTGAACGCGGAAGCTGTCCAGGTTATTCACGGCCCGGCCATCAATTTCACACAGCAGGTCCGTCACGCCGTTGATGATGAAGGCCGCGCAATTGCGCAGGTCTGTCTCGGTGGGGTTGGTTGGGCCGCAGCCGAAACCGTTATTTTCTTCAATGACCGAGTCCTCGGCGTTGATGATGGGGAAGAATAGTGCTTTGCCATGAGGCACGGTGCAAGTGCGCTCGGCAAGATTGGCATTGCAGCCCCCCGGCGGGGCCGGGGTCGCGCACGATTTCCCACCGAGAAACCACACTTGACCCGACTGGCCAGCGCTGCAATCGGCGGTGTCAAACAGCGGGTGCGCGGTGGCGGGCAGCGATAGGTCCCATTGCCACCATTTGGCCGACCATTCACCGTACGTCTTCCCATAGGGCGTGGAGTTGACTGGCAATACGCCGGGATTGGGAGAACCGGCTTGCGCTGACGATCCCGCCAACAGCAGCGTTACCGCGATGACTATCAGCGCCGATGCGCTGACTAAGGAGTTTGCATTTCTATTTTTCATAATTTTTGTTCGTTTGGTTTCTCAGGCGTTATGACTGAGGTTTTTTGGTTTGATTGTTTGTTGCGAGAAGGGGAGCAAAAGGTTAAGGCGCTTTCATGTCCGCGAGCTTGGAGATGCCATTGACAAAGATGGTGTTCGATGGCTTGAGTTGGCGATTCACCCTCATGGTCTTACGAAGAACCGTGCGGTGACGGCCCAGCCGTTCCCCCCGCTGTCCGTCATCGTAATCCGGAACTCCCAGGACCCGACCGGGTTGGTGCCGGCAGGCATGAAGTCGAGGTTGTCAGCGAAGAAGAGCGGGAAATGGCTGTGGCCGTCCACGTTGAACGGACAGCACAAGTCGGTTGTCAGCGGCGGCACGTCGAACGTGCCGAGGAAGGGGTTGAGCAACTTGCTGTCCCTGTAGGTGGCGCCCGAGACGTGGATCGGGAATAGCGTGTTCGGAATGATCGGCCCTGACGCGAAGTCGGGAGAGGACCCGGTTGTTCCGGGGGAGGGAATCGTCATCCAGGCGCAATAAACACCACTCCCATTCGAGAAGTCGGCAGGCCGAAAGAGCGGCCCGGCCGGGAACCCTAGTGCCGCCACTCCGGCGGACATCTCCTTCGTGTAGAGGGAGGGCGGGTGGGCAGCGCCAGGCCCGGGCCCGCCCAGCCCGATGCAGGAATCCCCGGATATGAGGCAGACCAGGTGGTTTGGCGGAGGTAGGATCGAGGCAAGCGTCGTCCCGAACTCCGCGTACCCGCTCGAGGCCGTGCCGATCGGGGCCGTGAAGAGCTGAAAGTCGGCGGGTCTCCACGTCGGATTCCCGATCGGGCGGGCGAGGACGGTCTTCGGAGGGGTCACTGCCGGCTCGGCGGCGGAGCCAGGATACTGGCTGAGCAAACCCGTGGCCGTCGCGACTAACATCGCTTTCAGCGCTCTCGCGCTGAAGGCTCCATTGGAGTATTTGCTTGGATTTTTCATGCTCTTTACTTTCGGTTTCTTCAGGCCACCTTGCCTGGGTTCTTGGTTTCATCGGCTTGCTACGAGAAGGGGAGCAAAAGGTTACAGAAAATCTCCGGCTTCCTTTCCAACCGCTCCATAGGTTAGGGAGCTAGACGCGCGCGGAAGAACTGGTTTAGATTTGTGGCCAGCGGCACCGGCAGATCTAGACCATCTTCCGGCAAGACATTGGTTTGAAAGGGCATCCAGGCTTGAAAATCAGCCGATGCGTCCACGATCGCAGTGGCGCCGGGCGGGCCGCTCAGCCGCATTTGGAAAAAACCATTGGAAACCACCAGGCTGCCGGCGCTAGTGTCGAATCGGAAAGGGATTGGCGTGCCTGTGGTGATCCGGTTGTTGCCGCTATCGGCCACATAGAGGCTGCCCGCGCTGTCCACAGCCAGCTCGGCGGGGCCGTTGAAGCGTGCCGCGCTGCCCCTGCCGTCCGTGTAGCCAGTTTGGCCGGGAGTACCGGCCAGCGTCGTCACCGCTCCGGCGGGCGTGATTTTCCGAATCGTGGAATTGCCATTATCCCCGACATAGACATTGCCGAGGCTGTCCGCCGCCACTCCAGCGGGGCCGTTGAAGCGCGCCGCAGTCCCGGTTCCGTCCATGCTGCCAGCATTAAGTGGACTTCCCGCTAGCGTTGTCACCAGTCGTGTGGGCGCGATCTTTCGGATCGTGGAGCCGCCATAATCGGCTACATACACGTTGGTCGCGCTGTCCACCGCCACGCCGATGGTGTCGTTAAAGCGCGCCGCATTGCCGCTGCCGTCTGTATAGCCACGCTGCCCAGCACTGCCGGCCAGCGTGGTCACTGCCCCGGCGGGGGTGATCTTTCGAATCGTGAAATTATTTTCATCCGCGACGTACAGATTGCCCGCGGTGTCCAATGCGAGGCCCGCTGGGTAGTAAAAACGCGCGGCGCTCCCGACTCCGTCCGTGCTGCCGCTCTGCCCCGCACTGCCGGCAAATGTACTCACGGCCCTGGTAGGCGTGATCTTTCGAATCGTATAGTTGAACGTGTCGGCAACGAAGATGTTTCCTGCGCTGTCCACGGCGATGCCGGTAGGATTGTTGAACCGTGCCGCGGTGCCGGTGCCATTCGCGCTGCCACTCTGCCCGGGACTGCCGGCGACCGTGGTTACGGCTCCGGCGGCCGTGATTTTCCGAATCGTGTGGTTGTGTTGATCGGCCACATAGACGTTGGTAGCGCCATCTACCGCCACGCCTCTAGGAAAGTTGAATTGCGCTGCGCTGCCGGTGCCGTCGGCGCTGCCAGGGCCTCCGGCGCTGCCTGCGAGCGTCGTCACGGCTCGGGCGGGCGAGATCTTGCGAATCGTGAAGTTGAAAAAATCGGCGATATAGACGTTAGTAGTTCCGCTATCCGCAGCCACGCCCGCAGGCCCGTTGAAGCGCGCCGCGCTGCCCGTGCCGTCGGCACTGCCAGGTTGGCCGGCGCTGCCGGCGAAGGTCGTTACCACTGCAGAGGCGGTGATCTTTCGAATCGTGTCGTTGAGTGCGTCGGTCACATAGACGTTGGCCGCACTGTCCACCGCCACCCCAAAGGGAGAGTTGAAGCGCGCTGTGTTGCCGCTACCGTCCGCGCTGCCGATCTGCCCGGCGCTGCCCGCCAGCGTCGTTACTGTCCCGGCGGGCGTGATCTTCCGAATCGTTTGGTTCTGCAAATCCGCCACATAGACGTAGCCACCGCTGTCCACGGCCACGCCGAAGGGGCCATTGAACCGCGCGTTGCCGGCATCGCCATCGGCGCTGCCGGGCTGGCCAGCGCTGCCCGCCAATGTGGTGACCTCTCCGGTCGGGGTGATCTTTCGAATGGTATGGTTGCCTTGATCTCCGACATAAAGTGTTCCCCCGCTGTCCACGGCCACGCCGCTGGGCCCGTTGAACCGGGCGGCGCTCCCGGTGCCGTCCGTGCTGCCGGGCTCACCGGCGCTGCCGGCAAATGTAGTCACGGCCCCGGCGGGCGTGATCTGCCTGATCGTGTGATTGGCTTGATCGGCCACATAGACATGGCCCGCAGTGTCCACCGCCACACCGGTGGGGTAGTTGAACCGCGCATCGCTTCCAGTGCCGTCGGCGCTGCCAACTTGGCCGGCGCTGCCCGCAAGCGTGACGACTTCCCCGGCGGGGGTGATCTTCCGAATCGTATCGTTGTTTGAATCCGCCACATAGACGTTACCCGCGCCATCCACGGCCACTCCCTCCGATTCGTTGAAGCGCGCCGCGCTTCCGGTCCCGTCGGCGCTGCCGCGACCAGTTGCCAAGCCCGCGAAGTTGGTAAAGGTGTACGGCGAATAAACTGATTGGGCGCGGGCCTCGGTGGCGCTGGTGTATGCCCAGGCCGCCACAACCATAAGCCAAAATGCTGGGAGGAGTGATTTCATCGTGTGTAATCTTTTTGGTTTGTTTGGCGCCGGGAGCGCCGACTGTGATGCCGACTGGCTCTGGCAGCCGTTAACTATCGGGCAACCGAATTGAATAAATCTTCTGCTTTCGTTAGCCTGCTACGAGACAAACTGGAAAAGGTTACATTTATTGCTTGGAACCTGTCTCGGGCCTGGCATTCCGTGAAACGGAATTCTGCTCTCCTTTGCTTCCTTCCGATGAAGCCAATTTCTTTTTCCATTCAACCGCTCGGGCGGATTTGCCGGTGTTAGGTGCGGCTTTGTCCCAGGCTTCGTACAGCCGGACCAGGTGTTCGAGTACGCCTTGCTGGAAGCTATGGTTGGTGGTGCTGCCACCCTGCAGATACTCGAAAGCTTCCATCAATAGTGGCTCAGCGTCGACGAATTTGCCCTGAACTTGCAGGAGCTCCGCCAGATCGTAAATACTATTTACAAATGCGTTAACGCTGTAAGACCCGCGCTGAAGGCTTAATGAGAGCGCCTCGCGGTGCAGGAGTTCGGCTGAGTCTGGATCACCCTGCTGCCGCACAACCCAGGCGAGCGCCCAAAGGTCGGTGATCAGCTCCAGGTCCTGGCCACCCTGCGCCTTCCTTCGCATCGCCAAACTTTCGCGCAGAAAAGATTTGGCCTCCTCGAGTTGGCCACGAGCCGCCAGGAGAACCCCCAGACCGGTGAGTGTCTCGGCGGTGAGATCGTGCTCGCCCAGCAGTTGTTTTCGCAGCGCCAGCGCCTCCCGATATTTCGTTTCGGCCCCCTCCAAGTCACCTTTCTTGCTCATGACGATCGCCCATGTATTAAGCGTCGTGGAGAACCGCCAGTGTTCGCTGCCGAGCAACTTGTTTTGCAATGCCTCTTCGACCATCGCTTCGGCCTCAACCAGGTTGCCACGCGCGGCTAACACCATTGCCAACTCATTAAGCGTCATTGCTATGTTGGGATGCTGGTTTCCCTCTTGCTTGCGTCTAGCGCCCAGCACTTGGCGATGAATGACTTCAGCGCCTTCCAGGTCCCCGCTCGCGCTCAACAGAATGGCCAGGTTGCCTGCGACCGTGGCGACGGTCAGATCCTCATCGCCCAGGAGTTTTTTTAGGATCGTAAGGGCGTCCCGAAAGCACGCTTCTGCGCCGGCAAAATCTCCCCGAAGTACCAGCACATTCGCCAGGTTGTTGAGCGACCCAGCTACCTCCATATTCTCATTGCCCAATGACTTCCTCCTTATGGCTAAGGCCTCCCGGTGCAGGTCCTCCGCTTGAGGCAGTTCGTTGCGAGTCTGTAGGACATTGGCAAGCGTATTGAGAGCCGCAGCCAAATCCTTGTCGTCTGGGGCCAGCAGTCTTCTTTCCATTGCCACAGCCTCGCGGCCAACCGACTCCGCCTCGGGCAGGCTTTCTTTGCTTCCTCTGTAATAGAGAATTTCCCCCAATAGTACGAGGGCCTCGGCTACGGCCTGGTGCTCCTGGCCAAAAACCAACTTGCGCAGTCTTAGAGCTTCACGCCTGGTCCAGAATCTCCCGCAGCATTTTGGTGTCGCGGCCTTTTGCCTTGGAGGGCCCGACCCCCCTGAGCATGTCTTGAAGGAACTGAGCTACTTGCTGGCTCCTGGTGGCCTGGGTCCTTGCTTTTGCTTCGTTGGCCAGCGCCTGTTGGCGCGCGCGATTGATGCGGTAGGCGGCAATCGGCGAACCAATACCCACGACTAAGAGCAGCGTGACCGCTACCGCAAGGGCCCCCGCCAGAGCCCGGTTGCGCCCGCACCAACGCCACGCCCGCTCAGCCCGGCTCACGGGGCGCGCGCGGATTGGCTCGTTCAGCAAATACCGGCCCAGATCATCCGCAAACTCTTGAGCCGTCGGGTAGCGGCGCCGGGGCTCCTTCTGCAGGCACTTGAGGCAGATGGTCTCCAAATCCCGCGGAACGCTCGGAAGGAGCAGGCGCGGTGATACCGGCTCCGTCTCCGCCACGAGCCGCAACGTCTCCGGGATGGTTCCGGCGACGAACGGCGGCCGGCCGGTGAGCAATTGATAGAGAATCGCGCCAAGTGAATAAACATCGCTGGCTGGGCCGGCGGCTCGGCGATCACCGCTCGCCTGTTCCGGAGGCATGAAGCTCGGCGAACCGAGCATTTGGCCCGTGATTGTCAGGTGCGCCTCGGCGTCCAGGCGCTTGGCCAGGCCGAAATCGGTGATGCGCGGCTGATCAAATTGGTCAACGAGAATGTTCGACGGCTTGAGGTCCCGGTGCAATATCCCTTGCGAGTGGGCATACTGCACCGCCTCAGCGATGGTTTTGAGGTAGCCCCCTGCGCGCCGTCCCGTCATCGGTTCGTTGCGCGCCAGGTCGGCCAAACTTCGACCCTCGACGTAGTCCATCGAGAAAAAAGGCTGGCTTTCGTATTGCCCCACTTCGTGGATGGCCACGATGTTCGGGTGCTGCAACCGCGCCGCCGTCTCGGCCTCGGCGCGGAAGCGCTGCAGCTCGGACGCGTTGGCCAATTTGCCTGCCAACACCATCTTGATGGCGACCGTCCGGTGAAGACTTACCTGACGCGCCCTATAAACCACACCCATACCGCCGCGCGCGATTTCCTCGAGCAACTCGTAATCTCCGAACGTTAACAGCGGGCGATCCGGCGCGGGCGCCGGCCCATTTTCCGTTTTCTGTCTTCCATCTTCAACCTGCTCGGCCAGCCCGGTCTCCAACATGCAGGCAACACACAGCCTTTCGGCCGCGTAGGCGGTGGTCTCTGCGCCGCACTTCTTGCAGCGGTGCAAACTGGGCGGAATAGACATCGGCTATGTTCTCAGAATGCTACGACACATCCCGGAAAAGGTTACGTAAAATGAGTGGCGGATGACGAAAGACGAAAACCCGAAAAGCGGGACGCACTGTTTCCGTTCTCAGGCTCAGGTTTCGGCATTTTTTCGGATTTCGTCATTGGTCATTCTCTTGGATTTTGTCATTCGTCACTCTTAACTTCTCAGCACCGCGATTAGGTGACGCAGCTCCTCATCAATTTCCGTGGGCGTCGCGACCGTGTTGGCTACTTCGCTCCGCAGCAGCTCGCCGTATCGCTGACGGAATCGATGCACGGCCACTTTCATGGCACCTTCGGTCATGCCTAGCTTCGCCGCCAATTGCGCATAAGATCCGCTCTGTTCGCCCCAAACGGAAGCTCTCAGCACCTCGAACAGGTCCGGCTTACCCGACTGAGCAAACTCGTCGCGCATTTTTGCCAGAGTCCGCTCGAGCAACGCGGCTGCCCAACGTTTGTCGAAAAGCGCATCCGGCGATTCATTATGGCTCGGCTCCGAGGCAAAGCGCCTTTCGGCCGCCAGTTGGTCCAAGGAAAGGACGGTCGCGCAGCCGCCGCGCTTCTCACGTGTGGCTCTTTTCCATTCATCCACCAGGAAATGTTTAAGGGAGGTCAGCAGAAAGGTGCGGAAGCGCCCCCGCTCGCGGTCGGCCAGACGCAGACATTTCCTTTCCAGGAAACGGGCGAAGAATGCCTGCGTGAGGTCCTGAGCATCCTCGGGTTGATGACCCTGGCGCCGCACGTAGGCATAGAGCGGATACCAATAGTTCCGGCAAAGGTGTTCCAACGCCTCTTGCGCTGCGGGCGAGGAATCCTGCCCCGCCGTCAGCACCACGCTCCAGTGGGTCGTAGCAAAGCCCACCCTCTGGTCCGGCGAAGTGGAAAGTTGCTCGGAAGGTGACATGGGTTTGGCAATGGAACCAGCACTTGTTTAGCAGAAAACCTGCCTGCGGACAATACAATATGAACCGTCAGAACCGTCACGGGCTCGCCGGTTTTCTCGTGAGAGGCCACCGGCTCTGAGCGACCATCGCAAGGCCGAGGCTTGCGCTATTTCGTGCGGAAAAACGCAGGCTCCCCTCGCCCCTTGACAACACGCCGAAAAGGGCCATGGTACATCCGACCGGCAATGGTGGCGGTCGTTTGGTTATGAAAACTTCGAGACGAGATCGGAACCTGACCACACGGTTCTTGGGTGGACTGCTCACGGCGGGGCTCCTGTGCGGGGCGACGCCGTTTTTTTGTGTTGCTGTCGCGTCAGACGCACCTGAACAAAGCCCAGCCACCGTGCAATACTCCGCCGGCCTGGCCGACGTTGTCAAAATGGTGGACGCGAAAGTCGAAGCGAATGTCATCGCGGCATACATTAAAAACTCGGCCATAACCTACAATCCGAGTGCTGAGGAAATAATCGCTCTTAAGCAGCGCGGTGCTGCCGATGACGTCCTGACGGCCCTGTTGCAACGAGGCGGGGAATTGAGGGCGCAGGCCAG
>WNGJ01008214.1_pt1 | contig 11120 bp, 12 predicted proteins | sample 5400611 | NCBI WGS metagenome assembly WNGJ01 (sample SAMN13153375, study PRJNA577476) | soil metagenome | isolation source: 40 cm soil or saprolite under Garry oak tree replicate 1 | place: USA:California | collected 2016-06-15 | reverse complement strand
CGTCTACGCGTTCGGAGAGTCGAACTCGACCTCGATCAGCGGGCTGTAGCGGACCATCCGCTCCAGGTCGTCGCGCCCCCACGCACGCGCGACGTGAGGCAGGATTGCGCGCCGCTCCGCCTCATCATCGATCACCCGCGCTGTGGCCGGTAGGTCGGCGCGAATCTTGCCCTTGAGGTGAAACGTGAGGTGCGGGTCTTTCTCGAGATTGAGCAGCCACTTGCGCTTGCGCGTATAGGGCGTGCCACTGATGTAGATGCGTCCATCGATGTTGTGAAAGACGATCTCGAGCCGCCGGGGCTCACCGCTGCGCCGGCCGGTGGTGGTGATGTCGATGGTGTGCCCGCGCTCCAGCGCGGCATCGATCGCGTCCTTTGTCGTAGCCATGTCCTAGACAACCCCTATCGCTCGGGCGTGGTTTGTATTCCGCTCAGGCGGTCGCGCAAGCTGCTCAGAATCGGGTGAAGCTGGTGCGCGCCGTGTACGTGGGTGGTATCGATCCCCCAGTCGCGCTTCGCGAAGACGAAGGGATGTCCCTGCTCGCCACCGAATGCACCGTGCCCGCCGGCCTGGTTCTCGAAGTTCACCTGGATCGTGCCCTTGAACGTGCCGAAGAAGACCAGGTCACCTGCCTGCTGGAAGGAGTTGAGCCGGGAGAGCTGCTCATACAGAATCTCAGCGTTGTCGTAGCCCGCAAGGACGTTCTTGACAGCATCACCGCGATGAACGCCTCCGGCGGAACAAAAGATGTCCTCGCGCCGCCCGCGTCCCATGACGAGCGCGATACGAGGTTGAGACGCGAGGTTGGTGACCAGGTGCGGGAACCGGGTTTCCAGATCCTCGTAAGACAGCCGATGTGACTCGTCCGCCAGGTACAGATGCCCAAGACCGCCTGAGTACGTGAGATGGATCCGGCCCTTGGCGTGGTCGCGGTGGGCGCCGAAGGTCTTCCCTTTCATCTCGACCACGTGGAATCCAGGCATCCAGCCGGCGACCAGCTTCCCGAGGTGGACGCCATCTTCCCGGTAGAAAGGATCCGTTTCGATCTGCCCGTGGTCTGAGAGCACGACCAGCTCGTAGCTACCGCCGCGCATGCCGGCGATCTTCTCGATGGTTCGGTCGACATGCCGGAGGACCCTGAGTGACTGCTTGTCCGCCGGCCCGAAGGCGTGGCCGGTTTCATCAAACGCATAGAAGCCTGCGTAGATCGGCGTAAAACCCCCACCCATCGCCTTCTCGACCGCAAAGCGGGTCAGGTGGTGTACGAAGATTTCCTGGAGTGCATCGGTAAGGACGTAGGGACGCGCCGGGTGCCGCCCGCTGAGGCGCGCGCGAAGGTACATCGACCCCGTGCGCCAGATCGACACCACCGTGTGCCAGACCCAATCCCCAAGGTGTACGGGGTTGGCGAGGTAAGGCAGCAGCACGCGCCACGCGGAGCGCGATCCCTTCTGCTCGCCGTAGCTGCGCTCCTGGTACGCGATGCCAAAGTCTTCGGCCGCTCCTGCCGGGTAGCAAGCCGCGATGCAGGCGCCGCCCTCGGTAAGCGGCCGGCAGCCCTGGAAGTACTTGTCCGCCACCTTCTTGAACGTGGACCTGGCCCCGAACTGGACCAGCACCTGGCGCTCCCGATCCCACCATCGAAAGCTGGGTATCTCGGAGTTGTCGCCGTAGAGGATTCCGGCCTGTGCGAACGGCGTCGTCGACGGGACACCACAGCGGTAGGGATGGATCGTGTAGCCCTCTCGATCCATCAGGTGCTTGGTGAACGGCATCAGGCCCTCGCTCAGCGCCTCTTCGAGAGAGTCCGCTCCAAGGCCATCGATGTGAAGAATCACGAGCGACGAGCCCATCGGACCTATGCGGCCCGGGGATTGATTTCGGCGAACACAGGCAGATGGTCCGATGCGCGCACCTTTAATGTCCAGGCGCGGTGGGAGACAGGAGCTGCGGCGCGGGCGTAGATGGCGTCCAGCTTCTGGCCGGTCCAGTGCGTGCGGCGAATCCCGGCGGTCACATTCACCAAGCCTGCGGACCTCGCCGCGGCAGCGAGCCGCCGCCAGGGCTGAACGATTGCCGGTCCGAAGGTATTGAGGTCGCCCGCGACAAGCTCCAGCGGAACCGGTGCGCGCCCGGCCATGTGGCTGACGACCGCTTTGAACTGCTCGAGCTTGTGTGTAAAGCCGATCACGTCCAGGTGCAAGACATAGACGCGCAGTGTGTCGGACTCGAGGCACAAGGCCATGCGAGCCTGAGGCGGCGCCGCCCGCAGCAGCGTTCGCTCTACCCGCCGCACCTGAATCTCGCCCCGCCCCGGGAGGGTGACGACCTCAGGGGAGCGGCCCAGCTCGAACGACCCCTGTCTCCAGATCAGGGCGTTGGCCTGGCTTCTCTCGCCTCGAAGCTGGGCGGTGGCCTGGAAGGATCGATATTCAGGACCCAGCGCCGACGCTATCGCCTCGGCATCGGTCCGGCCGTCGTGCACCGAGGCTTCCTGGAGAGCCATCAGGTCGAGCCCGGCGAAATCGGAGTGGATGCGAACTGCTTCGAGAATCCGGTCGAGCCGCCGGCCGAGATGGATGTTCCAGGTACAGATGCGCATGTCTCCAGGTCACATCCGCGCTTCTCGCAAGGCGGCGAGCGATTGTCGCTGGCGGCCGCCGGCGTCGAAGTTATCCGGTGCGAGCCAGGCCTCGAACGCTGTCTGGATGACCGGCCATTCGCCGTCGAGGATCGAGAACCACGCCGTGTCACGATTGCGATCCTTCACGACCAGGTGCTGGCGGAACACGCCTTCGAACTTGAAGCCGAAACGCTCGGCCGCGCGACGCGAGGGTTCGTTCTGCGCATCGCACTTCCACTCGAGCCGGCGATAGCCGAGGTCGTCGAATGCGTATCTGGTCATCAGATAGATGGCCTCGGTCGCCTGGCGCGTGCGCTGGATCGAAGGAGCGAACCAGATGTGGCCGATCTCGATCACACCGTGCTCTGGAGCCATGCGCATGAAGCTGGCCATGCCTTTCGGCACCGCTGTTTCGCCTTCCAGGATGGCGACGAAGAGCGGATCGTTCGATGAGGCGCATTGCTCGAGCCACGGTTTGAAGTCGTCGACCCCGGCGAATGGTCCGTACGGGAGGTAGCGGAAAACGGCTTTGCCACCGTCGATCTCATGCGAGGCGGCGAACAGCGCGGCGGCGTGGTTCGCGGGATCGATCGGCTCGAGTCGCACCGTCGCGCCGACCAGAGGGATCCTCCCCGGTGTCCTGGCGGGTATCCAGTCGAGGCTCAAGGGCACCTCGAGCTCGAATAAGCGACCATCATTAGTTGTTCTCGTCCATTAGCTCGGGCACGTCTAAGGCTAAAGGGAGCAGGAGATGAAAGTCGCGATCATAGGCGCGGGGAACGTTGGCACGGCGCTGGCAAAATCAAGCACTCGCGGGGGGCACGCTGTGACGATGAGCTCGGCCAACCCCGAGAACGCCGCCAAGGCGGCTCTATCAGTCGGTGCGCATGCAGCCAATTCCAACGCCGAAGCAGTCCAGGGCGCCGACGTCGTCATCATCGCCGTGCCCTACGACAAGCTCGGCGAGGTGTTCCGCGGCCTGGGATCGTCTGTCGACGACAAGGTCGTCATCGACGCGACCAACCATGTCAACACCCAAAACCCCGGAGAGGTGCTCGGGACCGCTTCCAATGCGGAGGAGATCCAGAAACGCCACCCGAAGGTTCGCGTGGTCAAGGCCTTCAACTACGCCTTTGCCTCGCGCATGGCCGATCCGACCGTGGATGGCGTTCGCCTCGACGGATTCGTGGCCAGCGACGACCAGGACGCCAAGGACAAGACCCTAGAGTTCGTCGAATCGATCGGGTTCCGCCCCATTGACGCCGGCCCACTGGTGATGGCCCGCGTACTCGAGGGCATGGCGCTGTTGAACGTCACCCTCCAGATCCGCAACAACTGGCCCTCGCAGAACGGCTGGAAGCTAGTCGGGCCGCCGGCGTAAGGTCAACACAAGAAAACCATGAGCACCAAAGCCCCAAGCCAGACCGAGTACGAAACTGGAGTAGTCCCTCGCGAGCGCGCTCCGCGATCCGTTGCTGCCGGCACCAGAATCGGCCACGTCCATCTGAAGACGGCCGACATCGAGCGAATCCATGCGTTCTATGTCGGCATCCTCGGCTTTGACGTGGTGGTCCGGATGCCCGATGCCCTTTTCCTGTCCGCGGGCGGCTACCACCACCACCTGGGCTTCAACACGTGGGAGTCAAAGGGCGGGTCTCCCCCGCCCCCCGGCACGACCGGCCTCTACCACGTCGCGATCCTCTACCCGACGCGGGCCGACCTCGGTGACGCGCTGCGACGCCTGGCCGAAGCCGGCTGGCCCCTTGATGGTGTCAACGACCACGGCACACACGAGGCGCTGTACCTGCGCGACCCGGATGGCAACGGGCTGGAGTTGGCCTGGGACCGCCCCAATGACCAGTGGCCGCGGGACAAGGACGGTCATCTCTCCTTCGTCGGCCACCGGCTCGATCTCGAAGGTTTGCTCAAGGAAGGCATGGAGGCCGCGCCAAAGTCCGAGTAGCCCTGGAGAGGCGGCTACTTGGCCCCCGACACCCCTCCATCGATGACCAGCCCTGACGCCATCACGAAACGCGATTCGTCCGACGCCAGGTATAGGGCCGCGGGCGCGATGTCCTCCGGCCGGCCCAGCTCACTCGACAGCTGACGCTTGCGAATCGACGCGTAACCCTCCTCGGGATCCTTGTAGGACTCTTTGAGGTATCGCTCTACGAATGGCGTGAGGATTGTTCCCGGCAGGAGGGCGTTGACCCGGATGCCGTGCTGTGCGAGGTCGACCTGCATCGACCTGGTCATCGACAGGACCGCGCCCTTCGATGCCGCGTAGGACACACGGCGCGCGAGGCCGATCTCGGCGATGCAGGACGACATGTTGATGATCGAACCCGACCGCTGCTTGATCATGTAAGGCACGACCGCCCGGCTCATCAGATAGACCCCGCGCACGTTGACTCTCATCACGCGATCGAACATGTCAGGTTCGGTCTCGACCACGTCCCCGACGCCGCTGATGCCGGCGTTGTTGAAGAGAACGTCGATGCGATGGAACCGCCGCGCCACCTTGGCCGCCAATGACTTCGTTTCCTCTTCGTCGGTGACATCGGCATGCTCGGCGACAGCGTCTCCCCCACTCTTCTTGATCCCGGCGACGGTGGATCGGGCGCCTTTGTCATCGACGTCGGCGACGATGACGCGAGCGCCCTCAGCTGCGAAAAGGCGGGCGGTGGCCTGGCCGATCCCGGAGCCGGCGCCGGTGATGATGCAGACCTTGCCTTGAAGCCGCCCTCCGCTCATGCGGGATTCGCCCGGCCACGGACTTCATGCCGCTTGATGGGGTTTTCGAGGACGCCGATGCCGTCGATCCGGATCACCTCCAGGCGGATCAACGCGCCGCCACGTTTGAGGAACATCCCTTGATCGGCCCGAATCAGGTGCTGCCCGCTCGCGGCCACCGCCGAAAGGAAGCCTGTGTTCAAGCGGTCCTCCATGCCGAGCCGATCGGGAATTCGAACTCACGCAGCGATGCGGGTCGCATCGTGATGCTGAAACCTGGAGCCTGCGGCGCAACATAGCGCCCGTCGCGGATCCGCACCGGGTCGACGAAATGCTCGTGCAGATGCTCGACGTACTCGAGGACTCGATTTTCGAGCGACCCACTCACCGCGATGTAGTCGAACAGAGAAATGTGCTGCACGTATTCGCAAAGCCCGACTCCGCCTGCATGAGGGCACACAGGCACCCCGAATTTTGCCGCCATCAAGAGCACCGCCAGGACCTCGTTCACGCCTCCCAACCGGCACGCGTCGAGCTGGCAGAACCCGATGGCGTTGGCCTGGAAGAGCTGCTTGAAGATGACGCGGTTCTGACAGTGTTCGCCGGTGGCTACTTTGACCGGTGCGATGGCGCGCGCGATGGTGGCGTGGCCCAGGACGTCGTCGGGGCTCGTCGGCTCTTCCACCCAGTAGGGATCGAACGCGACGAGCTGCTTCAGGTTCGTGATTGCCTGTTCTACATCCCAGACCTGGTTTGCATCCATCATCAGGCGACGGTCCGGCCCAATCTCCTCGCGCACGATGCGCGCCCGGCGCAAGTCGTCCTCGATCTTCTGGCCGACCTTCAACTTCAGGTGGGTCCAGCCGCCAGCGACAGCCTCGCGACACAGCGCCCTCAGCTTCTCGTCCGAATAGCCGAGCCAACCGGCAGACGTCGTGTAAGCGGGAAAGCCTGAACGCAGCATCTCCGCCTCCCTCTCCGCGCGAGTCGGCACGCAGCGCTCGAGGATGGCAAGCGCCTCATCCGGCGTCAGCGCATCGCTGATGTAGCGGAAGTCGATGCAGGAAACGAGCTGCTCTGGGCTCATGTCGACGAGCAGCTTCCACAGCGGCTTGCCTTCGACCTTCGCATAGAGGTCCCAAACAGCATTCACGATGGCGCCCGAGGCGAGATGTATGACCCCCTTTTCAGGCCCGAGCCAACGCAGCTGATGGTCGCCGGTGATTGCGCGCCAGAAGCCACGCATATCGGCGGTGATCGATTCCAGACTGCGCCCGATCACGATCGGAGCGAGTGCATTGACCGCCGCCACGCATACCTCGGTGCCGCGGCCGATGGTGAACGTGAGTCCATGGCCCTCGAGGTGGTCGCCAGCATCGGTCGTGAGCACTACGTAAGCCGCCGAATAGTCGGGGGCGGTATGCATTGCGTCGGAACCGGCAAGGGTCCGGGAGGTGGGGAAACGCACATCCTTCGCGGTGACGCCGACTATGCGCGTCATCAGCCTTTTACCGCCCCAACCAGCAGGCCGCGAGCGATGAACCGCTCGAGAGCGATGGCCATTGCGATGACCGGCCCGATCATGATCAGGATGAGCACCGACATGTACCACCACTGCGGTCCGCGGGTGGCGTTTTGGGCCGCGACCGTCAGCGGCAGTGTCTGGGCATTCGCGCTCGTCAGGAAGAGGGCGATCAAGTACTCGTTCCATGCAAAGACCAGGACGAACAGGAAGGTGGCGACCAGTCCCGGTACGGCGAGCGGGACGACGATCGACCGAAAGATGCGATATCGCGACGCGCCGTCGATGGCCGCGCTCTCCTCGAGCTCGAGTGGGACGCTCTGGAAGTAGTCCCGCATCAGCCAGACGACGATCGGGAGGTGTGAAGCGACGTACGCGATGATCAGCGCCGCCCAGGTATCGAGCAGGTTCAGCTGCTGAAAGAAGATGTAGATCGGGATGACCACGGCGACCGGTGGCAGCATTCGCTGCGAGATCATCCAGAAGGCGATGTCGTCGTTACCAAGCGACCTCTTGAACCGCCGCCCTACCGTCTGCAACAGCAGCAGGAACAGCGCAAGGCCGCCAACCGCCCCGAGCTGCCAGGGCCCGCCCGCGGCGACGACCGCAACGCCCGCGGCAAGGCCGACGACGAACGAAGCGATCGCGCCGAAGCGCACCCGGTAGTGCATACGCACAAGGCCATAGGCGGCCATCGAGCCAAGGAGCAGTGTGATCGTGGTGCTGGTGAGACCAACGACCACGGTGTTGAGGTATGGGCGGAAAGTGTCCTCGCCCAGGTCGACGAAGATGTAGCGCCAGGACTCCAGCGTCGGCTGAAAATCGCGAAATGGCCAGTAGAACGGGCCTCCGTTGACATCGAGCGGCGTCTTGAACGACGTGATCGCCAGCCAGTACAAGGGGAACAGCACGACCAACGCCCAGACGCACAGGAGCAGATAAGAGGCGACCATGCCCACCGCAGACGGTCGATGGATGGAGAAGGATCGGTTGCGCCCGCGTTTGATTGCCATCCCTAGACCAACGCCGTCACTCGGCGACGGAAGAGATTGACGTACGTGATGCCGACGAAGGTCACGACGAAGAGCAGCATGTAAGCGACCGCGGCCGAACCCCCGATGTCCAGCGATCGCCAGATCGTGTACGCGTGCAGCGTGAGCGATTCGGTGGCCGTTCCGGGCCCTCCGTTCGTGAGCACGTTGGGCAGGTCGACGATCTTGAACGCCTCGATGAGCCGGATCAGAACGACGGTGGACGTCGCGGGCAGAATCTGCGGAAATGTGACCGCCCAGAACAGCTGCCATCGGTTGGCGCCATCGACGACGGCGGCCTCATTGAGCTCGACTGGCAGGCTCTCGATTGAGGCGAGGAGAACGATGAAGATGAATGGCGTCCACTGCCAGATATCGCCGATCATCACCGCCAGCCGGGCGCCCCAGGGGTTGGTCACCCACGACACGTCGGTCAGCCCAAAACGAAACCAGAGGGTGTAGAGGGGCCCCTTGCTGGTATCGGTAAGCATTCTGAAGAGGTACGCGACACCGACCGGCGTGATCATCATCGGAAGCAGGAACACGACACGGAAGAAGCGGCGGCCCGGAATCTGCTGCACCACGAGTAGGGCGAGGCCGAGCGCTAGCAGGTACTGGACCGACACGTCCACCGTGACGTAGATGAGCGTGACCACGAGCGTTCCAGGGCGCCCGCTGGTCAAGACCGTATCGACGACAAGCCACACGAGAGCGCCGGCGATAACCGCAGTGACCAGCCGGCCGACGAACCCAAGCGCTGTGCGCCCGGGGCTGCGCAGGTAGCGCACGAGAAGAAAGCCGACCCCTCCGTAAACGACGGTCAGTATGGCCGCGGTCAGTGGAGTGAGCGGCACCGTCACGCCGATGAAATGCGCTCGGTCGATGCCGACGACGAGCTTGGCGTAGTTGCCCAGGCCGACGAACGTGAGGTGCACGCCACCCTCCGAGAAGGTGAGCCGCGTGAGCGATACATATAGAGATGCCAGCAGCGGAAAGATCGAAAACGCCAGGATGACCAGCACCGCGGGCAGGATGAACACCGCCCCCGCCGAGCGATCGAGCCGGGCGACAAGCGGTCTCCACGCGGACGCCGCGGCAGGGACTGCGCGCGTGGAAGCTTGGCCGCTCATCGATAAAGGGACCTAATCATGGGCTCCAGGCAGTGACCAGCGGGAGAGGCGGCGAGGCGATGCGCACCTCGCCGCCGGGGTTCTCTACTTGGTGACGCTGAGGCTCGACCTGTAGGCGTCGAGCTGCGCCTGTCGACCGATCTCGTCAGTCTTGCTGTTCCATTGGTTGGTGATCTGGGTCATGGTCTGGCTGGTCGACAGCTCGCCCGCGAGGAACTGCGCGAGGGCAGTGTCCAGGGCGGTCTGCTGGTAGAACGAGGTCTGGGGGATGCGCAGGTCGAGGACCATGTTCGGGCTCTTCAGGCTCGATGAGATGGCACCCAGGTAATCCTTGGCCGCCGTTTCGCTCATGCCGGAAGTCTCCCACGGCCCGAGGTTGGTGAAGTGCGAGGTGCGATACGGGTTGAAGCCAGTCTTGCCGATGGTGACGTCGATGCTCGACTGCGCCGGCTGTGACATGTAGGAAAGGAAGGCGTATGCGGCGTCCTTGACCTTTGACGACGCTGCCTTGTTGACGGCGCCCGACCAGCCGCCGAATGCCGCAAACGGAGAGTGGTTTACGCCGTTGGTTGCGTAGGGGCAAATCGTCGAGTTGCAGTCCACGAGCTGGCCCGTGGAGCGATCCAGCACCTGCTTCGAGCCGGGCAGGATCACTGCCCCGACCTTGTCCTGGACCTTCGACTGCGTCTTGTCGACTGCCAGCGGCCCGATGTCGCCCCAATCGAGCGACAGCGCGCAGCGACCGGTCACGAAAAGGCCGCGGGAGTCGCCGACGTCGTTGTTGAGCTGGTCGGGCGGCCCGAGCTTGGAGAGCTGCTTGTATACGTCGAGTGCCGCAGCCGCGCCGGCGTTGTTCATGAGCGGCTGCATGTTGTCGGTGCTGAAGAAGGTGCCCTGCTTTGTCCCCTGGCTCTGCAAGTAGGCGGCAGCTATGGAGATGTACATCCAGTACGACTGAGCGCTGCGCTTCATCGCCAGGCAGGATCCGTAGTCGGCCTTGCCGTCTCCGTTGAGGTCCTTGCCCTGAAAATGCTTGGCGATGCTGATGTAGTCCTGCCAGGTCTCGGGTGGCTGCAGCCCGTCACGCTGCAGTAGGTCTTTCCGGTAATAGACCATCTGGAAGTCGCCATCGAGCGGGACCGTGTAGACGTGACCCTTGAACGTGGCGCTGAAGTCGCGGAAGAACGGCGCGATGTCGTTCCATTGCAGGGCGGAGTCGCTCGTCACACGATTGCTGAGGTCCTCCAGGTAGCCGGGCGGCACGTAGTCACCCATCCACTGCGGGTCGAAGACAGTAGCGTCGTACGAATTGGTCTTGGTCGCGAAGTCCGTCAGGAGCTTCTGGTAGAGGTCGGAGAACGGAACTGTTATCACCTCGATCTTGGCGCCTGTCAACTTTTCGAAGTCGGGCGCGCGACGCTGAAGCGGCTCCGCAATCTGCGGTCCGGTGAAAGTCACGACGCGCACGGTGGTGCCGCTGAATTGGCCGCCGGACGGCGAATTGTTGGAGTTGCAGGCCGCCACCAGGCCCACGGCCATCACAAGTAGCACGGCTCTCGCCAGGTATCGGCTCATGTCGCTCTGTTCTCCCTTTTAACCCGAGTCCCGGGCCTCGTTATCGATGAGGCAGGGCTGTCGCCGCCGGATTAAGCGGATGTTTACCCCGTAATTGGGGGTTTGTCAAGCTCGAATGGGGCCAAATCGGCTATTGAGGCTCCAAGTCATCGGATGTTTTGGCAAGAGATGTGGCAATCGTTGGGGCCGCTTGCGCGGTCAAAACGTGCGCCGGCTGTCCAGGCTGAACCTCTCCAGGACTCGGTGAAAGACACCGGCCAGGAGCGCCAGCGGCACGAGCGAGACCAGCAGAGCGGCGGCAGCGGTAGGCCAGTCGAGCTCGCGCTCGAAGGTGAAGAAATCCATCATTGCGACGGGGATTGTCTTGATCTCTCCGGACGTGAGGACCAGCGGGACGAGCAGCAGGTTCCAGTCGAGGACGAACATGACGATCGCCGTCGCCACGACGCTGGGGACGGTCAGCGGCAACACGACTCGCCAGAGCACCCGGAACAATCCCGCCCCAT
>WNGJ01021181.1_pt1 | contig 11122 bp, 12 predicted proteins | sample 5400611 | NCBI WGS metagenome assembly WNGJ01 (sample SAMN13153375, study PRJNA577476) | soil metagenome | isolation source: 40 cm soil or saprolite under Garry oak tree replicate 1 | place: USA:California | collected 2016-06-15 | reverse complement strand
CCGGGTTTGCCGACTTCACGACGAACGGGTACTATATAACGGCAGGTTATTTCCTGTTCCCGAAGAAGCTCCAAGCTGTGGTTCAGTGGCAGGACTTAAACCCCGGGCAAAAGGGCAACGATGGTATCCACTCTATCACCGGCGGGCTCAACTACTACATTCACGGCGACGATATCAAGCTGATGGTCGATTACATCCACACCTGGTCGGATTTCCGGCAAGCGCATCCCGAGTTTGGCGAGGATCAATTCGACGAAGTCATCGGGCGCGTGCAATTGATGTTCTGAACCAACCCTTTCAGCTGACGAAGCACAACGAAGTTAGGTTGAGGAAAGCCCGCCGAGAGGCCTCGGCGGGCTTTTCGTCGAAGCCAGTTCACTGATTTTCTTCATGACGCCGACCTTAAACGCGCCGCGATCTTCGTTTGAACCGCCTCGGCTTGAATCGAGCGGACCGCATCATGTGCGCACGGCGTGGATTTCCGACGTGCATCTGGGCACGCGTGGCAGCAATGCCGGCGCGCTGCTCGATTTCCTCCGCGAATATGAGTTCGAAACGCTCTACGTCGTTGGCGATTTGATCGACATCTGGCAGTTGCGTCGGGGAATCTACTGGCCACAACAGCATAACGACGTCGTCCAAAAAATCCTTCGCAAGTCGCGTAAAGGCACCCGCGTCGTTTACATCCCTGGTAATCACGACGATATGCTTGCCAAATTCTACGGCGCCTACGGCAACATCACCGTGCAAAAACACGCGATTCATCGTCTGGCGGATGGACGACGTATGCTGATCATCCACGGGCATGAGCTCGACACGGTCGTGCAAAACGTGAAATGGCTCGCGTTCGCGGGCGATGTTGGCTACCAGTTTTTGCTCTCGCTGAATCCGCTCGTCAATTTCGTTCGCCGCCGGTTCGGCCTCGGTTATTGGTCGCTCAGCGCCTACGCCAAACAGCGGGTCAAGGACGCAGTCAGTTTCATCGGCCGATTCGAGGAAGAGATCGTCCATTACGCCAAGAAATTTTCCGTTGACGCTGTGCTGTGCGGTCACATCCACAGCGCGGCGGCCCGGCAATTCGGCGGCGTTACGTATTACAACTGCGGTGATTGGGTAGAAAGCTGTTCCGGATTGGTCGAAGGCGAGGACGGCGTCGTCGAGATGGTGAATTATCATCCTTTCTCCGCCGCGCTGACTGCGTCCGTTACCTCTTCGTCACGTGAACTCACGGTCGGGTCGCCGTAATGCGCGAAAACTCGACCGCAAAACCGATCGGGTTTAGCATCTTGATCTTGTGCAGAAGAACGGGACAACACCAAGCAGCCGCGAGATCGAACGCAAGTTTTTGCTGAAACAGTTCCCGGAGAGACTGAAGCAAGCGCGACGCTGTGTCATTGCTCAAGGCTATTTGGCCGCGGAACCGGGAGGCAGGCATGTGCGCCTCCGCAAAAAAGGAAAAACCGCGTCACTGACTTTCAAGGTGGGCCGCAGCGCACACCGGGAAGAGCGCGAGATCAAGCTCAGCCCGAAACAGTTCGCCGCGCTCTGGCCAGCGACGGTTGGAAGAAGGTTGTACAAGCTGCGCTACGAAATGCCTTGGAAAAATTTTCTGATCGAGATCGATATTTATCGGCGCAAACATAAGGGTTTGGTTGTGGCAGAAGTGGAATTTCCGAACCGAACTGCATGCCGCAAATTTAAGGCACCGGCGTGGTTTGGCAGGGAAGTCACCGGCAATAAGCGTTACAGCAACGTCCGGCTGGCCACCGAGTAACAAGGATATGGGCTATTGCTTGAAGTTGCGCGAGCCGTTGGCGGATGGGCTGAAGAGAATTTTCCGCGAAGAGATTGATTCCGCTGTGGCATTGTGCCGTCATCCGGCAAGACAGCGCGGTGTGACTGTGCATGAGGTCCGCAAGCATCTCAAAAAACTGCGCGCCGCGCTGCGTCTGACAAAGGACGAAGTTGGAAAGAACCGGTGGGCAACTGAGGATCGTTGCCTGCGCGAAATCGGACGGCTCGTCTCGGATTTGCGCGATGCGCACGTGCGATTGCAGACGCTGATTCAGTTGCGCGACGATGCGGACCAGCAGTTTGCACGAATCGAAGAATTATTGTCGATGGAACGGGAAAGTTTTTCCGCGGCGTTTTCTGGCTGGCAAAAACAAGCGATCCCGAAACTGGAACGTGCGGGAGAACGCCTTTCCAAATGGCCTTTGGCCGACATCACGTGGAAGGAAATCTGTGGCGTGGTCGCGAAGACGTATCGGCGCGGCCAAGACCGGCTGGCCAAAGCGCTCAAGAAACACGATCCGGAGAGTTTTCATGTCTGGCGAATGAGCGTTAAAGAGCTGTGGTATCAATTGCGCATTTTGCGGCCGCTTAACCGGCTGGTTCTTGAGGAAATTGCCAGCGACGCAAAGACGCTGGGTGAACTGCTCGGATGTGCCCACGATTTTGCATTCCTTCTCGCCCGCCTGGACAGAGAACGTGGCGATCAAGCCCTTTACGACGAACTCGTGCAATTGCAAAAGCTCATCCGGAAACGGGGCAAACGATTGCATCGCGATGCGCTCGAACTCGGACGACGCTTTTACGCAGAGCCAGTTAAGGCCTTCGCCAAGCGAATCTCGATCTTTATCGACAAACGAAAAGCAAAATCATAAAGGGCAGGATCGATCAACGATCATGAAACAAAAGGTTCTATTTATCTGTGTTCATAACAGCGCCCGCAGCCAGATGGCGAAAGCGTTTCTCAGCGAGATTTGCGGCGATCAATTCGAAGCGCACAGTGCCGGGCTCGAATCGGGAACGCTCAACCCGCTGGCGGTCGAAGTAATGCGCGAGATCGGGATTGATATTTCGCAAAGGCAAACTCAATCCGTGTTCGACGTCTTCAAATCAGGCGAGCTGTTCTCCTACGTGATCACGGTCTGCGATGAAGCCAGGGCCGAGCGCTGCCCGATCTTTCCCGGTGTGGCCAGGCGATTGCATTGGAGTTTTCCAGATCCGTCTGCGCTCACCGGCAGAGAGGAAGAACGCCTCGCCGGTACACGCAAAATCCGAGATGAAATTTGCGCGCGCGTTGAGATGTGGTGCGACGAACTGTGCGCCGTTGAAGCAGGTGCTGCCGAATCGGTTCCGCAGCGATCTTTACGACACTGCAATCTAACCGACGACTAAAATTCGGGTCACTCGTCTTCGCTCAACATAGGAAGGCAATTCCTACGCTTCATAGCAGTCGAGATATTTAATTCCCGAGCCGGTGTTGAAAATGACGGCGCGTTCGCCGATGTCGATCTTGCCGGCACGGCGGAGCGATTTCAAAGCTGCGAAACATGCGGCGCCTTCCGGCGCGACGAATAAACCTTCCGTCGATCCAACCTCGCGCGCGACGCGGATCATTTCTTCATCATCAACGGCAATGGCGCCCCCATTCGACTCGCGAAGAATTTTCAAAATGAGAAAATCGCCGATCGCTTTTGGAACGCGCAGACCCGAAGCAATCGTATGCGCGTCTGGAAATTCCGCGGCAGCTTTTTCCCCTGCGTCAAATGCGCGGACGATCGGGGCGCAACCGGTGGCTTGTACGGAGAACATACGCGGGCGTTTTTTCCCGATCCAGCCGAGCGTCTCCATTTCGTAGAACGCTTTCCACATCCCGATGAGACCGGTGCCACCGCCGGTCGGATACAAGATCACATCCGGCAATTTCCAGTCGAATTGTTCGGCCAGCTCGTAACCGAGCGTCTTTTTTCCCTCGATGCGATATGGCTCTTTAAGCGTGGACATGTCGAACCAACCTTCGGCGTCTTTGCGCCGTGCAATCTCGGTACCGCAATCGGTGATTAGGCCGTCAATGAGAATGACGTGCGCACCGAGTTCGCGGCACTCAATGATATTTGCCCGGGGAGTGTCGCGTGGCATGAAGATGTGCGCCTCGAGACCGGCGCGCGCCGCGTAAGCCGCGAGCGCGCCACCGGCGTTGCCCGCGCTGGGAACAGCGAGTTTCGTCGCGCCGAGGTATTTTGCCATCGATACGGCAACAGACATACCGCGCGCCTTGAAACTCTGCGTTGGATTCTGTGATTCATCTTTTATCCAAAGATCGACATCGTCGTCGAATTCCCGCCTTCACCGAGTGAAAAGGTCTCGGCGTCCGTGGGAAGCGGCAACACTTCGCGATAACGCCACAACGATTTCTCGCGGGTAGCCAGGGCCTCCCGCGTCAGCGTGCCGATCCGCCTCAGGCGGACAAGATCGACAATCGCAAATAGCGGTTTGTGACAGGAGGTGCAGAGATTTTGCAGATTCTGCCACTCGTGGCGCAGTTCGCATGCGGTGCATTCCAGATGACTCAGGAACATAAGGGCAATGGAATCTATTTTTCGCGCTACCGCGAGTCTTCTGGGGAGCACAGGCGGCCAGCCTGTTCTTTTCGACAGCTTGCCGAAAAGCTGTCTACATTCGGTGCCAAAAGTTTTTGCGATGCCCCCGTGTTGCCGGCAAGCTGCCGGCAACTGCAGGCTGGCAGCCTGCGCTCCCCAGACGAACCGTGCCCTGTTTCGGATTTGAGGTTTGTGTTAAGACAGAACCGATGAAGGCAGTGCAAACACGCCGGCCGTGGTATCGGCCTTCTTTGACGATGCAGATCATGATCGGGTTGGTCGTCGGCGGCGTGATTGGCTGGCTCCGGCCCGATTGGGGGAACGCAGTTTATTTTCTGCGCGACATCTTCATCAACCTGATCAAATCGATCATCGCGCCGCTTGTGTTCTCAACGATTGTCGTCGGAATCGCTGGCGCCGGCGCGTTGCGAAAGGTCGGGCGCATGGGCATCAAAGCGTTGGTCTATTTCGAGATCGTCACGACGGCGGCGCTCTTCATCGGATTGGCCGTGGTGAATTTCACGAAACCGGGAGTGGGCGTCACTCTCACACCGAGCGATACCGGCATCATCAAAACGATCGGCCAAAGTCATCCGAAGACGCTGATCGAAACCATCGTGCATGTGTTCCCCTCCAGCATTGTCGAAGCAATGGTGCATGGCGACGTACTCCAAATCGTCGCCTTTTCCGTGCTTTTTGCGCTAGCCGTATCGGCAGTTGGCGAAAAAGGAAAGCCAATCATTCGCGCCATGGAGAGCCTCTCTCAAGTGATGTTCAAGTTTACGAACTACGTGATGATGTTTGCGCCCATAGGCGTGGGTGCGGCGATGGCTCACACGATCGGCACCCAGGGTCTCGGCGTGCTCGTGAACCTGGGAAATCTGGTTTTTTCGCTTTACGTGGCGCTCATCATTTTCATTGTGCTGATTTTCGGACTTGTCATTTTCATCGTGCGAGTGCCGCTGGGGCAATTTGTGCGGGCGGTGCGCGAGCCGGCTGCGCTCGCGTTCGCCACCACGAGCAGCGAATCGGCCTTGCCCAAAGCGATGCAGGCGATGCAGCGCATCGGGGTGCCGAAGCATATTGTCGGGTTCGTTATGCCCACCGGATATTCGTTTAATCTCGACGGCTCGACTCTTTATTTGGCGATGGCGTCGGTGTTCGTCGCGCAAGCGGCCGAAGCCACAACCGGTCAGCACATGGGCTGGGATCGACAAATCATGATGATGCTCGCATTGATGATCACGTCCAAAGGCGTTGCCGCCGTCCCGCGCGCATCGCTGGTCGTTTTGCTTGCGACCTTGAACAGCTTCCTGCCCGCGGGTCTGGGTCCGATTGGTGTGGCAGTAATCTTTGGTGTCGATGAATTGATGGACATGGGACGCACCTGCGTGAATCTCATCGGGAATTGTCTGGCCACGATTGTGGTCGCGCGATGGGAAGGAGAATTCGACGACAAACGAGCGCGCGCGTTCGGCACGACAGCGGAAGCCGAGTTGGACCTCAAGTCTGGGGACGTTGCTTTCGTCGATGCAGTCGCCCAAGGCGATTAAGAGCAGTTGTGCAGGCGCCTTTCTTATTCGTGCAAAAAAAAGGGCCTTTTTATGGAAAATAGGTGTTGACAAGGAAGTCGTCTCCACCGAGGCTCGCCGACTTTCACCTTCCACTAAAAACCAAATCTATGAAAAAAATCCTCGCAGTATCCTTAATATTCTTCTCCGTCGCGCTGAGCATCATCGCTCTCGCCGCGCCATCGGCTCGATCGACGCTTAAAGGAAGCAAACCGAGTTGGGCTGCGCCCCAAAATTATGTCGGGGCGGCCAATGCAAGTGACCAGTTAGGATTCCGGGTCTATCTGGGCTGGAACAACCCCAGCGGCGCCGAAGCGCTGGCGCGCGCTGTGTCCAATCCGCGCAGCTCGTCATACCGGCATTACCTGACACCTGCGCAATTCCGGCAGCAGTTCGCGCCAACCGCGAGTCAAGTGGCACAGGTCCAGAGTTGGCTGACAAGCCAGGGGTTTAGTCTGGTTTATACGCCCAAAAACAATCATTACGTGTCGGCAAAGGGAACTATTGCGCAGGCACAAACGGCGTTCGGGGTCAGCCTCGGTTTGTATAAGGCTAAAGATCTCGGGCTAACGCTCCGCTCACCGTCTGCGGACCTATCCATCCCCAGTTCGCTTGCTGGCCTGGTTAGCGGCGTTGCAGGGCTCGATCAAAGCTGGGAGTATATCCGTCCGAATATTGCGGTGGACGGCAATGCGCCACCGACCGCCGGTTTCAGGAACTCGCCTCCGCTCTCCGACTTCTGGGCGCAGCTTACGTCACCATATGGTTACCCGTCTGGTTTTGCCGCCGCGGGTGGTTCTGACCCGGTCTTCGTACCATGGTCAATCAGGGGACACACCCCCACGCAGGTGAAAGGCGCCTACGGCATCTCAGGCTATGATGGTACCGGGCAGACCGTCGCGATCATTGACGCCTACGCATCGCCGACGATCCTTGCGGATGCCAATGAGTGGTCAATGAGACGCGGGATTCCACAGTTCGGGACGGCCGGCGGCGGCACCTTGACCCAGGTTGTGTCGCCCGGCACATACAACGTGAAAGACAACCGCGCGCAAGGCCCGACGGGCTGGTACGGCGAGGAGACCCTCGACGTGGAATCCGTTCATGGCATGGCGCCAAACGCCCACGTCGTTTACGTCGGCGCGCCTAACAACTATCAAGACCTGGACGCTGCGATGAATCACGTGGTGGACAATCACCTCGCCCAGATTGTGTCGAACTCCTACGGATTCCACGGCGACGCACGTTTGCCATCTGGGTATGTCAAGCCGCTGAATGACACCTTCATCCAGGCGGCGATCGAAGGCATCGGCGTCTATTTCTCCTCGGGTGATAGCGGCGACGAGACGTCGGTGCTTGGATATGCACAGACAGACTGGCCCGCCTCAAGCCCGTGGGTCACAGCGGTCGGCGGCACTGCACTCGGCGTGACCTCAGGAAACACACGCGCTCTTGAGACCGGCTGGGGCACGCACACCTATAATTGCGACACGACAACTTTGGTCTGCACCGACAGGGGATATCTCTACGGCTCAGGCGGCGGATACAGCACGCTCTTTCCGCAACCTGATTACCAGACGAATTATGGAGGGAACCTGACAGGTAAAACTGGCCGTGCGGTGCCGGACATAGCCGCGCTCGGCGACCCGAATACGGGCTATCTCATCGGTCAAACGCAGACTTTCCCCAAATTTTGCAATGCTCATCCCGCTACCGTGCAATATGACGAATATCGCATCGGCGGGACTAGTTTATCATGCCCAATCGTTGCCGGGATCATGGCGCTCTCGGACCAGAAAGCCGGCCTTGCTGGTCCGCATGGCTTTGCCAATCCATTCTTCTACGGTGGCACTGTTTCGTACTATGATGTCGGATCTGTCAAGACTGCAGTCGCGCGCCGAAACTTCGTCGATGGCATTGACGATTGCTTTGGCACGGTAGACCGGCTTCGTACCTTCGATCATTATTCCGTGGGGTCACCCACGCAATTCACTGGTCCGGGCTGGGATAACGTGACGGGCTTGGGCGTGTTCAACGGGATACCTTAATCCAATAACCACAAGATAGTTTTAGGAACAGGGGCGCGGATAACCGCGTCCCTGTTTTTTTGTACTCGCACTCCCAGCGCCCATAGAAGATCGACAACGCTAAGTCCTGCGGTGTTACAGTAGCTCCATGCAAAATCTGCGCATGCTCGGAGGATCGGCAATTCTTCTGCAAATACTCGTCTCCGTATTTCTCGCGATTCTTTTCCTTCAATCGGGCGTTGACAAAATCGTCGATCGCCGCGGCAATTTGGAATGGCTGAAAGGACATTTTGCTAAAAGTCCGTTGGCGGGAATTGTTCCTGCAATGGTGACGACAATCACCATCCTGGAGATTGCCGCCGGAGCGCTGAGCGCGATTGGCTGCGTCGTTATAATCTTGTCGCGCGATTCCACACTTGCCTTCTACGGAGCGGTGATTTCCGCCATCGCCATCATCGCGCTCTTCTTCGGACAACGGATGGCAAAGGACTACGTTGGAGCAGCCGTCCTCGTTCCCTATTTTCTGCTGGCCTTGAGCGCGATTTATCTGCTCGCACAACGCTGACTAAGCAGATGGAGGGACGGCCTCTGCGCCGCCCCTAATGCACTTCATCGGCAAAGCTGAAAGCTGCTGCGCATAAGACGTCGCTGCGTCGCGCGATCGAGCGCGATTATTTTTTGGCGATCTTCGGCGGGAAAAGCCAGAGCAGCCTGCCTTTTCGGGAAGAAACATCGACATCGACCAGCGCGACGCCAGCTTTGGATAATTTAAGCGACGCCCCGGTCAGCGCGGAAATCGTTTTGGTGAAATCCGGTTCGTGACCAACGACCATCAAACTTTCTACGGAGTGTTTTCTAATTAATTCCTCTAGCTCCGTCGGGCCAAATCCGGGCGCAAGACGCTTATCTTCGCGGCATTTCGATTTAAGATGTTCGGCGGCAATTTCGGCCGTTTGCGATGCGCGAGGCAGCGGGCTGGTCAGGACAATGTCGGGACGCACTTTGAGCTGGGCAAGGAACGCGCCGACCTCGTGCATTTCTTTTTTCCCGCGTTTCGTGAGCGGACGTTCGTCATCTGATTTCTGCCAATCTGGCCAATCCGCTTCGCCATGTCTGAGAAAGTAGAGCTGCATAATGTTCTATTTTCCTTTCTAAAGGATCTGCCATTTGGGCCGGCGCGTTCGAGGATCGACTTGCCATAAGCGGGTTCCACCCAGAAACGCGTTGCGATTATGCCCGCGCTCGACTCCTTCCGGGAGTTCGGCCAATTTTTTGGCGTTGCCGCCGCCCAGCACGACGTAGTCGGCGATCAACGATTTCTTCAGTTGCACGAGCGCGTGCTCGACATCCCGTTGCCAGGTTTTCTCGCCGAGCCGCGCCAAGCCCGGTTTGCCGAGATAATCTTCAATGATATTACCGTTGCAATAAGGCAGGTCTCCCAGCTCGAGCGGGAGGACAGTTTTTTCCCAAATCAGGGCGGAACCAAGACCGGTTCCCAACCCGAGGAAAAGCATTCGACCGCCCCGATAACTGCCGAGGGCCTGCATGGCCGCATCGTTGATGATGCGAACGGGTTTGCCAAGAGCTTTCTCGAAATCAAACCCGACCCAGCCTTTGCTGAGATGCTTGGGGTCACTCAGGATATGCCCGTCTCGCACAGGAGATGGAAAACCAATCGAAACGGCATCGAAGTTCCATTCTGTCAGGATCGGCTTCATCTTCGTCACCATTTCCCGCGGCGTCATTCCTGGACCAGAGTCGAACTTTCGTTTTTCCGTGCGGGAAATCATAAGCTTGACGTGTGTCCCGCCGACGTCGATGACGAGAATTTTTTTCTTCATGATTTTTTCGCGTCGGCGATGGAACTAATCGGAGTCAATTTCACGAGCGCCGTGCGTTTCGGCTTGCCACTTTGTTTTGCGAGACGACGCGAACGTTCCCGGAACTGCAACTGTGCTTGCTCACGCGGTTCCTTTCCTTCCGGCTTGAGACGACGATAGCTCCCGTCTGGCTGTAGTTCGCGCGCTTTCACACGGTCGTGGAGAAATTTCGGTAAAACTTCATCGATAATTCTGTCACGCAGCAGCGGCTGCTCGACTGGAAAAGCAATTTCGACTCGCCGGAAAAAATTGCGCGGCATCCAATCGGCGCTGGAGAGATAGACCTCTCGCTGCCCCGCGTTTTCAAAATAATAAATCCGGCTGTGCTCGAGAAAACGGCCCACAATGCTGATGACTCGGATGTTTTCGCTGAGGTCGGGAATTTTTGGCCGCAAGGAACAAATGCCCCGGACGATCAAATCAATGGGCACATCGGCGCACGACGCCTCGTAAAGTTTCTCGATAGTCTCCTGATCGACGAGATGATTGAGTTTTGCGATGATGCGGGCCGGTTTGCCGGCCAGCGCGTGATCGCGCTCGCGCTCAATCAAGCCGATCAATCGTTTCTGAAGATCGAAAGGAGCGACGAGCAATTTTTTTAAACCGGGATAGCCCGCCAGACCGGTCAGGGTATTGAAAACCACCGCCACCTCTTCGGTCAACTGCGGCTCGCAGGTTAGGAGGCTAAAGTCAGTGTAAATGCGAGCGGTGCGCGGATGATAATTGCCGGTGCCCAGATGGACGTAATGACGAAGACGATCAGCATCGCGCCTGACGATAAGGAGCGCTTTGCAATGCGTTTTTAAACCGACTACACCATAAACTACGTGCGCGCCGGCTTCCTCAAGCTGTCGCGACCATTGAATGTTGGCTGCTTCATCAAATCGCGCCCGTAACTCGACCAGCGCGGTGACCTGCTTTCCCGCTACCGCAGCGTTAATCAGCGCTTGGACAATCGGCGAATCGCCGCTCGTGCGATAAAGGGTAATCTTGATCGCGAGCACCTGCGGATCCTGGGCAGCCTCCTCGATCAGCTCAACAATGGGATCGAAACTTTCGTAGGGATGATGGAGAAGCACATCCTGGCGGCGCATCACTTCGAAAATGTTTACATGCGGTGGGAGCGCTGGATCACGCGCGGGTTGGAATGGGCGGTCGCGCAGATTTGCGAACGCATCATTCGTCACTAGCGGCGTGAGATGCGTCATCGAAAGCGGGCCATCAAGTTTATATACATCCGCGTCCGTCAGATTGAA
>WNGJ01008210.1_pt1 | contig 11122 bp, 9 predicted proteins | sample 5400611 | NCBI WGS metagenome assembly WNGJ01 (sample SAMN13153375, study PRJNA577476) | soil metagenome | isolation source: 40 cm soil or saprolite under Garry oak tree replicate 1 | place: USA:California | collected 2016-06-15 | reverse complement strand
AGCCGCTTCTTTCGCGCGCCCCGCCCACGGAGTTGATCGAATTTCTTCGGGCGAGAATTCACGTTTGAGCGTGAGCAAAACTTTCCACTCGTCCTCGCCAAGATCGACAACTTGCACTGGAATCATTTTTGCTGGCTGGTCAGCCTTGCTTCCGGGTTCAATTGTTTTCCGGCGCACGTGTCCGACGCCAAGAGTGAAGATTCCTTTTGCCGGCATCAGTCGAAAACGCCCCGCGCCGACCTTTTTCGAGAGCAGTTCGCAATGTTGCTGCAGCGAAAATCCATGCGGCACTTTTACGGTCGTCCACAATTTATAATCCGATCCGGCAGTGACTGTATCAGTCGAGCGAAGAACGACATGACCCGAAAAAGGGTCGCGTTGGAACATCCAATCAAAGGCGTTGTCGATTTTCTCCTCTGGGGCTTTCCACGCAACGAGTGCGCCCTCGGCAAGGTTGGTTGCAAGCAAAGTTTGCCGAACGCGGCGAATTGTTCCCGCGCGCAGCATGGCCGCGATGCGCGCCATGACAAGATCGACATCTGCGCCGGAGCGCTCGGCAATTTCGTCGAATGGCTCGCGCACGAAACCCTCGATCTTGTCCTCCGAAATCGCGAGGATCTTTGCGTTGATAGGGTCGTCGTGCTCCACCGGCAGCATGGGCATTAATCCGCCCGTCGATTCCTCTTGTCCAATTCAGCGCTTGCGCTGCGCGAGAAATCTGATCGATCGAAGCGGCTCGTTCCTCTTAGGTAGCGCAGCAGGAGAGAATCGCGAGAAAATGGCAGCTCGAACCGAGAAGCACAAACAAATGCCAAATGAAGTGGCTGTAGCGTAGACGTTCGTTCACGAAAAAGAGCACACCAGTGGTATAGGCGACGCCACCAGCCACCAGCCAGAAAAGTGCGGGAAAGGGAATCGCCAGCGTGATCGGTCGAATCGCGATCAGCGCCAACCACCCAGTACCAAGATAAAGCGCCATCCCTAGTTTCGGATGACGAGACGGGCCGCGCGTCGTTTTCAAGATCACGCCGAAAATGGCGAGCGCCCAGACGAGCGCGAGTATGGTCGAACCCCACAACCCGCGAAGCGGGCCGAGTGTAAATGGTGTGTATGTTCCTGCGATTAACAAAAAAATCGCCGAATGATCCAGCGTCCGCAAAATAGTTTTCCCGCGCGTTTGCGGCCACGCATGGTAAAGCGTCGATCCGAGATACAACATCGACATTGTGATCGCAAAAATCACCGTGCCGAAAAAGAAGTCAGGACTACTACGACGAGCTTCCAGCAGCAGAATCGGCGCGCCGACTAGCGCGGCGCACAATCCGATTCCATGGCTGATGCTGTTCGCCAGTTCTTCGGCAGCGGATTGCATCCGTTTCGGTGAAACGCGCAATTCATTGCTCACGTTCATGACCTCGCATTATGAAAAACCTCAGAGCCAGTTGGCAAAGCAAAACGCATTTCCGCAAATCTTGGCTGTTTCCGTTCGACTTTGCTTAGGTTAACATTTCGAGTTTCACTCTGCGACCATTCGGTGTTGGACGCTGGGCGTTGAACGTTCGACGTTTCATCTACATGACCGAAGCAATCTTTTTCGATGCGGTTGGCACGCTCTTTTATCTCACCAAAACGGTCGGCGATCATTATGCATTGGTCGGACGTGAGGTCGGCTTGACTCTCGATGCGCAGCAGCTCGATCGCGCGTTCTACATGGCCTGGGAACAAATGCCGCCCCGTGCCGCCATTGATCGGCCCCGCGAAAATGACGACAAAGATTGGTGGCGCGAACTAATCGATCTCGTGCTCGGTCAGGCAGCGCCTTCCTTAAGCGAACTTGATCGCGACAATTTTTTCGAAGTCGCCTACGAACATTTCGCCGAGGCCGGCGTGTGGGAGGCTTACCCGGAAGTTTTCGGCGTCCTGGAGAAACTGCAGTCGCAGTTTCAGCTCGCTGTGATCTCAAATTTTGACGGACGCCTGCGATTGATTCTTGAGCACCTGTGCATTTCCAAATTTTTCGGGCACGTCTTTGTTTCCAGCGAGATCGGGGCCGACAAACCCGACCCCGGGATTTTTCGCCGCGCGCTGAAATTCGTTAATCTGAAAGCAGATCAAGTTTTGTACGTTGGTGACGATCCCAACCGCGATTGGAAAGCGGCCGCGGCAGCCGGGTTGTCGGTCTTTAAATTAGATCGAGAAAGAAACTCGCTGCGCGATTTACTGGCGCTTCTGAAATGGTAGGGACGGATCGCCGAGTCGTCCGTCAGCGAAATGTTCCGTGTATAAATGATTCCTTGATCGCAGCGCGCCCATTCGACTTCGCTCAGGGCAGGCTCCGGTCACTCCTACCAATTCTTGCAGCAATCTTTGATCTGGATTACAAACTTTATTCCCACGCGGGTCGGTAGCTCAATCGGTAGAGCAGCCCCGAAAGCTTTCGGGGTTGGTTGCGATCGAGAAATCGGATAGATGAAAGAAACTATGAAACGGGTCGGTAGCTCAATCGGTAGAGCAGCGCCCTTTTAAGGCGTTGGTTCCGGGTTCGAGTCCCGGCCGACCCATTGAAACTATGGCTTGGGTTTACATTCTTCGCGGTGGAACTGGCCGATACTATATCGGATCAACCGAAAATCTTGAGCGTCGAATCGACGAGCATCAGCGTGGCAGCAATCACACAACGCGCCGGTTTGGCGAAAACATCGAAGTCGTGGCCTCCCGTGAATTACCTTCGATTATTGAAGCTCGTAAGCTTGAACTCATCTTGAAACGCAAGAAGAGTCCGCAGCTCGCGATTTTCACATTAAACTCAACAGCGAACTTATACCAGTGAAAGCAGCCCCGAAAGCTTTCGGGGTTGGTTCCGGGTTCGAGTCCCGGCCGACCCAGCTATCTTATGGCTTGGGTCTATATTTTGCGTGGTGGGCGGCGATATTACATCGGGGCGACGGATAATCTTGCTCGCCGCTTGGCCGAGCACCAGCGAGGGAGCAATCACACTACACACCGTTTCGGCGCGAAACTGGAGCTCGTCGGAGCGAAACAGTTACCCTCCATGATCGAAGCGCGGGCGCTGGAACTTCAGCTCAAACGCAAAAAGTGCGACAGCCCAGATGATGTCGGGCTCCGATTGCGCACAGGTTTTGCTGGTCAAACGTCGGGCCTCAAGTTTCAGTTGCTCACGTCTGCCGCCGGTAATGTCGGCCCCCCTTGGGTTTGTAGGGCATCTATTCTACTGGACGGTCGGATGCCGATTGTGCCAATCGGTGGCTTGTTCGTAGGCGTAAGCGAGGCGCAGAACCGTTGCTTCACCTCCAGACGGGCCAATGATTTGCATGCCGATCGGCAATCCCGCACGCGTGAACCCGCACGGAATGGAGATCGCGGGCAGTCCCAGCGCGTTAATGGGCCGCGTATTGCGAAGCATGAGGAGTTCCTTGCTTCGAAGCGTGGCTGGATCGGACAATAGGCTGACAATCGTGAGCGGAGGTACAACAGCGGTGGGAGTGACCACGAGATCCACAGTGTCAAATACCCTAGAAACAGAACGTCGGATCTGGGCGAGCTGGCGACGGCTTTGTATGTACGAGGTTGTTCCGACGTCTGCTCCAGCCCGGATTCGATTGAGCGTTTCCGGTTGGTATAACTCGGGCGTCCTGGAAATGTATTCCTGGTGGTAAGCGTAGGCCTCCGCGGTAAAAACGGTCCCGTAAACATCGATAACGGAAGGATGGTCGTTCGCGGTCAGTAGTGCCATGTCGTGCTGGCTTGAGGTCAGGTTCTTCAACACCGATAGAGCCGGTCCCATCGCCGCCTCGATTTCGGGATGAAGTCCCTCGTAGAAGTAGGCGCGGGGAATACCCAGCCGCAAGGCGGAGGTCCCACCGCCGATGCTCCCGACGAAATCTGGAACGGGGAGATCGGCGCTGTTGGTGTCGCCCGCGTCGTAGCCAGCGATCACCTGAAGCGTGAGGGCAACATCCTTGACCGTGCGAGCCATCGGACCGACGTGGTCTAGGGACCAAGCCAGAGGTATGACGCCCCGTGTGCTTACCCGTCCATAGGTCGGTTTAAGTCCAACGATGCCGCAGTAGCCTGCCGGCTGGCGGATGGAACCTCCGGTATCGGTACCAAACGCCCCGAAGCATAGTTCAGCTGCGACAGCTGCTGCCGACCCGGCGGAGGAGCCGCCCGCGCAGTAGTCAGGTTCCCAAGGATTTCGAACCGGGCCGAAATAACTGATTACAGAACTGCCGCCGTAGGCGAATTCTTGCAGGTTGAGCTTACCCAGGAGCACGGCCCCGGCAGCTTTGAGGCGACGGACAACCTCTGCATCCTCTGGGGGAACGCGATCCTTAAATAAACTACTCGCGGCGGTCGTGCGCACGGCGGCCGTGTCCAGCAAATCTTTCAGAGCAAGGGGGATTCCATGGAGCGGGCCTTTCCAATGGCCACGGTGAATCTCTTCTTCGGCCGCACGAGCCTCGGCCAACGCGGAATCGGCCGTGACGGTGATGAAGGCGTTCAGCTTGGAGTTGAGCTGCTCAATCCGGCCAAGACACCCTCTAGTCAATTCCACCGGAGAGATCTTCTTGGCATGCACAAGTTGAGATGCTTCGGAGAGAGTAAGCCTTGAAAGACTTGCATTGTTGGGCGCCGCTCGACCTTGAACTCCGGCTGAATTGGCCGCGATTGCGATTGGCGGAATCAGGGTTCCCGCCGCTCCGGCCACAGTTGTTTTCATAAATGATCTACGTGACAAAAGCGCAATGCTCATGCAGCCGCTCAACTGCCACAGTCTAATCCGCAGGGGAGTGTGATCTGCTCATGGAATGGATAAGTACGGTGGAAGGCTGCCCGACGATCTGCTTGGCGCCGCGAACGCTTAAATCCAAAGAACATTTAATGGTCATTAGTCGATCCTCATGATTTTAATGTTACGTTGTTGTGATAACGGGCTCTGCATCCTCGAGAGCGCGAGCTAACTTGTGAGCCCCTCGCGTTTTCTTTCACTGCTTTTAATAGTTTCCCATGGCCTCGGCGCCCATCGCACCAAAAGCCGACCAAATTCCAACTGAATTCAGTCCCCCTGCATCGGGTTTAATGGGCCGAATCCATCGAACACCTCGACTGTGATGTGACGTGGTCCCGCAGTTTCTCCAACCCACACTGGGGAGCCAGCAGCCATCTGTGCATTCTGCTGCGTCTGTTGGTTCGCCTGCTGCGCTTTCAACGCCTGTTTGTAGGCATCATATTGGGCCTGATTGCCGACGAAGATCCGGTCTTTCTTGGCCGTCGGATAGACGTAGTACAGTTTCCCGTGGTACTTCACCGCCGACACCTCGTCTAGGGCCAGCAGGCTTACCTGTTGTTGCTGCTTAGGGGTGGTGACCATCTTGACCTTAAAACCCGCCTGCGAAAGCAGCATCTCTTTCCGCGGCGAGGCAGCGACGGTGGTTGTCGCCGTGCTGGCGCATCCTGTGACAAAGGGCAAGGCCGCGACGGCACAGAGAACACTTGTTAGGGCTAATAACGTTTTCATATGCTTTGTTTTGCTTGTGTTGTTACTTCTGGAAAAAATTCCCGTTGTACTTTTCTGGTTCCTTCCACGCTGACAATTCCACACTCAGCGCCGCTCGTCTATGCTGCTGCCGTATTTCGCGCGAATCAATCGCCCTTTAAGGCGTTGGTTCCGGGTTCGAGTCCCGGCCGACCCACACTCCAACAAGGGTGCCACCAGCGGAACTGTGACAGTCTTTGTGTTTGAAAGTCCTCGATTTGTCAGCCAAAACCCGTAAGATGCCCATATGTTCCTCAAATCATATAGTATTAGCTTCGTTGGCTTATTCCTTGTAGCCTTCAGTGCCTGGGCCGGGACGTCCGCTTTTGACGGGGTTGTAAAGGATCCCGCCGGGAATCCCGTCAAAGGCGCCGATGTCCGGATTGAAGCAAGAAACGGAAGTAATTTTTCCAGGATTGTTAAGACCGATGCCACCGGCCATTATACCTCCGATGGCCTTGCAGTTGGCATTTACAAAGTCACTCTCGTTGTCAATGGAGCCGTCAAGGCATCGGTCCTCAATGCCTCCACGCAGTCTGGCAAACCCACTCAGCTCAACTTTGAGCTGACCCCAAAAACAAAGTTCGTCAAAACACATAAGGTTTGGATTGCGCCCGACACCGGAACTCATATCGGCGGCGGTCAATGGGTCGACGTGGATGATAACGGCAATCCCGTCAGCAATACTGGAGTGAGCAGCGTCGACAAATTTAGGACAATCCAAACGATCAGGAGCTCACGGCCCTCGGGTCAATGATTTTCCCGAAGCCCCCAATCAGCGCGATAATCGCTTTCTAAAGCCGCGAGGCCCCGGCCGACCCAAATTAGCGATGGCCCGGACTCACATTCTACGGTGCATCGGGCCGGCAGTACATCGGCTCGACTGAGAACCCTGGTCACCGCCGCGGCGGCAATCACACAAGCACCGGTTCGTTAGTAATATCGAACTCGTTGCAAAGGAACTCTCTTGTATTAATCATCCATCCGACAAAAAGACGGTCAGGTTCGGTTTTCGCAGCATTTTGGCCGGTTGCGAAACCATGGCGAGACGAATTGACCGAGCAATAAATCAGGCTTGGCCATCGCCTGCAATCGAGCCTTGAAAGAAAATCTTTTCGCGTCGCGACAAACTCGATTTGGGTATTTCATGGTTGGCATGAAATCGTTTTTGATCTTGCATCTCTTCGGCGCGCTAATCGCTGGCATGTCATACGGCGCGACGGAGTCCGATTTGGCCGCCACCGCCACGAACCAGCTCGGTGTCGATCTTCACCGTCAACTTGCCACGGGCAACGACAACCTTTGCGTTTCGCCGTACTCGATCGAAAACGCACTGGCCATGACCTTTGCGGGCGCTGATGGCCAAACGCGTACGGAGATGTCACGGGTTTTGCATTTTCCAAACGAAGGCAATGCCGTGGCCGCCTCGTTCGGCTCGCTCCAGCATTCACTGGAAGAAATGAGCGCGAAGACGTCGGAACTCGTGAAAGAATCCAAAAGATTCGGTGGCCCGAGCGAACCGATCGCACTGACCATCGCGAACCGGCTTTTCGCGCAAAAGGGATACGCGTTTCGCGATTCGTTCCTGACGCTGGTGAAGCAGCATTTTGGGGCGGCGTTCGAGCCACTCGATTTCGTTCACGATTCTTCCGGTGCCACCGGGCACATCAACCAGTGGGTCGCTGCGCAGACTGGTGACCGAATTCGCGATCTCATTCCGGCGGGCGCGCTTGACGAGACAACCCGCCTGGTGCTGGCGAACGCAATTTATGTGAAGGCCCCTTGGGCGAGCGAATTTTCCGAGGCAATGACGGGGCCCGAGCCGTTTCATGCTCGCGGCGGCGCGCCGGTCGACGTGCCAACGATGCAGAAACGGAGTGAGAGTTATAGCTACGCGAAACGCGACGGGTTCAGCGCAGTAGCTCTTCCTTACACCGGCGGCGAGCTGCAATTTCTTATTCTTCTCCCTGATGAAACGGATGGTCTGCGCACTCTTGAATCCAAACTAACAGCTGACATCCTCGCTCAGTGCGCGAAACTCGAAAGGCACGATGTCGATCTTCACATCCCAAAGTTCAAATTTGAGCCGCCAACCATCGCACTTGCGGAAGATTTTGAAGCGCTCGGGATGAAGACCGCCTTCAACCATCCAGTGGGTAGCGCCAATTTCGACCGGATAGCGCCGCGCAAGCCGAATGATTATCTCTACATCTCACAGGTGTTTCACAAAACCTTTATCGCGGTGGATGAAAAAGGCACCGAGGCCGCCGCCGCCACGGCCGTAGCCATGTTTGCGACGTCCGCCCCAATGCGAAACACACCGCCCCCTCCGATCGAAGTGAAAGTCGATCGGCCATTCATTTACGCGATCCAGCATATCCCGAGCGGGGTATGCCTTTTCCTCGGTCGCGTAAGCGACCCCCGCTAACGTACGTCCGATTGCAGCAAGGCCCCCACCGACTGGTGACAGAAGCATTTCAAATATTGACCAAGTTAAATCCGCGTACGCCAGAGGCTCCGGCCGTAGGTTGCCGCGCTGAGAGTGGAGTCTTTTTCTTGGAGAACAAGATCAACCACCATCGCGTTAGGCAAATTTCCAGTCATGTTCATCCAGGTGTTGCCGGAATCACGGGACACGAATACTCCGGCATCATTTCCGACATAGACCGTCTTTGGCGCATCAGGGCGAATCACGACAGCATGATGCGGAACATTGGGCAGCTGGCCTTTATCGACGTCTTCCCAAATCTTTCCGCCATCTTTGGAACGGAAGAGATGAGAGTGGCCGAAGTTTGCGATTGTTACAAAGAGCCAGTCCGCGCCAAGCTTTGCCGTCGAGTCGATTCGAGTGATTGTGTAACCGGGTAACGTTGCACTCGAGAGGTTTGAGCTCCAGGTCTGTCCGCCATCGAGACTGCGAAAAAAGCCTCCATCTTCAGTGCCCACATAAATCCGTTTTGAATCTGCCGGCGCGATTTCAATCGCGGAAATGGGGCTACCATCAAGGACTGGCGACACTGCTGTCCAAGTTTTGCCGTCATTCTTCGTTCGCCAGACTCGGGTTGATCCTGTAAAAACGGTGTTTCGGTCGCGCGGATCCATCGTTATGTAGACCATCCATACGGAACTTGCTTCAGTCTTGGAAGCCGGCGGCGAGATATCAGTCCACTTACCATTGCGCACTCGCCAAATGCCCATGTTGTAATAGGAAGCATATAAGTGGCCGGCATCGGCAGGATCGTAGATCATCCAACCACCGTCACCGCCCAGAATCTCAAAATGGTCGTCGCTTCCACCATCGGTCGTCACCAGAGTTCCGTTGTCCTGCGCGCCGCCGCCAAAGTTGTCTCCGTCGCTTTGTGCGACATCCATGTCGTAATACATCGTGACAGCGAGGCCTTTGCTGCGGTTCGACCAAGTGATGCCCCCGTCTTCGCTTACGTCGAGTCCACCATCATTCGGATCGTAGACGCGCCCCGGCGCGGCAACCGGCATCAAAAGATGATGATGATCGGCGTGCGCATAATTGGGCTTGCCGCGATCGGCATCCCATCGCGTTACTTTTGTCCAGGTCTTGCCTCCGTTGGTAGTCAGATGCAAGTCGACCCCGCCGCAGAGAACGTGACTAGAGTGCCTGGGATGGACCGCGATCGTGTTGCCGTAAGAAATCTGACCTTCCTTGGCGAAATGTGAGCCGCCGATCTCTTTCCACGTTTTCCCACGATTGGCGCTGCGGAAGACTCCCAGCAACAAATCGCTCTGCCCGCTCAAGGTATTTTGCGCGAAAGCATAAATCACGTCTGGATTTGATGGGCTAATCGCTAAACTGGTACGGCCAAAGTCTTCCGAAGCAGGAAGCCCTTTGCTCAACTGCCTCCAGCTATTGCCACCATCTTCCGACAACCAAATTCCATTTTTCGTACCCTGCTCTGTGACCGTGGCGAATATTATTCCCTTCTTTGCGGGATGAAAAACAATCGAATGGCACCAGTAGTTTTTCGCTGAAATGAAATCTTCCCGTTGCCAGGTCGCTCCGCCGTCGCGTGACGCGTACATTCCACCAAGATCTTTCGGCCGTGAACTGGCTTCGGCGGCGCCAACACCGCCGATCAACAAGTGCTTCGAATCGAAAGGATCAATCGCGATTACGCCAATGCGCGTCGGAATGCCAGTATTGGATGATCGTGCAAGAAGCTTCCAGCTTTTACCGCCGTTCGCCGATTGATAGACTCCGACACCGGCGTAGGAATCGAGCGAAAGATTGGCTTCACCGGTGCCGCAATAAATCGTTGTGGGATTTTGCGGATCAATCGCAAGGGACCCGACGTTTAAAATGTCTTGATCGCTCCAAACCGAGCGCCATGATCGTCCGGCGTCATCACTTTGCCATACGCCACCGCCGGCAGCGCCGGCCCAAATGCTGTCTGGCTTACCGGGATGGCACACAATACTCGTCATCCGCCCGCCAATATTCGTCGGCCCAATCGAGTCCCATTTGACAGCAGTTGCGGGAGTCTTCAAAGCTGTCCTGACCCGATCTCGTTCGCGTACAAGGATATCCACCGGTGCTTCTCGAACCGGCCACGAAGAACGCGCTTGAAACCAGACGCTTCTCTTTTTATCAAGGGAAAGCCGAACGCCTAGGACACCGGTACCAAGATTTTTTTTTCGAGGTCCGGGTGTAACCGGTTTTGATTCTTTGGCCTTAGTGCGACCTGGCATTGATTTTCCTCAAGTTAGGGCCCTTGCAACTGTGACCGGAACACTGCAATCCGCTTGACGACGACATGCGCGACGATTATGCCGGCAGCTACGGCACCTGCATCCACAATGATAGATACAATTGCGGTCAGCAATGCGCCGGCGAGCTCGCCCGCAGCACATGCAAGTACTGTGCCCATGACAAGACTGGCTTTGATGATCAGCGCTCTTTGCTCTAGGCGATTTCGAATAGATGTAAGCGACCCGCACACAAGTCCGGCAATAAGTGGAGAGAATTCCCAAAGGGCGTGAATCATGGTTATCATCAAATGGTTTACGCTACCTTGTCGCACCTGGCCAGAGAAACAGTTGCGGAACAGTTTCGCCTTGCTAAACCGTCTAGGGCGTTCTTCCATATCGCAATTAAATTGGGTTCTCGAAACTCTCGGACAAAGGTTCGCCGTTTCAGCTCGCGCCGGGATGCCGATCGCGGAACTGGCGGCAGCAGCGCACGGAATTTCGATCATGATGCCGACAAGATAATTTGAACCAGCAAGCGATGTTTTTAATCGATGATTTCTCAATCTTGCGTTTGACGCAATCGAACCCGAAAACAGCCGGTTGTGCTAGAGGATCGCCGTTTCTTTGATCATTTCGGGTCCATTCCCGCTCGTGCCGCAGGCTTGTGTAAGTCTGGCGCGGCTTGATCGCCGCCAGGCTTGCGCTCTATTACAAATCCCAGCACAACGCTGCTGTTCCATGTGAGCTAATGACTTGAGCCAGGGTGGCGAAATTGGCAGACGCGCCAGACTTAGGATCTGGTGGAGAAATCCTTAGGGGTTCGAGTCCCCTCCCTGGCACGAT
>WNGJ01019909.1_pt1 | contig 11125 bp, 12 predicted proteins | sample 5400611 | NCBI WGS metagenome assembly WNGJ01 (sample SAMN13153375, study PRJNA577476) | soil metagenome | isolation source: 40 cm soil or saprolite under Garry oak tree replicate 1 | place: USA:California | collected 2016-06-15 | reverse complement strand
TGGCGCCCTTCGGGATCTCGAAGAAGGCGAGCAGCGAATCGCCGCCCGCATCGAGAAAGTAGTGGCGGATGTTCTCGAACGGCGGGTTGCCGCGGTTGCCCGGGCCGGTCCCCAGCCCCGGCGGGACCTTCAGAGCGTGCACCAGCGGCATGCCGAGGACGCGCAGGTAGAAATCCAGCGTCATCTTCATGTCGTCGGTGTTCAGCGCAAGGTGGTGCACCCCGCGGGAAAGGGGCTTTGACATCGAGCCGGCATGGTACCTAGAATTCGTACCTCGGGGGCGTCGCAGACTCCCCGCCTAAGACGCCTGGCGTCCAAGCTCTGCCAAGGAGAGCACATGGGCGCACGCCATTTTCACTCCCTTCGCTTTTACTCCCTTAAATGGCCGCTCGCCCTATTTTTGGCGACGGGGGTCTTCATGCATTCTTCCTACGCGGAAACCATCAGCTTCGATACGGACGCGGTCGGGTCGCTTCCCGAAACGTCCTGAAACAATCGGGCTTTGGAACCTTTCCCTGGTGCGTCAGGCACAGGACGTCGATCGAGGACGGGTTCGTGGAAGTGAAGTTCAAGGCCCTCGCCGGGACCGAGGATCGGGCGGGCGGGGTGGTCTGGCGCTGGAAGGACGGCGACAACTACTACGTTGCGCGCGCGAATGCGCTGGAGAACAACGTATCGCTCTACTACACCGAGGCCGGACGACGCCGCACCCTGAAGTACGTCGATGCCCCGGTGCCGGCGAATAAATGGCATACGCTGCGAGTGGACTTCTCCGGCCGGAGAATCAGCGTGGCGTTGAACGGCAAGACGTACATCGAATTCGACGACAACCATATTGCCGGACCGGGCGCCGTCGGCATGTGGACCAAGGCGGACAGCGTCACCGCCTTCGACGACTTCAGCTACGGCTCGAAATAGCGATGATCCGCCGCGTGCTCGCGGCGCGGGCGCTGCGCGCCTTCGCCGACGGCTTCATCGCCGTGCTGCTGCCCGCGTACCTGCTGGCGCTCGGGCTGGGGCAGCTCGAGGTCGGGTTCATCAGCACCGCGACGCTGTTCGGCTCGGCGCTGGCGACGCTTGCGGTGGGTCGCTGGGGACATCGCTTCTCCATCCGCAGGCTGCTGCTCGGCACCTCGCTCCTCATGGCGGCGACGGGGCTGGCCTTCGCGGGCCTTTCTTCCCTGTGGCCGCTCCTCATCGTCGCGTTCGTCGGCACGCTCAACCCGAGCAGCGGCGACGTGAGCGTTTTCCTGCCGCTCGACCACACGCTGCTCGCCGCGGCGGCGCCGGCGGATGCGCGCACGTCGGTGTTCGCCCGCTACAGCTTCGCCGGCTCGCTGTTCGGCGCCATCGGCGCGCTCGCCGCCGCGGTGCCGGAATGGCTTGCCGCGCGCGGCGCCTTGTCGATGCTCGAGGCTCTGCGGGCGATGTTCGTGCTCTACGGCGCAGTCGGCGTCGCCGTATGGGCCCTGTATCTGCGACTTCCCGACGCGCGCGTGGAGGAAACGAAACCCGCTGCACCCCTCGGCCCGTCGCGCGGCATCGTGTGGCGGCTTGCCGGCCTGTTCAGCGTGGACTCGTTCGCCGGCGGGCTGGTCGTGAACTCGCTGCTTGCGCTGTGGCTGTTCGAGCGCTTCGGCATGTCGCTCACCGCCGCGGGGGCTTTCTTCTTCTGGACCGGCTTGCTCAGCGCAGCGTCGCAGCTTGCGGCGCCGCGAATCGCGCGGCGCATCGGTCTCGTCAACACCATGGTGTTCACGCATATCCCGGCGAACCTGTGCCTGATCGGCGCTGCGCTCGCGCCGACGCTCGAGCTCGCGCTCGGGCTTCTGCTTGCGCGCAGCGCGCTCTCGCAGATGGACGTCCCCGCGCGCAGCGCTTTCGTGATGACGGTGGTTACGCCCGAGGAACGCCCCGCGGCGGCGAGCTTCACCGCGGTGCCGCGCAGCCTCGCTTCCGCGCTCAGTCCCTCGTTGACCGGCGCCATGTTCGCTGCCGGGGCCATGGCCGCTCCGCTGGTGATCTGCGGCGTTCTGAAGACCGCCTACGACCTCGCGCTGTTCGCGGCCTTTCGCCGCGCGGAGCCTCGCGCCTAGTGCTCGTGCCTGTGATGGAGATCGGGATAGTGCGGGTGGCTGTGCACCAGGCGCGAGTGGCGATGGGGGTGGCTGTGCGGGTTGCCGCCGTCAAAACCGAGATCGTGTTCGTGCTGATGATGCTCATCGTGCACGTGGACATGGGCATGCTCGATCGGCGCGTGGACGTGCCGGTGCTCGTGCCGCTCGGTGACATGCAGCCATACGCCGAGCGCCATCAGCGTCGCGGCGACCCAGAACAGCGCCGTGGCTTGCTCGCCCAGCACCGCGAGCGCGACCGCGGCTCCGAAGAAAGGCGCGATGGAAAAGTACGCCGATGTGCGTGCGGTGCCGAGCCCGCGCAGCGCGACGATGAAGAGCGCCAGGCTGATGCCGTAGCCGAAAAAGCCCACTATGGCGGCTGCCGCGATTGCACCTGCTCGCGGCAACAGCGCGCCCTGGGCCAATGCCAAGGCGAGATTGACGGCACCGGCGATCAACCCTTTAAGGCAGGCGATCGTCGCCGCGTCGCCGCCGGAGACGCGCCGCGTGAAGTTATTGTCGAGCGCCCATCCGAGGCAAGCCGCCGCAATGAGCAGCGGTCCCGCGACGCCGCCGGCCCGCGGCAACTGTTCCCATGAAAGCACCATGCCGCCGGCCACGATCGCCACCATCCCGATAAGAACGCCCCGGTCGACATTTTCCCGAAAGGCAATCCAGGCAATCGCTGCCGTGAGCGCGGCCTCCAGATTGAGCAGCAGGGACGCCGTGGCGCCGTCGGTGCGCACGAGGCCGAACACGAGCAACGCCGGCGCGATGACGCCGCCAGTGACGATGGCGGCGCCTAGCCAGGGCCATTCGGACCGAGCCAGGACGACACGGCTCGCAGCAGGCCTCACGGTGATCCACGCGAGAAGCCCCAGCCCGCTGCCGAGATATAAAAGCGCGGCGAGCAGCAGCGGCGGCAATTCGCCCAGCAATATTTTGGCGAGCGGTGTGCTGGCGCCGAACAGCGCCGCGGAGATCAGCGCATAGGCGATTGCGGCTACCGGCATTTATCCGGTGTAGACGGGCGCAGGCTGGCTGAAATAGCTGTCGAGCAGGTGGTAGACCAGCCGCCAGTTCTTCGAGCGCGTGCTGGTGTGCGCGATCCCCGGCATGACGATGAACTGCTTGTCAGGGTTCGGCAGCTTGGCGAAGAAATTGGACAGGTCCTGGAACGAAGCGATGCCGTCCCACTGTCCCCGCAGGATGAGCGTCGGCACGCTAATGCGCTCCGGGTCGAGCACCGGCAGATTCGCCGACATGTCGATATAGGTGCCGGTCGGCACGGAGGTATCGAGGGCCAGCACCGCGTCGGCGAATGCTTCCACGACCGTCAGGTCGCTCGTCCCGGGATGGTCGCGCGTGAAGATGCTGCGCACGAAATCGCGGTCGATAGGCCTGCGGTTGCTCGCGCGGAACTGCGGCAGGCGTTTGCGGCGCTCCGCGAGCGTCGGGCTGCCTTCGCCGGTCCACACCAGCGCATCGAGCGCTACCCGCTGCACGCGCTCGGGATGGCGCTGCGCGAAAAGCCCCGCCCTCAGCGCGCCAGAAGAGGAACCGTAAAGGAAGACCTTCGGGGAATTCGCGTTCTTCGCGATGTACTCTGCTGCAGCAGCCGCGTCGTCGGCGCCGCAAGAGACATCCGCATTGACGGGCCGCCATTTGTCCGAGCGGCCGTAGCCCTCGCAGTCGACGCACCAGGTGTCATAGCCCAGGCGCGCGAACCAGTCCATCGTCGAGGCTTCCGGCTTGCCGGGAATCTGCAGGTCGAACACCGGAGTCGCCGAGACCGATGAGCCGTGCACGAAGAGAATCGTTCCCTTGCGCACGTCGTCAGTGCCCTTGCGCCACATAAAGAGGCGCACGTCGCCGGCAGCGGTTTTTTTTGTCGTCCAATGCTCGCTACCGCGGATAGACGCGCCTCGTGATGGTTGTTCGGCCGGCTGGGCCAATGCGCGTGCGGCGGCCAAGCCGGCCGCCGTGCAAGCTCCCTGCAAGAGAAAGCTGCGTCTGTAGTTCATAGTTGCCATTGCCTTCGGTTGTTTGCGGAACTAGACTGATTCTGTCACAGCGGGGGTTGAGAATGATCATGAAAAGCCGTGCTATGCGGCAGCTCAGTATCTCTTTCGTAGTGCTCTTGCTTGGCCTGATCGCTCCTGCTCCTATCACGGGGGCCGAAGATTCCAAAGACACGCAGGCGCTGCTGGAGGCGCTGGGGAAGAGCAAACTCACGGTCCTGGATGGTGTGCGGCAGGCAGCGAAGGGCGGTGCCGTGCCGATCTCGGCGAAATTCGAGCTGGAAGACGGCAAGCTTTCACTCTCGGTCTATACGGCGGGAAAGGGGCTTTCCGTCCCGCCTGAGCAGAACGTGCTTCAAGAGCTCAGCGGAAGTCCGGAAGGCGAGAAGTGGACGCCGAACGTCGAAGTGTTCAAGGACGTTGCGCACGTCGCAAGATCGTCAGCGCAGCTTACTTTGATGGCGCTCGGCAATAGCTCTCTTGCAGACATCATCGCGCGCGCTCAGAAGGTCCAGTCCGGCACGGTTTTCTCCGTAACGCCCGTGATCAGAAACCACACGGCGGTTACAGAAGTTCTAATGTCGGATCACGGCAAGGTGCAGAAAGTCCTCCAGCCGCTGTAACTCACTTCGCGATTCTGACCAGGGTCACCTTGTTGACCAGGCTGTTGGCGAGGACGAAATTGCCGTCTCTCGTGACGTCGGTGTTGCGCACGATGTTGCCGCCGCCCGGAATCGCCCAGCTCTGGAATTTCTCGGTCTTGGGATCGAAGCGCACCACCGTGTTCGGCACGGACTCGGATTCGCTGTACCAGATGACATCGCTGATCGCGGAGATGCCATAGGGGGCGGACTTCGGCCCGCTCGGCGATTGCCATTCGGTCACTTTCCCGGTCGCAGGATCGAGCCTGCCGAGATAGCCGCGCGAGTAGTCGCTGTACCAGACGATGTCATCGCTCGTGATCGCGATGCGCCGCGGACGCGCTGCAGGATCCGGTAACGTGTACTCGCGGATCGCCAGGGTCTTCGGATCGACGGCGGCCACTTTGTTGGTGCCGAACTGCACGACGAACACGGTGCCCCTTGAATTCACCGCCATGCCATAAGGACGCGACTTCGGCGTAGGCGGCGTCAGCAGCTTGATCTCGCCGCTCTTCGGATCGAGCCGACCGATGCGGTTGGAGTTCTGCACCGTGAACCAGAGGATTCCGGCCTTATCGAAGATCAGGGTGTGCGGGTCTTTTGCGTCCGGGTCCGGCATCTTGTACTCGGTGACGTTGCCGGTTTTCGGGTCGAGCTTGCCGACCAGCGCTCCGGTGTTGCCCGTGTACCAGATGTTGCCGGCCTTGTCCTCGACCAGGCCATGCGGCCCCGAGTGGGGCGTCTTGAGCGGATATTCCTTGACCTGGCTGGTCTTCGGATCGACGCGGCCGAGCACATTCGCCATCTGCCCGGTGTACCAGAGCGAGCCGTCTCGCGCCGCCAGCGGATCGTGCGGTCTCGATCCCGGTGTCGCCGCCTGCCATGCCCTCATCGACAGCTTCACGGGTCCGGGCACCAGCACGGCCGCGGGTCTGCCTGTCACGGGAAAGGTCTTGGCGAGATAGTCGGTCATGGGCCCAAGCTGATCCGGCGCGATGTTCACGCCGTGGTTCATCATCATGCGCATGACGGTCTTCCAGTCCTCGGGCGTGTATCCGGAACCGGTGCGAGCGGTAAGGGCATGGCAGCTGTTGCACTGGGCGTCGACCAGCGCCTTTCCGCTTGCGTCGGGCATGTCTTTCTGGGCCCAGGCCGGAAGCACCGAACAAAGAAGAGCCGCTGCAATGAAGCGATACAAGTGGATAAGCATCGTTTTTCCCCGATTGAGACGCGGAATCATTCTTGCACAACGCCCCGCCCGCGGTAAGCTGGAAGGTGGAACGACTGGAAGGGGGCCAATAGTGTTTGCGCGATCGATTGTCTGTGCAGCGCTCGCCGTAGCGGCATCGATTGCTGCAGCGCAAGGCTTTCCCGAGCGCCCGATCCGGATCGTCGTTCCGCTGACGCCTGGGGGCTCGCCCGACACCATCGCCCGCGCCGTAGCGCTCGGCCTGCAGAACATCTGGTCCCAGCCGGTGGTGGTCGAGAACCGGCCCGGCGGCAGCCAGAACATCGGCGCCGAGCTGGTGGCAAAGAGCGCGCCCGACGGCTACACCTGGCTGCTGGCTCCCGACAACGTCTTCTCGGTCAACCCGCACCTGGGCAAGCCGCCTTTCGATCCGCTCACCGACTTCGCCCCCGTGACCGAGGTGGCGCGCATCCAGTTCCTGCTGGTCGTGCCGCCATCGGTGCCAGCCGCTTCGGTGCAGGAGCTGGTCGCCTACGCGAGAGCGCGGCCCGGCGAGCTCAACTTCGGCTCCTCCGGCAACGGCAGCCCGCAGCACCTGGGCGCGACGCTGTTCCAGATGCTCACCGGCACCCGGATGAACCATGTGCCGTACAAGGGAGCAGCACCGGCGGTTGCCGATCTGCTCCCGGGGCGCATCCAGGTGTGGATCGGCGCGGCGAACACCCTCCTGCCGCATATCAAGGACGGCAAGCTGCGGCTCCTCGGCAGCACGGCGCCCGCGCGCTTCCCGAACCTCGGCGACGTGCCGACCATCGCCGAGGCCGGCGTGCCCGGCTATGCCCTCGATCCGTGGCTTGGGCTATTCATGCCTGCCCGGGTTTCTCCGGACATCATCGCGAAAGTCAATGCGGAGGTCGTTCGGATCCTCAACGCCCCGGAATTAAAATCGCGGCTCGCGTCGCAAGGCATCGAGATCGTCACCAGCTCGCCGGCCGAATTTGCGCTCTTCATCCGCGAGGACAACGCCAAATGGGGAAAGCTCATCCGGGAGGCGAACATCCATGGAGAATGAGCGTCCGCTAGCCTCTCCCAAGCAGAACGAGATCTGGGGAAGCGATGCGATCGCCGCGCTGCTGCGCGCGCTCGACATTCCTTATATCGCGCTCAACCCCGGCGCCAGCTTCCGCGGCCTGCACGACAGCCTGGTGAACTATCTCGGCAACGAGCGGCCGCAGCTGCTGCTCTGCCTGCACGAGGAGTCGGCGGTCGCCATCGCGCACGGCTACGCGAAGGCCTCGGGCCACATGATGGGCGTCGCGCTGCACTCGAACGTCGGGCTGATGCACGCCACGATGGCGATCTTCAATGCCTGGTGCGATCGCGTGCCGATGCTGATCCTCGGCGCCACCGGGCCATGGGATGCGGCGCGGCGCAGGCCCTGGATCGACTGGATCCATACCTCATCGGACCAGGGCGCACTGGTGCGCGACTACACCAAGTGGGACAACCAGCCGGCGTCGGTGCCCGCCGCCTACGAGGCGCTGCTGCGCGCCGCGCTTGCCCAAGGCCGAATTGGTCGAGGCTGCGGCGCAGCTTCTCTCGGCGGCGGAGCACCCGGTGATCCTCGCCGGCCGCGTCGCGCGCACCGGGGCAGGCTGGAAATCCCGCGTCGCGCTCGCGGAGAAGCTGCAAGCAAGCGTGTTGACCGACCTCAAAGCGGGCGCCTCGTTTCCCACCGATCATCCTCTGCACGCCGCGCCGCCGGCGACGTTCCTGCATGAGAATGCCAGAGAGGTGCTGCGTGAAGCCGACGTGGTGCTGTCGCTGGACTGGATCGACACCGCCGGCGCGCTGAAGCAGGCGTGGGGCGACGCGCCGGTCGGCGCCAAGGTGATTCTCGTCTCGCCCGATGCGCATGCGCATCGCGGCTGGAGCATGGACTACCAGGGCTTGCCGCCGGCCGACGTTTACCTGATGTGCGAGCCGGACGCGGTCGTTCCTCTTCTGCTGGAGGCCGTGGAGCCGCGCGCCGCGGCGGCGGAGCAACGGCGGGCCGGGGAAAAGGCGACCGATGGAACCCTTTCCCTCCGCGCGCTGGCGGATGGGTTCAACACAGCGACCGCCGGGCTGAACGTTTGCCTGGCGCGCCTGCCACTGGGATGGAACGGCGCCTATCGCCACTTCAAGCACCCGTTCGACTACCTTGGCAGCGACGGCGGCGGTGGCGTCGGCGCTGGCCCGGGCATGATCGTGGGGGCCGCGCTCGCTCTCAAGGACAGCGGCCGGATAGTGGCGGGGATTCTGGGCGACGGCGATTTCCTGATGGGCGTCACGGCGCTCTGGACCGCCGCGCACTATCGCATCCCGTGCCTGTTCATCGTCGCCAATAACCGCTCCTTCTACAACGACGAGCTCCACCAGGAGCGCGTCGCGCACGAGCGCGGCCGGCCGGTCGAGAACAAGTGGATCGGACAGCGCATCGACGAGCCCGACATCGACCTCGCGTCGATGGCCGGCGCGCAGGGTGCGTTCGGCATCGGGCCGGTGACCGATCTCGCCGAGTTGCAGCCGTCGCTGGAAAGGGCCATCGAGCTGGTGCGCGAAGGCAATGTCTGCGTCGTCGACGTGCGCGTGGTGCCGGGCTATGACAGCAGCATGAGCGGATCGCCGGCGAGGCGCTGATGCCCAAGCTGTCGGCGAGCCGCTCGCTGATTCAGGATCTCGTCGCCGCGAGCCGTGTGCTCGCCGCGCACGAAGTGCTCGACGCCTACGGCCATGTCAGTGCCCGCAGCGACCGCCGCCCGGACCGCTTCTTCATGTCGCGCTCGCGCGCCCCGGCGCTGGTCGCGGCGGCGGATATGATGGAGCTCGACGCGGACAGCGAGCCGCTGCCGGGCGAGCGCCGCAAGGGATTCATCGAACGCTATATTCATGGCGAGATCTACCGCGCGCGGCCTGACGTGATGGCGGTCGTGCATAGCCATTCGGCTGCGGTGATCCCGTTCGGTGTCACGCACACGAAGCTGCGGCCGATCTACCACATGGGTTCTTTCCTGTGGTCCGGGGCGCCGGTGTTTGAAATCCGGGCAGTGCGCGCCGAGAACGATCTGCTGATACGCGACCGGCCGCTCGGGCAGGCGCTGGCGGGCACGCTGGGCGGACGCAGTTGCGTCCTGATGCGCGGTCATGGCATGACCGTGGTCGGCGACAGCGTGCCGGAGGCGGTGTTCCGCGCCATCTACACCCAGATGAACGCGCGGCTCCAGCTGCAGGCCGGGCAGCTCGAGGGCCCGATCGAATTCCTCAGCGACGAGGAGGGCCGGCGCGCGAGCGCCGCCAATCGCGGCACGCTGGAGCGGCCGTGGGAGCTGTGGAAGAAAAGCGCGCGAGCCCGCAAGTAGAATCCCCCATGCTCGCCTTCATTCTTCGTCGTCTCGCCCAGGCCGTGGTCGTGATGCTGGCGGTCGGGCTGATCGCCTTCGCGCTGTTCCGCTTCGTCGGCGACCCGGTGCTGTTCATGCTCGGCCAGGATGCGACCCCGCAGGACCGCGAGCGGGTGACGCGGCTGCTCGGCCTGGATCAGCCCTTCTACGTGCAGTACGCGAGCTTCGTCGAGCGCGCGGTGCAGGGAGAATTCGGCCTCTCGCTGCGGCAGATGCGCCCGGTATCGGCGCTCATCGTCGAGCGGCTGCCTGCCACCCTGGAGCTGTCGTTCGTCGCCGCGCTGCTCGCTCTCGTCGCTGGCATCGCGATGGGCGTGTATACCGCGCTCAGGCCGCGTGCGCGGCTGTCCCAGCTGCTGCTGGCGGTGTCGCTGATCGGCGTTTCGCTGCCGACCTTCCTGATCGGCATCCTGCTGATCCTGGTGTTCTCGGTGCAGCTCGGCTGGCTGCCGTCCTTCGGGCGCGGCGAGACGCTCGCCATCGGCTGGTGGACCACCGGCCTTCTCACCGCCTCGGGGCTGAAGGCGCTCGTGCTGCCCGCGATCACGCTGGGCTTGTTCCAGATGACGCTGATCCAGCGCCTGACGCGCGCGGAGATGCTCGAAGTCCTGCGCACCGACTACATCCGCTTCGCGCGCGCGCGCGGGCTCACCGACCGGGCAGTGCACTTCCGCCACGCGCTCAAGAACACGCTGGTGCCGGTGATCACGATCACCGGCCTGCAGCTCGGATCGATCATCGCCTTCGCCATCATCACGGAAACGGTGTTCCAGTGGCCGGGGCTCGGGCTGCTGTTCATCCAGGCGGTGAACTTCGCCGACGTCCCGGTGATGGCGGCCTACCTGTGCCTGGCGGCGCTTTTTTTCGTGGTCATCAATCTGGTCGTCGACCTGCTGTACTACGCGGTCGATCCGCGGCTTCGCATTCAGCCTGCATAAGGGAATAGCCCATGAGATTCCTCCCGCTGCTCGTGTCCTTGCTGCTCGGCGCTTCCGCCCAGGCTGCGAACCTGCGCTGGGCGGCGCAGAACGACATCCTCACCTTCGACCCGCATTCGCAGAATCATGCCACCACGCTCACCATGACCATGCACGTCTATGAGGGCCTCACGCGCTACGACCGCAACTACAACGTCGAGCCGGCGCTCGCCACGGGCTGGCAGGAGATCTCGCCGACGCACTGGCGCTTCAGCTTGAGAAAAGGCGTGCAGTTTCACGACGGCTCGCCGTTCACGGCCGATGACGTGGTGTTCTCGTTCGGCCGCATCCGCCAGCCGCAGGGCACGATGCAGATCTACGTCGCCGGGGTGAGCGAGGTGAAGAAGATCGACGATTACACGGTCGATTTCATCCTCGCCGGGCCGCATCCGATCCTGCTGAGGAACATCATCGATTTCCGCATCATGAGCAAGGTCTGGGCGGAAAAGACCCGCTCGCAGAACATCCAGGACTACAAGGCGCCCGAGGAGACGTATGCCTCGCGCAACGCGAACGGCACCGGCCCCTACATGCTCAAGGGGTGGGAGCCGGACAAGCAGATCGTGTTCACTGTCAACAGGAACTGGTGGGGCAAGCACGACGGCAACGTCAGCGACTTCACTTATACGCCGATCAAGGCCGACGCCACCCGCGTCTCGGCGCTGCTTTCAGGCGACGTCGACATGGTGACCGACCTGCCGACGCAGGACGTGGATCGGCTGCGCAGGAACGACAAG
>WNGJ01009312.1_pt1 | contig 11125 bp, 14 predicted proteins | sample 5400611 | NCBI WGS metagenome assembly WNGJ01 (sample SAMN13153375, study PRJNA577476) | soil metagenome | isolation source: 40 cm soil or saprolite under Garry oak tree replicate 1 | place: USA:California | collected 2016-06-15 | reverse complement strand
CGGGTCGATCGGCGCGGCGTCGAGCCTGACCGCTTCCTCCGCAGCGAACGCAAGCGGCGCCGCGAGCGCAAGAACCGCCAAGAGCCTCGTCATTTCGAACCGACCCTTGCCGGCTCGGGCCGGCACTTGTCCATCTTCGAGTACCACGGCATCAGGAAGAAGAACAGGAAATACACGGCCGTGCCGATCTGCGCGGCGAGCGTGCGCTCCTCGGTCACCGCCTGGGTGCCGAGGTAGCCCAGCACGAAGAACGCGATCACAAAAAGCGCAATCGCCGTCTTGGTGATCGGCCCCTTGTAGCGGATCGACTTGACCGGGCTCCGGTCGAGCCAGGGCAGGAAAAAGAAGATCATGACCGACAAGCCCATCAGCACGACCCCCCAGACTTTGGCGTCGAGCGTGAAGAACCCCGCGAGCAGCCCCGCCGCGAGCGCGGCCACGCAAATTCTCGCAGCCGTGTTCTTCACGCTCCAGATGACGAGCCCCGCCATGGCGATGACGCCGGCGGCGAGCACCCACATGAAGTTCTCGGTGGTCGCGCGCAGGATCGAGTAATACGGCGTGAAGTACCACACCGGGGCGATGTGCGGCGGGGTCTTCAGCGGATCGGCCGGGATGAAGTTGTTGGCCTCGAGGAAATAACCGCCCGCCTCCGGGGCGAAGAACACGACGGTGTAGTAGGGGTGGAACGGAATGCCGTCTAGCGGCCGGCCGGTCTTCGGGTCCTTGACCTTCTTGATCTCGACGCCGTCGGGGTTGTTCGAGCCGACCTCATGCAGCGCGACGATGTGCGCAACGACCAGCGCGAGGAGCGCGAGCGGCACTGCGACCACGTGGTAGGCGAAGAAGCGGTTGAGCGTCGCATCCGACACCACGTAATCGCCGCGGATCCAGATCGCGAGATCCGGCCCGATGATCGGGATCGCGTCGAACAGGTTCACGATCACCTGCGCGCCCCAGTAGGACATCTGGCCCCAGGGAAGGAGATAGCCGAAGAAGGCCTCCGCCATGAGGCAAAAGAATATCAACATGCCGAAGATCCACAGCAGCTCGCGCGGCTTGCGGTACGAGCCGTAGAGCATCGCGCGGAACATGTGCAGGTACACGCAGATGAAGAAGAACGAGGCGCCGGTCGAGTGCATGTAGCGGATCCACCAGCCCCAGGGCACTTCGCGCATGATGTACTCGACCGAGGCGAACGCCTGGGCGGCGTCCGGCTTGTAATTCATGGTGAGGAAGATGCCGGTGACGATCTGGATCGCGAGCACGAAAAGCGCGAGCGAGCCGAAGTAGTACCAGAAGTTGAAGTTCTTCGGCGCGTAGTACTCCGAAAGGTGCGCGCGCCAGGTTTCCACCAGCGGGAAGCGCTGGTCGATCCAGGTGAGCAGATCGTTGAAGGGACCCGCGCCCGTTACGGCTTGCTTTTCGGCTGCAGCCATCGCGCTAGGCCCCTTTCTTGTCCTCGCCGATCAGGATCCGGGTGTCGGAGAGATAGGCGTAGGGGGGAACCCTGAGGTTGTCCGGCGCGGGCTTGTTCCGGTAGACGCGGCCGGCGAGGTCGAAGAGCGAGCCGTGGCAGGGGCAGTAGAAGCCGCCGGTCCAGTCGCTCTCGAAGGCTTCCGGGCCGGCCTTCAAGCGGTCCTGCGGCGAGCAGCCGAGGTGGGTGCAGATTCCGACGACCACCAGATATTCGGGCTTGATCGAGCGGAACTCGTTGCGCGCGTATTCGGGTGTGAGCTCGCCCTTCTTGCGCTCGCTCCTGGGGTCGGCGACTTTACCGTCGGCCTTTTTGATCCCTTCGAGCATCTCCTTGGTTCGCCGCAAGATCCAGACGGGCTGGCCGCGCCATTCGACGGTCATCTTCTCTCCCGGCGCGAGCGGGCTCACGTCCGCCTCCACGGGCGCGCCGAGCGCCTCGGCGCGCTCCGAGGGCAGCATCGAGGCGGCGAAGGGAACGGCGGTGCCGACCGCGGCCGCGCCGCCCGCGCAGGCACTCGCGATGATCAGCTTGCGCCGGGCGCGGTTGGGCTTCGAAGGGTCGTTCATCGGCAGATCCTGGTCGGGAAAGGCAGGGTGGAAAAAAGGGGAAATTATACAGAAAGCCCTCCGCCGAACCAAATTTTTTGCTCCAATCCCTTGATTCGGATAACGAATTCAAGATTGCCCGGGTCTCAAAGGCCGTCGCCTCGCGCGGCTCGGCAGACGGCGCATCGGGGGAGCCGTTTTGCGCAATAATCGCGGTAGGGAAATCCTGGTCGCGCCCCGCACGCCGCGGGGATGGATCACCTCGAAAAAACAAATAGAGCATCCCGCTCGCTCAACTCATGCGCAAGCTCTGGCTCATCTTCGCCCAGACGGCCACCGTCGCGGTCGGCGTGCTTTTCGTCGTCACCACGCTGAAGCCCGAGTGGCTCGGCCGCCCCGCCGCCGGGCCGCAGGTGGTCGAACTGCGCCAGGCTTCCACGTCGCCGGGGTCTTCCGCGCGTGCGGCCTCCTACAGCGATGCGGTGAGGAAAGCCGTACCGGCGGTCGTCAATATTTTCACCAGCAAGGAAATCAAGACGCCGCGCCATCCGCTCCTCGACGACCCCCTGTTCCGGCATTTTTTCGGAGACCGCCTCGAAGACGAGCCGCAGCGCGCGGCAAGCCTCGGCTCGGGCGTGATCGTCAGCTCCAAGGGATACGTTCTCACCAATCACCACGTCGTCGAGGCGGCCGACGAGATCGAGGTGGCGCTCGCCGACGGCAAGAAATTGAAGGCCAAGGCGGTGGGTTCCGACCCGGAAACCGATATCGCGGTCCTGCGGGTCGAAGGGGGCCCCCTTCCGGCGATCACTTTCGGTGACGCCGACAGCCTGCGCGTGGGCGACGTCGTGCTCGCCATCGGCAATCCCTTCGGGGTGGGCCAGACCGTGACGATGGGCATCGTGTCGGCGCTCGGCCGCAGCCAGCTCGGCATCAACACTTTCGAGAACTTCATCCAGACCGATGCCGCGATCAATCCGGGCAACTCGGGCGGGGCGCTCATCGATACCGCGGGGAACCTCGTCGGTATCAACACCGCGATCTACTCGCGCTCGGGCGGCTCGCTCGGAATCGGCTTTGCGATCCCCGCCTCGAGCGCCAAGCAGGTCATGGAGCAGATCATCCAGACCGGCACCGTCATCCGCGGCTGGATCGGGGTGGAGGCGCAGGAGATCACTCCTGAGATCGCCGAATCATTTCGCCTCGCTTCCACCAACGGCGTGCTCATCGCCGGGGTGCTGCGAGGCGGGCCCGCCGACCGGGCGGGCCTTAAGCCGGGCGACATCCTGGTCGCGATCGAAGGCAGCCCGGTCAAGGATCCGAATTCGATGCTGAACCTGGTGGCGGCGCTCGTTCCCGGGAAACCCGCCTCGATACGGCTCAAGCGCGACAACAAGGACCTGGAGATCCAGGTCGCCGTCGGCAAGCGCCCGAAGCAGCAGCAGCGGCGGCGCTAAGAACCGGTTGCAAAATGAGCGAGCGTAAATGTCGTCGTTCCCGCGCAAGCGGGAATCCAGCGGCCTCAAAGTCACTGGATCCCCGCTTTCGCGGGGATGACATCGGTCCTTTTTGCAACCGATTCTAAAGGCTGGCAGGCTGGCAAGAGCTTACTTCGGGCCGATCTCCGGGCTGTCGAGCCCCGTGCCGGCGGCCGCTCCCTCTTCGGCCGCGCCGGAGGACCTTCCCACAAAGCGCGCGAGCAGAATGCCGAGCTCGTAGAGAAACCAAAGCGGCACCGCGAGCATCACCTGGGAGATCACGTCCGGAGGCGTGAATATCGCCCCGATCACGAACGCTCCGACGATCACGTAGGGGCGGATCTCCTTCAGCTTTTCTATGGAAATGACTCCCGCTCGCACCAGCACGATGACCACCACCGGAACCTCGAAGGTCACCCCGAACGCGATAAAGGTGGTCAGCACGAAAGAGAGATACTTGTCGATGTCGGTCATCCATGCGACGCCTTCGGGAGCGACGGACGCCATGAACCGGAACACCATCGGGAATACCAGGAAGTACGCAAAAGACATCCCGACCAGGAACAGCACCGAGCTTGCGACCACCAGCGGCAGCACCAGACGCTTCTCGTTCGCATACAGGCCCGGCGCGACGAATGCCCACACCTGGTAAAGAACGTACGGCAGCGCGATCACGAACGCCACGAGGAACGCCACTTTGACCGGCACGAGGAACACGCCCACTACGTCGGTCGCGATCATCTGGCCTCCGGCGGGAAGCGCCGCGAGCAGCGGCTTGGCAAGCAGCGCGTAGAGATCCTTCGCCCAGTAAAACAGGCACAGGAACACGGCGATGACCGCCAGGATCGCGCGCAGCAGCCGGTCGCGCAGCTCGACCAGATGGGAGATGAAGCTGTCCTGCGTGCTCATTCGCAACGAGCTCGCGATTCAGGCCGGGGTTTTCTGCGAAGGTGCGCCGCCTTGCGGCTCGCCGGCGGCCCCGCCCGAAGGCGGAGAGCTCTCGGGGGCTACCGAGGCGGGGGGCGCGGCGGCGGCAGAGGGCGCCGCGGCCGGGTCCTCGATTTGCGCAAGCGAGCTGAGCTCGCCTTCGGTTTTCGTCATCTCGCTCTGGACGGTGTTCTCGAATCCCCGCGCGGCATCCTCCACGGTGCTCCTGAACTTGCGCAGCTCCTCCAGCTCGATCTCGCGGTTGATGTCGGCCTTGACGTCGTTGACATAGCGCTGCAGCCGGCCGAACAAGTGGCCCAGGGTGCGCGCCACGCGAGGCAGCCGCTCCGGCCCGATGACGATGAGCGCCACGACCGCAATCACCATCAGTTCGGAGAATCCGACGTCGAACACGGGGAGGTGAAGAAATCCGGGTCGTTCCAAAAAAAGAAAGCCGGGACCTCGCCCGGCGTCCGGATGCGCGCGAAGACCCCTCAGGTCTTCGCCTTCTCCTTGACCTCGGCCTCGATGGTGCGGCCCGTCACCTGGGGCGCGGCGCCGCCCTCGCCCGGCTTGTCGTCGGAGGATTTCATGCCGTCCTTGAAGCCGCGCACCGCCCCGCCGAGATCGGCGCCGATATTGCGCAGCTTCTTGGTGCCGAAGACGAGCAAGACGATCAGAAGCACGACCAGCCAGTGCCAAATGCTCCAGGTACCCATAGCGTTACTCCTTCAATTCCGCTTCAGCATCGGGCCCAGGGCTTCCGGGCCGCCGATGATATGCACGTGCAAATGATACACCTCCTGCCGGCCGACACGTCCGGTGTTGATGATCGTGCGGAAACCGTCGGTCGACCCCTGCTCGCGCGCCAGGCGCGGCGCCACGGCGAGGATCTTGCCGAGGAGCGCCTGCTCGCCCACGCCGCAGTCGGCGAGCGAATCGATGTGCTTCTTGGGGACGATCATGAAGTGCACCGGGGCAAGCGGGTGGATGTCGTGGAAGGCGAAGATGTCGGCGTCCTCGTAGACTTTCTTGCTGGGGATCTCGCCCCGCACGATCTTGCAGAAGACGCAAGTTTCCGCATCCATCTTTATTTCCGCTCCGCCTCGGTTCGCCGACCCTCCGCGCGCGCCGCTTTCTCGTCGATCCCGGAAATGCCCTCGCGGCGGCGCAGCTCGGCGAGCACGTCGGCGGGCCGCAATCCGTACTGCGCGAGCATGATCAGGCAGTGAAACCACAGGTCGGCGGTTTCGCCGACGATGCGCAGCCGGTCGCCGTCCTTGGCGGCCATCACCGCCTCGGTCGCTTCCTCGCCGACTTTCTTGAGGATCGCGTCGGGTCCGCGCGCGAACAGCCGCGAGACGTAAGACTTTTCCGGGTCGCCCGCTTTGCGCGACTCGACCACGTCCGCCAGCCGCTCGAGTATGTCGCTCATCGCTCGTAGATTTCCTTGGGGTCCCTGATCACCGGCTCCGCCGTGACCCAGCGCCCGTCCTGGAGCTTCTGGAAGAAGCAGCTGTGCCTTCCGGTGTGACAGGCGATTCCGCCGCCCTGCTCCACCTTGAGCAGCACGGCGTCCTCGTCGCAGTCGAGCCTGATCTCGCAGACCTTTTGCACGTGTCCGGACTGCTCGCCTTTTTTCCACAGGCGCATTCGCGAGCGCGACCAGTAGTGCGCTTCACCCGTCGCCACGGTCTTCGCGAGCGACTCTCGGTTCATCCAGGCGAGCGTCAGCACCTTGTTCGTCGACGTTTCCTGGGCGATCGCGGGCACCAGGCCGTTCTCGTCCCATTTCACCTTGTCCAGCCAGTCTTCGCCCATTTCATCCGCCGCTTCAAAGCCTCACTTCGATTCCGCGCTTCGCCATGTATTGCTTTGCCTCGCGCAACGTGAATTCGCCGAAATGGAAGATACTCGCGGCCAGAACGGCGTCCGCGCGGCCTTCCAGCACGCCCTCGGCAAGATGCTCGAGCTCGCCGACGCCCCCGCTCGCGATCACCGGGACGTCGACCGCATCCGCGACGGCGCGGGTGAGCGCGAGATCGAAGCCTTCGCGCGTGCCGTCCCGGTCCATGCTCGTGAGCAGGATTTCACCCGCACCGAGATTCTGCATTTTACGCGCCCATTCGACCGCATCCAATCCGGTCGGCCGGCGGCCGCCGTGGGTGAACACCTCCCAGCTGTTTCCCGATCGCTTGGCGTCCCCTTCGCGATCGACGCGTTTGGCGTCCCCTTTACGATCGACGCCCTTGGCGTCGATGGCGACCACGATGCACTGCGAACCGTAGCGGCCGGTGGCATCGGCGACGAGCTGCGGGTTCTGGACCGCGGCGGTGTTGATCGCCACCTTGTCGGCCCCGGAGTTGAGCAGGCGGCGCACGTCCTCCACCTTGCGCACGCCGCCGCCGACCGTGAGCGGAATGAACACCTGCGCGGCGACCGCCTCCACGACGTGCAGGATCAGGTCGCGCTCCTCCGAGCTCGCGGTGATGTCGAGGAAAGTCAGCTCGTCCGCGCCCTGCTCGTCGTAGCGCCGCGCGATCTCGACCGGATCTCCCGCGTCCCTCAGGCCGACGAAGTTGACGCCTTTCACGACCCGGCCGCGGTCGACGTCGAGGCAGGGAATGATGCGCTTGGCGAGGGCCATCGGAGGATTCGGGATTCAGGGGAAGCGGCTCGGGCGCGAGTCCGCTCCAATCCCGAATACCTCGGTTCTCAATCCTTGCCTTTGCCCAGCTTGTCCGCCTCGGCCTGGGCCTTCTTGAAATCGAGCTTGCCCTGATAGATGGCGCGGCCGGTCACGACGCCGGTGATGCCTTCGGGCTCGATCTTGCACAGCGCCTTGATGTCTTCCAGGCTGGTGAGCCCTCCGCTCGCGACCACGGGGACGCGCAGCTCGCGCGCGAGCTTCAGCGTCGCGTCGATGTTCACCCCGCTGAGCATTCCGTCGCGGCCGATGTCGGTGTAGATGATCGCCTCGACCCCGTAGTCCTGGAATTTCTTCGCGAGGTCCACCACGTCGTGGCCGGTCATCTTGGACCAGCCCTCGACGGCCACTTTCCCGTCCTTCGCGTCGAGCGACACGATGATGTGCCCGGAAAACGCGGTGCACGCGTCCTGCAGGAAGCCGGGGTTCTTGACCGCCGCCGTGCCGATGATGATGTAGCCCACGCCCATATCGAGATAATGCTCGATCGTGTCGAGGTCGCGAATGCCTCCGCCCAACTGCACCGGCGGCGAACCGCCCAGCGCCTGCAGGATCGCGCGGATCACGGACTCGTTCTTGGGCTTTCCGGCCGCCGCCCCGTTCAGGTCGACCAGATGCAGGCGGCGCGCGCCCTCGGATTTCCAGTGCTTCGCCATGCCGACCGGATCCTCCGAGAACACCGTCGTCTCGCTCATCTTTCCCTGTTTGAGACGGACGCAGTGTCCGTCCTTGATGTCAAGCGCCGGGATGATCAGCATCGAGTCGGAAAAACGCGCGGGGCTCCGGACACCCGGGACCGCGAATGTGAAGAATCAGGGATTCCAGTTGACGAAGTTGGCGAGGAGCCGAAGGCCGGTGGTATGGCTTTTTTCCGGATGGAACTGTACCGCAAAAATATTATCCTTTGCTACCGCGCAGGTAAAGGGGATGCCGTAGTCCGTCGTGCCCTGCACCAAGCCAGCCTCCCCCGCCTCCGGGAAGTAGCTGTGCACGAAATAGAACCGGCTGCTGTCAGTGATCCCTGACCACAGGGAGTGCGCTTGTGCCTGCTTCACCCTGTTCCAGCCCATGTGCGGAACCTTGAGCTTGCGTCCTTCGGAATCGACCATCGCCGAGGCCGGAAAGCGGCGCACGGTCCCGGGCAGGAGCCCCAGTCCGGCCACCCCACCTTCGTCGCTCGACTCGAAGAGCATCTGCAATCCGATGCAGATGCCGAGGAAGGGCTTCGTGCGCGCGGCCTCCAACACAGCGGGCCGCAGGCCACGCGCATCCATCTCGCGCATGCAGTCGGGCATCGCGCCTTGGCCTGGAAAAATCACGCGGTCGGCAGCGGCCACGCGATCAGGGTCTGAAGTAATTTCAACCCTTGGTAGCCCAAGGAACCAACGGACCCAGCGGAGCCAACGGACCCAATAGAGCCAACGGAGAAGGGGGGGCCAGCTAGCGCACTCGATGGCTTTGGACACCGAGTGTAGATTGCCCATCCCGTAGTCGATCACCGCGATCCGATCGGCCATGAAGAAGCCCGAAAGAGACCTATAACGTGCCCTTGGTCGAGGGCACCGTGCCCGCGGCGCGCGGATCGGGCTCCAGCGCCATGCGCAGAGCCCGCGCGAACGCCTTGAACATCGTCTCGCATTGGTGATGCGCATTGTCCCCGCGCAGGTTGTCGATGTGCAGCGTCACCTGCGCGTGGTTGGCGAAGCCCTGGAAGAACTCGTGCACCAGATCGACGTCGAACTCGCCGATCAGCGCGCGCTTGAACTGGACGTGATACTCGAGGCCGGGCCGCCCGGAGAAATCGATCACGACGCGCGACAAGGCCTCGTCGAGCGGCACGTAGGCATGCCCGTAACGCCGTATGCCCTTCTTGTCACCGACCGCACGCGCGACCGCCTGGCCGAGCGTAATCCCGACGTCCTCGACCGTGTGGTGGGCATCGATCTGCAGGTCGCCTCTCGCCTGGATGTCGAGATCGAGCATCGCGTGGCGCGCGACCTGGTCGAGCATATGATCGAGAAACGGCACGCCGGTCGCGAGGGTCGCCTTGCCGCTGCCGTCGAGGTTGACCGAAAGCGCGATCTGCGTCTCGGTGGTCTTGCGGTCGGCTTTTGCGGCGCGCGTGGACATCTCTCTCCAGCTTCAACGCGATAGCGTACACGAAATCAGCGCTCGGCGAGGGCTTGCGCAAACGCGGCAAGACAGCGCCGGTTCTCCTCTGGGGTGCCGATGGTAAGCCGGATGCAGTGATCGAGGAGCGGCACGCCGGTATGCAGGTTCTTCACGAGCACCCCGCGGCGCCGCATGCCTTCGAAGACCCTCGGAGCGTCCGGGACACGAATCAGGATGAAATTCGCCTTGCTTGGAAAAACCGTCACGCGGGAGAGCTTGCGCAGCTCGCCGTCAAGCCGCTCGCGCTCCGCGTTGATGCTGCGCGCCTGCGCGTCGAGCACGTCGTGGTGCGCGAGAACGCGCTCGGCGACCAGGTGCGTCAGCATGTTGACGTTGTAGGGGGGGCGCACTTTGTCGAATTCGCGGATCCACTCAGGCCGCCCGGCCGCGTAGCCGAGCCGAATGCCCGCGAGCCCAAGCTTCGACAGAGTGCGCATGACCACGAGATTCGGGAATTCCTGAAGGCGCGTCATGAAGGTCTTGCCGGCGAAGGGATGATAGGCCTCGTCGATCACCACCAGCCCCGGCGCCGCGGCGATGATCCGTGCGATGGCCTCATCCGAAAACAGACTTCCGGACGGGTTGTTGGGATAGTCGATGAACACCACCGCGGGCCGGTGCTCGGCCAAGGCGCCCAGAAAGGCGCCGGTGTCGATCGTGAAGTCGGGCTTGAGCAGCACTCCGACGTAGCGTAACGCCGCGAGCTGCGCATAATGGCTGAACATGAAGAAGCACGGCCGGGGCGCGAGCACCACGGCCCCCGGACGCGCCACGCTCTGAATGATGATGTGAATGATTTCGTCCGAGCCGTTGCCGAGCAGCACGTTATACTCCGGGACGATCCCCATCACATCGCGCAGGCGCTTCATCAGAGCCGGTGCGGCCGGGTCGGGATAGCGATTGATCTCGGCATTTGCCACCCCCTCGCCGATCTCGCGGCGCAGCCCCTCCGGCAGGCGATAGGGATTTTCCATCGCGTCGAGCTTCACCATGCCCTCCGCCGACTGGACGTGATAGGCGGTGAGCGCCCGAATCTCGTCGCGGATGACCTTTTCCGGTCCGGCGCTCACGGCTTGCCTTTGAGCGTGTTTCCCAAGCGGAGCTCGGCCGACCGCGCGTGCGCCTGGAATCCTTCGCCGTTCGCGAGCGTCATGGCGAGCCTGCCGAGCTTTTGCGCGCCTTTGCGTGACACGGCGATGATGCTCGTGCGCTTCTGGAAGTCGTATACGCCGAGCGGCGAGGAAAACCTCGCCGTGCGCGAAGTCGGCAAGACGTGGTTGGGCCCGGCGCAATAATCGCCCAGAGCTTCCGAGGTGTAGCGCCCCAGAAAAATCGCACCGGCGTGGCGGATTTTTTTCAGCCATTTTCTCGGATTCGCGACCGAGAGCTCGAGGTGCTCGGGCGAGATGCGGTTCGCGATGTCGCAGGCTTCTTCAAGGTTCTTCGTCTGGATAAGCGCTCCGCGCCGGCGCAGCGACGCTCCGATGACCTCGTGCCGCGGCATTCCGGGCAGCAATTTGTCGATGCTTCGTGCGATCCGCTCGATGAAACCTGCGTCGGGCGAGACGAGAATCGCCTGTGCGGACTCATCGTGCTCGGCCTGCGAAAACAGGTCCATCGTAATCCAGTCCGGATCGGTCGAGCCGTCGCAGATGACCAGGACCTCCGAGGGGCCGGCGACCATGTCGATGCCGACCACGCCGAAAACGCGGCGCTTGGCAGCGGCGACGTAGGCGTTGCCAGGTCCGACGATCTTGTCCACCTGCGGGATGGTCTGGGTTCCGTACGCCAGCGCCGCGATCGCCTGCGCACCGCC
>WNGJ01041284.1_pt1 | contig 11129 bp, 8 predicted proteins | sample 5400611 | NCBI WGS metagenome assembly WNGJ01 (sample SAMN13153375, study PRJNA577476) | soil metagenome | isolation source: 40 cm soil or saprolite under Garry oak tree replicate 1 | place: USA:California | collected 2016-06-15 | reverse complement strand
CGTGACGGCCGCCGAGGCGGAAGTCGCGGCGACCCGCGATGCCGAGAATGCCGCTCGGACGCGCTGGCGCGACCTGCAACACGAAGCTGATGCTGCCCGAGATCGCCACGCCGCCGCCGAACGCGAGCTTAACCGCATCACCTCGCGCCGCTCCGCACTGGCCGAGGCACAGGCAAGGCTCACCACCGCCATGGCGGAAGCCGACGCCGCTCGCGCCGCCGCGGCGGCCGCGCGAGAGGATCTGCCGCCCACCGCCGACCTTGAATCGCGGCTGATCGAGACCCGCACCAAGGTCACGGACGATCGTGGCCGGCTCGCCCAGGTGCGCGCCGAAGCCCAGGCGCTCGCCCGCGAGCTTGAGCTGACGCAACGCCGGATGGTCGCAATCGATGTCGAGGCCGCAGACTGGAGGGCGCGCCACGACGGCGCCGCAACTCAGATCGCCACGATCGAGACACGTCTCGCCGAGGCGAAGACCGAGCATGAAAGCCTGGTGGATACACCGCAGCTCTTCGAAGCCAAGCGGCGCGCCCTGATGGGCGAAATCGCGAGCGCCGAAACCGCGCGCCGCGAAGCCGCCGATCGCCTCGCCGAAGGCGAAAATTCGCTGGCGCTCGCAGATCGCGCCGCGCGCGCTGCGCTGGAAGCCCTGTCGGCGGCGCGCGAAGCTTCTGCGCGAGCCGAGGAGCGCCATCAGGCGGTCAAGCGCCGCCTTGTGGACCTCGCGACCGAAATCCGCGAGATTCTAGAGGCTGAGCCAGAAACGCTGGCCGCGCTGGCCGGTTTTGCGGCCGACACGCCACTGCCCGACATTCCCGCAATCGAGGCCGAGCTTGAAAAACTCAAGCGCGACCGCGAGCGGCTCGGCGCCGTCAACCTTCGCGCCGAGGAGGAATTGCGCGAAGTGGAGGCCCAGCACACGACCCTGACCTCGGAGCGCGACGATCTCGTCGAGGCGATCAAGCGGCTGCGCCAGGGGATTCAGAGTCTCAATCGCGAGGCGCGCGAACGGCTGCTCGGCTCTTTCGAGGTGGTCAGCGGCCATTTCGAGCGCCTGTTCACGGATTTGTTCGGGGGCGGTACCGCGGAATTGCAACTCATCGAGCACGATGACCCGCTGGAGGCGGGGCTTGAGATCCTCGCCAAGCCGCCAGGCAAGAAGCCGGCCACCCTGTCGCTGCTGTCGGGCGGCGAGCAGGCGCTCACGGCGCTGGCTTTGATATTTGCGGTGTTTCTCACCAATCCGGCGCCGATCTGCGTGCTCGACGAAGTCGACGCGCCGCTCGACGATCACAATGTCGACCGCTTCTGCGACCTCCTGGACCAGATGGTGAAATCGACCGAGACGCGCTTCATCATCATCACCCACAACCCGATTACCATGGCGCGGATGAACCGCTTGTTCGGCGTCACCATGGCGGAGCGCGGCGTGTCGCAGCTGGTTTCCGTCGACCTCGAAGACGCGGTGAAGATACGCGAGGCGGTGGCTTAGCGGCGTGATTCCCCCCAATCTGCCGCCAGAGCTCAAGGCCGGGCTGGCGCGCCTCATCGAGGGCGTGTCGCGCAAGGCCATCGCCGAACGGGCTGCGGCGCAGTCGCGTATCTATCGGGCAGGCGGCGGATCGCACCGGATTGCGACGGCCGACGACGTTTTGGCCTATGCCTTCGCCCGCTTGCCGGCCACCTACGCGGCCGCGGCGGCGGTTTTCAATGCGGCGCGCGAGTCGTTGCCGACGTTCCAGCCGCGCACCATGCTGGATGTCGGCGCCGGCCCCGGAACCGCGGCTTTCGCCGCGGTTCAGGCATTCGAGACGCTCACTGATATTCGCCTCATCGATGACAATCCCGCGTTGCGGGACCTGGCGTTGCGCCTGATGGCCGAGGCGGACAGCGAAGCGCTTCAGCATGTGGTTGATCAACAATCCTACCGGCAGGGCGACGCACTCATGCTGCTCGCCGGTGCGCAACCCGCCGACCTCGTGGTCGCGAGCTATACGGCAGGCGAGCTTGCGGACACCGAGCTTGCCCGCTTTGCCCAATTGCTCTGGGCCGCGACCGCAGGCGCACTCGTCATCATCGAGCCGGACACGCCGGCAGGCTACGGGCGCATCTTGCGCATGCGCGAGGAGTTGATCGCCGCTGGGGCTTTTGTGGCAGCGCCCTGCCCCCATGCACGCGCGTGTCCGCTACGCCCGCCTGACTGGTGTCATTTCGCGCAGCGGCTGCCGCGGTCGCGCGATCACCTGCACATCAAGGGCGCCGAGGTGCCGTTCGAAGACGAGAAGTTCTCCTACGTCGTGCTGTCGCGGAGCAAGCCGCAGTCGATTGACGCCCGCGTACTCGCGCCGCCAAAAATCACCAAAAGCGCCGTCGCGGCGAAACTGTGCACGGACGGAGGCGTTGTGACAGATATCGCGGCGCGGCGCGATCCCGACGCCTATCGGCGGCGCAAATCGTGGCGATGGGGCGACAGCGTGTCGCGCTTCGGTCAATCGTAACCTTTCGAAGAATCGCGCAAAGGGTGCGATTTTTGGCGGGCGCGCCGCTATCATTCTGCATTGCTTCGCCCTGGGGCGGAGGCAGTCGCCGCATTCGGCGCGCTCGGGGAACGAAGTCATTAGGGAGCACGATATGTCTACCACCGGCTGGGTCGTCCTCGGTGTCATTGTGGTAATCGTGGCGTGGTTCGTCAGCATCTATAATGGCCTTGTCGCCATGGGGCAGCGGGTCAGCCAGGCCTTCGCCGACGTCGATGTCCAATTGCGTCAGCGTCACGATCTCATTCCCAATCTCGTGGAGACCGTGAAGGGCTACGCGTCGCATGAGCGCGGCACCCTTGAAGCCGTCATCGCGGCCCGCAACGCCGCCATGACGGCGCAGGGTCCTCAGGCCCAGGCCGCGGCCGAGCAGCAGCTCTCAGGAACGCTTGGCCGTCTGATCGCGCTGTCGGAGGCCTACCCGGACCTCAAGGCGAACGCGAATTTCCAGCAACTGCAGGCCGAGCTCACCGACATCGAAAACAAAATCGCCGCGGCGCGGCGCTTCTTCAACAACGCGGTGAGCGAATACAACGCCCGCATTGCGCAGTTTCCGGCGGCGCTGTTCGCGGCTTCGTTCGGATTCTCGTCCAGGCAATTTTTCGATCTCGGCGAGGAGCGCAAGACTGTCGCGGAGGCGCCGCAGGTGAAGTTCTAGTCATGGCGGCCTACGGGCTCTACAGCCACATCGAATCCAACAAGCGGCGTTCGATTGCGCTGCTGCTCGGATTGTTCGGGCTCGTATACCTGTTGGTCTATGCGGGTGCGCTCGCCGGCGAGGCGATGTCCTACAATGCCTCGCTGCAATACCTCGCGCGCCAGGCGTGGCAGGATCTCATCGCCGCCGCCCCGCTGGCGACCGTCGGGACCGCGGTGTGGATCGTCATCGCCTATTATTTCCACCAGACGATGATCGATGTTTTGACCGGCGGACGCGAAGTCAGCCGCACCGAGGAGCCGCGTCTCTACAATCTCCTCGAAAACCTCTGCATTTCGCGCGGCATCACCACGCCTAAGCTCAAGGTGATGGAAAGTGACGCGCTCAATGCCTTCGCGACCGGCATGAATGAGAAGCAATACGCCATCACGGTGACGTCCGGGCTCAAGGCGGCGCTCGACGATGCCGAGCTTGAGGCGGTCCTCGGTCACGAACTCACGCACATCCGCAACGGCGACGTGCGCATGCTAGTCATTGCGGTGATCATTGCGGGCGCGATCGCATTTTTTGCCGAGATGTTCTTCCGGCTGTGGTTCTACACCGGCTTCCGCGGGCGACGGTCGAGCGATGGCGAAAGCGATCGCGGCCGGGGCGGCAATTTCATCGCCATTGTGATCGCCGTCGTGCTGGTGGCGATCGCCTGGCTGCTGTCCGGCGTCATCCGGTTTGCATTGTCGCGCTCGCGCGAATTTCTCGCCGACGCCGGATCGGTCGAACTCACCAAGAACCCCGACGCCATGATTATGGCACTACGCAAGATCGAAGGCCGCGGGGAGCTTGAGGGCGCTACCTCCGCCGTAATGGAGATGTGCGTCGACAATCCGCGCGAGGGATTCACTGATCTGTTTTCGACCCACCCGTCGATCGAGGCGCGCATCAAGGCATTGGTCGAAGTGGCGGGCGGGCATGATCCGGGTCCGCTGGCGTTGCCGGGTCCGGAGGAGGGGGCACCGGCGGACGCGCTGCCAGGACCGAGCGGCCCCTGGGGCGGCGCGGCCGAGCAGCAGCCGCGGCCGGGTGCGCCATCAAGTGGCCCCTGGGGCCACGCGCCGTCGGAACCGGAAGCGCAGCGCCCGTTCCTTCCCGATCGACCGCCGATTGATCTCGGCGCGCCGCCGGTGGCACCGCCGGGTGGCGAGGGGCCGGTCGGGCCATCGGGCAAGCCGGGCAGGTAGCGTCGAATGCCGAGGCCAGCGTTACGCTTTGGCCGTCACCTAAGGCCAATCACGGGTCATCATGAACGCTATCGTGTTCAATGGAAGGACGCTTGGGCTCACCGCTCCAGATCGCAACCGGACCAGCGGCACTAAGGCATCGGCAGCCCGCAGAATTCGATGACGCGGAACTCTCATCGCCTTCCCGTTACGACATAGCCGCCCGGAAGAGCTCTGCCGCCGACGCGGTGTGCATCCGGCTCACTCGGCGGGCGTATTCTGCGGCTTGCCCTTGTCGATGATCAGGAGCTCGATGGTGCGTGTCGGCTGGGTGCTCTTGTTCTCGTTGCGATGGACAGTTCCGCGCGGAATGTAGACGGATTCCCCTGCCTTGAGGACCCGTGGCTCCTGCCCCCTGGAAGATGGAGCTGCATTTGCAGCCGCACCTCGCGCGATGCGTCGTTCTCAAGAGGCGTATTGAAAAAGCGCGTCGAAAAGGCCGGGCCAGTCGGCGAGGTCGATGTCTGGGCGAACGCGGCCGGCGTGATCATTGTTGCCGCCGTAATGATGGACATCGCGATGATTTTTTGCATGTGATCCTCCCTCTCAGAACGAAATCCGAATCAGAATCAGAGCGGATTCCGGTCAGTTAAATACCTACTCTAGAGCAAATTACGATATGATTGAATCGCTCTCCTCGGCATCATGCCCGCGCTTGTCGCGGGCATCCACGTCTTTCTTGCGGTAGCTCAGCAAGCAAGGCGTGGATGGCCGGGACAAGCCCGGCCATGACTCCTGCAGGATATGCTCAACGTAATCGTAAAACGCTCTAATGACGCTGAGCCGTCACAACGGAATCAACCCGATTGCCTTCTTTAGATTGTCATAGGGCTTCGCTCCAGAGCCGTGCGCAGGCGCGATCGTCCTCACGTCGAGATTATTCATCGTGATGACGCGGTAGAGATCGATCATTTGCTCCGGCGTGCGCACCGGATCCCGCGGGTCGTCGCCTGCCGGCGGGTTGTAGCCGTCGCCAAAGTACAAGAGCTTTTCCGCCGGCATATAGACCAGAAGGTTCGCCACGTTATGGCTCGTGCCCTTCATGTAGTAGAGCTCGATCGTCCGCGTTCCGTCGGTCAGCACCTTCTTGTCGCTGAGGGTTTCGAAGGTGGCGGGCTTGGGGGCCTTTGACAGTGAATCAGGCGCGATCGTGCGCGGCCTTGCCCAGACTTTTTCGAAGAACGGCTTGTTCAGTTCGTGGGTGATCACGGTCACACCCTGGGCCACATAGGTGCGAAGCCCGCCCGCATGGTCGTAATGCGCATGGGTATTGATCACATAACGGATCGGCTTGCTGGGGATGGCCTTCTTGATTTCCTCAATCGCCGCCAGCGAGCGCGCCTCGCTGCCGATGCCTTCGACGACCACGATGTGATCGTTGAACTCAACCGCCCAGTTGCGGGCGTTCGGCGTGCTGAGGTACCACACGCCGTCGGCAAGCTTCTCCACGCCCACCCGAAGCGGCGGCGCCGTGGCCTCTCGGACATTTGCCGAAGCAGCAATTGTCACCGCGGCATTGGGTTTCACGTCGTTGACCGTGATGTCCAAGGTCGGGTGGCCGTCCTCCGTCTGCACGATGTGCCGCGGGAATTTGATGCCGCCGAAGTCCGCATAGTCGGAATACGCGAATTCGATCGGATAGTCGCCAACCACTTCATTGGTCGAGAGATAGTTTACATTTTCGACCAGGTTCTGCGCGTTGAGCGTCACCTTGAACTCCCGGCCGTCGAGGGTGAATGTCGCGGTGTTGCCCTCGATGCGGGCTGAATTGGCCATGGCGGCTTTGATCACGCCATGCGGCGTGGCCCACAACTGGCGCAGGCGATCGTCGACAGCGCCGGGGTTCGGCGTCGCCTGGTTACCCGCTTCCTGCCAGGCGAATTTGCCGCTGACCACCGAAACGGCGCGCTGGTCGGCCCCGACCGCCTGGGCCCCGCCGCCGCGCGGAGGGTGTTCGCCCTGCGAGCGCACCTGAACGACGCGCATCGCCGGCGTCTGGTAGTTGATCGCGGCGCCGTAGGCGCGCTGTATGAAGCGCGGCCAGCGCTCGCCGGGCTCGAAGGCCTGTCCGAAGCTGAAAACGTTGCCGCTGCCCGTGAACTCGATCGAGTTCAGGCTCGCAGCCCCCATGGCCTCGGCGGTCGCCGCGAGCCCGGTTCGCTGCTGCGCGTGGCCGGGCGCAGGCAGCGCGACGGCCAATCCGGCGACCAGTGTCCAGTACATCCGCATTGTAGGTTCCTCCCACGAAGTGATATCCGATTGCTGACGGATTTGTTCGCTTCACCGTCAACCTGCGCGGCTTGCGCCAGGTGAAGGACTATCCGACCGCCGCGGCAAGCGAAGAGCCCGCGGAGCCTATGGCACCCGCTTGTGATTTTCCAGCCTTTAGGTGATCAGCCGCGAAGCCATCTCGCAAGTCGGATCAGAGCTGCGCCGGCGGAAGATCGTCCGCGTACGGATCTTTTCGCTTGTGACTGCTTCGCGAGATCGGCCTGGGGCGCCGAATCTCGCGCAACAGCCAGCGAAGCGGCCGCTCGCGAACGCGAGTTGCGACGCCATCCGGCAAAAATCCAATCGAGCTTTCGCGGTTTGGTAAGGCCCCAGAATTTTGCGATGTGATACGACGATGAAATACCGACATCGAGGAGGAAGGCGCCTGGAATGCCGCAATGCTTTTCGCCCCTGCCGGTCGCCAGCGGCGCGCCATGCGCCATTCCGGGAATCGTGTACGACTCGATAACATCATCGCCCGTGCGATCTCGCCACACCCGGCGCGGATAGCCGTCGACCACTTCTTCAAGCGCGGCTTCGTGATCGAGGCCATGCACTTCGATCCATTGCTTTACGATCTGATCGGCATTTTCGCGCTTCACCACCGCATCGGCGCCGCCGTGCCAAACCGAAAGGCGCGGCCATGGCCCGCGGTGCGGCGATGCTGCGCGCACCAGATCGCCCCATTCGCGCGCAGAACGCGCCCGCACATGAACCATGCTCTCTAGCGCCTCGTTGACATTCGTCGCCGTGCCAAACGGCAGGCCCGCGATCACCGCGCCAGCCGCAAACAGCTCAGGATAGGCGGCGAGCATGACGCAAGCCATCGCCCCGCCAGCAGAGAGACCGGTGACGAACACGCGTCGGCGGTCGATTTGATGGGCAATGATCATCGCCTCGATCATCTGGCAGATTGATAGCGCTTCTCCTCTCCCGCGTTCGATATCGCCGGGAAGAAACCAGTTGAAGCCGTTGTTTGGATTGTTGGAGATCTGCTGCTGCGGCAGCAGGAGCGCAAAGCCGTGGCGATCGGCCAGTGTCGACCAGCCCACACCCAGATCATAGCTCGCCGCGGTTTGCGAAGAGCCGTGCAGCACAACCACCAGTGCGGAATTCCGCCGCGCCGGAACATATTTGAACATGCGCAGGGCGCCGGGATTGGACCCGAATTCACGAACTTCGGTGAGATGGGTGAACGCAAGACCGAGGCCCGGTTTTGGCCAGGGAAGGCGATGCCACGAGTAAGCGCCCGTTTTCCATCGCTGGCGATGCTGCGTCAGGAAAGGAATCATCGTTGTGATAGAAGACCTGCGGCCTCGTTCATTTTCGAGCAGCGTACTCCCCTCGAGCGGGGGAGCGTAGGGTGGGGGCACAATATGGCGCTTCACGCTGCGACGCACAATAGCTCGGATGCGTTCGCGCACTCATTGGCGTCGCCGCGCGGAAACAAACCGCCAACGGAAATATTCATCTATGCGGCCGCCGGACCGCCGCGTTGACCCTCACCACCACCTATAAAAGTGATGCACCGGCCCGGGCCCGTTCCCGATTGACAGACGGTCGGCGGCCCCGATCGCCGAGGTTATGTACTCCTTGGCGTCGCGCACTGCTTCGGTGAGCCCGCGGCCCCGGGCGAGGCCGGCTGCGATCGCGGCAGAGAGTGTGCAACCGGTGCCGTGGGTGTTGCGGGTCGCGATGCGCTCGCCGATGACGCGGATCGACGCCGTGCCGAGCGCGCGGCACCAGCTCTGTGCGCAAGGCCTCGATCGCATCTCCCGCCAGCAGGCGGCGGCCCGACGTCGCCACCATTACAGGGTCGAGGACCACGTTCGTCTGCTCGTGGCGCTCAAGGCCCGCCGCCACCGCCTTGATGACGGCGGCATTGCCGAGCATGCCGATCTTGACCGCCCCTACTGTAAGGTCTGAGAACACCGCGTCCATCTGGGCCGCAATGAAAGCCGGCGGCACCTCGTGAATGGCAGTAACGCCCTTGGTGTTCTGGGCCGTCAGGGCGGTGATCGCGGACGCTCCATAGACGCCAAGCGCCGAAAACGTTTTCAGGTCGGCCTGAATGCCCGCGCCGCCGCTTGAATCCGACCCGGCAATGGTGACGGCAATCGGCGTCGTCATGCGCCGGCGCCATGTGCCCCGACGGCCGGCACCTTGGGGGCATGCGCCCTGAGCGCCGCATCCACAACGGCTCGCAGCTCACGCGCGGCCGCTTGCGGGTCCGAGCGATGGGACAGCGCTGAAATTACCGACACGCCGTCGACGCCGGCGGCGATCACCGGCTCGGCGTTCGCTGCCGTGATGCCGGCGATGCCGCAGGAGGGGAAGTTGCCGATGCGGCCGCGCAACACCTGGACGACCCGGCGCAGACCGTCGAGGCCGATCGGGGACTTGCCGGACGTCTTCGATGTAGTGCCATAGATGCCTCCGATCCCGACATAATCGAGAAGGGAAAGCGGCGCCGCCGCGGCCTGTTCTGCCGTTCGGATCGACAGGCCGATAAATGGCGCCGGCCCCAGCGCGCGGCGCGCCTGCGCGACCGCCATGTCCTCCTGGCCGACGTGCACGCCGTCGGCCCCCGCCGCGAGCGCCACATCGACCCTGTCGTTGATGATGAGCGGCACGCCGAATGGCGCGAGCGCGGCCTTCAGGGCGCGCGCCTCTTCGATCATGTGAGCAGCGTCGTTCACCTTGTCGCGCAATTGCACGAGGGTTGCCCCACCGGCCGCGACCGCGCGGGCGAGATCAACGAGATCATGGCCGCCGGTGTTTTCCGGATCGACAATGGCGTAGAGGCGCAGGTCGAGTTGTTCCATTGGGCTTAAGTCCGAAACAGTCGCTTACCCGCCGTGCTCATTCGATCCGGATATTGTTCTTGACGATGACCTCGCGCCAGCGCGCGGTCTCGGCCGCAATAAAAGTCGCGGTTTCGGCCGGGGTCGTCCCGCCGGGTTCGGCGCCGAGCGAGCGGTACTTTGTCCGCACGTCCGGCTGGTTCAGTACGTCCGCAAAGTCCGCTGCGAGCCGCTGCGTAAGCGCCGGCGGCATTTTAGGCGGACCCGCTACTGCGAACCATGACGTGGAGACAAAGCCCGGTAATCCAGCCTCAGCGGCGGTCGGAACATCCGGGATCGACGCCGCCCGCTTGACATCTGCGACCGCCAGCACCTTGAGCTTGCCGTCGCGATAATGGGGCAGCGCCGGCGCGATGTTGCCGAAGAAGACATCGACGTGGCCGCCCAACATATCGTTGATGACTAGATTTTCGCCACGATACGGGACATGAACCATACGCACTCCGGTCAAGGTCATGAACATGCTGCCGGTGAGGTGGGGTGTCGATCCGTTGCCCTGCGACCCATAGGCGATCTTGTCGGGATTCTGCTTGGCTAAGGCGATCAGCTCCGCAACCGAATTCACGCCGATGTCGGGGCGCACGATGATCAGGTTGGTTACCGCGGCCAGGACCGTGATGGGGACAAAATCGTCGGGCCGATAGGAAAGCTGCCGATAGAGGCTCTGATTGATGGCGAGAGGCCCCGGCGGCGTGATGAGCAGGGTGTGACCGTCACCCTCCGCCTGCGACGCGAAATCGGCCCCGATATTGCCGCCGGCTCCGGTCTTGTTTTCGACTACGATGGGTTGGCCCCACTTGGCGGTCAGCTTGTCGGCCGCGATACGGGCGAGCACGTCGTTGATGCCGCCACCCGGAAACGGCACGACAAATCTGACTGGTTTGGCTGGAAATCCGGACGGGACCTGCGCGCGTACCGGTAATGCCGCTGCGGCCAAAATCGCCACTACACCAAGGGCTCTGACGCCAAAGTTCATGCCACGCTCCGGGCTTGAGCCAAGCAGGATACGCCTTCAGCCGATTGACGCAATCCGTAGCCCGAATGGAGCCAACGGGTCCGGCCTTTGGCCGGCCCGATGGCAGGCTCCAGCCGGACCCGTTGGCTCCATCCGGCTACGATCTCGGGATTGCCGGTTACGCCGCAGAGCCGCAACGGCTATGCGATGTGCGCGGTTCCACTCGGGGCTAGGGCCGGATATTGTAGGGGGGTGGTGAAGCAGCAGAGCCGAGAACTTCCGTGCCGTTTCGCAAATTCTTTTGTTCCTGGGTCATCTCTTCGGCCATGTCGCTTGCCGTCCTGGCTTTGTCCTTGACCGGCGGCGCGAAGGCGCAGACCTATCCGGATCGTCCGGTCAGGATCATCGTGCCGATTGGTCCCGGCGGCGCCTACGACATCATCGGCCGCCTGCTGGCCAACAAGTTGAGCGAGCAGATCGGTCAGACTTTCTTTGTCGAGAATCGTACCGGCGCCGGAACGCTGGTCGGCACCCAGGCAGCGGCAGCCGCCCCTGCGGACGGCTATACCT
>WNGJ01023338.1_pt1 | contig 11129 bp, 9 predicted proteins | sample 5400611 | NCBI WGS metagenome assembly WNGJ01 (sample SAMN13153375, study PRJNA577476) | soil metagenome | isolation source: 40 cm soil or saprolite under Garry oak tree replicate 1 | place: USA:California | collected 2016-06-15 | reverse complement strand
TACTTCTCCGTCTTTCGGCCATTCCTCGACCAGACGATGCCGCGGATGCCGCTGCTATTGCTATTTGCCATTTGCATACATCGCCTCTACTGCAAGCAAACCCTCTTCTCAAAAGGTAAGGCATAGCCAAATATCCTATTTGGTTGTACCCTCGTAACTGCTCAGCCAATACGGGCTTTCAAGCGCGTAGTGATTGCCTTCATTGTCCATCCAGGTAAACCAAAGTAAGCCCATATCAACGATAATGGGTGTCAAATTGGGTGTCAAATAGGCAATAAAAAATATCCTGATTGTATGGAATATCAATTAGGGTAGTAGCGTCGTTCTCAATTAGTTCATTGGGAGACGCTTACAACTCCATTATGATTGCCACTCGTTGCCACTTTCTGAACGTTGCTGTTTTGCTTTTCTCGCTTCGATTTGTGCTTCGTGCGTTTTCGCCTCCTTATCTCGCTTTTCTTTCCGTAGGAGATCAGTGTAGTTTTCAAGTGTTTGTATTGTATCGGGATGCTCTGGCCCCAGCACACGTTCATAGATCGCCAGAGCGCGCTGGAAAAGCGGCTCGGCTTGGGGATACTGCGCGCGATCATCGAGGTAGGATGCTGCGTTGTGGAGCAGGTTTGCAGCCTCAAGGGAGACGATGCCCCACTGCTCGATGGAGTCGGCGCATAGGATAGCGTGAGGCAGGTAACGTTGACACACCTCCCAGGTAGCTACTTCCCCAAAGGGGAAGAGGTGGGCGAGAGCCTGCACCACATAGGCAGCCCATCGCTGTCGGGTGGACGGATCCATCGCATCTGTGAGCACGGCCTGGACCAAACGGTGGATGCTCAAGACGTGTGTGTCAGGGAGACGGCGCAGCAGGGAGTAGGTGAGGAGTTCACTGATGGCTTCATCGAAGCGCAGCGGGTCAGCTGCCATCTCCTTTAGCGCTGGACTGACATGGGAGGCGACCTCCGTGAGCAGTTCTTCGGGAATGGCATCGGGATGGAGAAAGGCACAGCCTCGTAGCAACTCGGCGGCGGCAGGATTGGCCTGTTCGATGCGCTCAAAGGAGAGCGACCAGGTGGTGGCGACCGGCTCAGGATGCTCTCTGGTCGATCGTTTGCTCCTGCGCGCGAGCAGAGTCTTTCGCTGCGTCTGATAGAGGTCCAGATAGTGCGGTAGCCCGCAGCCGGTTTCTTCAATGTAGGCTCCCGCCTGATCGAGAGCGAGGGGCAGGCCGTCCAGGGCGTTCACTAGAGCAGTGGCGACCGTCCGCAGGGTTTCTGGTACAGTAGAGAGGGGAGCGTCGGAAGCCAGCATGCCGATGCGACGGAGCAGAAAGCATGCTCCTTCCACCTCATCCATCTCATCCATTTCGACGCGCATGGCTCTTCCGCCTATCAGTTGGGTGCGTGTTGTGAAAAGGATGTGTCCACGAGCACGAGTGGGCAGGAATGTCTCGACCAGCGAGAGGTCATCGGCATTATCCAGGATCAGCAGCCACCCGGTGTGTTGCCCAAACCACTCTTTGACACTTTCGACGGTGAGAGTCACGTCTTGCGTATCCCGTTCGGGCAGGTTGAGCCGATAGGCCAGGGTCACATAGTCGCTGGCAAGACAAACTGGTACTCACTCGCGTAGCGGTAGGCGTACTCGATGGCGATCTGGGTCTTGCCAATCCCTCCCAGGCCGCTAATGGCTGCCGGTTGGGAGACGAAGACTGCCTGTTGTGTCTGCAAGAAGGCATGGACGCGTGCTAGCACCGCTTCGCGACCCGTAAAGTACGGATTGCGGCGATAGGGAAGGGTCCAAAGCTGCACCTGATCGGTACCCATCGAGGTGGTGCTGCTAGTCGATGGGCCTGCTAAGGGTTTAGCGGTGGATCAGCGTTCAACTCCTTGATGGCAGTTCGCAGGCCTTTCATCACATCGGCAAAGGCGTTGTCGTGGCTCGGCCAATCGGTGACGGGTTTGCCATCAGTCGGCAAGGCTTTGAGATGGGAAAAGGGCGCTCCCTCCCAATCGGTTGGACGGACGATGATGGGAATGACGCGGGCCTGCTTGGCCTGGTGTCGCGCGATGGCCTGCTGCATTTCAAGACTGTAGCAGAACTCGGAGGCCATGAAGTCGGCGCTGATGAGCAGGAGAATGAGCTTGGCTTTGTGCAAGTGCGTCTGAATCTCGTCCTTGATTTCTGAACCTGGGGCGATATCTCCATCGTACCAATCACTGATCAGCCCTTGTCTTCTCAGGTTGCTCAGGTGTGCTGCCAGTTCTTCTCGCAATCCTTTGTCCTTGTGCGAGTAGGACATGAAAACATCCAGTGTCATCCTCTTCTCCTGATTAAATGAAGTGCTTGAGATATGCGCATTATACCGAGAAACGCAGCATTTGTCACGTAGTAGAGGAAGGAATTTGTTTTGCTAGACCATGGGTATTAGCTGTGTTCTATTTTTGCAATAGTGGCAAGCCATTGGTAACGAGTCCCGAAGGGGGGACTCAACCTGAGTTGTTCGTTGGTGTTTGCCCTTGTTCATGTTGTGCTTGAAACGTTTATTTTCTGTTCGCTGCGTATCGTTATTTTCGCTGATGTTCGTCGGCGTTGCTGTATAGGTTGCTGTACAGTATGTGGTAATTTGCCGCAGATTTGCTGATGGTTGCTGTTTGCTCTTGAAAATCTTCATGCCATTAAGTGGTTAATTTCAAGAGCTTTATTGACTCGGCTCTCATTTCTTGCTAAGATGGCTCTACTTGCTCCATGATTCTATTCTGCCAGTTGGTTGGTTGATGAAAGACGAGAGATATGACCCCAGTAGAAACGTATTTTCGCGAACTATTCGATATTCGCAGGTCTGGCGAAGCGGTGAAAGAAACTTCTTATTATCCAACTCTATCTCATCTGCTTAATGAGATTGGTAAAGTATTAAAACCAAGAGTGCGATGTATTATCCACCCTAAAAATAGAGGAGCCGGTATACCTGACGGTGGTTTGTATACTGCTGATCAACTGCGCAAAGATTTTGATGACGAATCGCTAGGTAGTCAACTGCCTGCTCGTGGGGTTATCGAGGTGAAAGGTACTAGTGAAGATATTCTACATCTTGCTGACAGCGAGCAAGTTACCCGATATTTGGATAGATATGGTCAAGTGCTGGTGACAAACTACCGTGATTTTGTATTAGTGGGACGACGCTTTGATGGTAAGCCTGCAAAATTGGAGGCATTTCGCTTAGCTGAAACCGAGATGCGGTTCTGGAGCGCGATTAGTAATCCTCATAAAATGGCTCAAGAACTTGAAGAGCGTTTCTCGGAATATCTAAAAAGAGTCATGCTTTATGCGGCACCTTTAACTAGACCAGAGGACTTAGCCTGGTTTCTCGCTTCTTATGCACGTGATGCTAAGTCTCGGATTGAGCAAGTTGATTTGCCTGCCTTGACCGAGGTGCGTTCTGCATTAGAAGATGCTCTGGGTATCAAGTTCGAAGGGGAAAGAGGAGAGCATTTCTTTCGTTCAACACTCGTGCAAACGCTTTTCTACGGCATATTTTCTGCCTGGGTTTTATGGAGCAAACAACGTGCTAGCTCTGACCATGATGCTTATTTTAGTTGGCGAGAAGCTGTGTGGTTTCTACATGTTCCAATGATCAAAGCGCTTTATGAGCAGGTTGCTACGCCAACCAAGTTAGGCCCAATAGGATTAGTGGAGGTACTGGATTGGACAGGCTCAGCGCTTAATCGGGTAGATCGTGCTACTTTCTTTTCTAGATTTGAAGAAGAGCATGCAGTACAGTATTTTTACGAACCCTTTCTTCAAGCCTTTGACCCAGAATTACGCAAAGAGTTAGGGGTTTGGTATACCCCTCAAGACATTGTCCAATACATGGTCGCTCGGGTGGATAGTGCCTTACGAGATGAACTCGATATCGAGGATGGCCTTGCTGATCCTCGTGTTTATGTTCTTGACCCATGTTGTGGGACGGGGACATATCTGGTCGAGGTGCTCAAACGTATTTCAGCCACCTTACAGGAAAAGGGTGAAGATGCTTTAAGAAGCTATGATGTCAAGAAAGCAGCGATAGAAAGAGTATTTGGATTCGAGCTTCTACCTGCGCCTTTTGTCGTGGCTCATTTACAATTGGGTCTCTTATTGCAGCATTTAGGTACGCCTTTTAGCGAGGAAAAGCAAGAGCGAGCGGGAATATTTCTCACGAATTCGCTTACTGGTTGGGAACCTCCTGACCCGGCAAAAGAGAAGTTCATTCAGCTTCGACTAGCTGGCATTCCAGAACTCAAAGAGGAAAGGGATGCTGCTGAAAAGATTAAGCGAAATGTGCCAGTATTGGTAATTTTGGGGAATCCTCCTTATAATGCTTTCGCTGGAGTGAGCCCCAAAGAAGAACAAGGGTTGGTAGATGCTTACAAGGCTGGTCTTATTTCAGAATGGGGGATTAAAAAGTTCAATCTCGACGATTTGTATGTGCGCTTTTTTCGTCTGGCTGAGCGGCGTATTGCTGAGCAGACAGGTAAAGGCATTATATGCTATATCTCCAACTATTCTTATCTTAATGACCCTTCCTTTGTTGTCATGCGGCAACGTTTTCTGAAAGAGTTTGATGAGCTATGGTTTGACTGCATGAACGGTGATAGTCGGGAAACAGGGAAACTTACACTAGAAGGCTTGCCTGATCCGAGCGTCTTCTCGACTGAATATAACCGCGAAGGTATACAGTTAGGCACAACGGTAGGCCTTATAGTGCGTCGAGCGAATCGTGATCAGCAATCGGTGGTTCATTACCGTGATTTTTGGGGCACCAGTAAACGATCTGATCTTCTTCATAGCCTTGAGGCTGATAACTTCAACGCTCAGTACACATTGGTTACTCCTGACCGGAGTTCTCGTTTCTCTTTTCGTCCTTTGAATGTCGGCACAGAATACCTGGCCTGGCCGAAAGTAGTAGACCTATGCGCGGAATTGCCCATCAGTGGTTTACAAGAAATGCGCAAAGGCGCTCTCATGAATATTGATCGAGTTAACCTTGAAAATCGGATGCGGGTTTATTTTGACACATCCGTCGAATGGAACATTTTTAGAGGGTTACAAGTGGGATTGTCAGAGGATGGAGGTCGCTTTAATGCCAAAGCTACCAGAATGAAGCTCTTGGCCTCGGAAAAATTTGATCCAAATAGCATTACTCGTTATGCTCTTTATCCTTTTGATTTACGATGGTGTTACCACAGTATAAAGCGGCCACTTTGGAACGAACCTCGCCCTCTTTTAGCAACTCAGCACTGGCCAGGCAACTATTATTTTGTTACTCGGAGGGTGGCAGAAAGGCCAAATGAACAGGTGCCTTTCATGATTACTTCTGCATTGCCTGATTACCATCTCCTACGTCCAAATGCAGTGGCTATTCCTATTCGCATTAAAAGCGAGGGGGTAACTAATGGCTTGCCATATGCAAAGCAGGCAAATCTTTTTAATCAGAGTAAAGAGCGCGAAAGCAACTGGACCGCGAATCTTTCTTCGGCTTCACGAACTTACTTATCAACACTTGGCATTGAGGATGCTGATGTTGACGTTCAAACTGCTGACTTGATCTGGATGCATGCGTTAGCTATTGGTTTTTCGCCTATGTACCTCGCTGAGAATGGTGATGGAATACGCCAGGACTGGCCACGCCTACCTTTGCCTAATAGTGCGGATTTATTACTGAATTCCGCTGAATTAGGTAGCAAAGTAGCTATGTTACTTGATACTGAGCGTTCTATTGCTGGTGTCACAATGGGAAAGGTTCGTTCTGAGCTACGATCTATTGCTCGTATCTCACGTGTTGGTGGCGGAAATTTAAACCCAGACATAGGAGATTTAGCCGTTACAGTGGGCTGGGGTCATCCGGGCAAAGATGGTATCACCATGCCAGGTAAGGGTAGAGTCGAAATACGAGACTTTACTTCGGATGAGTTGAGTATGATCAGTGATGGAGTGAATTTGTTTGGTTTGTCAACCGAGCAGGCCATACAGTGTCTAGGTGATAAGACATGTGATATATATTTAAATAATATCGCTTATTGGAAGAATATACCTGTTAATGTGTGGAATTACACAATAGGGGGCTACCAAGTTATCAAGAAGTGGCTGAGTTATCGTGAACGTGATTTGTTAGGTCGAACGTTAAGTAAGGATGAGGTATACGAAGTGTCTAACACAGCTCGCCGTATTGCTGCTATTTTACTACTTGAGCCTGAGCTTAACAAGAATTATCAAATCATTAAATATTCTACTTTCCTCTGGCCTAAATAGGAATAGCAGTTAGAATATTCTGTCTCAGAATAGCAGGCCATTGACTTGTGACACTAGATAGAGATACAGTCCGGCTTGTTACTAGTTGGTGGTTGTCGGCGTTCCTGCAAGAAAAATAGTGGTAAGGGTTGTATTTACTTTGCTGGGCTATACCCTCTCTTCGAGATCACACGACCAAACTGGACGGTTTTCTACCAATCAAGCGTGCAATTCCATGATAGTGAGGATCCCCGTGAGATTCATCGTATATCATCTTTTCTTCGTACTGGAGCGTTTCTAATGCAGAAAACCATAATTGGCTAAAAGGAGACTATTTCTGCCCTCTCCACAGCCAAGGTCTAAAGCCTCTCCCTTTGGAGGCTGGTTTTTGTCTAAAAATGCTTTCAGTTCTGCCGATGGTTCTAGCCCATAATAGAAAGGGGCATCTGATTGACCATAGTAGTCATTAAAGGATTTACTCATGTTTTGCCTCTTGGAGATGTGCGGATGTTTGCCAGAGAACATGAATAATCTTCCACTTGTCGTCATATTTTGCCAGGTGCATATAGTCGATGCCCCATGCTGCAATCAGCTTGACACTTGCTGTCCGGTCCAGGACTTCATAAATGATGATCTCTTTTGGTGAATCTAGGGGAAATTGGCCGTCTTTATTATAGGTTTTCGTATGTTCAATGAATTCTGTAAAAGACATCGTGCTTTCTGTCGTTTCTTGTTCATTCACGAAGAAACCGCGCTTCGCCAGGTCGGGGTGAACGCTTCGCTCTATCTTTGCGGGGTTTGCTTCGTATACCCCTTCTACATAATCGAGTACTGCTTGCTTGACAGCTTCTTGGTCTGTTTTGGCGAGTACTTTCATGTATATCCTCTCGTATTCTCTGTTTGATACTTCGTTTCGTCGGGAGATGTTCTCTAAATTTCTCGATTCCCTTTGCCGAGTGCTTCGCGCAGTGACACTCCTATTTGCCTAATCTCTCGCTGCTTTCGGAGGTGATATTCCTCTTCATCATCCAAGTACTGCTGGATGTTATAGACGCGTTCGACAAAGCGTTCTATTCCGGCTGCTCGGCTCTGGCTTGCTGCGTCAATGGCAAGCTGTACGCCAGTCTGGAGTTGACCGTCTTTGATGAGGACAATGGCCCGGGAGATCATGGCTAAGAGTTCCCAAAACTTTGTCGATGGGAGTGTGCTTTGGGCTAGTTCCAGGTACTCCATCGCTTTTTGTGTCTGTCCGAGATCAGTGTAACTCCGCCCATATTCTTCGTACACCATACCAGGACCATAGTGTCCTTGCGTACTGCTCGTTGTTGGGTCAAACGTGTAGGCCAGTTCTTCAGCTGTTGCCATAGCACGTTCAAAATCCTTCATTCGGTCGGCGTTTCCTGCGAGGACAATTCGCAGGTATGCGCGTCCCAGGAGTTGAAAGCCGTTTCCTTTGGCTGCCGTATCAGCTTGAGGCGTGGTGTCGCGTGCGGCTTCGAGGTAGGTAATGGCCTGGGTGAGGTTTCCAAGACGGCGGTACATATCGCCTTGATAGGTAAGGGCGATATTGAGTAACGTGTGGTCATTCAGCGTGCGTGCTATCGTTTCCATCTGTTCATAGTGAAGGATGGCTTCATAGGATTCACTCGCGCGGGTCGCTTCAGATATCACGTATCCTGCGGCATGATGAGCGCGAGCAAGGCTTCTTAAGAGTCTCGGATCTTCGGTCGTGATTTGTGTCTGGAGGTTTTGAGTAAGCCGCTTGATACTAGTGAGTGATTCTTGGAGGCGTGATTCTTCGACAAGAGACCAGACATGCGTAATAACTTCTTCGATGTGTTCAGGAGTGCGCGGAATATATAGTGAAGAGGCTATTCCTAAACGTTCTGGTTCGATACCTAACAAATCAGCGATGCGTCGTAGCTCGTTGATGTTGTTGAGTTGTCGCTCGCCATTTTCATACGCACGAAGGGCGCGAGGTTCGATGCTGAGATCATAGGCAAATTGCTCTTGAGAGAGGTTTCTGGATTTTCGGTAGTTTTTGAGGAATTGTCCTGCCAATGATGGAGTTGGTTTTGGTTGTTGCATCGCCACGTTTTGTCCTCTTTTTGTGTTTCCTCCTGTGCTTTGGTAACACAGTATCGCCACAATTTGGGCCTGTAGAACCGGACTACTTTGACTAATAATTAGAGCAGATGAACCAACACAGTATACCATATTCTTAAGAAAGAGGATGGCCTATGTTACAGAGTGGGGTGCGTTTCATTTTTTTGCACCCGCCTCCCCTGAGACGGCAGAGGTGGAAGGAGGGCGCCTGAGAAACGGTTGGCGCCAGGAATAGCCAGCGCCAAGACGACGAGTTGGGTGCTCCGGGCTGCAAGCAGCCGCAGGGTCGGTGGAAGCAGCAACAGGCGGGTGAGACAGCCGAGACACTCGTGCTCCCCAGAAGACCAGGGTCCAAAAAGCACCGGCTTGCCGCCAACTGCTGCGCAGCGCTTGTCGCTGGGTCACGGCTGCCGCCCAGGTCTCGTTCCAGCGGCGATTGCAGACCGCGTTGCGCAGCACCAGCATCGGGTTGACGTTCTGCCGCTCCCAGCGCATGCCCGCCCCTTTTAACCGCGCTTCGACGACCAGTTTGTTGGCGCTTTCCACGCTGCCTGAGCCAATGGGCCAGCCCGCCTCTTGATAGATGGGGTACTGCATGTGCGCTTCTCGTTTCTGCAAATAGGTCAATTGCTCTTGCATCAGTGAGCTGGGATAGCGAGCAGCCAACCAGCTCAAGTGTCGGAGCACCCGTGCTGGTCCCTGGTGCTTGAGCCGGTGTAACACTCCCTCCAGCCAGCCAGCGGGCAAGCGGCCTCCTGCTGCCTGCACCGCCTGTCCAATCGCGTTGAGATATTCGGCGGCATGCGCAAAATCGAGGATGCGCACCGCATCCGCACGGTGGTAATCCACCAGTCCTTGCAGCCACTGCGCGCCATCTTGCACCGCGCACACCTCTGCCGCCTGGTCCAGTCCTCGTCGATGCGTTTCCAGCAGCGTGGCTTGCTCAAAGCTCGCGGCATCACCCAGGCGCGAGCAGTACGAGAGCTGCTGCGTGCAGACCTCCCCGCGCGTATTGCGCGTGACCTCTCCGATCGCCAGTGTTTTGACTTCGGCCCACTCGCCTCTGACCAAGTGCACCATCGCTCCATCCCCACTCAGCGCTTGTTTCTCCGCTCCCGCAGGCGCCTGGGGAGCTTCCTGCTTGAGCCGCTCCACCTCCGCATCCCATACCGCAAGCGCGGCCTGCCCTGTCGCCAGCGTCGCTCGGTGCGCGGTGGCCTTGCTCACTCGCATCCCAAGCAGGTCCTCCAGTAACTCCCGTGCTGACTCGTAGGGCATCCAGGTCGACAGTCGCACCAGCATTTCCTCCCCACGCGCCGTCAATCCTCCACTGAGCAGTCCTAACTCTTCATCCAGGGGGAAAAAAACCCACCCCACAAGCAGGGCAGGTCCCATACGTGCGCGTCAGCTTGACCGCTTCCCCTCCGGTGGTTTGCAGATAGCGCGTCTGTTCCCCTCGCGCCACCAGCGGCTTGCCACAGGTCGCACACCTGGGACGCTCCGCTTCCGGCTTCTGCTTCCACTGCTCGCTCTCCCCCATCTGCACCATGTCTTGAAGCAACTGCGCCCGCAACTGGTTGATCTGTTCATCCACCGCCACTTCGATCTCGGCCCATGTCGCGTGTGGGTGCTCTTTCCTCCACTGCGTCATCCCTAGGACGTCTCGCAGCCCGGCGCTCACCTGCTGGATCTGCTCACTGCGCTGCCGTTTGTTCTTCTTGGCTTTCATGCTCTCGCTTCTCTCCTGATTTTTCTCTGTAGTTTACCACCTTCCTCCTTCGTGCAAAATAATGAAACACACCCTACAGAGTGTCCCATTGACGGCGCATGAATTGTACATGCGTGAGGTGAGGCAGACGCCTCAATTGACAAGCAATGAAGAAGCCCAGTTACTTTTGGATCTTGCATCCAGAACAGATGTGCCACAAGCCCGTGAGCGGCTGATGGCCGGGTATCAACCGCTCGTGATCGGGCTAGCGAAACGGTTTGTCCGGCATTGCCAGGGCGTGGAGTTGCTTGACCTGGTGCAAGATGGCAATGAGGCCCTGCTTCACGCCTTGGAGAAGTATGATATGCGACGGGGTGAATCCTCGTTCCGCACCTTCGCCTTTACCTGGATACGCACAGCACTGCTGGCGGTGGTCTGGCAGTACCAGGGAGCTCTTCGCTTGCCGATGCATAAGTTGCGAGCCATCAGGCAGATGGGTGTGGTCAATACTCGGCTGCTTGCTGAGCTTGGGCGTGAACCAACACTTGCAGAGACGGCACAGGCGATGGATCTCTCTGAGCGTGAGGTACGGGAACTTGTCATCCTTCAAGAACAGCAGATGGTCAGTCTGCATATGACGCTTGATGATGGGGACACACGGCTTGAGGACGTGATTGAAGACCCTGCTGCTTCCCCATTCGCCCAGGACGGTTTTGTGTCGGTCGAGGATGTGCTTGAGTACTTGAACGAACGTGAGCGTGCGGTGATACGGCTCCGATACGGGTTCGCCGATGGTCGAGCCTATACGCAAAAAGAAGCTGCCGAGGCGTTAGGAGTGGCTCTCTCTACGGTGCAGATGCTCGATCGTCGCGCGAAAATGCGGTTGCGTCGGGCGTTAGAGCGCCGTGCCAGTTAACCTGCCGTGCTTTTCATACTGTTGCGTTGTGTAGGTGAGAGATACTCGTGATTGGGTATCTCTTTCGTTGTTTTGGAATGACACGGTCGTAGGGTGTTCCTTCCAAGGAAGAGAGGTACCGCTATCGAACTGTTA
>WNGJ01008201.1_pt1 | contig 11130 bp, 11 predicted proteins | sample 5400611 | NCBI WGS metagenome assembly WNGJ01 (sample SAMN13153375, study PRJNA577476) | soil metagenome | isolation source: 40 cm soil or saprolite under Garry oak tree replicate 1 | place: USA:California | collected 2016-06-15 | reverse complement strand
CGCGTCGCGCGCACCAAGGCCGTGCTCGAAGCGGCCGGCATTCCGGTGATGCAGAGCGGAACGCACATCGTGCCGGTGATCGTCGGCAACTCGGAGAAGTGCAAGGAAGCGACCGACCTCCTGCTCACCGAGCACGGCATCTACATCCAGCCGATCAACTATCCGACCGTGCCGCGCGGCACCGAACGGCTGCGCATCACGCCGACGCCCTATCACGAGGACGCGCTGATCGACGCGCTTGCCGAGGCGCTTCTCGACGTGTGGGGCCGCCTCGCCCTGCCGCTCAAGCGGCGTCCCTTGGCGGCGGAGTAGGCTGCGACGCCGGAGCGTCCGCCGGATCTTCCTGCGCGCCCGCGGCCGCCGCGCGGCGGCGGATGGCGTGCACCACCACCGGTACCACGAGCGACACGAAGATCAGGCGCGCGATGTGGTGCGTGCCCACGTAGGCGGGATCGAGGTTGAGCGCGAAGGCGAGCGTGGTCATCGCCTCGAGCGCGCCGGGCGCAAACGCCATCACCACGTCGCCGACCGGCAGTGACAGCAGCAGCGCCGCGGCGATGGCGAAGGCCGACATGACCGCGGTGCCGACCGCAAGCGCGCCGAGCCCAACCAGGGTGAGCCGGCGGAGCAGCCAGAGGTCGGTGCCGACGAAACGGGCCCCGATGATCGAGCCCATCACCACGAAGGCGACGATGGCGGCGGGAAGCGGCAGGTTCACCTGGACGAGGCCGGTCGCGTGCAGCACGCCCGACACCACCATGGCGCCGACCAGGAGACCGCCGGGCAGCCGCAGACGATAGGCCACGATCGCGCCGATGGCGGCGGCAACGATCAGCACGGCCAGCTCTTCCATGGACGCGACGGTAGCGACCGCGGCGTTGGCGATCGGCCGCGAGCCGGTGATGCCGAACGCGGCGAAGCACAGCGGCAGGCCGGCGCTGAGCACCAAGACGCGCATCGCCTGCACCATGGCGACCGAACGCAAATCGGCGCCGGTTTCCGCCGCTAGCGCCAGCGCCTGCGACAGGCCGCCCGGCGACGAAGCAAACAAAGCCGACATAACGTCCCAGTCGTGCACCTTGTGGAGATAGAACACGACCGCGGCGCTACCACACGCCATGGCAAGCGCGAGCACGGCGAGACTCGCCGGCCATGACGCCATGCGCGCCACGCTGTCCGGGGTCACCGACGCGCCGAGCGAGATGCCGAGCACGATGTTGGCGGCTTGCCCGAGGATGCGCGGCACGCGCACCGGACGCCGCGCGAGCGCCGCGATCGCGACCGCGATGATCGCGCCCGACAGCCAGCCGGCGGGAAATTTGGCGAGCCCGAGCGCGGCGCCGCCGATGGCGCCGATGATCAGGGTCTCGACAAGGCGGACAAGCGTCTCGCGCAGCGAAGGCGCCATCTCAACGGCGTCCCGCGAGGCCGGCGACGAGACGCTGCATGGCGGTTTCGAGCTGCTCGGCGTTGCGCGCGAAGCACAGGCGCAGGAAGCCGCGGCCCGAGGCCCCGAAGGCGCTGCCGGGGGCGAGGCCGACGCGGGCCTCGTCGATCAGACGCAGCGCCAACCGGCGCGTGTCGCTCTCCCCTTCGACCGCGAAGAACAAATAAAACGAACCCTGCGGCACCGCGAAGCGGCATGTGCCGACGTTGGCCAGCGCCCCGCAGGCGATGTCGCGGCCGCGCCGCGCGCGGGCGACCTGATGGGCGACGAAACTTTCGCCCCGCTCGAGCGCCGCGACCGCGGCGCGCTGCATGAACTGCGCGACGCCCGAGGTCGAATACTGGATCATGTTCTCGATCACCTGGCCGAGCGCCGGATTGGCCATGATCCAGCCGATGCGCCAGCCGGTCATCGCCCAGTTCTTGGAGAACGTGTTGACGAACAGAATGCGGTCGTCGGGCGCCATGACGTCGAGGAAGGAGGGCGCGCGCTCCCCTTCGCCGTACCAGAAGCGCGCGTAGGTCTCGTCGGCGATGATCCACACGCCGTGACGGCGCGCGAGGGCAAGGAGCGCGACAAGTTCGTCGCGCGTCGCGGTCCAACCGGTCGGATTCGACGGCGAGACCACGAACAGCGCGCGGGTGCGCGGCCCGGCGGCGGCCGCAAGGCGATCGAGGTCGAGACTCCAGCCGGCGTTGCCCAAGGTCATCGGCACCTCGACCGGCTTTGCGCCGATCACGCCCGCGGTCGCCGCCGCGTTGGGCCAGGTCGGCGTCGGGATCAGCACTTCGTCGCCGACGCCCGCGGTCATGGCGAGCGCGATCTGGATCGCCTGCATCCCGGAGCCGGTGACGAAGAACTCCTCGAACGAAAATTCGCGCCCGTAGAGGCGCGCGTGATAGCGCGCGAGCGCCGCGCGCAACTCGGGAATGCCGCGCTGCCAGGTGTAGAAGGTCTCGCCGGCGGCGAGCGAGCGCGTCGCCGCCTCGGCGATGAAGGCGGGCGTCGGCATGTCGCCTTCGCCCGCCCACAGCGGAATCACGCCCTCGCGCGCGCGCCCGTAGTTCATCACCTCGACGATGCCGCTGTCGGGCGCGGCGCGCGCCTGCGCGCGCAGGGCATCGACAAGCGACGGGACGTTCGACGCGACGGCCGGCGCGGTCATCGGAGAGTCCATGCTCACTCTATAGAGGCTGCCCGAGCGAATAGCGAATAGCGAATAGTTGTAGGATGGGTTGAGCCGCTCTCGCGGCGAAACCCATCCTACGACTCACTTCTTCGCCAACAGGTCCCGTATCTCCTCGAGCAGCACCTCCTGGCGCGGCGGCGGCACGGGCTTTGTCTCCTCGTGCAGGCGCAGCCGGTTCATGCCCTTTACCGCGAGGAACAGGATCCAGGCGATGATGAGAAAGTTGATGCAGATCGTGACGAAATTGCCCCAGGCGAGCACCGCGCCCTGCTTCTTGGCCTCGGCGAGCGACGCGGCGGTCACCGATTTTTTCAGCGGCACGAAATAGTTGGAAAAATCGAACCCGCCGACCAGCGCCCCGACCGTGGGCATGATCATGTCGCCGACGAGCGAATCGATGATCTTACCGAACGCCGCTCCGATGATGACGCCGACGGCGAGATCGACGACGCTTCCCTTGAGCGCAAACCGCTTGAATTCCTCGAGCATGGCATCCTCCGTGCAGGGCCGCAGCGCGACGCGACTCGTGCGACCGCGCAAATAATGCAAAGATAAGCCGGCCTGCGGCGTCGGTCATCCGGCTCGGATGGCCCGGCAGGCATGCACGTCCGGGTGCCCATGCTGCAAGGCTGGTTCGTCGTCGCCACCGCGCTCGGCTACATCGGGCTGTTGTTCGTCGTGGCGAGCTACGGCGACCGGCTGCGCGCGCGCGGCCGCGGCGGCTGGATGCGCACGCTGATCTACCCGCTCTCGCTCGCCATCTATTGCACCTCGTGGACGTTCTTCGGATCGGTCGGGTTCGCCTCGCGCACCGGCTATGACTTCCTCACCATCTACGTCGGCCCGATCTTGTTGGTCGGCCTGGGCTGGCCGCTGCTGCTGCGTGTAGTGCGGCTCGCCAAGGCCCAGAACATCACCTCGATCGCCGATTTCATCGCCGCGCGCTACGGCAAGAACCCAGCCGTGGCAGCGACCGTGGCGCTGATCGCGATCGTCGGCACGGTCCCTTACATCGCGCTCCAGCTCAAGGCGGTCTCCGCCTCGCTCGGCACCATCCTCGCCCATGTGGAAGCGAGCACCGGTGCTTACCAGCCCGCGTACGGCGACCTCGCCCTGTTCGTCGCGCTCGCCATGTTCGGCTTCGCCGTCCTGTTCGGCACGCGCCACATCGACGCCACCGAGCACCAGGCCGGCCTGATCCTGGCGGTCGCCGCCGAATCGATGGTCAAGCTGATCGCTTTCCTGGCGGTCGGCGTGTTCGTGACCTACGTGATGTTCGGCGGCCCTTCCGACCTGTTCGCGCGCGCGATGGAGCGCCCGGACATCGCCGCCGTGCTCACCGGCGAGCCGCAGACCGGAAGCCTCCTGGCGATGACGCTGGTGTCATTCGCGGCGGTGCTGCTGCTGCCGCGCCAGTTTCACGTGGCGGTGGTCGAAAACAACGACGAGACGGAAGTCCGGCGCGCCGCCTGGCTGTTCCCGCTCTACCTGGTGCTGATCAACCTGTTCGTGCTGCCGATCGCGGTCGCCGGCCTGCTGACGTTCGCGCGCGGCGCGGTCGACAGCGACATGTACGTGCTGGCGCTGCCGCTCGCGGCCGGCTCGCAGGCGCTCGCCTTTGCCGCCTTCATCGGCGGCCTCTCGGCCGGCACCGCCATGGTGATCGTCGAGTGCGTCGCGCTCGCCATCATGGTGTCCAACGATCTCGTGGTGCCGCTGGTGCTGCGCCGGCGGCACGCGGTTGCGTCCGGTTCCGGCGATCTCGGCGCCATGCTGCTCACGGTCCGGCGCGTCGCGATCTTCTTCATCCTGTGCCTCGCCTATCTTCACTACCGCTCGGCCGGCGCGGCACAGCTCGCTTCCATCGGCCTGCTGTCGTTCGCCGCCATCGCGCAGCTCGCACCCGCGTTCTTCGGCGGCCTGATCTGGCGCCGCGGCACCGCGCGCGGCGCGATCGCCGGCATGACGGTCGGCATCCTGGCGTGGATCTACACGCTGCTGCTGCCGAGCTTCGCCCAGGCCGGTCTGCTCGATGCGTCGATCGTGACCCACGGGCCGTGGGGCATCGCCGCGCTGCGCCCGCAGGCCCTGCTCGGGCTGCACGTCGACCAGTTCGTGCACGGCGTCGCCTGGAGCCTGATCCTCAACGTGATCGCCTACGTGGCGTTCTCGCTCCATCGCGAGCCCGCGTCGATCGAGCGGCTGCAGGCGAACCTGTTCTTCCCGCCCGAGCTGGCCCCCGTCGCCCCGAGCTTCCTTCAGCGCCGCGCCTCGGTGACGGTCGGCGAGATCAGCGACACGGTCGCGCGCTACCTCGGCGACGAGCGCACGCGCAGCGCGTTCGCGAGCTTCGCGGCCGCGCGCGGGCTCATCCTCGATCCGGCGCAGGAGGCGGACTTCCATCTGCTCCGCTACGCCGAGCATCTGCTCGCCTCGGCGATCGGCGCGGCGTCGTCCCGTCTCGTGCTCTCGCTGTTGCTGCGCAAGCGCACCATGTCGACCAAGGCCGCGCTCAAGCTCCTCGACGATGCCAACACGGCGATCCAATACAACCGCGAGATCATGCAGTCTGCGCTCGACCACGTGCGCCAGGGCATCGCCGTGTTCGACAGGGAGCTGCGGCTCATCTGCTGGAACCGGTATTTCGGGGAGATCCTCAATCTTCCGCCCGAGCTGGTGCGCGTCGGGGTCGGGCTCGACCGGCTGCTGCAGTTCGAGGCCGACCAGGGCGCGCTCGGCCCCGGCCACGCCGATGATCTCGTGCGCGACCGCATCACCCGCTACGTCGCGGGCGCCGAGCCGGTCCTCGAGCGGTTTCTCGACCGCGGGCTCGTGGTCGAGGTGCGCACCAACCGCATGCCCGACGGCGGCATCGTCGCAACCCTCACCGACATCACGCCCAGCGTCGCCGCCGCGGAAGCGTTGGAACGCGCCAACGAAACCCTCGAGCGCCGCGTGCGCGAGCGCACCGAGGAACTGACCCGGCTCAACGCGGCGCTGGCGCGCGCCAAGGCCGAGGCGGACGACGCCAATGTTTCCAAGACGCGGTTCCTCGCCGCCGCCAGCCACGACATTTTGCAGCCGCTCAATGCGGCGCGGCTCTACGTGACGAGCCTCGTCGAGCGCCAGGGCGGCCGCGACGACGGCGCGCTGGTCGGCAACATCGACGCGTCCCTCGAAGCGGTCGAGGAAATCCTCGCCGCGCTGCTCGACATCTCGCGCCTCGACGCCGGCGCCATGAAGCCGGAAATTACGACCTTCCGCATCGACGACCTGTTGCGCCAGCTCGAGGTCGAGTTCACGCCGCTCGCGCGCGAGAACGGGCTCGCGCTCGCCTTCGCGCCCTGCTCGCTCGCCGTGCGCTCAGACCGTCGGCTGCTCCGGCGGCTGCTGCAGAACCTCGTGTCGAACGCGATCAAATACACGCCGAGCGGCCGCGTGCTGGTCGGCTGCCGCCGCCGCGGCGACCGGCTGCGCATCGACGTCTACGACACCGGCGTCGGCGTCCCGCTGTCGCAGCGGCGCACGATCTTCCGCGAGTTCCAGCGGCTCGACCATGCCGCCAAGGTCGCGCGCGGGCTCGGTTTAGGGCTTTCCATCGTCGAGCGGATCGCGCGCGTGCTCGACCACAAGATCGAGGTGCAATCGACCGTGGCCCGCGGCTCGCGCTTTTCCGTCGAGGTGCCGCAGGCGCCGGCGCTGCCCGCCGGCAGATCGCTGCGCGCCGCGCCGCGGGTCGACGCCGGCCAGCTCGCCGACATGACGGTCGTCTGCATCGACAACGAGCCGAAGATCCTCGACGGCATGGAGACCCTGTTGGGCGGGTGGGGCTGCCGCGTGCTCGCCGCCGCCGACCTGCGCGGCGCGCAAGCGGCGATCGCGGAGGCGAAGGCGCGGCCCCATGGGCTGCTGGTCGATTATCACCTCGCCGACGGCAACGGCATCGACGCCATTGTCCAGCTGCGCTGGCAGCTCGGCGCCGAGTTGCCGGCGATCCTGATCACCGCCGATCGCAGCCCGCGCGTGCGCGAGGACGCCCGCGCGCGCGACATCCAGGTGCTCAACAAGCCGCTGAAGCCGGCGGCGCTGCGCGCGCTCTTGGCGCAATGGCGCGTGCAGCGCGTCGCGGCGGAGTAGGATAAGCGAATAGTGAGTGGCGAATAGCGAATAGGTGGCCGGCAAGGGACTCTATCCGCTATTCGCTATTCGCTATTCGCTATTCGCTATTCGCTGCTCGCCGCCGCGTGGGGCCAGTGGTCCGGCTCGATCTTCGCCGCCGCGATCACCGCCTGGGTGCGGCTTTCCACGCCGAGCTTCTGCAGGATCGCCGAGACGTGGGCCTTCACGGTGGCCTCGGACACGCCGAGGCCGTAGGCGATCTGTTTGTTGAGCAGGCCCTCCGAGAGCATCATCAGCACCCGCACCTGCTGCGGGGTAAGGCTGGCGAGCCGGCCGATCAGGTCGGCGGTGGCGGCATCGGGCTTGCCGGAAAGGTCAACATCGGGCGGCGTCCATACGCCGCCTTCGAGCACGCGGGCGACGGCGGCCCGCATGGTGTCGACGCCGAGCGTCTTGGGGATGAAGCCCGAGGCGCCGAAATCCATGCACCGGCGGATCACCGCAGGGTCGTCGTTGGCGGAGACCACCACCACCGGGACGCTCGGGTATTGGGCGCGCAGAAACATCAGCCCGGAAAACCCGCGCACCCCCGGCATGGCGAGATCGAGCAGCACGAGGTCGACGTCGCCGCCGCGCTCGAGCTCGCCCACCACGGCGTCGAAGGTGCCGGCCTCGGCGATCTCGGCGCCGGTGAACTGGCCCGACACCGCCGCGCGCAGGGCGCCGCGGAACAACGGGTGATCGTCGGCGATCACCAGACGATAGGTCGCTTCGCTCACTCCACCGGCCTTCTCGCGACGACAAGCGTGCCGCGCCGACGGCGCCCCGCATCGTTAATCCATTGTTAACGATGCGGGCGGACACTTCAACTGCAAGTGACGGAGGTAGGTAGCGCGTCAAGTATTCAGCGCCCCGATCGGCTCGAAGCGAGGTTGAGCGATGTTCGATTGGAACGAATACCCTTGGACGACAAGGTCTGACCTGAAAAGGCAGTTGCAGCGGAGTCGGCTGAAGAATCTGCTGCTGGTCACGCTCGCCGGCTGGGTTTCCTACTTCCTCGGGATCAATCTCGCCATCTTCAAGCTCAACAGGATCATTGTCCCGATCATAAACCTGCCGCTCGGCTTCTACTTGGCGGTGCAGGGATCGATCGTGATGTTCGTCATTTTTCTGTTCTGGTTCGCCAAGCACCAGCGGATTAATGAATAGCGAGTAGCGAATAGAAAACGCATTCGCGCAACTGTTTCTATTCGCTACTCACTATTCGCTAATTCGCCTCTTTTGCTTCCCACGAACTGCAGCATCGTCTCGCGCGTGTGCGCTCGCGCGCGGTGCTCGATGAGATAAATGCCTTGCCAGGTGCCGAGCGCGAGCTTGCCGCCGGTCACCGGCACGTGGAGCGAGACGCCGGTGAGCATGGCCTTCACGTGCGCCGACATGTCGTCGGGACCTTCGACCTCGTGCACCCAGCCGGCGTCCTCGGGCGCGAGCCGGCGCAGCGCCGTGGTCAGGTCGGTGCGCACGTCCGGGTCGGCGTTCTCCTGGATCGCGAGCGACGCGGAGGTGTGACGCAGGAAGGCGAGGAACACGCCGTCGCCGGCCGAAATCTTGGCGAGGAAATGCGCGACCTCGCGGGTGATCTCGACGAGGCCCTCGCCCCTGGTGTCGACCGTGAGCATGGCGCTGGCGACGATCTCCGGTGCGGCGCTGTGCACGGCGTCGAGGCGCATCGTGTGCTCACGCCGTGAGGCGACGCCACGTCAGGTCCCGTTCTTGTGCGCGCCCGGCCGATCCTGCTCCAACTCGCGCTGCGTCCGCTGGGCCATGTCGAGCAGGCGGCGCCACATTTTCTCGAGGAACGCCATCATCCGATTGAGGTCGGCGTCGCTCGGCAGGGTCAACTCGCGCTCGCCCTGCTTGGGCGCCGGCGGGATCGCCGCCGGCGGGCTCGGGGTCGCGGCACTCGGCGGGACCGTTTCCGGCGGCACCGGCGCGTGGCGCGCTTCTTCCAACTGCTTGCGCAGCGCCGCGTTCTCGTCGAACAGCCGGCCGATCTCGTTCTCGAGCGCGGTGCGGTCGTCGGCGAGCGTGCGGCACGCCCATTCGGTGATGCGACTGCAAAGGGACACTTGGCCGGTGCGGCCGTCGAGCCGCAGAATCCCCTCGGGCACTTCCTTGAAGGTGAAGCGGCCGTTGTCGCTCTCACCCGGGCGTTCGGCGAGCGCCGGCGTCACGCCGGCCGCGAGACTGATCAAAAGCACGGCGGCAATGGTGCGCATGAGCATCCTCCAGGGCCGATTCTAGAGCGCCCGCCAGAGGCCGCAAGCGCGCAGGGGACCTCGCATGCGCGGGCCCGATGACGCACTGCGCCTGCGGATCATTTGCTCATTCTTTCAATGCGTTAAGCGCAGGTTCCCGATTCTTGACACTGTCCGACCCGGTCAGTATGGTCCGCGCGGCTTCGGGGGTGGCACGGGAAAAGCCCGGATTTCCTTGCGTTTGCGAGTGTCGAGAGCATGGGCGACGGCACGCGCAAAAATGAGGACGAAGGGTCCGGGCCGTCCGACGATGCCGCTCTCTCCGCGAGGCTCAAGCGTCTCGGCGCACAGCTCGACGCGAACGCGGGCCGCCCGACCCGAACGGAACCTGCGTCCCGGCCGGTGGATTCCTCGGCAATGGCGCGCGGCTTCCGGCTCTCGACCGAGTTGGTCGCGGGCGTGTTCGTGGGAGCGGTGCTCGGCTGGTTCCTCGACCGCGCGCTCGGGATCTCGCCCTGGGGCCTGATCGTGTTCGTGCTGCTCGGCTTCGTGGCGGGCGTGCTCAACGTGATCCGCGGCGCGGGCGTCGGGACCGGGTGGCCGGACGAGCGGCCGAAGAATTGAATTTGCGATCTGCGCAACGCGGCGGATCGAGCGACGAGGAAGGGCCGACGAGGCCATGGCTGCCGATCCGATCCATCAGTTTCAGATCAACAAGCTGTTCACGATCGTCAAGGTCGGCGCGAACGAGATCGCGTTCACCAATTCGGCGCTGTTCATGGCGATCGCCGTCGCCGGCATCGCCTTCCTGATGATCGGCCTGACGCGGCGTCGGGCTTTGGTGCCGAGCCGGCTGCAATCGCTCGCGGAAATCTCCTACGAGTTCGTGGGCGACACGCTGCGCAACGCCACCGGCGAGGCCGGCATGAAGTTCTTCCCGTTCGTTTTCACGATCTTCATGTTCATTCTGTTCGTGAACTTGATCGGCCTGCTGCCTTATGCCTTCACGGTGACGAGCCACATCATCGTCACCGCCGCGCTGGCGCTGCTGGTGTTCTTCACGGTGATCGTCTACGGCTTCTGGACGAACGGGCTGCGCTTTTTCAAGCTGTTCGTGCCGAGCGGCGTGCCGGTCTACATCCTGCCGTTCATCGTGGTCATCGAGGTGCTCTCGTTCCTGTCGCGTCCGATCTCGCACAGCGTGCGCCTGTTCGCGAACATGCTCGCCGGCCACATCACGCTCAAGGTGTTCGGCGGCTTCGTGAGCATGATCGCCGGCATCGGCATCGCCGGCTGGTTCGGCGCCGCGCTGCCGGTTCTCATGATCGTGATCCTCACCGCGCTCGAGCTGCTGGTCGCCTTCCTCCAGGCCTACGTGTTCGCCATCCTGACCTGCATCTACCTCAATGACGCGATTCACCCGGGCCACTGAGCGCCCGCCAAATTCACCCAACACTCACAAAGAGGAGCTCTCGCTATGGACCCGGTTGCAGCAAAATACATCGGCGCGGGAATCGCCTGCATCGGCATGGGCGGCGCCGGCGTCGGGGTCGGCACCATCTTCGGCAATTACCTCGCCGCCGCGATCCGTAATCCCTCGGCCGCCCCCGGCCAGTTCGGCAACCTGATCTTCGGCTTCGCCATCACCGAGGCGCTGGGCATCTTCTCGCTGCTGATCGCGCTCTTGCTGCTGTTCGCGCTCTGATCCGGCGGCCCTTGCGCCGCCTGGCGAAACCGCGTCATGGCCGAACCCGCCGCCCACACCGAGGTCCCCGGAGGCCATAAGGCCCCGTTTCCACCGTTCCAGGGGGAAACGTTCGCCTCGCAGCTCCTGTGGCTCGCGATCGCGTTCGTGGTGCTTTACGCGATCGTGGCAAAAGTCGCGCTGCCGCGCGTGGGCGGGATTTTCGCGGCGCGGCGCGAACGGGTGGAATCGGATGTTGCGCAGGCGCGGCGGCTGCGCGAGGAGGCCGACGCCGCGCTGGCGGCCTATGAAAAAGCGCTCGCGGACGCGCACAGCCGTGGACAATCGATCGCGAGCGAGACCCACCGCCGGCTCGTCGCGGAGGGCGAAGCGCGGCGCAAGGCGCTCGAAACCGAGCTCAACGCGAAACTCG
>WNGJ01008200.1_pt1 | contig 11130 bp, 12 predicted proteins | sample 5400611 | NCBI WGS metagenome assembly WNGJ01 (sample SAMN13153375, study PRJNA577476) | soil metagenome | isolation source: 40 cm soil or saprolite under Garry oak tree replicate 1 | place: USA:California | collected 2016-06-15 | reverse complement strand
CGTAGTTCACGTTGGACAGCTGCGGCCGCCCGTCTTTTCTGAGGGTGACCAGTACTCCCTGCCGCTGCCCGGCAATCAGCTCAGCAAACCGACCCTCGATCATGCCGCAAGAACAACCGCCGGCGGCCCGATGTTCCGGGCCGTGGCCCGGTCTGGCCGGGGCCGATCCGTAGAATCGGGTCCGGACGAGGGTGACGCGGCCGAAAGGGGGCACATGACCACCGGTTCCGGACAGGAGCAGCCCATTACCAGGGACGTCGTGCTCGACGTGCGCATGACGCAGGCCAAGGACACGCACCGCGTCCAGGTGCGGCGGATCCGGATAGTGCCCGGCCAGGCGGCCGGCCTGCATGTGCACAACGGCCCCGTGGTCGGCAGCATCATGGACGGATCCGCCGTGTTCCAGGTCGAGGGAGAGCCGGAGACGGTGCTCCGCCCCGGCGACGTATTCTACGAGCCGCAGGGCGCACGGATCACGCGGTTCGACGCGCAGGACGCCGGCGTGACGTTCCTGGCCTACTTCCTGCTCGGACCAGGCCAGGAGCCTGAGCTCAGCTTTCCCGCGGCCAAGGAATAGCCGACCTCCGCAGGTCAACGGGGAGTCGGCCCGGCCGCCGATTACTATATTGATCTCCTCGCTCACGCGTGGTACAAGGAGATTGCGCGCGCATCGTCACCGCCCTCCCAGGTCCCTATGGGGTGATTGTGCGTATTTTCCGTGTCATTCTCAGCGCGGCAGTCGCAGCTACCACGGCTGGCCTGGTCACGGCCGTGAGCGTGATGCCGGCCGCCGGCGCCTCCTCGGTCAGCTATGTCGCGCTCGGTGATTCGTACAGCTCCGGCCTTGGCGCCGGGTCCTACATCTCGTCCAGCGGCAGCTGTGACCGGAGTACGAATGCGTACCCGGAGCAGTGGGCCGCCGCCAACTCCCCCGCCTCGTTCGTCTCGGTGGCCTGCGCGGGCGCGACGACCTCCGACGTGATCAGCGGCCAGGTATCGGCGCTGAGCGCGGCTACCACGCTGGTCAGCGTCACGATCGGCGGCAACGACGCGGGCTTCTCCGGGGTGATGGAGATCTGCGTGCTCCACTCGACCAGCACCTGCCTGAGCGCCGTCGCGAAGGCCAAGGACTTCGTCGCCAAGCAGTTGCCGGCCAGGCTAGCCAGCACCCTGCAGGCCATCAGGCAGCACGCGCCCAGCGCCAGGATCGTCCTGCTCGGCTACCCGGACCTGTACGATCTGTCCGAGTCGGGCACCTGCATCGGGCTGAGCACCCAGGACAGGACCGCGCTCAACTCGGGCGCCGACGCCCTGGACAGCGCCCTGTTCACAGCCGTGAGGACGGCGGCCGATCCCGGCATCGTGTACGCCGATGTGCGCGGCCAGTTCGCCACGCACGAGATATGCGATTCGGGCAGTTGGCTGCACTCGGTGAACCTGCTGGCGATCAGCTCGTCCTACCACCCCACCGCGTCCGGCCAGAAGCTCGGCTACCAGCCCGTCTTCAGCAGGAACACCGGGTGAGCCCCGGCTAGCCCGGCGGCTCCGCGCGCGCGGGCACCTGTTCGGACACCGGCGGCGCTGAGCCCCGGCCGGCCGGCAGGCGGCCGGCGAACGCGAGCGCCACCACTCCCACCGCGGCGGCGATCGCGAACGCGGCGGTGATGCCCAGGCGCAGGTCGCCGCCTGCGGCGGCCGCCACGGCCGCGCCGCCCGCGCCGATGCCGATGGCGGTGCCGAGCACGTCGGCCAGGTTCAGCGACGCCGAGGCCTGTCCTTCCTGCCCGGGCAGGGCCTTCTGCAACATCATCAGCGACAGCGGGGCGTACGCCAGCCCCATGCCCAGGCCCGCGACGGACCAGGCCGCTAGGCCCTCGGCCACCGGCACGGCCGGCTGAAGCACCAGGACCATGCCGGCGATGCCGGCCAGGATGATCAGCAGCCCGGCACGTACCAGGCACCGTCCTTCCCAGACGCCGCTCAGCCGCGCCTGCACCCAGGCACCGGCCGTCCAGGCCACCGTGGCGCCGGTCACGGCGAGGCCGGCCATCACCGGGCTGCGGTGGCGCACCGCCGTCACGGCGAGGGTCACGTAGGCGTCGGCGCCGAAGAACGCGAACGTCAGCAGGCCCCGGCTGGCGATCGTGGCGGGCAGCCCAGGACGTCCGGTGAGGGTCCCAGCCGGGACCAGCCGGCGCAGCGCGGGCAATCCGGCCACCCCGCCGCCCGCGATCAGCGCGAGGCCGGGCAAGATCGCGCCGGACCCGGCCGCGAGGCTGAGGCCGGCCAGCAGCATGGTCGCTCCGGCCGCGGTGCGCAGCCCGTCGGTGAGCCGGTGCTCCCGCGCCTGGGCCGTGGCGGGCGGCCCGAGCCGGGTCAGCGCGGGCACCGCGATGGATCCGGCCACCGCGACCACCGGCAGCAGGCCCAGGAACACCCAGCGCCATCCGAACAGGCGCGCCACCTCGGCGCTGATCGCCGGCCCGGCCAGCCCCGGCACGACCCACGCTGTCGACAGGACCGCCATCATCCGGGCGCGCAGCGTCTCGGGCAGGCTCCGGCCGATAGTGGCGTAGGCCACCGAGGGCACCGCGCCGGCCCCGAGCCCCTGCAGCACCCGGCCCGCCACCAGCACGCCCATCGACGGGGCCAGGCCCGCCACGGCCAGTCCGGAGCCGAACAGCACCACCCCCGCCACGAACGGCATCGCAGGACCCCGCCGGTCGGCCTCCCGGCCGGCCGCCACGATGCCCACCACGCTGCCGAGCATGAACCCGCTGAACACCCAGCCGTACAGGCGCAGCCCGCCCAGATCGCGGGCGACCACCGGCATGACCGTGACCACGGCCAGTGCCTCAGAGGCTACGAAGGTGATCGTCAGGACCAGGCCCGTGGTCAGCGCCCGCCGCTGCGGCGCCCACAGGCCGGGCACCCGGCCCTCGTTACCCGGCTCCACCGGCTCTCCCTCCGCCTGGCCGCTCCCCCGAGCCTAAGCGCGGTGAGGCCAGGCCGAGCCGGGCGGTGGCGTCAGCGGCGCCGGCCGAGCCACCTGCGGTATGCCAGGCCCCCGGCGCCGGCCAGGATGGCCCCCACGCCGAGCACGAGGGGCAGGGTGCCCTGGAATCCGGCCGTGCCCCCGCCGCCGGTGACCGGGGCGGCGGGCGGGATGCTGGTACTGCCCGGGGAGGCGGCGGCGGCGGTCACCGTCACCGTCACCGTGGGCGACGGGGGCTCTGAACCCGACGCGGCGCCCGAGGACACGCCGGGCGTGCCGGACGCCGAAGTGCTGCCGGCCGAGGCCGAAGTGCCCGGTGAAGCCGAGGTGCCGGACGAGGCCGACGTCGTGCCCGTCCCGGTGGGCGAGTTGGTCACAGTGGGGATGATCGTCGGCGTCGAGGACGAGCCCGAGGTGCAGGCCGAGACGGCCACGGGGCCGAGCAGGGCCAGGGCGGCCCAGCACAGCGCAGTCAGCCTGGCGCCGAACGGCGTGCCCGCGGTCGTTCCGCGCACCTTCATGGCCCTCCTCCTGCGCCGGGCGGATGACGTATCTTTTCCCGCTCACGGCGGCAGAAACCGGAATCAGAAAGGAAACGCGTGACCCGTTTGGCCTTGAAGCCGGGGCCGGAACCCGGCGCACAGGCACAATAGCCAGTTCACGACCGGAATATTAGGCTAATGGAGTAGATCAGCGGAGGAAGGGACGGCGACATTGCCGGACGCGCCGTGGCAGCGTATCGCCGGGTTCCGCGTAGTCGTCTCCTGGCCGCAGGAGGGGTACGCCCCGCCGCCTGCCACCGCGGCCGGCCTGCGTGCCCGCGTCGCCGGGATCGCCGGGGTGCTGCTCATCCTGGCCGGCACCACGGCCGTGGGCGCCGTGGTCGCCTCTCAGGTGCACGCGCCACAGCCCTCGATGTCGGAGGCGGGGGTCATCGGCGGCTCGTCCCAGGGGCCGTCGCTGGCCCGCTCGGTCCCGGTGTCGGTGCGCATCCCCGCGATCGGCGTGGATTCGAGGCTGCTGCGCCTGGGGCTCAACTCCGACGGCACGGTCCAGGTGCCGTCGATCCGGACCAGCGCCGGCCGGGCGGCGTGGTACAAGTACTCGGCGACGCCGGGTCAGATCGGCTCGTCGGTGATCGAGGGCCACGTCGACAGCCAGCGGGGCCCCGCCGTCTTCTTCCGCCTCGGCGCCCTGCACCGGGGCGACGCCATCGACGTGACGCTCGCCGACGGGGTCACGGCCGTATTCCGCGTCACGGGCGTGCGCGAGTACAGCAAATCGCGGTTCCCGGCGAGGGCCATTTACGGCGCGACCGACTTCGCCGCGCTGCGCCTGATTACCTGCGGCGGCGCTTTCGACTACGCCACCGGCCATTACCTCAGTTCCACGGTCGTATTCGCGTCACTCGCCTCGTCGCGGCGGGCCGTCAGCTAGCCGGGCCGGGAAACCGGCCTGGACGATCACCGCGCACACCGTCACCGGCCCGGCCCAGGCGCCGCGGCCCACCTCGTCCACGCCCGCGACGCAGCCCGGCCCCGCAACGGCCAGCTCGCGCTCGATCTCGTACCCGGGCCCGGCCGGGCCCGCGGCGGCCGACGCAGCGGCGGCCGGGGCCGCCGCCGGCCCGTTCCCGAACGTGAGCTGCTCCACAGCCGCCATGATGGCCTGGCCGCCGCCAGGCGTCACGGCGAATTGCCGCGCGCCGCGGCAACTAGCTGGTCCGCACCTCGTCCTGCGCGGCCAGGGCCTGGAGGAACCGCAGGGTCGCGGTCATCGCCTCGTGCCGCCACAGGACCAGCGTGTGCTCGAAACCCGTGGTGGCACGCAGGCGGTCATCCAGGGCGGCGGCGACCGGGAGCAGCCGGGCCAGCTGGGCCCGCAGCAGGTCCCGCGAGTCGGTCCCGCTCCGGTAGAGCAGGGCGAGCTTGACCATGAGCTCGGACCTGACGTCCCGGGGATGCTCCACCGGCGTGCCAAGCCAGGCGGCGGCGGCCGCCTCCCCGGCCCGGGTCACCTCGCAGAGCGAGCGGACCGGCCCCTGGCTGGTCCGCTGCTCCCCTACCGTCCGGATCAGGCCGAGCGCCTCCAGCCGCTGCAGGGCGCGGTAGACCACGGCCTTCGGCACCGACCAGACCTGGCCCAGGCTGCCGTCACGGGCCAGCAACCCGACGAGGACCAGGCCGTAGGTCGGCTCCTCGCGGACCAGGCACAGCACCAGCCATTCGGCCAGCGACAGCCGCTCCGGCTGCGGCTCCGTCATGGTTCCAAGGTCAGGCTCCCGCCGCGGCGGCCAGCGCCCGCCCGGTCAGCACCCTGGCCAGGTGCCGCCGGTAGTCGGGTGCGCCGTGCAGGTCGCCCGGCGGGTTGGTGCCCTCGTCCGCGCTGGCTGCCGCGGCGCGCAGCGCGTCCCGGCTGGCCTGCGCCCCGGCCGCGGCGCTCTCCGCGGCCGTGGCACGCAGCGGCGTCGGGCCCATGTTGGTGAGCCCGATCCTGGCCTCGGCGACGGACCCGTTGGACCGGCGGACCAGCGCGGCCACGCCGACGGTCGCCCACGCCTGCGCGGTCCGGTGGAACTTCTCGTACCGGTAGCCCCAGCCCGGTCCGAATTTGGGAACCCGGATGGCGGTCAGGATCTCGTCCGGCTCCAGGCTGGACGTCAGGTAGTCGACGAAGAAGTCCGCCGCGGCGATCTCCCGCTCGCCGCGGGGTCCTCGGGCGATGATGATGCCGTCGAACGCCAATACGATGGCGGGCAGGTCGCCGGCCGGGTCGGCGTGCGCCAGGGCGCCGCCCAATGTGGCCCGGTGCCGGACCGCCGGGTCGGCGATAACCCGGGCAGCCTGCGCGAAGATGCCAGCGTGCTCGGCCAGCAGCGGGTCGTGGATCAGCTGGTGGAGCGTGGTCCGCGCGCCGATGACCAGTGCGTCCCCGGCGTCGGTGACGCCGCGCAGCTCGTCCAGGCCGCCCACGTCGACGAGCAGCTCCGGATAGGCGAGCCGCAGCCGCAGCAGCGGGAGCAGGCTCTGCCCGCCCGCGATGACCTTGGCGTCGTCACCGCCCCCGGCCAGGGCCGAGACCGCCTCGTCCAGCGAGCCTGGACGGACGTAGTCGAACTTCGCCGGGATCATGCCACGCCTCCGCTCTGGTCCGGGGTGCCGATGCCCTGCGGGCTGTGCCCCTGGGTCTGGTCGCTCTGCCGGGCCTGGTGCTGCTCGGCCGCGCTGGCCTGCTCGCCGCCCCGGGCGTCCTGGATGGCCCGCCACACCCGCTCGGGCGTGCACGGCATCTCGACGTCGTTGATGCCCAGCGGCCGCAGCGCATCGACGATCGCGTTGACCACCGCGGGGGTGGAGGCGATCGTACCGGCCTCGCCGACGCCCTTGACGCCCAGCGCGTTGGCCGCCCGGCTCTCGGTCCGGTCGGTGACATAAGAGGGCAGGTCGGCCGCCGACGGGACCAGGTAGTCCGCCAGCGTGGAGGTCACCAGGTTGCCTTCATCGTCGTAGACAGCCTCCTCGTACAGCGCCTGTGCGATGCCCTGGGCGAGGCCGCCGTGCACCTGGCCCTCGACGATGAGCGGGTTGACCACCGCTCCGACGTCGTCGACGGCCACGTACGAGCGGATCTTGACGAAGCCGGTCTCGGTGTCGACCTCGGTCGCGCACAGGTGGGTGCCGTGCGGGAAGGAGAAGTTGTCCGGGTCGTAGGTGGCGTCGGCGTCGATGCTCGGCTCCACGCCGTCGGGCAGGTTGTGCGCGGCGAAGGTGGCCAGCGCGATCTCGCCGATCGTGACGCCCTTGTCCGGGTCGCCGCGGACGGAGAACCGCCCCGGTGTCCACTCCAGGTCATCGGCCGATGCCTCGAGCAGCCCGGCCGCGATCACCTTGGCCTTCTCGACGACCTTGTCGCACGCGGTGACCAGGGCCATCCCGCCGACCGCCAGGGACCGGGACCCGTAGGTGTCCATGCCCTTGGGTGAGATCTGGGTGTCGCCGTGCAGGACCCGGATGTCTTCGAACGGCACGCCGAGCTGGTCGGCGACGATCTGGCTCCACGCCGTCTCGTGACCTTGGCCGTGCGGGCTCGACCCGGTGATGACCTCGACCTTGCCGGTGGGCAGCATCCGGATCGACGCGTGTTCCCAGCCGCCGGCGCCGTAGGCCAGCGAGCCGAGCACCCGGGACGGGGCCAGCCCGCACATCTCGGTGAAGGTGGAGATGCCGATGCCCAGCTGTACCGGGTCGTTGCTGGCCCGGCGCCGCGCCTGCTCGGCACGGAGCCCGTCGTAGTCGAACAGCTCCTTGGCCCTGGCCGTGGCCGCCTCGTAGTTGCCCGAGTCGTAAGTCAGGCCGGCCACGGTGGTGAACGGGAACTCCTCGTGCTTGATCCAGTTCCGCTCGCGCAGCTCCAGCGGGTCCATGCCCAGCTCGGCGGCCAGCTCGTCCATCATCCGCTCGATGGCGAAGGTGGCCTCGGGCCGGCCCGCGCCGCGGTAGGCGTCGGTCGGCATCTTGGTGGTGAACACCCCGACGCAGCGGAACCTGTACGCGTCCATCTTGTAGATGGCTGGGAACATGAACGCCCCGAGAATGGGAACGCCCGCCGTCACCAGCATGATGTAGGCGCCCATGTCGGCCAGCAGGTCCACGTCGAAGCCGCGGATCCGGCCGTCGCTGTCCGCCGCGAGCCGCAGCCGCTGCCACTGGTCGCGGCCGTGGTGCACGGTCATGTTGCCCTCACTACGGGACTCGGTCCACTTGACCGGCCGGCCAAGCTTGCGAGCGATCAGCACGGCCAGCACCTCTTCGGCCGTGACCTGCAGCTTGGATCCGAAGCCGCCCCCGACGTCGGGCGCGATGACCCGGATGCTCTGCTCCGGGATGCCGGTTACGAGGGCCAGCATGAGCCGGAGGATGTGCGGGATCTGGGTCGCCGACCAGAGCGTGAACTCGCCGCTCACGACGGAGCAGACCACCGCCCGCGGCTCCATCGCGGCCGGGATCAGCCGCTGCTGCCGGTAGGTGCGCTCGATCACCACGGGCGCGTCGCGGAAGGCCGCGTCCAGGTCGCCCTGGGGGAAGACGAAGTCGTAGCTCTTGTTGCCCGCCTCGTGCACCTTGGGCGAGGCGTCCTCGAGCGCCGCCCTCATGTCGAGCACCGGCGGAAGCTGCTCGTAGTCGACCTCGATGGCGGCCAGCGCGTCGGCCGCGGCGTAGCGGTCGCGGGCCACCACGCAGGCCACCGCCTCGCCCACGTAGCGCACCTCGTCCACCGCCATCGGCGGGTGCGCCGGGATCACGATGTCCGGGGTGACCGGCCAGGCGGTGGGCAGGCTGCCCTGCTCGGCGGCGAAGTCCGCGCCGGAGTAGGCGGCGATCACGCCCGGCTCGTTCCTGGCCGCGCTGACGTCCACCGAGGTGATCCGGGCGTGCGCGTACGGGCTGCGGAGGAAGGCGATGTGCAGCATCCCGGGCAGCGTGATGTTGTCGGTCCAGTTGGTCTGGCCGGTGATGAGGCGCTCGTCTTCCTTGCGCAGGCGCGCCTTGCCGAGTTCAGCGGTCTTGGCCTCGGGTGCCTCAGTCTGCGCGGTCATTCGCCCACTCCCGCCTGCGCGGCGCGCCGCACGGCGCGCACGATGTTCTCATAGCCGGTGCAGCGGCACAGGTTGCCCTCGAGGCCCTCGCGGATCTCCTCGTCGCTGGGGTGCGGATTGTCCCGGAGCAGGTCCGACGCCGCCAGGATCATCCCCGGGGTGCAGTACCCGCACTGCAGCGCGTGCTCCTCGTGGAAGGCGCGCTGGAGCGGATGCAGGCCACCGTTCGCCAGGCCCTGGATCGTGGTGACGTCGGCGCCGTCCGCCTGCACGGCCAGGACGGAGCAACTCTTGACCGACTGCCCGTCAAGCAGCACCGTGCAAGCGCCGCAATTCGACGTGTCGCACCCGATAGGAGTCCCGGTCTTGCCCACCACTTCTCTCAGATAATGGACAAGCAGCATACGAGGCTCGACGTGGTCCGCATACTTCACGCCGTCGACGGTGACGGTGATTTCTGCCATGCGATCTCCTCCCCCTGACGAGCAGGATGTATCTCCTGGTGCAAACCTAGGACTACCAGCCCCCGAAACACCAGTACCGGACGGGGTCCGGATTTAAGACACCCAGCCCACACGACTGCTCAGCGCATTCCCGCCTCGAAACTCACCGCCGCTCGGCGTGTCATTGGCAAATGTAAGTTGCGACAGGAAAGTGACAATTGCCGGATTCCGACGAAGGAGGGCCCGGTGCAGTCCGGCCGTGATAGCAAATAATATTTGCCTGTGTAAAGCAATACTTGCTTTACACAGGCAGCGAACCGCGGGAACCCGGCTACCAGGTCATCTGGTACAAGCCGCCCGGATAACTGAGCGGGAAGGCCGGCGCGAGCGAGTGGTAGCGGCCGCCGTGAACCCACCCGTGCAGCGCGAGGCCGTTCGTGGCGTTGCCGGCCCGCCAGACCAGTACGTAGCCGCCGGTCCTGTCCACCGCGAGATATTCGCCCCCGAACAGGGGCGCAACCGGTGGCGGGAATAGCTGAACAAATGCTGAACCACCGGGCCGTTCGGTACGTATCACCTGACGTACGGGCAGGGGAGATTGGCGTTGCACGCCTCGTGCTCCTGTGCCTCACCGCTCAGCCGTGAGCAGCGCCGCAGGTCCGCCCCCCCTGACCTGCGGGAGGGAGCCCCCGGCTGATTGCCTGGCCGTGATCCGGCAGATCCCTGCAGGTCACGGCCAGGCACCTGAACCTAAGAGGCGGGATCATGAGGCGGGTCGTGCTCGTCGGCGGCGGGTTCCTCCTCATGCTGGCCGGGGTCGTCTTCACCCTGCAGGGCGTTGGTGTCCTGGGCGGAAGCGTCATGTCCGGCGTCACCTTCTGGGCGGTGGCCGGCCCGGTGATCGCGCTGGCGGGCCTGGTCCTCGCCGTGATCGGCCTGCGCGACCGGCTGGCCTAGCCGCCGGCGTTAATCTGCTACTGCCGCACCGCTGCGCGCGCTTACCATGGAAACGTGACTGGCATGGCGACGCGGCGATTTTCTCGCCTCCCGGCCCGCAACGGGCCGCCGGGAGGCGTCTCGCCGCGTTGAGGTGACGACTTCGCCCAGGCGTCCGGGCCGGGAGGGGGTTCCCGCCGGATTCACCTCAGCCAGGGAGTCACCGTGTCCAGTTCAGTTCCCCATCTCAGCCCGGCGCAGCTGCGCGCCGCCCTCGACGTCCGCGACCTCTCCGACCCCGCGACAGGCCCGCACGCCATCCAGTGCCTCACCGACCGGACCGTCGCGGCGCTGGCCGGCGCCTGGTCGTGCGAGGTCCGGTGGTGCCGGGGTCCGAAGATCGTCCCGGTCACCGACAACTACGACTGGCTGGGCTACGCGCCCGGCGCGATCACCAGGGAAGCCCGTTACACCCGCTACGTGAGCGCCACGCGGATGCTCCGCAGCCATTCCACCGCCATGGTCCCGCCCGCGCTGCGGCGGCTCGCCCGCCGCTCCGGCGGCGGCGACGTGCTGCTCGCCTGCCCCGGGATGGTGTACCGCAGGGATGCCATCGACTGGCAGCACAGCGCGACGCCGCACCAGCTCGACCTGTGGCGGATCACCCGCCGGCCGATGACCGGCGAGGACCTGGACGAGATGATCTCGTGCCTGCTCGAGGCGCTCGTCCCCGGCCTTCCGCACCGCCGGCAGGCGAGGATCCACCCGTACACCGAGCACGGCCGCCAGGTCGACGTATGGCACGACGGCCGCTGGGTGGAGGTCGGGGAGTGCGGGATCGCCCATCCGGGGGTGCTCGCCTCGGCCGGCCTGGCCGGTCACGGCGGGCTGGCCCTGGGCATGGGCCTTGACCGCATGCTAATGCTGGTCAAGGGCATCCCGGACATCCGGCTACTGCGTTCGGCCGATCCGCGCATCGCCGCCCAGATGCGTGACATGGCCGCCTACCAGCCGGTCTCGTCCATGCCCCCGGTCCGGCGCGACCTGTCGGTCGCGGTGGCCGCGGACGACGACGAGGAAACGCTCGGCGACCGGGTCCGCGAGGCCCTAGACGCGGACGCGGCGTGCGTCGAGGAGGTCCGGGTGCTCACCGCCACCCC
>WNGJ01008198.1_pt1 | contig 11131 bp, 12 predicted proteins | sample 5400611 | NCBI WGS metagenome assembly WNGJ01 (sample SAMN13153375, study PRJNA577476) | soil metagenome | isolation source: 40 cm soil or saprolite under Garry oak tree replicate 1 | place: USA:California | collected 2016-06-15 | reverse complement strand
CCCCCGCCGCGGTTATCTGGTATTTCCCGGGGCGGGGCGCCCGCGTCCCCCGGCGGGCCGCGTCCGACGCCACGGCAGGGGGAACGCTCAGGTGTGCGTGCAGGACGTGCAGCACAGCACGACGCGCGGCACGCCGCAGTCGACGCCGCCGCAGTGCCCGCACGGCGGCAGCGGCAGCGCCGTCTCATTATCCGCAACCATCGGCCGCGGCTTCCTGGCAGCCATCACACGGTGTGGTAGACGAAAGCGTTGCTGCCGTAGGCGGCGGCCGGGGTGGTGGTGTCGGCGCCGACACGGGCGTAGGAGAACCAGCCCCGCTGCCCGGCCGGGCGGCCGGTCGCCTGGTCCTTGAACAGCGGCTCGTAGATCAGCACGTTCGGCTGGCGGTCCACGATGATGTACTGCGACATGTCGCCCAGCAGCAGGTTCTTCGCGCCGACGGTGTTCAGCGCCGACATCGCCGACGACTCCATGAAGTCGATGCCCAGCATCTCGGGGATCGAGTCGTCAGTGTTGTCGTTAACGATCGAGTTGACCGCCCCGGTGAAGGCGGGTATCTGCCTGGCCGCGTTGATGATCGCCACGTTCGCCATCCACACCGGTTTGGCCGAGTCGTACACCCGGAACCGGGGCGGCAGGTTCTGCAGGAGCCCGTAGATCTGGGCGGCCGACAGCGCGCCCGTGGTCGCGTCCGACGCCCCGCGGGTGATCAAGCCGAACGGCTGGGTGCTTCCCGAGCCCGTGGCGAATGCCGTGGCCTCCAGCCGGAACCGGGCCTCGTCGATGAGGGCGGGGACCTGCTCGTCCAGGGTCGTGTCGTCGGTGACCTCCAGCGAGCCGGTGATCCAGACGCTCTCGCGGTAAGGGGTGATGGCGACCTGGGCAATGGCCGGGGTCGTGTCGGTCACGACGGCAGCCTCCGCGTACCAGTTGGCCGTGGTGCCCTGGCTGGTTACGCCCTCCCACACGTTGGACGTGCCGATCACCGTCCGGGCCAGCCTGCGGTGCGGCGTCGCCGCCCCCGCGTTGATGATCATCACGGACGGGTCCAGCTGAAGCGGGAGGGCGAAGGCGCCTGTTGCGCCTGAGCTTTCCGCGAAGCTCGCACGGCACAGTTCGTTCTGGCGGACCCTGGCCCACGCCAGCCGTTCCTCATCCGACCATTGCAGGTACCCGGTGCCGCCCGCCATGAAGTCGGCCGGGTAGCGGAGCACGCTCCTGAATGCCTGGTGATAGTACGGGTCCGACAGCGCCAGGAACAGGTCCGCGGCCAGCGCCTGCTCATCTCTGCTGCGCTTCACCGTCATCCCCGGCCAGCCGGACGACTCGGCGAACGCCTGCGCGAGCTTCTCGCACCCATCCCGCGTCAGGGTGCTTTCCAGGGCGCCCAGCGCGTCGTGGGCACGGCTGATGACACCCGCCGCGGTCTCGCCGCCGATGCCCCCGTAGGTGGTATGCCCGGCCAGCGGGCCGCCGCCCTCAGCCCGCCACGGGTTACCGCTGCGGGTGACGATCTCGGCCGCGCTCTCCCGCCGGTCGCGCCGCGCGTCCTTCACCAGCGCCGGGGCGCCGACAGCGCCGTTCGGCCGTTCAAGGTTGGCCTCGTCGGCCATCGCCCTCATGCCGTGGTCGATCTGCGCGGCCCGGGTAGCGCGGCGGATCTCGGTGTACTCGCCGATGAGCCGGTCCCGCTCGGCGCCGTTCGAGCGCTCGGTCACCTCCGGGTCGGCCTCCAGGTCCCGCAGCCGCTCGCGGATCTCACCCTCACGCTCAAGGGGGTCATCGACAACACCGTAGGCGGTGGTAACGCGGGTGATCTCACGGGACACGGGGCACACTCCTGCACGCTCGGACGAACCGGGATCAGCGGCTCAGTGCGTCCCTGGTGCACGTCTGCGGGCAGGGAACCTGCGGGTGAGTGCTGCCGCGGGGACCAAGGGTGCGAAGGCGAGTGCAGCGCGTCCGCCGCGGGTCAGCCAGCGCGGCCCTTGGCCCGGCCGCTTACTGCCAGCCTACGCCGGTCAGTCGTCGCCCATGGTCAGCCGGTGCAACTCATCCGCCCGCGCCACGGCGTCCGCGTACTGCGGGCTGCCCGGTGGGTAGGCCCCAAGGTGAACGTTCACGATGTTGACCGCGATGCTGATCGCCGCGCGCAGCTCGGGCTCGTACTCCTCGCCGGCCATCTCGACGAACACAGCAAAGTCCCGCGGCGGCAGCTTGGTCAGCGCGTCAGCCAGGATCTCAACCCGGCGCCAGTCGCGAGGCGGCTCAGGCTCGATCGGCTCGTTCGTCCATCCAGTCTCGGGCATGCCCCCCATCATGGCAGCGCGGACGGCCAGCGAATCGCATTCGGCGAGGGAACCGGCGCGCGACGCCCGCCCTGGCCAAAAACTCTCCAGCGACGGAGGGGGATGTGAATCGCTCCCCGAGGCCGGAACCTGCGCACCACGCCGGCCTGGTCTGTCCCCCCCTGAAAAATGTGAAAGGTGCCCCTAGTTCTGGCCCGCGAAAAAATGGGCGCCGGGCCGGGCGTGGTGCTCGGGCCCTGCGCCGGACGGCGACTCACCGGTCACACTGGTGACATGAACGCTACGTGGCAGTGGCCTCCCGGCTGGCGGCGGCTGCGGGAGGCGGTCTTCCGGCGTGACGGTCGCGTGTGCTGGCGCTGCGGTGGCTACGCCAACAGCATCGATCACATCGTTCCCGTCGTCCTGGGTGGCGGCCACGACCTGGGCAACTTGCGGCCTGCCTGCTCGTCATGTAATTCGAGCACGGGCGCGAGCCTGGGTAACCGGCTGCGCCCGCGGCTCCCGGGGCGCCCGCTGACCGCGGCTCAGCGCCGGGCGATCGCCGCGAAGCGGGCGGGAGCGGGCGCGGCGGCGCCCGTCTGGCGGTCCGCGCGCCGCTGGTGAAAAACGTGACGTTTTTTTCCTGAATATGTATGCGCGCCAGGCCGGGCGTGGCGCGCGAGTTCACTCGCCGGACGGCGATTCGATGTCGCATTTGGCACCGTCACCGGCCTGCCCCTAGGCGCGTGCGCGTGCGCGGGAGCCGCGGTGGCCGGCTGTCTAGTCCTGGACGATGTGAGCGCCGACGATAATGCCGTTCTGGACGGTATAGGTGCCGGTATAGGTGTAGACCGCGCCGCTCGTCTGGAGCGCGCTTAGCACGGTCTGAACCTGGCCAGAGCCGAAATAGCTGAACGTGCCGAGGCTGATGGACTCGGTAGTGCCGTACCCGGCCACCCAGGCGTCATAGCCGACTCCGCCGCTGACGTTCCGGCCGCCCTCCGCCCACGCTGCCGCGTAGTTGTGGTCAGTGATGTCCTGGTAGAACTGGCTAACGACGGCTGTGGCATTAGCAAACTGCGGCCGGGGCTGCGGCGCTGGCGCGGCTGGCGCGCGGGACGCGGCTGCCCCGGGCGTGGTGGCGGGCGGCGCAGTGGCCGTCCTGGTAATTGTCTTCGCAGGGGCAGACACAGTCCTCGTGACTGTGGGTGCGGGTGCCTTTGGTGCCGGCAGTGCTGCTGCGCTGCCACATCCCGCCAGCGCCAGAACGGCAAGCGCCAGCCCGGGTAGCAGAATGTTTCGTGAAGTCCTCATCGGACTCACTTCCTTCCCCTACGCCCAGGGTACCCGTATATTTACGCGGCGTAACCGGGCAGAGTGGAGGCCCAGCGGCCTAGGGAGGGGGACGAGGCGGTCACGGTGACCGCGATCGTGGGATGATCCTGCCATCACCCGCCATCGCCATCATCATCATCGTCCGCGCACAGCGCCGCGTAGTGCGGGCATACCACGTCGGGCGGCTCGTGCGGGTAGTCGGTCACGGTCCAGCCCAGCGCCACGAGCTCGGGCACGTGCTGGTCGTGGATCAGTGCCATGTGGCGGCCGGGCGCGTACTCGGGCGGCGTGCCGATCTCGCCTGCGCAGCCGGTACAGGACGAGGCGACCGCTATCCCGTCCGTGCGGCTGGTCATGCCTGATCACCGTCCTTGCCGAGCGCGCGGGCCACGGCGGGCACGCACCGCACGTGAACCCATGCGGGCGGCCGGATCAGCCGCGCTATCTGCTGGCCGACCAGGATAGGCGCGCGGCAGACGGTGCAGATGCTGCCGCGCCTGGCCTTCATCACGCGGGTGGCCAGCGCCAGCCGGTCGGGCGCGGTCACTGTGCGGCCTCGCCCATCGTGCCCTCAGGCCATCCGCTCTCTATCCCCTGCGCGGTGCTAGCACACCCGCACACCCCCGTCTGGCCTGCGGTTCCCTCGCAGGAAGCAGTGCACGGCTCCGGGCACTGCTTACCGCACACCCGCAGCGGGAGCATGACCAGCTCGTCCGGCATCGGATCATCGGTTAGGTACCGGCCTGGCTTGCCGCGCTTGTCCTCCAGGTTGGCCAGGTAGCCGCGTTCCCGGGCGGCCTGGATCCTGCGCTGCGCCCTGGACCGCTCGATGCCCAGGTGCCGGGCGACGGCCTGGACCCTTACGGGCAGGCCGTCCGGGTCCTGCTCTGTGGCGGTCGCGGCGGTGAGCCGGGCCACCGCCTCGACGGTCTCGCGCATGGACGGCGTGACGGTGGCGCCTACCGCGTCCGAGATCAGGTCGGCGGTCAGGGCGCGCACCGCGAGGTAATCCGCCTCGGTGGCGATGATCCGGCCGTCCGGGCCGGTCTTGCGGGTCTGCTGGTGCAAGACGGCGTGCGCCTGTATCAGCCGCAGCAGGGACCGGAAGTCGCGGCGCAGCCGGACGGCGACAGCGGGGATGTTCTCGGCGAGGTACCCGGCGTAGGGGATGGTGACGTTTTGGCCGGCGCCGGACTTGAGCCAGCCGAACAGGGCGTGCCACTCGCCGAGGTCCGCGGGCCCGGTGCCGCCCATGGCGATCGACCGCAGCACCGCCCGGGTCTGCGCCTCGCTGTCATTGGTGGGCAGCGACAGCATCCGCGTCTCGTTCTCGCCGTGCAGGCTGGTGGCCGTCGTGGTGACGATCAGGTTGGTCGGGCCCTCCTTGATGATCCACCTGGTCTCCAGGTTCCCGTCACCGCCGCGGACCGCGACCGGGTAGCGGATCTGGCCCTCCGACAGCAGCGACCGGACGATGTAGGCGGTCTGGTTGGACTCGGTCTTCTCCCGCTCCTCCCGCAGCGCGACCGCCTCATACAGCACCATGGTCCGGTGCGCGAGCTCGTCCTTCATGTACACCAGGGCCCGCTCGGACATGGCGGTCATCACGATCACCGCGTCATCGGGGACGAACCGCAGCACCGACTCCAGCGTGTAGGACTTCCCCGAGCTGGACAGGCCCTTGAGCGCCAGGCTCACCGGGTCGGCGAGGATCTGCGTCACCAGCGCCAGGTAGATCAGCTGTGCGTTGCGGTCCTCGCCGACCAGCCCGCAGCACACCCTCAGCGTGTCCAGCAGCCGGGCGAGAATGTCCTGGTCATAGGCGAGCGGCGGCGGGGTGTGCGGGTGTGCGTCTGCCGCGGAGGGGATAGAGAGAGCATCGTCTGCGGGCAGCGGGATGAAGTCGCCGATGCCGAGCCCGGCGGCCAGGTGGTCGGCTGCGTCCTTGCCCGCGGCCGCGGTCACGATGCTGACTGACGCGGCCACGCCGTCGAGCTTCGCCGCGACGTCGCGGGCGTGCGTGATGCCCGGCTGGTCGTTGTCGGCGACGATCACCACCTGCGCCCCGGCGAGGTGCCTGCCGTAGGCGGCGCGCCACTTCCCGGCGCCCATCGGGCTGGTAGTCGCCGTCACCCCGGCCGCCTCCAGCGCGTGCACGTCCTTCTCGCCCTCGGCGATCCAGACGGTCTCGCCCGCGTCGACCGCGGCCAGGACCCGGGGCAGCCGGTACGGGACCAGCTTCACACCCTTGACCGACCACGCCCGCCCGTGCGGCCTGGACGGATCGGGGCGCCACTGCGGGAATTTCTTGCCCGCGGTGCGGCACACCCCGAATAGCACCTTCCCGGCCGCGTCGGTGTATATGTAGGTCGCGACCGCGGGCCCGAATGGCGTCCAGTCGTCCTCGTGCTGTTCCCGGGGCTTGCTGATGTCGGCAAGAGTGAGCCCGATCGCATCGAGGATGGCGTCTCGCTCGCATTCGGCGAAGCAGTGCAGGATGACAGGCTGTTCTGTCCCGCGCTTGACCGACAGGCTGGCCTCGCCGTCATCGTGGGCCGGGCAGCGCGCCATCCAGTAGCCGCCCCGGGGGCGCACGCCGTCGAGCTTCCCGAGGATCAGCTCAAGCGCGTCGCCGTCTGCGCTGCAGCCGGTCATCCCGCCGCCCCGGATTCCGGCTGGCCGATGTAGCGATCGTCGCTACAGTCAGCGGCCTGTTTCCTGCGCCCGAACCTCGCGCCCACCGCCTGCCGGGCGTTGGGCTTGTCGTAGCCCAGGGCCATCCCGATCTCGGTGTCGCTGTAGCCACGGGCGCGACAGCCGTCCACCGCCATGGCGAGCGCGTCCCGGGCGTAGTCCACCGCCCCGGCGAGCCATTCCAGGGCCACCAGGTCGGTTGCTGCGCGCTTGCCCATGCCGCGGATCAGCCGCACGACACCATCGGCGTAGGAGTCATTCTCGATGACCCGCTCGCGTTTCTGCCCGCGGCGCCGGTGGTCATCGGAGCAGAACCGGCGCCGCCCGCGAGGCAGCGGGCCATGGCACCACGCGCACTCCCGGCCGCTGGCGGCGCGGGGCGGTATCGTGGGCTTAGCTTCGGCGGCGAGGTCGGAGTCTTTATGCGAGCGGTCCGGGGTGGTGTCCGGGCCGCTTCGCTTTGCGTCAGGTGGCATGGTCGCCGCCAGCGCTCAGGATGGCGCAGGCGATCTTTGCCCTGGTCTCCAGGGATAGCGGCGGCCAGCTGGCCACGTCGGCCTCGGCGTTGGCCTCGGCGAGCGCTGCGCGGGCGGTCTCGATATCGGGATCGTCAGGGTCGCGGTGCGCGACCAGGCCAGCAAGGCGGGCTTTGGTTGATGCGACAGACACGGGAAGGTCCTCGGAAGATGCGAGAGTCCGAGTCCCGTGTGGGCGCTGCTGGCTGATGGCCGCGGCTTATCGAGGACCTTGTTCTAGGCAGGTTAGAAGGGCAGCGCGGAGATGTCCACCACCGTTAGCCCCGTGGCGGCGATGCGCTGCCGCGCCCGGTAGCCAATCCGCTTGGTGAGCCCGCACACCGGGCAGCGCAGCTCCTGGCCGACCCGGCCCGGGACGGTCCGGAGCGGGTCGGCGGGAGGGTCATGGCTGCCGCGCCCGGTGCAGGTGTAGCGCGTCCTGCCGTACTCGTTGCTGCTGCGAGTCTGCCCGAGACGGCGGCTCCCGGGGCCCGGCCCGGTCACGGCGTCACCGGGTCGAGCGTCACCGTGTCCGGGTCGAACACCCGCGCGCCCCGCCCGGCCGGGTGCAGGGTGACGGTGCACAGCGCGGCGATGACGGCGCGGCGCCGTGAGTTGTCCAGCCGGTCCCACACCTTGCGGGCCGACTCGCCGGCGGCGAACGGGGCCAGCCCGGACGACTCCGCGGCGGCGGCCAGTCGGGCGCTGATCTCGGCGAGCCGCGCGTTGCCGCGCTGGGTCGCTGCGATCATCTGCGCCCGGGAGACCAGCCCTAGCGCCCGGTCGGCGGCCAGCTCGTCCAGGTTCGCGCGGATGCTGGCGGCCTCTGTGTGCAGCGGGCCAAGGTCGGGCCGCTTCGGCGTCACCAGGTCGGCCAGGTCGGGGCGGGCCAGCCGCGCGATGATCCGGAGGGTCACGTGCTCGTCAACCGGGCCGGTCATGGACTGGGCGTGCGGGCCGGGCCGGTCGCCGCGGGTGGCCGCGTTGCAGCGGTAGACATGCTTCCCGGCGCTGCTGATGTTGCCCTGCAGCGTGTTACCGCAGCGGCAGAGGAACAGGCCGCCGCCGAGGGTGCGGACTCCCCGCTCGGTGCGGATCCGCACGCGGCGTGCCTTCCCGTTCTTGTCCACGATGGTGCGGTCGCTGGCGTCCAGCAGCGCGCGGACGGCCTCCCAGGTCTCGCGCGGCAGGACCGGCGCCCAGTCGCCATCGGCCACCACCTCGCCGAGGTAGGCGCGCAGCCCGGCGACGGCGGGGTTGCGCAGGATGGTGGTCACGCTGTTCCGCTTCCAGGCATCGCGGGGCAGCGGCCCGATCGGCGGCGCCTGCGGCGGGCGCAGCCCGCGCGCCGACCACTCGCGCGCCACGGCGGACACGGTGCCGCCGCCGAGCAGGCAGTCAGCGGCCCACTTGATCGCATCCGCCTCGCCGGGCTGGCTGCCGAACCCGCGCGGGCCGCCGTGCCGCTTGCCTGCGCGGGCTGCCTGCTCATTGCGGGCAACCTGCCGCTCCCCTTTGTGCTCAGCTTCGTACTCGGCGACGGCGATAAGGATCGTGGCGAACATCTTGCCGATCGGGCTGGACAGGTCAAGATCGCCGTGCACGGTCGAGAGGTGCACGTCAGCGTCCCGGCAGACCTTGATGATCTCGACCAGCTCGGCGATACGGCGGCAGAGCCGGTCCATGTGCCAGCACAGCACCGCGTCGATCTTGCGCTCACGGATCAGGGTCATGAGCCGGGTGAACTCGGGCCGGTTCGCCCCGTTGAACGCGGACACGTCGTTGTCGACCAGCGGGGGCATGATCAGGTTCCACTCGCGCGCCTCTGCGAGGTGCGTGCAGGACTTGACCTGGCGGTCCACCCCGGCACCCTCGCCCGTGGCGTCTTTGCTGATCCTCGCGTAGATGACGGCTCTGGTCTGTGCGGCGGGCTGTGTGCTGGTCATGTTCCCACCATACGCGCACCTGCGGAGTTATGCGCTACACGTTGAGCCGGTGTTGCACAGGCACGTCCGCCCGCCCGCCTCGTACGGCGTGTTGTGCTCGAAATCGGCTTGGTCGGCGGGCCGCCGGCAGATGGGGCTGGTGCAGGTGGCGTGCCGCACCTGGGACAGGTGCCGCAGCTTGACCCCGGGATCATGGCCCCGGCTTTCGAACCGGTGGTCGCAGTCCTGGGTGGCGAGCGGGTCCAGGGTGACGATCAGGTCCGGCCCGTCTTCGGGAGTTCGCAGGATCCAGGTGCCGTATCCGCCGGGTGGTCCGTCTCGGCTGGCCTGAGTGAAGCTGAACCCGGGTCCGTCTCGGTTCCCGGTTCCGCCCGGCGGTCCGGGTCCGGCGCGTTTCCTGTGGCTCTTGGGTTCAGGTCGGGCGCAGCCATGCCCGATGGCGTGGCCGTCCTGGTCGGTCACCGTCACGCACCACGCCGACATGGGGTTGGCCGCGGCCGCGACGGCCAGGTCCCGCGCCAGCCACGGGTCGATGGGGCCAAGCCCGGCGAGCTCCCCGGGTCGGCTCGCGCGGCCGATCAGGGTGGCCAGCGGCACGGTCAGGGTGACCCGCCCCGCGAACCCGCCAGGTACGGCGCCCCCGGCTGGCCCGGCGGAGGGTGGCTGCCCGTCCGGGCCTTCTGGCCCTGACCCGCCGTCGCCAGGCCCGGCGTCCTCTATGCCGTCCCCGCCGTCCTGGCGGCCCGCACCCTGCCCGCCGCCGGCGCTACCCTGGCTGGGCCGGGAGTCCTTACCCAGCAGCAGATCGAGGTAGGCGCGGGCCCGGAGCTGGTCCATGTCGCCCTCGAGCCCGGCCGCGCGCAGCCCCTTCGCCCACGCGCTGATCCGCTGGTCCGCCGCGAGCACCTCATCGGGCGGCAGTTCGCGGCCCATCAGGGAGGCGTTCCCTGAATCCTCGGCCCACCGCTCCACCCGGGCATCCCTGGTCGCGGCCTCCCGCCGCTTCTTCGCCTTCTCAGGCGCGACCTCCATGACGGCGCGGGCGATCGCGGCGCGCAGCCCGCCGGGGGTCAGCCGGCCGGCCCGGTCCAGGACCTTGGCCTCGGCGGCGCGGGACTCGGCGGGGTCCAGGAACTGGGTGGCGTTGGCGATGAGCTCGGCCTTGTGCCGGGAGATCGTCCCGTCCAGCAACGCGGCCATGGTGCCCGGAAGGTGAGTCTGCAGGGTCTGGGCCATGCCCAGCAGGCTCTCGGCGTGGCCGCGGGACTCGGCCAGGGCGTTAGCCAGCTGGTCCGTGGCGAACTCGTCCCAGATCACTGGCATCCGGGCCGGTCCCGCCAGCTCGCTGCCGGGCTCGGGGTTGCGGCGGATCAGTTCGGCGGCCGCGGCCAGCTTGCGGGCCGCGGCGTGGGCCTCGACCCGGTCCCAGGCGCACAGCACCCCGATCAGCTCCCCGTCGGAAACGCCGGCGAAGCCGTCATCCTCCCCCGCGGCGGCATCGGCGGCGACCGCCAGCCCGGCGCAGCCCGGCAGCACATCCAGCGCCATCCCGGGCCCGAACGCCGCCGCCGGGCTGGACGACTCGCCGGGGAACACCCGCGCCGAGCCGGGCTGGCCTGGTCCCCGGCGCCCGGTGGTAGCCGCCTCGACCGCCAGCAGCTCGTCACCGGCCGCCTTCTCGACCTCGGCCAGCTCGTCGGCGGTCAGCGGCTCGAAGTCCTCCCAGTCCTCCTCCTCGAGGTCGGGAGGCTCATCGGCCTCAGCCAGGCGGTCCAGCCACGCCTCCCGCTCCTCCGCCGTCATCGGATCCGGGCGCGACCAAGCGGGATCCTCATCCCACTCGGAAGGCCCCTGAGCCGACAACGAAGCCATGAATTCTCCTTCACAAGATCGTTAATCGAAATTATACTCGATTTAGATCTAACATTCAATCCATAACAGGACAAAATAACTAATGAGTATCAATAGAAAGGAGGTATTCGAGTGAAACCGGCACACCGAAGTACCTGGCCAACCCGGCTAACGAGCTTGGCGCGGGAGATGGCAAGTCCCGCCAGAGACGGCAAGCCCCGGCGGCGTTCAAGATCGTTCGTCGATTTTGGTTGCTATGACGACCAAAACTGACGAAGAATCCGCCGCGTCGGCCCTTCACTCGCCCCCACGACCCGAACCAGCCGGCATGGATCGGCTCAGCACGACCTTGCCCAGGGCTCTCCGGTCCGCGATCGCCCGCAGCGCCCCGCGGGCATCTGCGAACGGATACGCCTCGACCGGAGGATCGGCCAGCGATCCGGTCTGCCGCAGCTCCATCAGCTGCCCCCACAGTTCGGCCGCCAGGGCCGGATCCCGCTCG
>WNGJ01008197.1_pt1 | contig 11131 bp, 9 predicted proteins | sample 5400611 | NCBI WGS metagenome assembly WNGJ01 (sample SAMN13153375, study PRJNA577476) | soil metagenome | isolation source: 40 cm soil or saprolite under Garry oak tree replicate 1 | place: USA:California | collected 2016-06-15 | reverse complement strand
ATCAGTCGGAGCAGCACGGTCTCCGGATAATTCTGTCCTCTCGCCGTCTTCGCCGCAGTGTCGGCAGGCAGCACAATGATTTGAGCGCGAACTTTCCCCCGATCGTCCACGATCTCGAGGCCTCGACCGCGAAGCATTGAAACGGTCTGGGTGGTTGCCGCCGAGCCGATGCGAGACATAGCGGTTACCAGGATGAGGAGATTGATCACCGTGAGGGCAATCGCGATCCGCTGGATTCTCATGTATTCCTCGCTTGAGGCAAGTTGACCGGGCCGATTCTATTTCGAAGGAAGCGTTTCACGGTCGTCGGGCCCGTCGCGGCACCACGAGCCAGAAGACGATGAAGACGCCGAGCAGGAGCGCCGCGATGATTGCCGCGCCGACGCTCGTTCCCAGGATAACTCGCGCTACTATGTAGACGTCAAGGCAAATCCCCGCAGCCAACGGAGCCATGCTCGCCATGAGCAGGCGCGATGAGATCGCGATGAATCTTCTGGACACAGCCATCGGTTCCATCTGGCGATGCAGAGCGGCAGGAGCGATTACGAGAGCAATGGCGATCGTCACCAGCAGGATTGCCACCAGGTGGAGTACGCGCTCGGTCGGCGACAGCTCCTCTTTGAATGAATTAGTGAAGACCACAATGAGCTGAAATCCAAAGAGCGCCTGCATGCCGGGCACCACGGTGCGGCACTCTTCGAGGACGTGCGACGCAGCGTCGTTGAGCGAGAGCTCCTGCTGTTCCGGTGATGAGTTTGCCTGAGGCGCCGTGGTCATCGGTGGAACGCTAGCCAGAAAGTCATACGGTAGCGACTGTTGGCCTACGATTGGCTAGCCGCTTCCCTTTCGCCTCGGTAAGCGAGTCGCCCACTTATAAGGAGCAGAAAGACGATGGCCCCAGCACCGACCACTGCCGCGTACCAAAGAAAGAGCGGACGTTGTTGGGCGCGGACCCGGTCCCAATTATTAAACCGGAATCCGATATCACTCGTAGTGAGAACGTTGCTAGGTGCATCGCCCGTCGTGCGTAGCTGTCCCGCCTGGAGCAGAGAGATAAGACGCTTGCCGCGAACGTACACCTCGACCCGATCCGAGCTCTCGCTGAGCGGAACGAGTAACGCTTGCGGGGTCCACCAGATATCGGAGCGCCTCGATAGCTCGCGGTAGAGCGCGAGAGCGGGAATAAGCAGGACCACCAACATCATAACTGCGAGAGACATCCGGACACGAGGGGGCATAGGTCCTCCGCATTTGCGATCCCTACAGTTTAACGCTACTCGTCGATGGTCTGTGGATTGACTGACATCATGGCTCTTGCTCTTATGGCCATCCGACGCCGGGTGCGGGCGCCTTGGCGGTTAGTACCTGACCCGTTCTCGCTTCGGCAACCTCGGCGATCTTCTCCATGCCGCGCCACTCTGCCACTATCATGAACAAGGTTCTCCTGTCCATGCCCCCAAGCATGCACGCGAAACAACCACGGTCAAGATTGATCGTCTGCAGCACCTCACCACCTTCGCTTACCCGCACGCAGCACTTGTTGGGAACGTCTGCGTACCAGACGGCATTTTCGGCGTCGATGCAGATGCCGTCGGGAACGCCGCCGTCGAGGTCGGCCCACACCCGGCGGTTTGACAGGCTGCCATCTGTAGCGATGTCGAAGGCGGTGAGCTTCTTCCCGTGCGACTCGGCGATGATCAGCGTTGCGTTGTCGGGCGTCACGGCCATGCCGTTGGGGAAAGCGATTCCCTCGGCTACCTGTCGAGGTGAGCCATCAGGGGCAACGAGAGCGATCCCCGGCCCGCCATTGACGTAGGTGTTGCCGCGACCGTCGACTACGATCTCGTTCCAGCCTTTGTCAGAAACGACACGCAGGTCGGCGTGTGACACCAACGACCCGTCGGACTCCAGGCGGTAGAGAAGGCTCTCGCGTCCCGAGACGACGAGCAGGCGGCGATCCGGCAGCCAATCGATGCAAAAAGGAAGAGCGAACGGAGTGTGCACTACGATCTCGCTGTTGCCATCGAGATCGACGGCCAAGATTTCTTGAGCGCCCCAGTCCGACAGCCAGAGACGGTTCTCGTGCCAACGCGGCGATTCCCCCATCGCGAGACCGGTTAACAACGTTTCCACCCTGGGCAATGAAATCTGGTCTGACCGCATCACAACTCCTGCGACGTTGTGTTGAATGTCACGGAACTGGTTTCGACCGAGGACGAGGACTTACCGGCCGCTGAATGCTGGCTACATCGACCTCGAACAAGCGCGGCCAGAGCTTCCCCGTCAGGAACAGCCGGTTCCTGACCGAGTCGAATGCGATGCCGTTCGCGACGCCGCCCCGCTTGGCTACATCCTGGCGTTCCGCTGCGGTCAGCAGATTCCCCACATCAATCCAACCGACGACCCGCCCGGTTGCAGGGTCGATGCGAGCGATGAGATCTGTCTGATAAACGTTCGCCCATAACTCACCGCGCACCCACTCCAACTCATTGAGCATCCAGACGGTGCTGTCTGCCTCGCGCACCTGAATCGTGCGGAGCTCGCGGAATCCGGTTGGATTGAGCACACGGATTCGACTCGTGCCGTCGCTCATGTACAGACTGCCATTGTCGGTCGCGAGTCCCCATCCCTCGCCGGCGTACGCGAAACTGTCAATCGGGCTGAGTGTATTGGCGTCGTACACGTGTCCCCGACCGCCGCGCCAGGTCAGTTGGTAAAGACGGTTACCCACCACCGCTATCCCCTCTCCGAACTCCGTCGCCGGGAGTGCAACTCTGCGACGAACAGTTCCGGTGGTCACATCCACCTCACGCACGTCGGATTGTCCGAGGCGGCCGGTGCTTTCGAGCAACCGCCCGCGATAGATCGCGAGTCCTTGCGTGTACGCCGCGGTGTCGTGCGGCCAACTTCGGATGACGTGTGGGGAAACGCGAGGCGTGCTGGTGTCAAAGGGGACTGCCGGCGGCCGTGCATCGGCATTGGTCCGCGGCGGGGGTTGCATGCCGGGCGGGAGCGCCGGTGGCTGGTTGGCGCTGCTGTCATTGGTATCCCCGTCACAAGCTGCGAGGCAGAGCGCCGCGGCCAGGCATAACGTGCGTACGTGCGATCCGGGGAGACGAATGATGGTCGACCTCAGCGGCTCCGCTTCGTGCGTTGCGCTAGTTCCGCGGGAGCTTGACACCGCCACGCCTCCGCGATGAGCACCTTGAGGTCTGCGACGCTCACGGCGTCCAGTCGCACAAGCACGGCTGGGAATCCATCGTAATGCGGTTCGGTAAAAAACTTCTCTCCGTCGGCGGACAAAAGCGCGCTCTTCTGGCCCTCATTGGCAACGCGCACCGCGATCACTCCGGGGTTCGGCACGCGCGGTTTTTTGGGTACGACCCGTTCCATCCACACCCACACGAATCCCTTGAGCTTCCCCTTACTTGGGACCGAAAAGGCGAACCGATCTCTCGCCTCTTCGGCCGTGGGCAACGACAAAGCAATGCGACGGACGTCGGCCTGAGTTGCCATTGGGGCTTCCTGTCTTAGATCTCCCAATTCGACAGGACGATCCCGCCGTCCGCCGGCCGCGACTCGGCGTATTCGTGCAGCGACATCCTCAGATCGGTCCACCTGACTCTGGCGCCGCGAACTACCAATCGGCGATAGATGTCGCCGTATTGACCCTGGATCCTGATCGCCACCCGGCGCGCCGACTTAGCACGGGCGTGCGCACAGAGCTGCGTCACGAGCTGATCGAAATCGGCTTCGGTCTTCGCGACCATCTTGAGCACGCGCATTTCTTCCGTCACGCGTCCCTCTACCAGCGGCACCGAATGACAAACCGCAAACGACACAATGTCGTTCCCCTTCCGCACGAACAGCGTGTCGCCAAGCTGGTGCTGCGCGGTGAGAACAATCTCTCGCGTGTAGTCGTATCCCGGGGCAAGCTGCTCGAGCAGAGAGCGGCACTGCCTGAGCGCCAGCTCCCGCTCGTGCGGATTCAGCGACGACATCGTCGTTGCCTGGATTCCGGCTCTAGCCGCCTCCAGTGTCACGGTGATAGTAAGATGCCCCGGCGTCAAACCGAGCGCGGAGTAGAAGCCGACGTTGTCCATCGTGCGGGGCATCGTCTCGAGCCCGATCACTTTCGCGCCCTTCTTTTTCAGCCACTCCACCCCGGTCGTGACGATCATTTTGCCGATTCCCTGGCCCTGATAGTCGGGATGGACGGCCAGCGGCCCCATCCATCCCTCGACACCCGAGCGATGGATCATGTTGAAGGCCGCGATTCCGTCACGCGCGTTGCGCCAGATCATCGCGCCATCTTCAGCATCCGTGATCGCGAACTTCCAGACCGCCGGATTCAGGTGGGGCACCCGGACGCCAACCATCCCATCCTTGCGGTAACGCTCAGTGAATGCCTCGCTGAACACTGCGTTGAGCGAAGGAATCTCGCGCACGCTGACGCGCTCGGGCGTCTCAGCCACCCATGCGTGCCTCCAGTTGCGCGCGAACGCCATTATGCGCCCGCTCCAGCCGTGCTTTCGACCGTTTCCTCGGCGACGTCCGGACGGACTCTCGGAGGCCGCTCGTCCGCGATCGGCTCCAGATCATCGCTGATGCCGATGGCGTCTCCCTCGCTCTCGGTCACGACCGAGCACCCACGGTCCGCGTCATAGCCGACATTTATAACGCGGTCCAGTCCTTCGCGCACCGGCTCGATGTGCGTGATCAGGATCACTTGCTCGAAGCGGTCCTGGAGCCCGCGCAGCAGCTCGACAACGTTGAATCGCCTCGCCTCGTCCAGAGACCCGAAGACCTCATCCAGAATTAGCAGCGAAAAGCTCTGCCCCGCGCGCTCCGCGATCATCTGAGAGATCGCCAGGCGCAGCACCAGATTGGCGAGATCCTCTTCACCGCCAGACAGGACGGGCTTCTGAATTCCATCCTCCAGAATAACAATGTTGTACTGATCGTCCAGCTCCATCTCGGTGTAGCGCGCATCCGTGAGTTCGCTCAGGAATGCGCTGGCCAGCTCCGACAGCTCGGGACGGAGCTGGAAGTTCAGATCCGTGCGAAGGTCCGAGAAAGCCCGGTCCAGCTCGTCGTGCATCCGGCGGTCGGTCTGGAGCACTTCCAGCTCGGCGACTTTTTTCTTCAGCTCTTCGGCCGCTTCCTGCGCTGCCGCCAGAGCGGCCGTCGCGCCCGACACCTGCTCCTGCGCCCGGGCAGCCGCCACCTTGGATTCCTGCAGCTCGAGCCGCACCCGGTCGTATTCCGCCTTCACATCATTGAAATCCTTTTCCGTGAACGAGATCTGAGTGCGTCGCGTGCGAAGGGTGCCGAGCGTCGACTGCACGCGCATCACGTCCTGCGCGATGCGTGTCTGCTCGAGCTTGAGCTGCGGCTCGCGCTCCAGCATCGCCTGAAACCGTCCGGCTTCCGCCTCAATGGGAGTCAGCCGATCCACTTCCGCGACCACTTCGGCGTGGCGGACGGGATCATATCCCGGCGGAATCCGCGAGATGTCGCGTTTCAATTGCACCTCGCGCTGCCGCTTGAGCGCGATGTCGCGCACGATCGTCCCCAACTCCTGGACCGCGAGCTGCACTTTGGCCAGCCTGCGCTCGAGGGTCCCCACCTCCTGCATCAGGACACGCCGCTTCTCGTCGAGCTGATGGACGTCCTCGGGCATCTGCTCCAGCTGCTCGACGCGCGCCTTGTAGTAGCTCCCGTCGACATTCACGGTCTCGATCAGCTCGTCGAGATGCTCGACTACGGTGTGGAGACTTCCGCCCAGCGGGCGGCTGCAGGTCGGGCACTCGCCGTCTTCGCCGAGCGCGACGACTCGGTCGCGCTGGTGCTTGAGCTCCGAATACTGATGCCTTAGGGCCTCGCGCTTTGTCTGGGCTTCCTGCCTGTCTCGCACCCATTCGGTTCGACGCGCTTCAAGAAGACCCTGAGTGTCCTCGAGCTCGGAACGTTTCTTCTCCAGCTCGAGAGTCGCCTCCTCCTCGAGCCCCGGTGCGCGCTCGATCCTGGCGTGACGCTCCTCCAGCCGCGCAATCTCCTCGCGCAGTGCGGCCTCGGCTTCGAGAAGCGTCTTACGCCGTCCCTCCTCGCGGTAGAGAGTGTTGAGCGCCTGGAGCTCGACGTTGAGCGCGAAGAGCGGCTCGATGGCATCGCGCAGCGTGTCGAGTTGAGATCGTGCTGCCTTCACCCCATCTAGCTCCCGCGTAATACGCTCGGCGTCGCGCTGGAGTGCCGCCTCCTTTTCTTCCAGCACCGTGATCTGCGTGAGCAGCTGTGCTGATTGTTCGCGCTGGCGCTGCACCATTTCCCAGCGCGGCTCGATCGCCATCATTTCCCGCGCGCGGACCGCTCCACGATGCGCCGCTTGGTGCGCGCGAGCTTCCGCTTCTTCCTTTCGCGACGCGGCTTCCGCGAGTGATCGAAGAACAGCCTCCGGGTCGCGCATGCCGCGCTGCATTCCATCGATCGCGGACCGGACGCGGTTGCGCCTGTCTCTCGTCAGGTCCTGGGCGATGCGGAGCTTCTCGTAGCCGAGCACGCGCGCGAGGAATTGTCCGCGTCTGGCGGGTGTCATCGCCGCCATCACGCTCAACTCCTTCTGCCCAGTGAAATACGTATGGAAGAATTCCGACATCGACATGCCGAGCCGGCGCTGCATGAGCTCGGTGACCGCGGAAATCGTATTTGCGATGGGAGTATCGGCACCATCGAGGTAGACCTCCGCGCTCGTCAGACCGCGGACTACACGATAGCGGTGGGAGCCAAGCTCGAAATCGAGCTCTACCTGGACCTGAGCGCGCGCTCCGGCGCCGATGAACCTGATGGATTCGCGGTTGCCGCGAATCGCCGGATTCCCATAGAGGGCCCACGCGATCGCCTCGAGAATCGTAGTCTTGCCCGCGCCGTTCGGACCGATGATGCCGGTGAGACCCGTTCCGAAATTGAGCTCCGTCCGTACGTGCTGCCGGAAGTTGGTGAGCTTGAGACCGTTGAGTCTCACGCGATGGCTTCCTCTTCAGCCGGGCCCGCCACCAGATCCGCCTCGCGGAGGTAATGGAGCCCGAGCTCGACGAGGGCTTCGCGGTCGATGTTCTCCGTCAGCACGCGCGAGCGGAGCTTGTCGCGTACGGTGTCCGCCAGTGACGCGCGGCGGCCCGGTGCTGCCTGACCTGAATCCGGACGCACGATGTCGGGACGGCGCGTATCGAGATGGAATTGCAGCGCCCTGCGCTTGTATTCGCGGAGCGCCTTGTGGTCCAGCTCGCGCAAAATGTGGCGCGGAACGTCGCGGACTACGAGTCGCACAATCTTGTCGTCGATCCCGCCCTCGAGGTTGTCTACGGCCTCGCGAATCGCCTCGTCGAGCGAAGCAGGCGACAGGCCCGCGCCTGAGAGAGGTGGCAGATCGATCCACTGCCGCTGCGGTGGAATCGCATGGAACGTGTGAGCGCCCGTCGAGATATCGTGCTCGATGATCCCCTTCCCGCCGATTCCCATTTCGCGCTCCTCGGCCATTTCCCCCCAGGAGTTGGTGCTCGTGTAGTCGAGCGATCCTGAATAGAACGCGTTCGGCTCAACCTGCCGGTATACATGGTAGTGCCCTAGCGCCACGTAGTCCCAATGCTCGGCGCCGAGCTCCTTCTGCGTGATCCCCATGGGACGGCGATCGAGCTCGCGCCCACTCCGTGGCAGCACTCCTTCGACTTCCCCGTGAACGAGGAGGATGTTGTATTTCGCGCTCGGGTCGGGCTCGAACGGTGACGCTTTCCCCATGTCGGGCACAGCTAGAATCGACAAATCGTGTTCGTGAAGCTGGATCCGCCTTGCTTCGCCCTCGACAACGTTGATCCCGAGCGGTGCGAACAGCGGTAGAATGCATCTCGTTTCCGCCATGCGCGGAGTGTCGTGATTGCCGGCGACCATTACTACCGTCGCATTGGGCAGCATCTGCGTCAATCGCGAGAACTGATGAAACGCGTGCAGAATCGCGGGATTGCTGGGGCGGACCGCGTGAAATACGTCTCCAGCGATGAGCACCAGGTCGGGCTTCAGCTCGATCACCCTGTCGATCACACGACGCAACGAAATCGCGACGTCCGCCTCACGCTGGTTGATCCCTGCGGGCGTCTGTCGCTGATATTGTCTGAAGCCGAGATGTATGTCGGAGAGGTGAACGAGTCTCATCGAGTGCGCATCGCCCGTATCCACTGCGTGATCTTCGTCCGCACCTGCATCGGCGCGCCCTGTGGCGCTCCCTTTCGGGCCGGGTTCGCGGCGATCGTGGACCGTACGATGATGCTGCTCTTCGAGTCAGTTATCCAGCCTAATCTGCGGTCGATCTGAATTGTGCCCGCGAGAGTGCCAGAGGTCGTGTAACCGGCGCCCGGCGGGGGCGCGCCGGGGATGTTCATGCGAGACATCGTGCCGTGCATGGAGATGTAGGCGATGTCGCCGTTCCGGCCCAGGGAATCGAGCCGGAATGTCGCTCGAACCGAACCCATCGCACCCGGATCGCCGCTCAGTGGAATCTGCATTTCGCGCATCCACTTTTCGCCAACGGCCACTGGCTCTCGCGCCAGCATCGCCGGCATTTCTCCGAAGGTGTGCCGCAGCTCGCTGTTGGAGTCGTCGTCATCGACGATCTCCATGGCTCCATCTGGTGAGACACGGACCATCACACGCTTTGCCTGCATCGTCCTCCGCTTGAGATCGGCGAGGGAGCCCGGAGAGGCGGGAGTCATCGCGACAGAATCGGTGATCGACTGCATCAGAGTGCCGCCGGATGTCCACTGCTGCGCGATGGTGCGCGTGAACACCTCTATCGAAGTCGTCATCGAGCTGGGGGTGGACTCGCGTCCCCCGCGCTGGGTGGTGCCGGTCATCTCTACAGTCTGCGAGAGGTGCATCCTAAGGGTGTCGCCGATGTGGGGGCGGATCTGGAGCAGGACGGGCTGGGAGAGCGCGGCCTGGGTAAAGAAAACAACAGCGAGAAGAGCTAGGTGGGGGGTGCGAGGTGCTCGGTGCGAGGTAGGAGGTAGATGCGTCATCGTGCGCGGTTCTACCTCCGACCTCGCGCCTAGTACCTCGCACCTCCTACCCAGCTCTTCTCGCGGTTCAGTTTGCTGTCCACCCATACGGATGCCTTTAAAATCCGTACGGATCATTTTCCGGCGCCGACTTGATGCTCCCGGCCATCGGGCGCGGCGCTGCCTGGGCCGGGATGATCTTCCGGAACTGCGCGGCGAAGTACGCTTTCACGTTATCGGGTCGGGCGAGGAGCGTCGCGTTGCGGGCGCGGATCACCTCTTCCTGCGTGTACAGCGCGGTTATGTCCTGAACCCACGGCAGGGTGATCGTCGGATCGAGTGGCCTCAGCGCACGCAGAATCGCCGCGTCCAGCGAGACCTCGCTCGCCTGCGGGTAGCGCTCCGATCCTTCGCGTCCCTGCATCACCGCGGGACGCGGGAACCGCACGAAGATCGGCTGCGTGAAATGTGGATGGCGAATCATCAACTGCCCTTTCTCCAGCGTTGCGAGCTTGGTTCTTGTCGCCGGGCTCAGGACCGCGTAGCCCGGTGTCGAGAGCTCGTCGGGATCCATTCTGCCGAACAGCGATGTACCCGAATTGCCGACGACCCTTCGATGCACCTGCGAGCGGAATTGCTGAGCGCTGAACAGGACGAGCCCCAGGTACCGGCCACGCTCGGCGATGTCGAGCAGCATCTTCCTGACGTAAGTATCTGCACCATCCCCCGGCGCGTACTTATTCAGCTCGTCGACGAATACGACGAGGTGCTTGACGCCCAGATCCCTTCGCTCCAGATGCTCGCGGAGCGTCGAAACGATTCGAGCGAAGATGAGGTCCTGCGCATCTTCCTCGAGGTTGGCGACATCCACGACGTACACCGTGCGGTCCTCAAAGCTCCCGAATGGAAGGTCGCTGACGGTTCCCGCGTCGGTAACGAGGCCGGCACAACGCGTGGAGATGTTCGATAGGCGGTTGCGCACCTTGCGGATCGTCGCCACGTGGTGCGTCCGCCAGCTTTCTCCGTCCTTCTTTTCCATCCCCTGAAGGACATCGCGGAACCAGGCATCTAGATCGGCGAACGACTGAACTCTGTGCGTCTTGCTCAAGAGCGGATCGGTGAACTCCTTGTCGACGACGTTCTGAACGATGAAGTCGATCAGTGCATCGGCTTTCGCATCGATGTCGTCCCGGTTGAGGAGAACCTCCGCGAACTGAAGAACCTCACGCAAACCCCATGTGAGCGGCGTAACGTTGTCGAGCAAGGCTTCGTTGTTCCGGAATGTGTTGAGTGCGAGACCCTTCGCCGTGTACGGCGCGAAATACTCGACCCTTGGGAACGGCTTCGGCTCGACATCGAGCTTCTCGTAGAGCGCCTCGTCCGACTTCTCTACTTTGCCCGGCTGATCCAGATAACACAGATCCGGACCCTTCACGTTGAAGCACACGGCCGCGATCGATCCCTTGTCTTCCGGGAAATGCTTGAACAGCGATGCGAGCAGCCACTCGACTGCGCTCGTTTTGGTAGCCAGCCCCGAGACGCCCGTGATGTTGAGGTGCGCTGCCTCGGGCCCCAGAAGAAAATCCGCGTCGAGATAGATCACAGCTTCCGTTCCGCCGGCTCGATAGACGCCGATTGGAATTCCGGTGTTCGCTCCTTCTCGCAGATAGCTGTCCATGCGCAGAGCGACCTGCACGTCGGCTTCCTCGGCGAGAAAGACCTGCCCCATCGGCACGGGCTGGAGCGGCTCTTCCGGAATCTGCCTCAGCACAGCAGCGGTGTAGAGGCGGATCTCCGCGCGTTCAGTCGCCGCGTAACCCGCCGTCGTCGGCAAACCGTCGTGGCCTAGCACGTCGTGCATGGGAGACTGCAGATCCGTGTAGCTGAAGCCCTCCACGATGATTCCGTAGATATGCGGAATTTGTCCGTCCATCGGGTTTGCGCCATCGACGCGCACCATCGTCCCGATCCCCACGGGCGAATCGATCGCCGTCCAGAAATGGAATTCGTGCGGGGTGTTTGGCTTCCGCTCCGTCGCGACGACGCGGCCAAGTGCTTCGCTCATGAAATAGCTCTCAGGAATT
>WNGJ01008196.1_pt1 | contig 11132 bp, 12 predicted proteins | sample 5400611 | NCBI WGS metagenome assembly WNGJ01 (sample SAMN13153375, study PRJNA577476) | soil metagenome | isolation source: 40 cm soil or saprolite under Garry oak tree replicate 1 | place: USA:California | collected 2016-06-15 | reverse complement strand
GCCCCGTGTACCACGTGGACTGCTATCGCCTCGAGTCGCCCGACGAGGCCCGTGACCTCGGGTTCGACGACATGGTACGCGAGGGCGCCATCGTCCTGGTCGAATGGCCCGAGCGCGCCGGCGCGTGGGTCCCGCCCCTGGATCGGCAGTTCCAACTAAGCTACGGGGAGGCAGTGGATATCCGGGTGCTGGAGGAGATCCCGTGATACGAATGCGGAGTACGGACTGAAAGAAAGTGCGGAGTGCGGAATGCGGAATTGAAGGGCGAGGTCGTGCCACACGACGCTCGTCGGTACATTCCGCACTCCGCATTCCACACTCCGCACTAGGAGGGGTTGGGGTGAGCGGCCTCTGGCTCGCCATCGATACGGCCACGGATATCGCGAGCGCCGCGGCCGGGAGCCCCCGCGAGGTCCGGAGTGTCGTGGCGGCGAAGGGGGCGCGCCAGCACGCGGCCCAGATCATCACGCTCGTGGACCGGGCGCTCGCCGCCGCCGGGGCGCGGGCTCGAGACCTTGCAGCGCTGGTCGTGGCGGACGGACCGGGCAGCTTCACGGGCCTGCGGATCGGCTGGGCGGCGGCGAAGGGCCTGGCGCACGAGCGCGGGATCGGCATCTCGGCCGTGCCAAGTCTGATGGCTGCGGCGCTGGGCGCCGCGGAGCTCATCGGGTCGCCCGTCGCCGCCTGCTTCGACGCCCTGCGCGGCCAGATCTACGGCGCGGTGTACGGGTTTCAGCCGGACAAGGTCGATTGCCTCGTCGCTCCAGCCCTGCTCACCGTGGCCGAACTGGTGCGGATCGCGCCCGTCCGGCCCCGGGTCGCGGTCGGCGACGGCGCTCTGGCGCATGCCGAGGAGGTCGGCCGCTGGACGGGCGCCCCGCCGGTAGGGCTCGACGCGCTGCGCCCGCTCGCCGCATCCCTACTCCTGCTGGCGGCGCGGGCCGGAGCCGCGCGCGAGCTGCCCGATCCGCTCGCAGCTGAGCCTGTCTACGGACGCCCTGCCGAAGCGCAGGTCAAATGGGAGGCACGTCACGGCCGCCCCTTACCAGATCCGTCCCGCCCGATCGGCTGACGTCCCCGCCATCGTCGCGATCGAGCAGGCCACGTTCTCCGATCCTTGGTCTGCAACCGACTTCCGAGACTGTGTCGCGGTGCGCATGCCGTTCCTCGTCGCCGCCGGGGAGCGTGAGATCGTGGGGTATGTGATCGCGCGTGGCGCGGCAGATGAGGGGGAGATCCTCAACCTGGCGGTGGCACCGCAGTTCCGTCGGCGCGGGGTGGGGTGTGGTCTCGGCCGGGCGATCCTCGAGCTGCTCGGCTCGAGGGGCGTCACGGCCGTCTATCTCGAGGTGCGGGCATCGAACGCCGTGGCGCGAGCCCTGTACGAGCAGCTGGGGTTCCGGGAAGTCGGGCGGCGCGAGAACTATTACCGGCGTCCGGTCGAGGACGCCATTCTCCTTAGGGCTGCCATTCCTGCAGTGCGGGCGTCTGCAAAACTTTAGCACGAGCGGCGTATCTTTGATTGACAGAATGACTTGCGAGTCATATACTGTGGGGCATCCTTGGACCCCCAACCCGCTCATCGTTCGGAGGTCTAGAGTGAGCCGCAGTCTCAATAAGGTCATGCTGATCGGGAATTTGGGGGCCGACCCCGAGGTGCGGAGCACCAATAACGGTTCCCGCGTTGCGACCCTCTCCCTCGCCACGAGCCGGCAGTGGACCGCGCAAGGCGGGGAAAAGCAGGAGAAGACTGAGTGGCACCGGGTGGTCCTGTGGAACAACAAGGGCGGCCAGCTGGCCGATCTGGCCGAGAAGTACATGAAGAAAGGCGACCGGATCTACGTCGAAGGGCGGATCGAGTACCGCACCTGGGAAGATCGCGAAAAGCAGACTCGTTACGTCACGGAGATCATCGGCCGCGAGGTGGTCCTGCTCTCGTCCCGAGGCGGTGGGGGCGGGGCTGGGGGGGCAGGGGGGGCGGGGAGCGAAGCGGGCGAGTTAGTCCGGGCCAAGGTCGCTGCCAAGGCGGCGCCTGAGGGCAAGGCGGAGTCGCTCGAGACATTCCCCGAGGCGCTGGGTGAAGAGGACGACGACTTGCCGTTCTGATCGAGCAGCCCTGCTCGCCCTTGTGGCAGGGCTGCTCGTGGGGATGGGGGGGGTGGGCGTGGTGGCGCCCGGGCTTCGGGCGCAGGACACCACGCAGGCTCGGCCCGACACCTCGAAGCCCGCGCAGGACACCGGCCGGGCCGCACCCTCTCCCGCCGCCCCCCAACAGGAACCGGGCAGCACTACCCACGTGGTGGTGCAGGGCGAGACCCTGTGGTCCATCGCGCAGCAGTACTTCAACGATCCGCTGCTCTGGCCCGAGATCTACCGGCTCAACACCAACGTCGTTGAGGACCCGCACTGGATCTACCCGGGCGAGGCGCTGAACCTCGCCTCGGTGCTCGGGGTAGCCCGGGCACCGGAGTCGGCCGACACGACCGCCGTGAGCCCGCCGCAGATTGCTGGTGCGGACACCGTTCGGGCCGACACCGCGCTGGTGGTGGAAGCGCCTCCCCCACCCCCCGACGAGCCGACCGGAGGGTACCAGACGATCTTCGAGCGGCGCCGCACGAGGACGGATCAGGAGCGAGACGTGTTGCGCGCCTACGCCGACCAGCCGTACCGGCCGGTGCGGCGCGGCGAGTTCTATGCGGCGGGGTTCCTGACAGAAAACGAGAGGCTGCCGTATGGGAGGGTGCTCGGGAACACCGCGGTTCCGGCGATCCCGCGACTGTCGGAGCGCACGACCGCGATCACGTTCGACCAGATCGCGATCACGCCGCCCCGGAGCGCTTCGTACCATGTAGGCGACTCGCTCCTGATCGTACGCATTGACCGTGACATCGCTCGCTGGGGCGGTGTCGTGATGCCGCTGGGCGTCGCCCGGGTCACGGAGGTCCAGCGCAAGCAGGTTCTGGCCGAGCTGATCATGCAGTTCGCGCGCGTCCGCAACGGCGACCTGTCGCTTCCGCTCGAGCCGTTCACGGATCCAGGTCGAGTGCGCCCCACTCCGGTGGTGCAGGGACTCGAAGGCATCGTGATCGCTCAGCGGGACTACCACGTCCTCGCCGCGCCGCAACAGATCATCTTCGTCAACCGTGGCCGTGCCGACGGCGTCGTGCCCGGCGACGTGTTCGAGGTGTACCGGCCGGCGTCCGGCGCACCGGGCACGGGTTCTGAGCAAGTGCGGGTCGTTCTCGAGATCGTGCACACCCGCGAGCATTCGGCGTCAGGGCTCGTGCTGAACGTCAACCACCCGGATATCTTTCCGGGGATGCCGGCGCGTCTCGTCCGGAAGATGCCCTCTTGACTCCCGCCGGCCCCGCTGAAGGGGTCGGCGTTTCGCGCGCGTGGTTCTCCTTGCTCATCTCCTGGCGCTGGGGCTGTACGGCTTGGCCACGGCGCTGGCGCTCGCACCGTACGCGGGGCTGCGGCCCCCGCCGCGTGGTCTGACGCTCGCCGTCCCTCTCGTCGGGATCGTGTGCCACGTCGTCGGGGTCGCGCAGTTGACCCTGATCGGGGTGGCTCCGGCGCTCTCGATGCTCGCGCTCTTCCTCATGCTGCTGCAGGTCGTGAGCGAGCGCGTGTTCCGTGCCGGCGCTGTGGGGGTCTTCACGGGACCGCTCGCTACGGGGTTGGTCAGCCTCGCCGTCTTGATCGGGCTCGCGCCCGGCGCCGCGGCGGCGGGACGGAGCGCCTGGTCCGTCCTGCACATCACGGTGAGCATCCTCGGGCTCGCGATGCTCGCTCTTGCCTTTATCGCGGCCGCGTTGTACCTGCTCCAGTTCCGGGAGCTGAAAGCCAAGCGCTTCGGACAAGTGTTCCGGCTGTTCCCGCCGCTCGAGCGGCTCGACCGCCTGAACCACGTCGCGCTCATGATCGCCTTCCCAACGGTGACGCTCGGCGTCCTGTTGGGATATGGAGTCCGCTATGCCGGGGGAGTGCCCGTCGATGCCGCGCAGGTCGTGTGGGGCACGCTGACGTGGATGGTGCTGGGATGGGCGGTCTCGGTGCGGGTGGTGCGGCACTGGGCGGGTCGGCGGGCCGCGTTCGCCAGCATCGCCGGGTTCGCCGCCGTGTTGCTCGTCTACCTCGCACTCAAGCTTGCCGAGCCGGGGACCCAGCGGTTCCTCTGACGAGGGGCTTCCGACGATGAGCCTGGCGGTCGTGGGCGTGAATCACCGGACGGCCCCCCTGGAGGTGCGGGAGCGCTTCGCGCACGCCGCGCGCGAGGTCCCGGCCTCGCTGGAGCGCGTGTTGGCTGCGGGGGCCGGGGGCGGCGTGCTCCTCTCGACCTGTAACCGCACCGAGTTCTACCTCGCGGAGCCGGGGGAGGAGGCGCCGGATGCCGTGTGGGCCATCCTGAGCGAGCGCCTGGGCGATGGCCGCAGCGCGAGCGCGTACGGATACTTCCGGCGAGACCGCGACGCCGTGCGGCATCTGTATCGCGTGTCGGCCGGGCTCGAGTCGATGATCCTGGGCGAGTCTCAAATCCAGGGGCAGGTGCGCGAGGCGTGGGAGATGTCGAAGCCACAGGCGGGTCCCGTGCTGCACCGCCTGTTCCAGTCGGCCCTGCTGGTGGGGGCCCGGGTGCGCAGCGAAACGGGACTCGCCATGGGCGCAGCCTCGGCGGCGTCGGCCGCAGTGGCCGTGGCCGGTAAGATCTTCCACCAGCTCGCCGGCCGCTCGGCTCTGGTCCTCGGCGCGGGCGACATGGCGGAACTCGCCGCGACCTGTCTCGCGTCGGAGGGCGTGCGGGTGACCATGGTGGCGAACCGCACGTACGAGCGGGCCCAGGCGGTCGCAGAGGAACTCGGCGCGCGGGCCCTCACGCTGGATCAAGCGTGGGAGCATTTCGCCACGGCTGATATCGTGCTGAGCTCCACCGCGGCCCCGCACGCCGTTGTGACCTGGGAGCGGGTGGCGGCGGCGATCGAGCGCCGGGGCCGCCGCCCGTTGTGCATACTCGACGTGGCGGTGCCGCGGGACGTCGAGCCCGCCGTCGGCAGGCTCGAGAATGTGTTTCTCTACGACATCGACGATCTCCAAACGGTCGCGGCGCAGGCGACGGCGGAGCGCCGCAAGGAGATTCCGGCGGCCGAGCACATCGTCACCGAAGAGGTGGATCGCTTCTGGGCCTGGTATGGCGGGCTCGCCGTCGTTCCCGTTCTCAAGGAGTTCCGCGGGCGGCTCGACCAGGTGCGCGCCCAGGAGCTGGAGCGCGCGCTCAAGCGGCTCGCGCACCTGGCGCCGGAGGACCGGGCGCAGATCGAGCAGTTCAGCCACGCGCTGCTGAACAAGTTCCTGCACCAACCTACGATAGCCCTCAAACAGGCGGCGCATGTCGGTCGCGGGTACGGTCTCCTCGAGGCCCTGAAGCGCCTCTTCGGTCTGGAACAGCGGGATGGGGAATAAGATCCTCGTCGCGGGGGGCGCGGGCTACATCGGCAGCGTCGTCGTAGAGCAGCTGCTCGCCCGCGGCTATGTGGTAGTGGTGCTGGACGACCTGAGCCGGGGGCACCGCGCCGCGGTCGATTCCGGAGTGGACTTCGTGCACGGCGGCGTCGGGGATCGGGCGGTTCTGGACGAGGTGTTCGCCCGTCACGGGATCGCCGCGCTCGTGCATCTGGCCGCGTTCGCCCTCGTCGCCGAATCCGTCGCGCAGCCGGAGAAGTACTTCGCGAACAACGTCGCTGCGGGCCGGGTGCTGCTCGAAGCCGCCGCCCGAGCGGGCGTGCGCCGCGTGATCTTCTCGTCCTCCTGCGCGGTGTACGGCACCCCGAGTCGGGTGCCGATTCCCGAGGATGCACCCCGGGCGCCCGTCAACCCGTACGGGCAGACGAAGCTCGAGTTCGAGCAGATGCTGGTGGAGCATGCGGACCGGCACGGCCTGGCGTCGATGAGCTTGCGCTACTTCAACGCGGCAGGAGCGACCCGGTACGGAGAGCATCACGAGCCGGAGACGCACCTGATCCCGAACGTCATGGGGGTGGCGCTGGGGCGTCGCCCGGCGGTGGAGGTGTACGGGACCGACTACCCGACCCGGGACGGCACGGCCGTTCGGGATTACGTCCACGTCGCCGACATCGCCGACGCGCACGTCCGGGCGCTCGAGGTCGATGTCACAGGAGCGGAGACGCTCAACCTTGGGACTGGAGCGGGGTATTCGGTCCTGGACGTGGTGGAGGCCGCGCGCCGGGTCACGGGTCGGGCCATCCCCACAATGGCATGCCCGCGCCGTCCCGGCGATCCCCCGGAGCTCGTTGCCGCGGTGGGGCGGGCGGGCCGTCTCCTGGGCTGGCAGCCGCAGCGCTCCGGCCTGGAAGAGATCTTGGTGAGCGCGTGGCAGTGGCACCAGACGCACCCGTCCGGGTACCCAGCCTGACCTATCGCCGTTTCGACGGGAGGGGTGACGCGTGTTGCTACAGGTAGGACGGGCGGTACCGACGACGCCGTGGGAGCTGGTGCTCACGTCGAGTCGCGAAACCAAGTTTGTGCTTGCCATTCTCGTCGCTTTCTCACTCGTCTCCTGGTACCTGATCTTCCTCAAGTGGTGGCAGTTCCGCAGAACGCGGCGCCAGGCGGATCGCTTCATGGCGCAGATCGAGAAGGCGGCCCGCCTCGAAGATGCCTATCACGCCGCGATGCGGCTCCCCTCCTCGCCGTACAATCGTCTGCTCCGCGAGGGCATTCATTTCTTCTCCGAGCTCAAGCCGGGCGGCCTCAAGGATCACGGGCGGGGGGACGGCCCCGCGGTCGAGACGCAGGCGACCCTGACGACGACGCAACTGGAAGCGCTGCGCATGGTGCTGGCGAAGGAGGTGGCCGCCGAGCGCGACGCCGCAGCCCGGTTCATCCCCTGGCTCGCCACCTTCGGGTCGGTGAGTCCACTCCTGGGGCTGCTCGGCACGGTGCTCGGCGTGATGGACGCATTCATCGGGATCGCCCTGGGCGGCTCGGGCAACATCGCGGCCGTCGCGCCGGGGGTCGCCGAGGCGCTCGTCACCACCGTCGCGGGGCTCGCGGTCGCCGTGCCGGCGGTCATGGCGTACAACCTGTTCGTCAACCGGCTGGGCCTCTTCGCGGGCGAGCTCGAAGGCTTCGCGCAGGAAATCATCGGCACGATGGCGCGCGAAGGGAGGTTGTGAGTGGCCGGACTGCTGGGCGGGGCGGGCGGGCTGCGCGGCCACGGCGAGCTCCCCCTCAATGCCGACATCAACGTCACGTCGCTTGTGGACGTGGCGTTCGTGCTGCTCATCATCTTCATGATCACGGCCCCCATCATGCAGGGCGGGGTGGATGTGCGCCTGCCGCGCGCCCAGGCCCGGCCGCTCGAGCCGAAGTCGGGGCTGGTGGTGAGCCTGGACCGTGACGGCCGCATCTTCCTCGACCAGGCGGCGCTCACGTACGAGGACTTCCGGGCCACGTTCCCGGCTTTCGTGCGAACCAAGCGGCCGACCGGGGTGTACCTGCGCGCCGATGGGCGCGTCCCGTACGCCACGGTCGTCCAGGTGCTCGCGGCCATCCGGGCGTCGGGCGTGAGCGACGTCGGCCTCGTCGCCGAGCCCGAGACGATCGAGCGGTGAGAGCTCGCCGCCGGGCTCCCGCCAACACGGGCCTCGGGCTGGCGGGCACGATTGCGGTCCACGGGCTCGCGGTGTTTTTCGTGTTCGCCGCCGCAGCCGAGCCGCGCAAGCCGGCGCCCCCGGTGTACAAGGTGCACCTGGTCGCTGCGCCATTGCCGGCCGAGGAAGCAAAAAAGGCGCCCGAAGCCGTCGAGCGTCCAGCCGAGGAGAAGCCGGCCCCCCCCCCCGTGCCGAGCAAGCAGCCGCCGCCCAAGAGCACCGTTTCGAAGGCCGCGCCGCCCAAGGCTCCGGATAACGTCCCACGCGAGGCCGCCCCGCGAACCACCCCGAAGACAGCCCCGCTGCCCGGCGAGGCCCCCTCGACCGGAAGCGATGTCGCCACGGTCAGCACCGAGGGTGTCGCGTTCCCGTTCCCCGAATACTTGCAGAACATCGTGGCGCAGGTGCTGCGCCGCTGGCAGCGGCCGCTCCAAAGCACGCCGCTCGAGGCGGAGGTGTCCTTCTTCATCCATCGCGACGGGTCGGTATCCGACCTCCAGTTCATCAAGCGGTCGGGGAACTTCACGTTCGATCTCGAGGCGCAGGGCGCCATCGAGGAGGCGGGCCGGTTCGGGGCCTTCGGGCCGCTCCCCGACGGCTGGCCGGCCGACATCCTGTTCGTTCGGTTCTACTTCTCGGGGAAGCGCCAGTGAGACAGGCGGACGGGCGGACCGCCGGACGGGCAGTCGGTGGATGCGTCGCGATCACGCTGTTCCTGTCCGGCGGTCCGCCCGCCCGCCTGTCCGCCCAGGATACCTCCGCGATCGACCGCGGTGTCCGGGTGGGGATCATCTATCGGCCCGGCGTCCGCCCCGGACTGGTGGTGCTCCCCGCCAAGAACCCGATCCTCGACTCCGTGCGAACCATCATCGCCCGGGACTTGGACTACAGCGATCGGTTCGAGCTCATCACCCTCCCGGGCGGCGACTCGTTGCACGTGAGCGCGGCGGCCCCCGCGGCCCGCGCGGCCCCCGCGGCGCCCCGGTCGTCGGGTCGGTCGGCGTCCCCGTCCGAACGGCAGGGCGGGCCCGCCTCCCCGGGGCTGAATTATCCTCTGTATCAGGCGCTGGGCGCTGACTTCGCGGTGGCCCTCGGAGTGATGGCCGACAGCGCGCTCGTGAGCGTGCATGACGTCGCGGCCGCCGGGGTCCGGCGCGAGTACCGCGCTTGGCTGCCCCCGCTCAAAGACCCGCGGTTCCGTCTGGCGGTGCACCGGCTCTCCGACCGGATCCTGGAGGCGACGCTCGGCCTCCCCGGGATCGCGGCGACCCGTATCCTGTTCGTAATGGACGGCAAGGTGGACATGATCGATCAGGACGGCGCTGACAAGAAACTCGTGTCTTCGACCGACCACCAGGCGATGTCGCCGGCGTGGGGATCGGATGGGAGACGTTTTGCTTACATGGAGTTCTGGGCCGGCCGCGGGCAGCTGTTCGTTCAGGATCTCGCGACCGGCAAGCGTGGTGCCGTCGCGACCACGGGACACGCGCTCGATTTCACGCCGGCGTTCTCCCCCGACGGAAAGACCTTGGCGTTCAGCCGTGCCACCGACGAAGGAACCGATGTCTACACGGTTAACATCAAGGACAACTGCTGTTTGCAGCGCTTGACCGTGGGGCGCTTTTCAGACAACTTGTCACCGGCTTACAGTCCCGACGGCCAGCGGATCGCGTTCGTCTCGACGCGAGCGGGGTCGCCCCAGATCTATGTGATGGCCGCGGATGGGACGGACCAGCAGCTGTTCGCGCCGTTCGATTACGGCGCGACCGGCGCGTCGTTTGCGCCCGACTGGTCTCCCGACGGTCAGTCCGTCGCCTTCCACCGCGACGTCGGGGGGACCTATCAGGTGTTCGTGCTCGACGTGCGGACGCGGGTGGTGCGGCAGCTCACCTCCGTGGGACGGAATGAGGACCCAACCTGGGCGCCCGACAGCCGGCATCTGTGCTTCGTATCGGACCGCGCGGGGTATCGACAGCTCTGGATTGTTGACGTTGAAACGGGCCGGATCCGTTCGTTGCTGCCGCAGAGCGGCGCGCGGTTGCCGGCCTGGTCTCCACGCATCCCGGAGGCTCCCGCTTCCAACCCTTGAATCCGGAGAGGGCGCAACGATGAAACGGTTCGCATGGCTCGTGCTCGGCGGCCTTGCCGTTGCGAGCGTCGCCGCCTGTGGCGGCGGCCCCAAGCCCCAAACCCCGGCCCCGCAGCCGAACGCGGACTCGGCCGCCGCGGCCGAACAGGCGCGGCGAGACTCGATCGAGCGGGCGCGGCAGGACTCGATCGCGCGGGCGATGGCCGAGGCCGAGCGGAATCGGCGTCAGCGTGAAGCCGACTCGCTTGCCGCCCTCGGGCGCGGCGCCGAAGCGGTGCGCACGCTGCTCGCCACGCTGATCCATTTCGACTTCGACAAGGCGACCATCCGCGCCGAGGACGCCGCCGTCCTCGACCAGAAGATCGCGATCCTGCAGGCGAACCCGAATCTGCGGATTCGCATCTCGGGCCACTGCGACGAGCGCGGCTCGGACGAATACAACCTGGCCCTCGGCAACCGGCGCGCCACGTCCGCGAAGCAATACCTCGTGAGTCACGGCATCGACGGGGGTCGCATCGAGACCGTGTCCTACGGTGAGGAGCGGCCGCTCGCGCCGGGGCACGACGAGGCGGCGTGGGCGCAGAACCGCCGGGACGAGTTCGAGATCATCTCCGGCGGCGAGGCGCTGCGCCAACCGTGACCCCGGAGAGTGCGTGTCGCGCCGCGCGTCACCGTTCGTCCTGAGCCTGGGGCTTGCCGCCGGATGCGCCCTGAAGGGGGACGTCCGGAAGGTCGAGCTCCAGGTGCAGGCCCTGCGGTCAGAGCAGGAAAGGGCGGCCGCCGAGCAGGCGGCGCGGCTCGATTCGCTGCGCCCGCTGTTCGCGGCTCTGCAACAGGCCCTGACGGCGCAGCAGGCGTATCTGGTGCAAATGCGTGGCGACGTGAAAACGGACCTGCTGGCGGTGCAGCAGCAGCTCGTCCAGGTGCAGGAGCTGACGGGCCAGAGCCAGCAGCGCATCACCGAGCTGCGGGCCCACATCGAAGAGCGGGCCCAGCAGCCTGTGCCCCCGCTCGACACGGGCACCAAGGGGGGCATGGCGCCTCCTGTTGGGCCCTCGGGAAACCCGGCGGGACCCGGGCCGGACCGGATGTACGACCTGTCCTTGCAGCAGTTGCGTCGCGGCAGCCTCGCCACCGCCCGGGTGGGGTTCCGCGAGTTCCTCCGCGTCTATCCGACGCATGAGCGGGCGGCCGACGCGCTGTTCTACGTCGGCGAGACCTGGGCACCGGAGAACGCGGACTCCGCGGCAGCGGTGTATCAACAGGTCGTGAAGAGTTATCCCAACTCGCCGCGAGCACCCTCGGCCCTCTACAAGCTGGGCCTCCTCGCCGAGCAGCGGGGCGACAAGGCGGCGGCCCGGACCTACTATGCC
>WNGJ01022887.1_pt1 | contig 11135 bp, 15 predicted proteins | sample 5400611 | NCBI WGS metagenome assembly WNGJ01 (sample SAMN13153375, study PRJNA577476) | soil metagenome | isolation source: 40 cm soil or saprolite under Garry oak tree replicate 1 | place: USA:California | collected 2016-06-15 | reverse complement strand
GCCGGCGAGCCCGATCAGCACGAATGCCGGCGCGGGCTTCGCCCAGAGTCCGATCAGGAGGATCGGCCCACCCCAGAGGATGAGCGCGAGACCGAAGGTGAAGGCCAGCCTGCGGATGCCCACCAGCGCGACGGCGACGATCCCGCCGATCAGCCCGCCCACGCCGAGGGCCGCGTTCAGATAGCCGATTCCGGGCGAGCCGAGCCCGAGCAGCCGGATCGAGGCGACGGCCGTGAGGACGACGAAGCCGCCGTAGACGAGTGTCTGGGCGGCGAAGAGCGCGATGATCAGGCGCAGGCGCGAGTCCCGCCAAATCGTCCGGAACCCCGCGAGCGCCTCGTACTGCCAGCTACCTCTCGCTGGTTCCCTTCCGGGCTCGGGCTCTCGCAGCCGAATCAGGGCGAGCATCGCGGCCGACCAGAGGAACGCCACCGCCGTCAAGACGAAGACGGTTTCGACGTTCGAGACGGCGAGCACCACGCCGCCGAGCGCAGGGCCGACAAAGTAGCCCGCTGCCTCGATGGTGCTGTTGGCGACGTTCGCCGCGGCGAGCTCCTCCGGCGACTCGGCGAGGGTCGGGAGCAGAGCCGACTCCGCCGGCTGGAACGCCTGCGACACGAGCGTCACCAGGATGGCGAGCAGATACACGCCCACGGCCGGCGCGTCGAAAACGATCGCCGCCGCTGCCGCCGCCAGCGCGCCGGCGCGAAGGAGGTCGGACACGACCATCACCCGCAGGCGTGGGAAGCGGTCGCCGATCATCCCGCCGAACGGAGCCGCGACCGCCGCCGGGAACCAGCGAATCAGGCCGACGAGCCCGACCGCGGCGGGACCTCCCTGCCGATAGGCATAGACCATGAGCGCGACGACGTAACCCCAGGTGCCGACCGACGATCCGATCCAGGCGAGCTGCAGCCGCCGTAGGCGCGGGTTGCGGTAGATGCTCGAGAACGCGCGGAGCGAGTCGACCAGTTGGCGCCGCAAAGCCTGCATTCGCCAAGGATCCTAGGGCGGATTGTGTTTTCGAACCGGACCAGGGAAGATTCAGTGCAGAAACAACGTCTAGTGAATCGACAGCAAAGTTTCGGAAGGAGGAGTAATGACGGACGAACGACGTGGCCAGAGCCAGAGGACGTCGAGGCGCACAGCCCTCCGGTCGGTCTGCCCCCGGTTGGTGAGGCACACCGCGGCGAGGACGAAGACGTCGAGGCGCACAGCCCTCCGGTCGGCCTGCCTCCCATCGGTGAGGCGCACCGCAGCGACGACGACGAAGACGTCGAGGCGCACAGCCCCCCGATCGGCCTGCCGCCCATCGGCGAGCCTCCGATCGGCTAAGAGCCAAAGTTCGCAGTAGGTCGTCGGGCCGGGATCTCCCGGCCCGACGTGTTTCTTGAACCGCTTCTTAGAACGACGCGTCCGCGCGCAGGACGTCGTCGAGTGCCCCGAGCAGCCGCAGCACAGGCTCGCGTTGCTCTTCGTCCAAGTCCTCAAGGGCCGAGGCGATTCGCGCGATCACGCCGGCGTCGGCGCCGCTGTTGGTCAGCACAGCGCGCGCGTGGCGCGCGCGCTGGAGCAGATCCAGGGCGATCGCAGCCTGGTTCGCGAACAGGCCGAGCAGCTCCATCTGGCCGAGCGAGAACTCGATCTCCTTGGAGCGGTCGAGCACGTTGAGTACGCCGAGCGCGCGCTCCTCATGGAGAAGTGGCACCGTCATCATCGCCTTGGGCACATAGCCGGTGCTCTCGGCGGTCTCGCGGGCGTGGCGTGGATCCTGCTCGAGGTCGTCGATGATCAGCGGTTGGCGGGTGACGAGCACCCAGCCGGCGACGCCCGTGCTCGACGGGAAGCGCGTCCCGACCAGGCTGTCCGAGCCTTCGCCGGCGACCGCTTCGAAGACGAGTTCATCGGCCTCCTCGTCGTGCAGGAAGATCGACGCGGCCTTCGCCGAGAAGATCGCCCGCGCGACCTCGACGATCGACTGGAGCAGAGCACGATGCTCGCTCTCGGCGGACATGACGCCGGCGGAGACGGCGGCTTGCAAATTCTGGTCGGTCATTTGGCGCCTCCGACGTTCGAAGCGGTCAGGTAGAGAACGCTCTTCAGCTGGAACGGAGTGAGTTCGGGGTGCTTCGCGAGGATCAGCGTGCAGATCCCGCTCATGTGTGGCGTTGCGAAGCTGTTGCCCGACGAGCGGATCCTCGCGCCGCCGGTCCAGGCGACCTCGACGTTGACGCCGCGGGCGAAGAACTCGACCGGCGGCGAAGGGTTGTAGAAGAATGTCCGCGGGTCAGCCTCCTCGTGGCTGCCGACCGAGATCACCGACGAGAACCGCCAGGGGTAGCTCTCGACGGGCATGTTGTGGGCCGAGGCGACCAGGACCGTGTTCCGGAAGTAAGCGCTGTCGGCGAGCTCGTGCAAGAGCCCCGAGAACTGCTTCTTCGTCGTCGAGAGGCTCATGTTGATCACGTCGAAGCCCTGGCCGATCGCCCAGCGCAGGCCCTCCAGCAGGACGGACCCGCTGCCCTTGAAGCCGGCGCCGAGCACGCGGACGCTGAACAGCCGGCAGTCCGGTGCCAGCGAGCGCACGATCCCGGCACAGGCCGTGCCGTGTCCGCAGAGGTCGCCCTCGGTGTCGTCCTCGACGACGATCTCGCCTTCCTCGGTCTTGCGCAGCGCGACCGCGCCCTCGAGCGCGCCGACGAGCGGATGATCGGGCTGGACGCCGCTGTCGAGGATGCAAACGCGAATCCCGGCGCCGGTCGAGCCGCCGAGCGCCCACTCGCGCGTGACGCGCTCCGGCCACTCGACGCCGATCCCGATCTCGGCCGACGCCGCGGCGGGGAGGCTCCATGCCGGGAGCGTCTCGCCGGTGTACCGCTCGGGCTGCTGCTGGGGCTGCGCCATGCAGCGATCCTAAACAGCGGTCGCGGGGGTCACGCTGCGACGCAAGGACGGCACCCGAAGGGCCGTGGCCGAACGGCGGTGTCCGACACCGGTTTTTGTCAAGGGCAGATTGCGCCGAAAGTGTGACAATCGCGTCGGCAGGCTTCGTTCGCTCAGGAGTCGGCGAAACGCCTGCGCAGCGCGTCGAGGATCGGCCGCTCGGGTTCGTAGCCTTCCCGCGCGAGCGTCGCCTCGAGGTCGGCGATCAGCGCCTGGCGGAACTCGGCGTCGGCTTCCGCCCTCGCGACAATCCCGTCGAACTGGCTGCGGGCGAGGGGGAGCTCCTGCGCGGCTCGCACCCACGCTTCGGGCGCCGGCGGGAGGGCTCCGATCAGCTCAGCCAGTCTGTCTTCATTGAATGCGCTCATACGCTCACCTGCCCACCAGACTGAGTTGGGACCGGTTTTCTTCCCTCGAGTTCCTCTCGTAGCTTGACCAAACAGCGGGAAATCCTGCTCGCGATCGTGCCGGCAGGCAGCTCGAGCGCCTCGCCGATCGTCCGGTAGGTCTCGTCGCGCGCGAAGAAACGGTCGAGGATCTCGCGGCAGTTCTCGGGCAGCCCGGCCATCGCGTCGTGGACGTCGAGTGCCTCGTCAATCCGCGCGAGCGCTTCCTCGTCGGGGTCTGCCTCCAGCTCGGTCTCGTCGGTTGCCTCCTCTCGCGAGCCCGATCGCAGGCGGTCGACGCAGACGCGCCGGGTGAGCTGGGCGATCCAGGGCTGGATCGCCTCGTCGCTGCGGAGCGAGTCGAGCCGCTCGTAGACCTTCGCAAAGACCTCCTGGAAGACATCTTCGGCGTCGTGCTCGCGCAGCCGGAACCCCTGCGTCGCGATCGCGTAGACGTACCGCGAGAAGCGGTCGACGAGCGCCGCCCATGCGTCCTGGTCGCCGTTGCGGCAACGGGCGACGAGCTGCGCGGCCGAAACCGTCTGTGCCAAGGCGCAGATTCCTAGATCGAGATTTGCTGCTGCTCCGATTCGCGGAGCCGCTTGGCCATCACCTGGAGGAGCTTCCAGGCGATCTGGGCGTTCATCTCGACGAGGGGCCGGAACTCCCACGAGGTGAGCCCGTAGCACGTCAGGTCGGAATCAGCGGTGATCGTCGCGGTGCGGCGGGCCTGGTCGTCGATCAGGGCGATCTCGCCGAAGTAGTCGCCCGGGCCGAGCTTGCCTCGCTGCTCCCCGTGGACGTCGACGGTCGCGTTTCCCTCACTGATGACGAAGAAGCCGACGCCTCCGGCTCCTTCCGCGGCAACCGTGTCGCCGGCGCTGAAGCGGCGCTCCTTGAACGAGCGGGCGATTCGCTCCAGCTCGCCGTGCGAGAGGCCCTCGAAGAGCGGGATCTGCTCGAGCAGCTCGGTTGGCGCGTCGGCCATTGGCGGATTCTATGCGGGAAACTCCGAGGGGACTAGGGTTTCGCAGCTTCAACGCGGGTAGCGAGTTGCTCGATCTTGCCCTGGGGACTAGGGTTTGGCAGCTTCAGCGCGGCTCGCGAGTTGCTCGATCTTGCCCTGCGCCGAGTCCAGTTTGCCGAGGCAAAAACGATACAGCTCCTCGCCGCGCTCCCAGAGCGCGATCGCTTCGTCGAGCGCGGTCTCGCCGCTCTCGAGCCGCTGGACGATCTGCTCGAGCTCGCGCTGCGCCGATTCGAAGGTCGGCTCACTCGACAAGGGCGCCGAACCTTCCGTCACTCACCTCGACGTCGATGTGTTCGCCGGTCTCGGCGGCCGTCACGGAGCGGACGATCGTCTCGCCGGCGCGCACGATCGCGTAGCCGCGGTTCAGGGTCGCCTTCGGCGAGAGGGCGCGCAGGCGCCCAGCGGCCTGCTCGAGTGCTGCTCGGCGCCGCTCGACCAGCAGCGCCGGCGCCCGTTGCAGCCGCTCGTGGGCCTGCCCGAGGCGGGCGATCTTCAGCTCGAGCGATCGCCTGGCGCCGCGGCCGAGGCCGCCGCGGGTACGCTCGAGACGTTCGTGGAGCTCGCCGAGGTCCGGGACGACGAGCCGCGCCGCCGCCGTCGGCGTCGATGCGCGGACGTCAGCGGCGAGGTCGCAGAGTGGGGTGTCCTGCTCGTGGCCGACCGCGGAGACGACCGGAACCGGGCAGGTTGCGATTGCACGGACGAGTCGCTCGTCGCTGAAGGGCAAGAGGTCCTCGAAGCTGCCGCCGCCGCGGGCGACGACGACGACGTCGAGCTCCGGCACCTCGCAGAGGCGGCGCAGCGCCTCGGCGACCGCGCCCGCGGCGCGCGGGCCCTGTACGTAGGTCTCGGCCACGACGACGTGCGCCGGCGGAAACCGCGTCTGGATCCCCGTCAGGACGTCCCGCTTCGCGGCCGCATCGTTGCCCGTGACGAGCCCGAGCTTGCGTGGCCAGACGGGCAGTGCCCGCTTCCGCTCGGCTGCGAACAGCCCTTCCGACGCCAGCTTCCGCTTCAGGCGCTCCAGTGCGGCGAGGTGGTCGCCGAGCCCGAACCGCTCGAGCGAGAGCGCGCGCAGCCTAAACTCGCCGCGCGCGGCATAGAGCTCGGGCCGGCCGTAGGCGTGAACGCGGTCGCCGTCGGCGAGCTCGAGCCGGAGCCCATCGAACTGGCCGCGCGGCATCGAGACGCCCAGGCAAGCCCCGTCGGCAGGGTCCTTGAGCGTGAAGAAGACGCTCTGCCAGCGCGGGTGCCGCTTCAGCTCCGTCACCTCGCCCTCGACCCAGACCGTCGGCAGCCGCTGCAGCCAGGTCGCAATCCCGCGGTTGAACGCGGAGACCGAAAAAACCTTGCGGTCGCCGTAAGCGGTCGCCTCGACCTTCACGAGGCGATCGTAGCCCGCGCCTGCTTAGAGCAGGATCCGCGCCGCGGTCTCGTGGTCGCAGCCGCTCCGGACCATCTCGACCGCACGATGCAGGTCTGCCTCGCTGTGGGCGAGCTTCTCGGCGAGTGGGAGCGAAAAACCGGCTTCCATCAGCACGTGGAGCCGCCAGCTCTCGACCTTCGCTCGCTCGTCCTGTGGTGTCTCGGTTATCTGGGCCATGAGTCAGATCTGCTTCGCCTTCTCCTAGACGAACCCTGCCGCTCGAAGTTTGTGTCCCTGGCTAGGGGGTCCGAAACGCGCCTTCGAGACTCGACTCTGCTGCCGTGACTGCGGTTTCCAGTCGGCGGGTCAAATCGTGCACGCGGGCCTCGAGCACCTCGCGTTCCGCTTCGGCATCGGCGCCGATCGCCCTGATCTGCGACCTCAGCTCGGCCTCGACGTCCGAGAACCTGCGCTGGAAGTCGGCCAGGAACTCGTCGCGGCGCTGCTCGATCCGGCCGACGATCTCGGTCAACTTGCGGTCGACGCGCGCGGCGCCCGCGTCCGAGACCTGGGCGAGGCGCTCGGCAAGCACGGATTGCGCGTCGTGTGCGAACTGTGCGACTGCCCGGTCGAGCTCGCGGGAGAGCCGTTTGGCGGCGTCGTCGCGTGCCGCCTTGACCGTGGCTGAAAACTGCTCGACCGCCGCCTCGGAGAGCCGGTTCGCAGTCCGGTCGACGATCCGGGTCAGTTGGTCGATCTGGCGGCGCTCGACGTCGGCGAAGCCCGACTGAATCCGGCGCACGGCATCCGTCTCCTCGGCGGCGATGCGGTCGCGGAGCTCGCGCTCGCGCTGGCGCAGCCGCTCGGAGACCTCGTGCAACGCCCTGCGGCGCTCGCTCTCGTGGACCTCGACCTCACGTCGCGCGGCGGTCCCGGCTTCTCCGGCGGCCCGCTCGAACTCCTCCCGGAGCTTCGCGAGGATCGTGCGCTGATCCTCGCTGGCGGATTTGAGCTGCTCCATCTCCGTTTCGAGCCTCGACTGGGCCTCGCTGACCGCCTCGCGCTGGCGCTGCGCCAGCTCGGCGAGACGAGTCGTGAGCCCCTGCTGGATCCGGTCGAGATCGCCAGACCATTCGGTCAGGCGCTGCTCGACGCGCCGCTCGACGAGGGAGAGGGCCTCGCCGAGCTCGCCCGCGAGCCGCCGCTCTCGTTGAGCCAACTCGCTCCGCTGCGCTTCGGCGAGCTTTCGTTCGTCCTCCGCGAGGCGTGAGCTCGTTTCGGCGCGTGCGCGCGCAAGCGTGCGCTCGAGCTCCTCGCCGCGCTGCACCGTCTCGCGTTCGACCAACTTCCGCAGTGCGGTCTCGGCCTCCTCCAGTTCCGCGTCGATGCGCCGGCTCCGCGCCAGGCCGGCCCGCAGCGGGATCGTCAGGAGGGCCGCCGCGAAGCAGACTGTCAGTCCGCCGGCCGCCACCGCCGTCCCCCGGTCGACGTCGAGCGCGAAGACGGCCCAGCCGGCCGCCGCGACGAGACCGAGCAGGCCGGCGATTGCGGCGAGCTCCCGCCGGGAGCCCCGTCCCCACAACGCGGTCGCAATCGCAGCCGCGACCAGCACGACGCCGACGGCGAAGGCGATCTGCACGGCGGTCTCGGTGCTCACAACGCAGGATCGTAGATCAGGCGAATCGGAGGACGAGCAACGCCGCCGCCAGCGAGACGCTCGCCGCCGCCATGAAACGGAGCGCGGTCTCGGGCGGACCGGTCAGTGTCTCGGGGCTGATCGGAATGCGTGACCCGTCCGTTCGCTCGATCGTGCCCGTGACGGAGAGGGTTCTGCGCCGGACGTCGCGGACCTGAGTCGAGAGCACCTGCTGCGCGCGGATCAGCAACGCAGCGAACAGGGCCGTGAGGACGGCTTCGCCGGTGATCCGGTTCGCCATCGCGAAGTAGGCGGTCAGAACCGGGAACGCCCCCCAGGCCGTCGCCAGCCAGAAGCCATTGTGGAACAGGCCGTCCAAGAGCTCGAGGTTGTACGCGGTCGCGATAAAGGCGCCGAACGCCACGAACGCCAGCAGCCAGAGGTCGTGCGTGACGGCGACCACAATTCCGATCGCGGACGCGCAGGCAAGCGAGCAGGCTGCGAGCGCGACGAGGACCGCGGTCGGAATCCTCGTCTGAAGCGGGCGGCCGTTCAGCTCGTCGAGCGCGTGCGCGCCTACTCCGAGGCCGAGGAAGAAGGCAACAACGGTGAGTGCAAGCCGTCCGGCCGGCACGTGTGGGGCGAGACAGGCCCCGATGACGACGTAGCTCAGGTGCCAGCTCGTGTAGGGCAGGTGGAGGAGCGTTACGTAGTCGCGCCAGCCGCCGGGGGCGAGCGCGTAGAAAGCGGGACGGGCTTCGCTGCTCACATTCGCCGGCCCCAGAGCACGATCCCACCGCCGAGACTGAGGCGCCGGTATCGGACGTTTTCGATGCCGGCGGCGCGCCAGAGCTCGAGCTGGCGCTCGAGCGGGTAACGGCGCCAGAACTCGCGGATGCTGCCGCCGAGGAAATCGCCGACCTCGTGCCAGCCGGGCGAGACGATCCTTCCCGCCGCGGGAAGCACGGCGCCGACGTAGGCCCGCCAGAGCGGGCGCCAGAGCCCGGCCGGGACGGCGAACTCGAGGCTCGCGACCGTCCCGCCCGGCTGGACGACGCGCGCGAGCTCCGCCAAGGTCGCACCGGGGTCGTCGACGTAGCGGAGCAGGTAGGTGACCGTGAGCGCGTCGAACGAGGCGTCCTCGAAGGGCAGCCGCTCGGCGCTCGCCTCGACGAGCTTCACCGTCGCGGGCAGGTGCTCGCGCGCGACCGCGAGCATCTCCGGACTCTGGTCGACGCCGACGACGGCGCAGCCCTTCTGGCGGAGCAGCTCTCGTGCGACCGCGCCGGTGCCGGTGGCGACGTCGAGGACTTCGTCGCCTGGTCCTGCCTCGACCCGCGAGACGAGGAACCTCCGCCAGCGCGGGTCCTGCCAGAGCGAAAGCAGCCGGGCGTAGCGCTCGTAGGTGGGGCCGAGCGGGGCAAAGAGCTCGAGCGCGCGGCGCGTCCGGGCGGGGGCGGCCTCGGCCACTTCACGAGTCTATTCTCGCGGCGTGGCGCTGACCCAGGACCTGCGGCGGATTGCCGAGGCCGCGGTGCGCTACGCGGATTCCGGCGAGGAGGTGGTCGGCATCGTCCCGGCCGAGCCCTCTTCGGGCGCTCGCTCCTATCTCTGCGCCTACCGCGGCGAGGGGGGCGAGACGAGTTGGCTCGTGCTCGACGAGGAAGGGAAGCCGGTCGAGGATCGCGTGCGCATCCGTGAGGTCGTCTCGATTGCCGCGCTGGTCGAGCTCGCCGAGGAAACGGCGGGCGGCGGCGATCTGGAGGAGCTCCGCTCGCAGCTCGTCGCGTTGCGTCTGACGGAGAACCCTGCGGGAATCGACGAGGCGGAGGAAGCCGCGCTCGCGCTCGAGGCGGCGATCGGGGCGGCTCCGCGCATCGCGACGCCGGAGCGGCTCGATGCGATTGGTGCCGCGACGCTCAGGCTCGAGCGAGCCCTCGGCGGCGCCGGCTCTCCGTTTGCGGTTGCGATGAAGCAGGCGACCGCGACGGTCGATGAGTTGACCCGCGACGTCGAGACCGCATACAAGGTCGCGCTCGACTGAGCGGTGCGGGCTACAGTGAGGCCATGGAAGGCAGCGGCCCCGGTTTTCCGTTCGGCGGCGATCCGGAGGACTTGATGCGCAGCCTGCGCGAGTTCGCCGAGCAGCAGGCCGAGACGGTGCAGGAGGCCCAGCGCGAGCAGTTCGCGACCCTGACGCTGAACACCGCGGTCGAGCTGACCGCGGCGGCCCTCCAGCAAGTATCCGCCCAGGGCGGGCCCGACGAGCAGGCGGTCGCCCTCCGCGACGCCATGCGCGTGCTGTTTCCCGAAGCCGTGGCCCTTGTCTCGGCGGCGCGCCAGGGCTTCATGCGCGAGAGTTAGCTCTCGAAGGCGATCTCAGCCGCCTCGCAAACTCGGCGGTAACCGATCCGCTCGTAGATCCGGTTCGCGGTCGGGTTCGCCAGGTCGGTGTAGAGGAAGCAGAAGCGGCGCTCCGCGAGCAGGCGCTCCGAGAGCTCGGCGACGAGCGCCGACGCGTAGCCGCGGCGCCGGTGGGCGGGCGGCGTGTAGACCGGTCCGATCCGGATGCCATTCGGCGTCGGGTTGCCGTACGCCGCGAACGAGACGGGCTCGCCGTCGTCCCAGAGCACGACCCCGGCGCCGGCATCGCCAGCGGTGAGCCGGTGATCGACAGCGCGGTCAGGCGCATCGGCGACGGCGTCCTGACCGAGCGCCTCCTCTGTGAAGTCCTGCCACCACTTGATCAGCTGCGGCCGGTCGGCCGCCTCGCCGACGCGCAGGCGCCCGTGGACGCCTGCCACGGGCTCGACGCGCTCGAGTTGGAAGAGGCCCTGGGCGCGCACCGTCCGGCGCGTCGCGCCGGTCCTTGCGACCCATGCCTCGGCGAAGGCCTCGACCTCGGGCTGAGCTGCGACGACCCCCGGCAGGTCGTCGTCGATCCCGTCTGCGAGCGCCTGCAGGGCGCGAGCGTCGCGCGGGCGCGCGAGGACGAGGTTGTACGGCGGCGTGCGCAACGCCGCTCCGCGCACCGCCGCGCCCTCCTCGGCCAGCCAGAGCCCGTGCTCCTGAAAGTAAGACGGACGATCCCGCAGCATCGCTGCGACCCCGAGCATCAGGTTATGACGAGCCTCTTCCTCGAGTAGCAGCGGCGTCGCCGCCGCCAAGAAGTCAGCCGGATCCTCGAGACGCCGCACCTGCATCCACCGATCGTACGGATGCGCCCCATCTACAATCTCGCGCGCCCGTGATCCTCGACCGTACGATCGCGCGAATGCTGCCGGCGGTGCCGAAGCCGCTCGTGCACATGCTGGCGCAGCGCTACATCGCCGGCCCCACACTCGAGGACGCCTGCCGGGTGGTCAAGACCGCGAATGCGCAGCACAAGCTGGCCACGATCGACGTCCTCGGCGAGGAGGTCGCCCGAGACGACGAGGCTGGCGCGATCGCCGGCGCTTACCGTGACGTCTTCGAGACGATCGAGCGCGAGGGGCTCGACTCGAACGTGAGCGTGAAGCTCACCGGCCTCGGCCTGAAGCTCGACTACGACCTCTGCCGAGAGAACCTCGAGTCGGTCGTCCGCGAGGCGGCGCGACGGAACAACTTCGTCCGTATCGACATGGAGGACTCCTCCACGACCGACGACACGCTGCGACTCTATCGCGAGCTGCGCGAGGCGGGTCACGAGAACGTGGGCGTCGTCCTGCAGGCGTACCTGCGGCGGACGCTTGACGACATCCGCTCGCTCGCCGACCTGCGGCCGAGCGTCCGGAT
>WNGJ01011215.1_pt1 | contig 11137 bp, 11 predicted proteins | sample 5400611 | NCBI WGS metagenome assembly WNGJ01 (sample SAMN13153375, study PRJNA577476) | soil metagenome | isolation source: 40 cm soil or saprolite under Garry oak tree replicate 1 | place: USA:California | collected 2016-06-15 | reverse complement strand
GGAGCTCGCGCTCGGAGCATTGCTCGTGTTCCTGCCACCGCTGCGAAAATCAGCGAGCAGATGGAAAAATGAGCTGCCCACGATCATCGGTGTCGCGCTGATTGCCATCAGCGTTCTTACGCTCTCGCGCGAACACTCGTTCCCTGGACTGAACGCCATGCCCGCGTGCGTCGGGGCCGCCTTGATTCTCTGGCCGCGCGGCGGCGAGAGCCTCGTCAGCCACATGCTATCGCTGCCGGCGATGCGGTTCATTGGCCTGATTTCCTATTCATTGTACCTCTGGCATTGGCCTGTGCTCGTGTTCTACCGCCACTACGCGTCGGGCGCCGCGCCCACCTTCCTGGTCGGCACTGCCTTGGCCGCGGCATGCATCGGTTTGGCATATCTCACGTGGCGCTTTATCGAACAGCCGGCACGCCGGCGCACCGCCAGGCCGTTCGTGACCGTGGGTTTCGGCCTCGCCGCCGTGTCGACCGCCGCGATTGCCGGGCTGAGTGTCGCTGCGCTGCACGGCTTTCCCGCGCGACTGTCGCCGCAAGTCCAAGACATGAGCAGCCTGGAGGAAATGTGGAAATGGGAATGTCCGCAGCACGTGAAGCTTGATGGCCTTCCGCCGCGATCGTATTGCGTGTTCGGAGCAAGTTGGTCCGACGCGAGGACCAAGGCCGTGCTTTGGGGAGATAGCCATGCCGACCATTGGGCTCCGATCGTCGAGCCCGTGGCCGAGCGCGCCGGCCTTGCGGTCCTGCTCTATCGGGAATGCCCCCCAATCATCGAGGCGGGCGTCGTAAATGTAACGCTGCCCGATCAACCAACCCTGACCCGGGACTGTACGGAAAGCCGCAAACTGGCGATCGCCACGCTTAAGTCCAGGCCTGACATCAACCTTGTGATTCTCGCATCCGCCTGGAGCACCCTTGTGCCCATGGTTTACAGCAGCGATCCCGCGCTGCGGTCTCCGAGCCGCGGTCTTGCGCTATTGGAACAAGGCCTCAACGATCTCATCGATCAGCTGCATGCCGACGGCCGTCAAATCGTCATCATTGGCGATGTGGCCCAATGGGCCGAAGATCCGATCCCCTGTGCCTTGGCAAAATATTCGACCGTACTGATGCGGCCGTGTCGCCAACCGGAGAGGTCCCTCTACGCTTATTTTGAAGAGCGCATCCGTCCGCTCAACGATGCGTTCCGAGCGATTGCCGACAAGCATAAGGATGTCTCGATTATCCTGCCCGCAGCCAGGATGTGTCGAGACGATGGTTGCATGACCACCCTTGGAAATCAGTTTCTTTACCGCGACGTGGGTCACATCCGGCGAAACTTGCCCATGCCTACGCGAGCAGCTTTCGCCGAGATGCTTGGGATCGAGGAGATCACAAACCCGCATAAGCCTAGGCATTTTGGGTCAATCCCCGATACCCAGTGAGTCATACGCATTCGACCGCGTGCCGGGCGAGGCGCAATGGCTTGTGAAGAACGAGTTTACGGCGCAGCACATCGCGGTAAGACGGGTAACAGCGCTCCTCATCCGCCGATGCGGTTGCGGCGCGCAGGCGGGCCGAAAGCAGCGCCGGCCTGCGGAGATGGGCCCCGCAGGCGCAGCAGCTTGGGCCAATATGGACTAGTCGATCCAGGTGATATCGACGAGGTTGCCGCTCAGGCCCTCGATTTTGCCGACCATGGCTGCCTTGCCGGTCTTAAGATCGACCGAATAGAGCGCACCGCCAGCGACGAGCCAGCCGTCGTTCTTGTCTTCGCCGGTCGAGACGATGTTGAACGCGACCGGGCCGCTCACCGTCATGCCGAGCGATCCCACCGTATTGAGCACGCCGTCATTGGGCGGCGCCTGAGTGACCAGCATCCCGGTCGCCGCATCGATATTGTAGAGCGTTGTCGCCTTGGCGCCCTTCCAAGAATTGGTGTAGGCGCCGGCCACGACCTTCGGGGTCTTGCCGGCGTTGGCGTCGCCGTCCTTGTACTTGTGCGAGCCGTCGACGGTCGCCTTGCCGTCGTCGACGTTGACCCGCAGGCTGGTTCCGTCGGAGCCCATCACGCGCAGCCGGTCGGCGACCGGGTTGAAGTCGACGGTGCCGCTCAGGCCGGGCTTGAGCGTCTCCGACATCTTGCTCTTCATCGTGGCCTGGCCGGATTTGGGGTCGATGGTGACGATCGTCCCGTCGCCGGCGACGCCATAAAGCATGCCGTCGGCCGGCCGCACGTCGATGCCGAGAAGGGGGCCGGCGCCTTTGACGTCGACCTTCGACGTCACCTTGCGAGTCGCCGGGTCGATGATCACGATCGACTTGCCGTCGACGAGCCCGATAATCCAACCTGCCGCCTGGGCGCCGCTCGCGCCGAAGCTCGATGCGGCAAGCGCCCCCGTGAGGGCGAGTACTTTGAGCTTTCCAAACATGATGTCGCTCCCTTGCAAGAGATCCGCGTATGCCGGAGCGGAAAGGTGTCCGCGCCGACGCCGGGAGCTACGCAGACGAGCTGGCGTGGATGCAGGCGGTGGGAAGATTTCTTATGGGTGACCGTCACGTAACCGTGAGGATTGGCGGGCATGCGCCCGCGCCTGCCGCGCCATCAGCGCAGCACTGTCAACGCGATCGGAAAAATTCGTGATCCGGACCTCGGTAAAAAGATTACGGCCTGCGGCATGGGTCACATGCCGCAGGCCGTAGCGCCGCTCACCGTTCGAAAAGGGAGCGGGCCCTCACCGAGCTTCGCGCCCGCCGTCGCCCCGATGCGGTTAGCTTCGCTCACGCACCCATTAAGGTGACGACGCGTCAGAGCGCTTGGTTAGCGCGATGCGACTTTCTTTCTCTTGGCCTTCGGGGCGGCCGCAGCCTTCTTTGGGGCCGGGCACGGCTCTTGGTAGCCGTAACCGCGCATGGGGTCGGTGTGCTTGACGCACATAGCGCCGCGTTTATTCGGGCCGGGAGCGCCGTGCCACTCCCACGGCTGATTTCCGTAGGGCCCCGACGTATTACCGGGGTAGACGTTCGGGTTGATATTGGCTTGGGCATTGGCCGCCGACACGCCGACGATCATCGCCAAAACGCTCAGCCCGCCGATCAAAGCGCGCTTCATCAGTTTACCTCCCTTTGGACAAGAACATGCCACACTTTTTATTGGTAGCATCACCGAGAATAAAATCAAAGAGGTAAGGCCAAGCAGGACGCGGATTTCCCGACATGCCGGGGGGAAAATCCGCATAAATGCCGGCGTCGTTAGGACCAGCAAGGACCTCGCTCTCGGCTTCCCAGCAATTAGGCCTCGCGCGCAAGCGCGAACCCACAACCGCCGGGCCCTGCAATATGGGCCGCTTGCCGCTGAGTGAGCTGGCGGCGCGCGAAAGCATCCCCTCAGTAGTCGACGCGCTTTCGCTGGCCGCGCGGCTGCCGGGGCGCCGGCGCGGGGGCCTGCCAGCGCGGGTTCGGAATGCAGAAGCCGCGGTTGCCCGCAATCACCTCCTGCACGCACAGCTCGAAGGTTGGGATGGTGCAATTCTCGTACATGGCCCCTCCGGCGATTTCCGTCAGTGCGCACCAGGGCCTCTCGTAGGCTTGGCTTGCACCCGGATCGAGGGAGACGGCCGCTGTCAGAGCAGTCGCGATCAAGATGATTCGCATGGTGGCCTCCCGGGGGCTGGCCGTCGGTTTCCGAACCGTCGTGTCAGGCCGAATTTATTGCCCGGCCACATTTAGCGGCCATAGGCACTTCGGGCGAATCTAACCGGTTGCGCGTCCCCCGGGTCGCGGGACCCCTGCCGCGCTGTTGCCGAAGCGCCACAGCGAGGCGCATTCGAAATTGAGGTTTGAACGTCCTTTGGCGAACAGCGCCCTCCCGCGAGGACCTTGGATACCGGGGCGCCGCATTGCGCGGCCTGGCGAACGCCCGATCGGCCGTGGCCGCAAGCGGAGATCGAGGCCGTGGACATGGCTTAAGCTGCCGCTTTGATTGATGAATGCCACTCATGCCGCCTGCAATGATGGCCCGGCAATCCGCCGATAAGCTCCGAGCGATGATCGGTTGAAAGGGCCTGGCCCGCGCCTTCCTTGCACCGCTTGCCGAATAGCTCCGGGCCTGAGGATTCTTGGCCAAAATTTGGAATCCCTCCCACCGTTGCCGAAAGATCACAGCCAAAGCGCGCAAGACCTGGTAAAGAAATCGACACTCAATCCTGGAACGGGGGGTTCAAATGAAAAAGCTATTTCTCGGAAGCGTAGCGCTGGTCGCGTTGGGCTTAGGGGCGCCGGCGGCATTCGCTGCCGAAAGGCCGGTGCCGGCACCGGCATATGCGCCACCGCCGCCGCCAGTTCCGGTCTACACCTGGACCGGCTGCTACGCCGGTGCAAACGCGGGCACGTCGACCGGACGGAGCCAGCAGACCACGCTTGGCAACACGCTTCTGACCGGCAGCGCGTTGGGGGTCCCACCGCGTCTGTCAGGGGTCCCGGCTGGAAGCAGCATTGCAGGCGACCTCAACCTCTCCGGCTTCATCGGCGGCTTCCAAGGCGGCTGCAACTATCAGATGGGCGCGTGGGTCGTTGGCTTCGAAGGCGACGGCATGGTGACCAACAAAGAGGGCCAGAACTTCGAGGTCGGCCTCGTGCCTTTCCTCGGCAACGGCAGGGCCAACTGGATCTCCCAGACCCAGGAGCGTTGGCTTGTCACCGCGCGCGGCAAGCTCGGCTTAGCCGGCTGGGGCTGGTTTGGGGACAAGTCGATGGTGTACGTGACCGGCGGCGCTGCGTGGGCCAAGATCGACACGTCGGAGTTTCTCGTCGGCGTCCAGACCGGCACCGGCCATCAAGAGAGCAATACCCGCACCGGTTGGACGGTGGGCGCCGGCTACGAGTACGCGCTCGGCTACGGCTGGTCGATCAAGGGCGAGTATCTCTACGTCAAGTTCGACGACTACACCACGTTCACGCAGCCTCCCTTCGGCGGTTTCGGCTTGAATCTCGCGCCGCGCAGCGTCAAGCTCAATGACAACATCTTCCGCGCCGGCATGAACTACAAGCTCGGCTGGTACTGAGCGGGCAACGAGTTCGATCACGCAGGAACCCCGGGCTCTCGCCCGGGGTTTTTGCTTTATGGTCGTTCCGTTGTCAGCGGCGGAACCAGGGTCCCGCGCGACTATCCCTTGGCCCGTAGCAGCCGTCCGCGTTCGCGATCCCAGCTGCGCTTCTTCTCGGTTTCGCGCTTGTCGTGCAGCTTCTTGCCGCGGGCGAGCGCAAGCTCGAGCTTGGCGCGGCCCTTGTCGTTGAAATAGAGCCTGAGCGGCACCAGCGTCATTCCCTCGCGCTCGACCGCGCCGATGAGCTTGTTGATCTGGCGGCGGTGCAGGAGAAGCTTGCGCATGCGCTTGGGAGCGTGATTGAAGCGGCCGCCCTGCAGGTATTCCGGGATATTGGCGTTGACCAGCCAGATCTCGCCGCCACGCGAATCCGCATAGGCTTCCGCGATGGTCGCCTTGCCGCCGCGCAGCGATTTAACCTCCGTGCCGGTAAGCGCGAGCCCGGCCTCGAAGGTCTCGCCGATCTGGTAGTTGAAGCGCGCCTTGCGATTGTGGGCGATCACACGAACCTTGCTGTCCGATTTCGTGGCCATCCCTGCCTCCTGGCGGCAGCAAGCTGCCCCCCATGCCGGGCGCCATCGGAAGGCTCGCGCCGGCGCGCACTCGTCGGATAGCGGACGAAGGCCGCGCTGCCAATGCGCCGCAAGTAGAAAATGCTATTTAGCAGCAGCCGCCGCCGCTTCCTACCTGCCGGCCGCCGGCGTGACTTCTTCGATGTGCCGCCGAATGGCCTCGTAGCATTCGCAGGCCCTCGCCTCGAGGCCGCGCTGATCGACGATCTCGATGTGCCCGCGGTGATAGCGGATGAGGCCCGCCTGCTGCAGCATATTGGCGACGACAGTCACGGTCGTGCGGCGCACGCCGAGCATCTGCGATAAGAATTCGTGCGTGAGCTTGATGTTGTTGCTTTCGAGCCGGTCGCGGGCTTGCAGCAACCAGCGGCTCAGACGGGCCTCGACCGGATGCAGCGCGTTGCAGGCGGCGGTTTGCTGAACTTGGATCAGCAACATCTCGCCGTAGCGCACGACGATTCTACAGACGGCCTCGCTCTCCTCGGCAACCTTGCGGAAGCGCGACGCCGCAATGCGCGAGGCCGATCCGCTCACCTGAACGACGGCACGCGTGTGCGCGCGGCGCGACCCGAGTCCGGCAAACGAGCCCACCGCCCCTTCATAACCGATCGTGGCGGTCTCGATGGCGTCGCCCTGCCGCATCACGGCCAGGAGCGACACGATCCCGTCATGGGGGAAATAGACCTGGTCGATGCGCTCGCCCTGCTCCTGCAGGACCGCGCCCTGCTCGAGGACGATGTCCTTGAGCTGCGGGGCGAGCAATGCGAAGTCTTTCGCAGGAAGCGAAGCCAAAAGCAGATTGCGCCTGCCCGTACGGGAGCGATCCAGTTCCACCCTCAGCCTTTCTCATCGTCCGAGCCGAAACCGCACCAACGCACAGCGCTCCGACAACGCGCCCGACCTGCCGGCGGCATTGGTAAGCCACCCGCGCGCGGGTTGTCTGTGCGGTATCCGACAAAGATGCTGCGAAATGAGGGACTTAGATGAAATGCCCGCGCAGCATCGGTTCAATGGGCGCCGGAAAATTCATCTGGTCTGAACAACGCCTCGCTGCGCATAAGGTTCCCGGCGTGAAAGCGCGCAGCTCCGCTGGTCGAAAGTTTTCGCGCGACGCATCACCTTTGCTCGCGCTTCAACAAGTCGCGGATTTCCGTGAGCAGCGTCTCCTGCTTGGTCATCGCAGGCGTCTTCGGCGCCTCCGATTGCATGATCCGATTCATCAGCTTGACCACGAGGAATAAGACCCAAGCGATGATGATGAAATTGATGACGACGGTCAGGAAACTTCCCCACGCCAGCACGGCGCCTTGCTTCCTGGCTTCGGCCAGCGAAGTCGCAGTCACCTTTGAGGACAGCGGCAGAAAGTAGTTGGAGAAATCGAAGCCGCCGGTAACGGCGCCGATAATGGGCGACATGATATCTCCGACCAGTGAGTTGACGATCGCGCCGAAGGCGGCGCCGATGACAACCCCGATGGCGAGATCGACGGCGTTTCCCCGCAGAGCAAATTTCTTGAATTCCTCGATCATCTCACGCTCCCGCACTTAAAGGCAGTTTTCGGTTGCGTTGATCAAAAGGCGCTCGCGCGCATCTCTGCGATGCGGCACGCCCGGCAACAACCGCTCAAATTCCGAGTCAAGACAGCCGCCCACCGCGCTCATGCTGGCGAGGCGTCGCGGGCGCGGCCTCAGGCCTAGCAAGCCGATGACCTAGACGCCCATTGGGCTAGCTCTTTGGCCTAGTGGATCAGCGGCCTAGTTGGTCAGCCCAGCGTGGACCATCGCCTCGCGCACGGCAGCCTTGGTCTTCTCCGCAATCCGCACCATGGGCAGCCGGACCGTGTCCGCGCATTTTCCCAGGACCGAGAGCGCGTACTTCACCGGCGCCGGACTGGTCTCCAAGAACAAGGCGGTGTGCAGCGGCATCAGCTTGTCCTGCAGCTTGAGAGCGGTCCCGTAGTCACCCTTCAGGCAAGCGTCCTGGAACTCGCCACAGAGCCGCGGAGCTACGTTGGCGGTCACCGAGATGCAGCCGTGCCCGCCATGCGCCATGAAGCCGATCGCGCTCGCATCTTCACCCGAGAGCTGGTTGAACCCCTCCCCCATCGCGGCGCGCTGCTGCGAGACGCGCACGACGTTTGCGGTCGCGTCCTTCACGCCCGCGATGTTGCGGAGCTCGAACAGGCGCGTCATCGTATCGACGGACATGTCGATCACTGAACGCGCCGGGATATTGTAAATGAGGATCGGGATGCCCACGGCGTCGTTGATGGCCTTGTAGTGCTGGTAAAGCCCTTCCTGCGTGGGCTTATTGTAGTAGGGCGTCACCACCAGCACGGCGTCGGCGCCGCACTCCTCCGCATGCCGAGAGAACGCGATCGCCTCTGCCGTGGAGTTCGAGCCGGCGCCCGCAACCACGGGAACGCGACCCTTCGCCTGCGCGACGCACCATTCGACCACCCGCCCATGCTCCTCGTGCGACAACGTCGGGCTCTCGCCGGTGGTACCGACCGGGACCAAGCCGTCGGTACCCTCGGCGATCTGCCAATCCACCAAGCCACGAAAGGCTTTCTCGTCGAGCGTTCCGTTGGCGAAGGGGGTGACGAGCGCGGTAAACGAGCCTCGGAAGCTCGTCCTGGCGGTCATGGTGCAATCCTCTGAGTCGTTTGAGCGGCCATGCGGGCCGGCTTCGAGGCCAATCACGCGGTCCAAGCGGGAAACCCGCATCTAAGCTACACCATTGTTAACGGGAAGGCGGTTACGAAGAAAGCCCCCAATGGAGGAGCGGCGGGGACCGCCGCCTTTTCGCCGCGGTCGGAGGTGATGGTCCGCCGGTATTGGGGTCGCGGCGGGACTATAAAGGGGACCATGTTGAGCGCTCGGACGCCCACACGATTCTTGACCGGCCTCCTCGCAAGCGGAAGCCTTGTCGTGGCGTTGACGGCCTCCCCCGCAAGCAGTGTGCCGCTTCCCAAGCCGCGGCCCCAGAGCACGCCCGCGAAAGCCGGCACGACGCCCAGCACGCCCGCGCCAGCGCCACAGGCCGCGACTCGGCCTGCCCGGTCCGCGCTTGCGCCCAGCGACTTGCCGTCCGCGGCCGACATCGCTGCCTTGAAGGAAGCGATCACCGCCGCGCGCAGGGGAAAAACGACACAAGCCGCCGACCTGCAGAAGACGATCAGCGACCCTGTCGCCCGCAAACTGGTCGAATGGCAAATCCTGCGCAGCGACGACACCCAGAGCATCGATGTCAGCCGCTATATGGCCTTCATCACCGAAAATCCGAGCTGGCCGTCGACCGCACTGATGCGTCGCCGCGCCGAGGCGACGCTGTGGGCGGACCGCCTCGATCCGGCTTTCGTGCGCGCCTTCTTCGCCAAGGAACGACCCGTCACCACCAAGGGAAAATTCGCGCTTGCCCGTGCGCTGCTGCTGCAGGGCGACCGCGCCGGCGCGCAAAGCTTGGTGCGGGAGGCTTGGCGCAACGACAGCTTCTCGCGCGAGCTCGAAGACCCGGCTCTCGACGTCTTCCAGGACCTGATCACATCAGCCGATCACAAGGCGCGCATGGACATGCGCCTCTACGCCGAGGACGTCGACGGGGCGCTACGCTCGGCCAACCGCGCCGGCGGCTATGCTTCCGTCATCGCCAAGGTTGGATCCTGGCGGTGCCGGCCGACCCCGGACAGACGCTCGATACCGACCAGTGGTGGATCGAGCGACGGCTCGTTGCCCGCAAGCTGCTCGACCTCGACGATGCCAAGACCGCCTATCGCGTCGTGCGCGACGCCGCGATCCCGCAGAAGGACAACTACCGCGCCGAGCATCAGTTCACCGCCGGCTGGATCGCGCTGCGCTTCCTCAACGATCCGGCAACCGCGCTCGCTCACTTCGCCAAAATCGCCCAGGGCAACAGCAACCCGATCACGCTCGCGCGCGCGGGCTATTGGCAGGGGCGCGCGGCGGAAGCGCTGGGGCGAAGGGACGAAGCGCGCGCGCATTACGAGGCGGCGGCGCGCTATTCCACCGCCTACTATGGTCAGCTCGCGCGCGCCCGGCTCGGGCACAAGGACATCGTCGTGCGCCCCCCGCCCGAGCCCCCGGCGGATCGGCGCGATACGCTCGCGCGGCTCGAAGTCGTGCGCGCAACCGAGCTGCTTTACGCCATCGACGAGCGGGATCTGGTCGCCGGGGCGCTCGCCGATCTCGGCGAACGATCGATCGATACCGTCGCCCTCGCCGCCATCGGCGACGTCGCCGCCCGCCACAAGGACGCACGCGCCATGCTGCTGCTCGGCAAGGCCGCGCTCGGGCGCGGGCTACCGCTCGATCACTATGCCTTTCCGACCGTCGGCATTCCCGAGTATCGCGCCATTGGTCCCGCGATCGAACTCGCCGTCGTCTATGCCATCGCCCGCCAGGAGAGCACCTTCAACCCGAAGACCGTTTCCAGCGCGCGTGCCATGGGCTTGATGCAGGTCACGCCCGAGGCGGGCCGGTATGTGACCAAGAAATTCGGCGCGGCCTTCGACGAAAAGCGTCTGCTCAGCGACCAGACCTACAACGTGCAGCTGGGGGCGGCCGAGCTCGGCGATCTCTACGTCGATTATCGCGGCTCGCATATTCTCACTTTCGCCGGCTACAACGCTGGCCGCGGACGCGTAAAGGAATGGATTGCGAAATATGGGGATCCCCGCGATCCGAAGGTCGATCCGATCGACTGGGTCGAGCGCATCCCGTTCTCCGAAACGCGCAATTACGTCCAACGCGTGCTGGAAAATCTCCAGGTCTACCGCGTTCGTTTCGGCGGCGGCTCGAAGCTCTTGATCGAGGCCGACTTGCATCGCGGCGCAGTGGAGGCGTCGGCGCGTTGAATGATGCGCGCGTGTGTCCCCCCGCCCGGCTTGAGGGCGGTTACGCCCGTCTTCGCGGGCTATGGGCGCGCGTAACGCCCTTGAGGCCGGAGTCGCGATTGCGCGCATGTTGATCGCACGAGGTGCAGGGTGACGAGCGCGCTGGCATCCCGACTGCTGCAGGACGGCCTCGATATGCACCGGCGCGGCGCCGTCACCGACGCGGCGGCCCGGTATGCGCAGATTTTGAAATTCGAGCCGAAGAACGTCGACGCGCTTTGCCTTCTCGGCGTCGCGTACGCAGAGCTCGGGCGTTCCGCGGAAGCCGTCAAATTCTTTCGTAAGGCCATCAAGGTTGCGCCGAAGCACGCGGCCGCTCACAACTTGCTGGGCGCGGCGCTCAAGCAGCTCGGTCGCACCGACGAGGCATTGGCGAGCTTCGACCGCGCCATCGCCCAGCAGCCGGATTTCATCGACGCCTACATCAATCGCGCGGATTTGCTGATCGCCTTGAACAGACCGGCGGAAGCGGTCGGCGCCTATGATCGTGCGCTCGGCATGCGCCCGGGTTTTTTTCAAGGCTGGTGCAACCGCGGTGTCGTCCTCGAGCGGATGGCGCGCCTCGAG
>WNGJ01008190.1_pt1 | contig 11137 bp, 9 predicted proteins | sample 5400611 | NCBI WGS metagenome assembly WNGJ01 (sample SAMN13153375, study PRJNA577476) | soil metagenome | isolation source: 40 cm soil or saprolite under Garry oak tree replicate 1 | place: USA:California | collected 2016-06-15 | reverse complement strand
TGGAGGAGACCTGGTACGAGGACGAGCGGGAGTGGGGCTGGACACTCGGCCCACTCGACATCATCCCCGACCTGCGCCCTGCCATCGAGATCGCCGAGCGCTTCCACCCATCAGCCGGCCCGACTATCGATGCCGCGGATCGCGAGCAGGTACGCGAGCAGCTTAGGTCTGGTCTCACACCCGGCCAGGTCTACCACGCGATGGGAGCCAAGCGCGTCTACTGGCTGACTGCCCTCGAAGAAGAGGCCCGGCTCGAGAACGAGCTCGCAGCCTACCCGGCCACCCCGCGGAGCGTTGCGGCGCTCCGCGATGACCGCCAGCTTCGCTGGGAACGTATCGCCGCGCGTGTCTTCGGCGATGCCCGGCGAGTCCAGGAGGTCCGCAGGTTCTACGACGAGGCACATGGACCAGACGCGTCCTCGCGCTCCTACACAGGCCGCGGCCGCCGCTTCCCAGAAATGGAGCCGTAGCCGACCGACCAACGTATAGCTGCTTGCAGTACCGAACGGCGGATCCGGCGTCACCCATACCGGGCCGCTCCTAACGTAGCGTGAAGAGATGATCTTCGGTGATGCGACAGCCCCACCATCGGTGGGCGGGCGGTGGGCCGCTGGTGGTGTTAGGCCCGACCTGGTGGAAGGCTGGACGACGTGGAGCTGCTAATCGCCCGCAATCCGGATCCGGATTCCAGGCTGCCGTATCTGCTGTGGCTGCCGCTGGCTGGCGGGATGGTGTTCCGCGCCTCGGGGACTTGGCCGCGTACCAGCGCTGTGTACTGTTACCCGGTCCCGGTGGGGGAGTGGCCCGGCGATCCCGAGATTGTCGAACGGGCAGGCGCGGCGAGCGAAGCAGCACAAAGTCCCCGGAGAACAGGCCTTTGGCCACCCGCACAGGCCACAGGCTGACCTCCCACCAGCCCAGCAAACCTCCCCGGCGAGCCGCCGCCTCGGTCTTGTGCCTGGCCCGTTAGGACGGCTCCATAGCAAGGCTGGGACGGGTCCGCGTGTGTGCTGATCCTCAGGTACGCCCCAGACCTATCACTTGGCTGCGGCCACTCGTGCCCGCCACTTTGCCCACCGGCAATGCGGTACCGGCACGCAGATGATCCCGTTCGGGGCGCAGCTCACGCCGTCATACTGACTGCGGGCTGCCGACCATATCGGCGGTTACACGCGCGGGCTGTCATCGGCGGTTAGTTAGGTTCTGTGATCAGCGCCCTGGGTTCGTGATGCGCGGGCTTGCCGGCATCGCCGACGTCCGCGACGCCGTGCCTGGGCAGGAGAAGAAGGCCCCGGCTGCGGTGCATAGCTGCGGATGTGCAGGCGACGCTGTCGAGTTCGCTGGTCTGGCTGCCGGTGGGGTTGGGGGTGGGTTGAGTGGCCCAGGTCTTGCATTCCACCGCTCGCCAAGGTGGTGAAGGGCCCGTGGCTGCTGGCGAACCCGGCAGCGGTGCACGCCTTGACGGACGGGCAGGCGACGCTGTCCAGTTCGGCGTGGGTTCCGTCGGCCGGGTTAGAGGTGGGCTGGTTGGCCCATGCCGTTCCGTTCCACCGCTCAGCCAGGGTAAAGCGGCCGGAACAGCGCCGCTGCCGGGCCCAGCCCGGGTGCGGGACGCCGTTATCACCCCGCCTCGCATCGCCATATAACGACGATATCGCCCGACCTGCCTGGCTCACTGGCGCAGGGCAGCCCGGGCCCGGGGGTGGCGGGCTGGCCCGAACGTCCCGCCGGCTGGGATCTTCGGCCTGCTGCCGGCGAGACTGCGCCGGGAGGACGCTGGCCAAGGGCAGGGTGTTTGCCAAAGGCGCGGGGGACGGTCATGCGGACAGCGACCGTGCTGGTGGCCGATGACGAGCGCAAGGTCCGTGACACGGTGCGGCTGTTTTTGAGCGGGGCCTCTGTCCGCTCGTCCGCCGGCGACCGTACGGTAGGTATCAGGTGCTCGCCGCGAAGGAGGGGCGCGATGACACGCACACCCGAGGAAGTCTTCCAGCACCACGCCCAAGCGCTGGGCAGGCGACCTGGATGAGATCGTCGCCGACTACGCCGACGATGCCGTCTTCATCACGCCTGCCGGTGTACGGCGAGGCAAGGACGGCATCCGGGCGGCGTTCACACAGCTGCTCTCCGATGTGCCGAACGCGTCCTGGGATCTGAAGACCCAGATCTACGAGGACGACGTACTGTTCCTGGAGTGGGCCGCTGACGCCGCCATGACCCGCGTCGAGGACGGTATCGACACCTTCGTGTTCCGCGATGGCCTGATCCGGGTGCAGACGGTCCGCTACACGCTGCAGCGCAAGGGCTGAATGGCAAATCCGGGCGTCAAGGCGTCAGGTGGCGGGTGAACCAGTCGCACGCCCGGCCGCTGGAGGCTTCGAAGCCCTTGGTGTAAGCGTCGAAATGACCGCCGGGCAGGATCACCAACTCCTTGGGCTGGTGGGCCTTGTCGAAGGCAGCGATGGCGAGTTCGGAGGGCACCAGGTGGTCGCCGGCGGCCACCAGCAGCAGCAGAGGCGTGGGGCTGATGTAAGGCAGGTAGGTGCCTGGCTCGTACTCGGTGAACATTTCCACGCTGCGCAGCGTCACCTCGTTGCGCCAGGCCGGCGCGCGGGTGCTGCCGGTCTCGGTGAACCACTCCCATGAATCCGGCGTCGGTAGCGCCGATGGCGCGAGCGGGTCCTTGTCGACCACGGGGACCATGGCCGGACGCTCGCCGTGGAAGCGGGCGAGGCGGTCGGCGTCGAACTGTTCGCGGAACCCGGCGATGAAATCGGCCCGGACCAGCGCGCGCAGGTTGTCGTGGCCACTGACCAGCGGCACCTGGCTGACCACCGCCTGGACCCGCCGGTCGATCGCCGCGACCACCAGCACATGGCCGCCGGAGTAGCTGCTGCCCCAGATCCCGATCCGCTGCCGGTCCACCCCCGGCACGGTGCTGGCATAGGTGATGGCGTGCCGGTAGTCGCGGACCTGAGCCCAGGGATCGATCTCCTGGCGGGGCTCACCGTCACTGGCGCCGAAGCCGCGATTGTCGAACACCAGCACATGCAGCCCGGCCGCGGCAAACACCTCGGCGAAGCTGTCGAGGTACATCTCCTTGACCGCGGAAAACCCGTGCGCCATAACAACCGCCGCTCCAGGCGCTCCGCTCCCCTCAGCCTCATAGAACCAGCCACGCAGGGTGACGCCCTCCGCGTCAAACTCAACATCTCGCCGTGTCATCCCAGTCTCCTCTCCGCCCAGGTTTCCCTTAAATAGTGCGGTCCGGGTCACTCCACCCGGGCGATCACTGTGCCTTGCCGGGCAGTCTGGTCTTCGGCGACCAGCAGGCGTACTCGCCCGGCCGCCGGTGCCAGCACCTCACCTGAGACCTTCTCCACCATCACTTCGCCGAGGAGTTGACCGCTCGCCACCTGGTCGCCGTCGCTGACGAACCAGGTGGCGAGCACGCCCTCGGCGCCGGGCTGCTCCTTAGAGAGCTGCGGGAACCTGACATCGGTCACAGTCAGGCCCCGACCAGCTCTCGCGCGGCCGCCTTGATCCGCTCACGGGTGGGCAGCACTGCGCTTTCCAGCGAGCGGGCGTAGGGGATCGGGACGTCGGGCACTGCGACCCGGCGCACCGGGGCTCGCAGCATGCCGGGGTCGGTTTCGGCCACGGTGGCCGCGATCTCGCCGGACAGGCCGAACGACTGGTAGTCCTCATCGACGACTAGCAGGCGGCCGGTCTTGGCGACCGATGTGAGAACGGCCTCCCGGTCCAGCGGCACCAGGCTGCGCAGGTCGATGACCTCGAGTTCGACGCCGTGCTCGGCGGACATCTGGTCGGCGACGTCCAGGGCATGGTGCACCGACAGGGACACGGTGACCACGGTCGCGTCCCCGCCCTCGCGGGCGGCCGACGCCTTCCCGATCGGCGTCTCGTACGGCTCCTCCGGCACCGGCGCGATCGACCGGGCGTTCTTCGCCATCCACGGCAGGCCCATGATGCCCTTGTGGAACATGTACACGACCGGGTTGTCGTCGCGGATGGCGGAGATCATCAGCCCTTTGGCGTCGGCCGGGTTGCTCGGCACGACGACCTTCATGCCTGGCAGGTGCGCGAACGTGCCCCACAGGCACTGCGAGTGCTGCTCGGCGTCGGAGTAGCCGCCGCCGGTCGCGGTCATCAAGACCATCGGCACCCGGACGTTCCCGCCGGACTCGAAATGGATCTTCGCCATGTGGTTGTAGATCTGGTCCATGGCCACGCCGAAGAAGTCGGCGAACATCAACTCGACGATGGGCCGCATGCCCTCGACGGCGGCACCGACGCCGAGGCCGATGAACGCGGTCTCGGAGATGGGCGTGTCGATCACCCGTTCCGGGCCGAACTTGTCGAGCAGGCCCGTGGTGGAACTGAAGATTCCGCCGTACTTGGCCACGTCCTCACCGAGCACGACGACGCCCGCATCGCGTTCCATCTCCTGGGAGATGCCCTCGACCATGGCCCGCGCCGTAGTCAGCCGGCGAACTGTGGCCCCGGTCGGCGCTGTGGCGGAGTCGGTAACGCTCATCTGTGTGCTCCCTTCACGCGAACACGTACTCGAGCGCCGTCTGCGGCGCTGGCACCGGGCTGGACTTGGCGAACTCGATGGCCTTCTCCACCCGGGCCACCGCCTCCTCCGTGATGCCGCGGGCCAAGTCCGCGTTGAGGATCCCGGCCTCGGCCAGCCGTGCCTGGTACGCCGGGATGGGGTCGCGGCCGGGCACATCGGCCAGGTCGGGGCGGTATCCCTGGGCGTCGCCCTCGAAGTGGCCCCACAGCCGCACGGTGTGCACCTCGATCAAGGTCGGCCCCTCACCGGCCCTGGCCCGCGCCACTGCGTCACCAGCCGCTGTATACACGGCCTCGACGTCGTTATCCTCGATCCGCTGGCCAGGGATGCCGTAGGCGGCCGCCCGGTCCGCGTTCGAGCTGACGGCCGTGGACGCCTCCCGGGGCACGGAGATGGCCCACTCGTTGTCTTCGATCACGAAGACCACCGGCAGCTTCCACAGCGCGGCCAGGTTCAGTGACTCGTGGAATGCGCCCTGGTTGGCGGCCCCCTCGCCGGTGAACGCGACCGCCACCCGGCCGCTTCCCTGCCGCTGGAACGCGAACGCCTGCCCGGTCGCTGGCGGCAGCCCTTCGGCGACAATGCCCGAGCAGGAGAAATGGGTCTGCGGATCGAACAGGTGCATGTGCCCGCCCCGGCCCCGGCCCAGCCCGGTCTCGCGACCGAAGATCTCGGCCGTCATCCGGTCCAGGTCAACGCCGTGCGCGATCGCGATGTGGTGAGGGCGGTGGGTCGCGGTGACCGCGTCGTCGCGCTGCAAGTGCGCGCACACGCCTGCGGCGGCCGGCTCCTGCCCGGCGGACAGATGCATTTCCCCGGGGACCAGCCCCGCCCCGATGTCGAACGCTGGCTTCTTGTCCGCGTGGTACTCGCGGAGAATGGCCTCCTCGTAGGTGCGGCTGAGCACCATTACCCGGTAGAGCTCAAGACGGGTCTTGTCGTCCACGATGCCTCCTTTGGCTGGCCGGTTCGATGCCATGAGTCATGTCGGTACCGCTCAGCGAGGAGCCGCGCCTGCCAGCGCCGCTCAGCGGGCCGCAAGGGCCGCGGTGACAGCCGCCCGTACCGCGATGCCGCCTCGGCCAGCACCGCCCGCCGGCACGCCGTGATGTCCACCGCCGGATCGTGAGCGGACAACGGCAGTGCCGGGGACCTGTGCGAGTCCAGCGGGTGCCGGTCCGGCGGGGCCGGGGCGAGGTACGCCTGGACCCGGTCGGCCGGCGTGGTCACCAGCAGCGTGGCGTGAGCCAGCGTGCCGTCCCGGGTCACCTGGCTGGCCAGGCCGGACACCTTGGCGGGGCCGATGAACACACCGCGCCCGCCGATCGAGGGCTGCAGCCCCAGCCGCCCGATGACACCGGCCACCAGCGCCGCCAGCTCACCGGCCAGGCCAGGCTCCCACCCGGGCACAGCCACGCTGATGTTGAGGTTGCCCCGGTCGTGGTAAACGGTCCCGCCGCCGCTGGCCCGGCGCAGCACCGGCACACCGCTGGCGGCGCACGCCGCCACGTTCACCTCGCGCGACACCCGCTGCCCGCGGCCGATGACCACGCAAGTCCCGTTCTGCCATATCCGTAGCAGCGGACAGGGCGGCACGGCCCTGACCAGGGCCTCCTCCAGCGCCAGGTCGGCGGCTGGGTCGCCCAGCCCAGCGCAGTCCTGGACCAGCACATCCATCCCGCCCAGGAACCGCGCAGACACCGGACATCCAGACACAACACTCCTGTTCTCCCTTCCCGTTCTGCCCTCACCGAACACCCGGCGCCAAGCTGGCGGCAGAGACCAAAGTCCCCGGTACCGCGGGGCGGGAACGGCTCATCTCTCTGAAGTTTCGTATTCATGCTGCGGCGGCGTCCCCGGCCGCGAGGGCCGATGCCTGCCAGCCAGAGGGCGGGCGTGTAGGCGGGCGCCGAGAATCCACCAATCCGCGCACTCGGCGCGGCCGGGGGAGGGGTGTGAGACCAGTGCCGCAGGAGAGGGACCGGGCATATCAAGGCATCCTGCGGGGAGACCGTGGAATGCACGATCGACCTGATCTGCGCGGCTCAACGGATGAGCGTCGAGGCTTCTCGCTCGTGCAGATCGGCGGCTATTCGCGCGGTCAGCCGCTGGGTGCCGGTGACTCAGCGTGACATGCCAGCGAGGATAGTGAGCCGCCCGGCTTTCCGGCCCGCGCTCCTGGCGTATGATCACCTTCCCCGGGCCTTGGGTGTGATCTGCGGTGTTGCGCCCGTGGTGGCGGGCACGTGCCCGGGTACGGTGCAGAATGCCAACGCTTATAGGAGGCTGGGATGGCTCAGAAAGTAACCGTCGCGCTGGAAGACGACCTTGACGGCGGCCCCGCGGTTGAGACCGTGCGGTTCGGGTTCGGCGGGGCGGAGTATGAGATCGACCTGAGCAAGAAGAACGCCGCGGCGTTCCGTAAGAAGATCACCCCGTTCCTGGAGCACGCCCGTAAGGCAGGGCGCGTGCCGGGCCGGCGGGCCGCCCGGACCGCGGCTGCCCGGCAGCGCAGCGGCGATATCCGGGCCTGGGCGAAGGAGCACGGCATTGCGGTGAGCGAGCGCGGGCGGATACCTGCCAGCGTGGCGGAGCAGTACCACGCGGCTGCCCGGGGACACTGACCGGGACAGGCGCCAGGCGCAATTCCTGCCCGGCGAGGCCGGCGAACCCCGGCGGACCGCCGTCCGGGGGCAGGCCGGTGAGGGCAGCCGCGCCTGCAAGCCCAGGCCGAACTGAGCCCGGCCGTGGCCCGTTATTGCTGACACCATCCCTCCGGTCGGCGCCGTGCCCTCCACCACACCGATCTCATCGCGCCAGATGCGCGTGTTCTCGGCACAGGATTGGCGATGGATAGTCATGCAGTATGGTCGGCGGCTCGGCGGGACGGAGCCGTTGCCGGACCGGCGGCTACGCGCCGACCTCTTGCTAACCGCGCATGTCATCCAATAGCGACTGGCAGGCGCCCGGCGCGGCAGCCCAGAGCAGGCCGTTCTATGGCTTGTTCGGCGGATGAGGGCCCGCCCGCCAGCCCAAGGAGGCGAATCGGCACTGGTGGATCGCCACAGCGCTGGGTTTGGATCTTGACAGCGGCCTGCGCGGCCTGTCCGCGCTATGTGCGCTGCCGGCGCTTGGCGCGGCGGGTGGTGGCCTGGTGGCGGTCGAGCCCAGTTGACTGCGCACGCTGCCCCATTTGCTTCCAGAATTGCTTGAGGTCTCCTGTCAGCGTCTCTTGCCACGGCGCCCGCCTCCGCCAGATCGAGCCGCCGCCGACTAGTGCCTGCTGCCTACGGCAGAACGCCTCGCTCAGCTCGACCCGGTAACTCGCCTCGCCCTTCGGCGGGTAGGGACAGAGCCCAAAGTTGCAGCCATGTTTGCAGTTGGATCCCGGTTCGGAGGTCTCGGCCATTCCCACGGTACGAGTGGGGTCGAGCGGAGAGCGCTCCCCGCCAAGGCATGGTGGCAGCTCGTCCCGCTCGGTGCGGTGTAGTCGCCGGTTGCGCTCACTGGGCCGTGTTCCGCGTTCGGCGAGGTTCAGCAGCAGGAGGACGTCGGCGACAAGTTGCTGGGCCCGCGGATGGAGCGCGGTCCAGCCGGTGGACGGCGGAATCCAGAGGTTGTGCTTGCGCGGTGCCCGCGGGTTGGCGGGACGGGATCCGATCCTGGCCGCCACGCCGCTCTCATCGATCCAGATGAAGTGCTCAGGCTGCCCGGTTTCCAGCGCCAGGACAGCGAGCTTGCTCGCCTCCACCACGAAGGGGTGCTCAGGCCTGCTGCCTGGGAAGGCGACCCAGTGCTTGATCAGGGCTTGGTGATCGGCGTCGCGCCGATCCCACGGACCAGGCTGCCCGTCAGGCAGGGACCATAGGCACAGCGCGTGCACGAGAGTTAGCCGGGTGAACCAGAAGTGAGACTCCCGTAGCATCTCCCTGGCCCTCTCGGCAAGGTAGGCCCTTGCCTCCGGGCGGGCGTGCGGGTGGCGGCGGCGGTTGGCCGCGTGCTTGAAGCCCTGAGCGAGCGCGACTTCGAGGGCGAGACGCAGGTCCGACTCCGCCCGGGTGCCCGGGCGCTCGCCAAGGTACTGGAGCCACTGATCGAGGTTCTTGTTCGCGGCTGGTGAGCTCCGATCTGTTACCGACCCGACGAGCAGCGGCGCGAGCCAGGCCCGGATGACTCCCTCCTTCCACGCGCGGTCCTCGCGCTCCTGGTCTTCCTCGGGGTCAGGATCGCCCATCGGCGGGACCGCCCCTGCCGCGGCGGCCGGTGCCTTAGCGCGAGTCGTGGTGTGTCCGCTGGATCGGTCAGCGGTAGGCGGACCGAGGTGGCCGGCCAGGGCATCGAATGCCTCGTCGCTGCCCACGCCGATTTCTTGCGCGCATGCGAGCCTGATCGGATACGAAGGCTCGGAACAGGCAATGCGGTACAGCTGCAGGTAGGCGGGCTTGGCGAGGTAGTCCTGGCTTCGTCGGCGCTGCTCGGAAATGGTTCTGGCCGCTTCACCGAACTGGCGCACCGCGTTGAGCTTTGCCTCCTCCAGCGTTCGCTGATCCCGGGCCCAGATGTCTGGCCAGCTTTCCTCGAGTTTGTCCGCGATATCGCCGTGCGCGGGCCCGCCGACGCAGTCAATCTGGAGCGCGGCCGCGTACAGGCCGAGGGCCTTGACGTCGGTCCGCCGCCCGGCTTCTTCACACAGAAGCCCCCGCAGGGTCCGTTCGTCCGCGCCGGGTTGCGCTGCCACAGGGGAAACCCCGGCCGCGCCGCCGGGGAGGGGATTTTGGAGCCTGGCGCGGGAGCGCATGACCAGGGCTATGAGGAATTCCCGCCCGGATTTGGCCAGCGCCTGGTCGCGGAATTCCGAATCCGCCATGGCGACGTCGATAAGCCGGGACGCGAGGTAGGCCTGCATGATGCTGTGCGGGAAACGCACCCCGTCTCCTCGCGCCTCCACCAGCCCGAGTTGCGTGCCCCAGGTCGCTCCCAGCCGCAGATCGTAGCGGCGCTTGAGCTTGCCCAGCCTTTCGTCCACCTCCGCGATGATCGCCGGTGGGGGATCCCTCCGCAGCGACTCGGCCTGCTCGAACCTCACCTGGAGCCGGTCCCGCTGGAGGCCGACGCAGGCCAGCAAGGACAGCTGCTCGACCGTGGCCCGGCGATCCTCGCTGCTCAATGCCAGCGCGGCGGGAAAGTGCCCGTCGATGAGCGCCTGCATCCAGGTTTCCAGCAGCCGAAGCCGAAGCTCTGCCCGGTCCACGCTGCGGGTGTCAAGCCGGCGGTCGTTGCGCCGGGGGGTGACATACTCCATCAATCCGGACCGATGCAGCTGACGCGTGATCTGCAGGTACAGTGGCGCCTCGGCGACGTCCGCAGTCTCCACGACCCAGTCAAGACGGCGGTTGTCCTCACCGGTCTCCAGCTGCTGGACATACTCCAAGGCCGCCTCCTCGCTGAGCGGTTCCAGTTCAACAATGGCCGCTTCCATGTCTCGGAGCGGGTCGTGCGGCCGGGAGGCGATGATGAGGGGTAGCCGCTGTTCATTTGCCTGGCGGATCGCAAGCCGAATGAGATTGTCACGCTCCTTCTGCGTATTGTCCTCGATGAGCGCCTCCTCCAAGCCGTCGGCCAGTACAACAACCTGGTCGTTCTTGCAGAGTTCGCGCCAGACCTTCTCCCCCTCAGTGTCGGAAAGCAGCCTGGTGTTGGTGTCCGCAACGAATCGCTCGCGCGCGAGCTTGCGAAAGTCCAGACTCCCTTGCGCATCACGCAGCCGGATCGGGACCGGGACGGCACCTCGTTCGGCGAGCAGCTGGGTCAGCCGGACCAGGAGCGCTGTCTTGCCGGTACCTACTCCGCCGATGACTACATGCGGACGGCGGATGGCTGGATCACGGAGGTCCTCGATCATTACGTTGCACAACTCGTCCCGGCCGACGACCTCGCCGATCATGCTGCCCGCGGTCTGGACCACATTGTGAGACTCGTCCCGGGCCTTTCGCATGTACGGTCGGCCGACTATCCATAGCCGAACCAGGAGGAACAGCGCGGATGCCAGCGCCAGCGAGAGCAGCGGGCCGAGAGTTCCGGCAAGAACACTGCACGAGAAGTTGGTCCTGTTGCAAGAGGCGTCGACGTAAGCCAGGTCACCCGATGGCTTGCCGCGAACTACCGAATAAAGCGACGCGGCGATCAGCGCGAGGACGAGAACGGCACCAGCAATTGAAGCTCCCTTCACGACCCTGACCAACGGACGGCTAGGCCGCCATCTCCGCCTTTCATCAACGCCGCGCCGCACCCTGCGGTTGCGACGTGACTTGAACGTGCGGCGTAACGGCCCGCGAAGGCCGGCCCATCGCCGCCGGAGCCAAATACGTGGCGCACCCGCCGCCCGGCGGCGCCGGGCGCTGTCAGCTGAGCTGTTCTGGGCCGTATTCACCGCCACCCCTCCGCCCCATATTCCTGCGTGGCGCCGGCCACAGCCTCATTGCTTCTCGGTTCTTTATCCCCAAAAGTCTCATAAGAACCCACAGTCAGCCAAGCAGG
>WNGJ01025129.1_pt1 | contig 11138 bp, 11 predicted proteins | sample 5400611 | NCBI WGS metagenome assembly WNGJ01 (sample SAMN13153375, study PRJNA577476) | soil metagenome | isolation source: 40 cm soil or saprolite under Garry oak tree replicate 1 | place: USA:California | collected 2016-06-15 | reverse complement strand
TGCTCGCGATCGTCGAGCAGCTCGAGGAGTTCCAGCGGAGCGCAGCCGAGGAGCTGGGCATCGACGGGGAGGGCGTGCCTTTCCACGTCAAGAAGGAGGTCACCTCGGCGCTGCGGCGCGTGGCGCCGATCGGCCTGAGCACGGACATCATCTGGACGGCCAACGTGCGCGCGCTGCGCCACGTGATCGAGATGCGCACCGCGGCGGGCGCCGAGGAGGAGCTGCGCCTGGTGTTCGACCGGATCGCATCGATCATGCGGGCCGAGGCCCCGGGGCTCCTCCAGGACTTCGCCCGCCAGGCCGACGGATCGTGGGTGCCCGAGCACCACAAGGTTTGAAGCGGACGCCGGCGCCCGCGGCGCCCATCCCCGACCCGGCTGCGAGTAGGCGATCCCCTCGGGGCGTGGCCACCTGCGAGGCGAGGTCCGGCCGAGCCTCAGCCCTCGGCCGCCTGTAGCGCCGTCACGCGCTGCTTCAGCTTGGCGGTGACGGCGGGGTCGCGCAGCGTGGTCACATCGCCGAGCTCGCGCCCCTCGGCGATGTCGCGCAGTAGCCGCCGCATGATCTTGCCCGAGCGAGTCTTGGGCAAATCGTCGGCCCAGATGATGCGCTTGGGGCGGGCGAACTTGCCGATGCGCTCGGCGACCGTGCCCCGGATCTCCTCGACCGTCCCCGCGTCGCCCTCGAGCCCTCCCTGCAGCGTGACGAAGGCGACGATCGCCTGTCCTGTGTCCTCGTCGTGCTGGCCGATGACTGCCGCCTCGGCGACGTCCGCGTGCGCCACGATCGCGGACTCGACCTCGGCCGTGGAGAGGCGGTGCCCGGACACGTTGACGACGTCGTCGATCCGGCCGATCACCCAGAAGTAGCCGTCGCGGTCGCGCCGCGCCGCGTCGCCCACGAGGTAGGTCTCCGACCCGAAGCGCGCGAAGTAGGTCTCCACGAAGCGCTCCTCCTCCCTGTACAGGGTGCGCAGCATCGACGGCCATGGGCGCGTGAGCACGAGCAGGCCCTGACCGTGCTGGGTGGGCTCGCCGGTGGACTCATCGCGCACCTCGGCGAATACGCCCGGAAAGGGATGCGTCGCAGATCCGGGCTTGGTCTGAGTGATGCCCGGGAGCGGGGTGATCATGATCGCGCCCGTCTCGGTCTGCCACCAGGTGTCCACGATCGGACAGCGCTCGCCGCCGATCACCTTGTGGTACCACAGCCACGCCTTCGGATTGATCGGCTCGCCGACCGTGCCCAGCAGGCGCAGCGAGGACAGGTCGTGCCTGCCGGGCCACTGCGCTCCCCACTTGATGCAAGCTCTGATCGCGGTGGGGGCGCAGTAGAGGATCGAGACCCCGTAGCGCTCTACGAGCGCCCACCAGATGCCCTGGTCGGGATAGTCCGGGGCCCCCTCCCACATCACGGAGGTGGCGCCGTTGCAGAGCGGGCCGTACACGATGTAGGAGTGGCCGGTCACCCATCCCACGTCAGCCGCACACCAGTACACATCGGTGTCGGGCTTGAGGTCGAAGACGTAGCGGTGCGTCGCCGCGACGCCGGTCAAATAGCCGCCGGTGGTGTGCAGGATGCCCTTCGGCTTGGCTGTCGAGCCCGAGGTGTAGAGGATGTACAGCGGGTGCTCGGCGTCCAGCGGCTCGGCGGGGCACTCCGCATCGGCCACCGCAAGGATCTCGTCGTAGTACACGTCGCGGCCCTCGCGCATCTGGCACGCCGTGCCCTTGCTCCTGACGACGACGATCTTCTCGAGCGCCGGCAGGTCGTCCATGACCTCATCCACGCGGTCCTTGACCGGCGCGGTCTTGCCCTTGCGCGCCGCGCCGTCGACGGTGATCAGCGCCTTGGCGTGCGAGAACTCCATGCGCTCCCGCACCGCCTCGGCCGAGAAGCCGCCGAAGACCACGTTGTGCGGCGCGCCGATGCGGGCGCACGCGAGCATCGAGACCACAACCTCGGGGATCATCGGCAGGTAGATCCCCACCACATCGCCCTTGCCGATGCCGAGCGCCTTCAGCGCGTTGGCCAGGCGCTTGACCTCGGCAAGCAGCTGCGCGTAGGTGATGGCGCGTTCCTCGCCCTCCTCTCCACGCCAGTGAAAGGCCACCCGATCGCCCCTGGCAGCCTCGACGTGGCGGTCCAGGCAGTTGTAGGAGGCATTGATCGTGCCGCCGGTGAACCACTTGTAGAACGGCGGGTTGGTGTCGTCGAGCACCTGCTCCCAGCGGCGAAACCAGTGCAACTCCTCGGCCTGGCGCGCCCACCAGCCCAGGGGGTCGCCTGCGGCCTGCTCATAGATCGTGGGGTCTTTCAGCAGCGCCGGCTCGCGGAACGAGCGCGGCGGCTCAAACCGCTCGACCTCCAGCAGCTCGGCCAGCTCGCGCTCGAGCTGCTCGCTCCCCGCCGTCTGCGGCTCAGTGGCCATCATGCACCCCTTTGCGTTTGCAGTTCTGCTTCGGCTCGCCAACGCCCCACGCTAGCGCGCCACGTTCGCACAATGCCGGTCGCGCGCACTCAGCGTCGCGCTCCGCGCTTGCGGCGGCGCCGGCGCGAGGAGCCGCTCGCCGCAGGACGCGTGGGCGCAGGCGCGACGTCGGCGCCGCCAACGCCATCGGCGCTCGCCGCGGACGCGGCGGGCCGGCCCGCCCGTGCCTGCTCGCGCGCTTCGCGCATCTGCGCCTGGGACGGCCACGGGCGCGCCTCTCCCGCCGCCCACGCGGGCGGATCCCCGTGTGGCCAGCGCCCGCCGAACAGGATCCCGGCCATCACGATCCAGAACGCCGGCACGATCTCGAGCGTTACGCCGCCCAGCGGGAGAAAGATCAGCACGCCGGTGAACACGCCCAGGATGCCCATCCAGCGCGTCAGCAGCCCGACGCGCATCGCGTTCAGCGCGGTGGCGATCACGCCGGCCGCGAGCGCCAGCCCGGCGATCAGGTCGAGATAGTCGATGATCGTGTACGGGGTGCCCTTGGTGAGGGCATCGTCCACGGCGTGGTTAGAGAAGTCGTGGCCGATAGCGAAGTTGTGCGTCTCGATCGCGCCCACCACCTGGTGTCCGACGCTGACGAGCGCGAGCGCAATGCCCCCGGCCAGCACGAGCGGACGCGCCGCAGACCACGTCTCCGGCCGCCGAAAGCGGGCGGCGTCGAACAGCAGCAGCAGGATCAGCACGAGCGCCGCGATCGCGATCGCCACGAGCACGCTTCCGGCGATCAGGGCGAAGGCGTGATGGCTGAAGAATTTGACCTCCGCCGCGCGCGGGCTGTGCGCGGGGCGGGCTTCGCCCCGCAGAGCCGGGGCGAGCCCCTGCAGCACGCCCACGCTGGGGGCTCCGTTCAGCGTGGCGGCGATGATGATCCCGCTCAACATGTACAGCACGCCACCGGCGATGGCGGGCGCAGCCAGCGCGCGGCGGCGTTCGGACTCGCGCGCGACCTGCGCCCTGGTCTCGCTCGAGCTGGCCATCGTCAGCGAAGTCTAGGCGCAGCGAAGGCACCCGCGAGGGCCCGCCCTGCCCCGCCCGCGCCTGGCCGCGGCCTTCGCCGCCTACCCGTCGGCGAGCGCGGCGTGGACGCCGGGAGCCAACCCGAGCCGCTCGGCGACCCGCTGCAGCAGCTCGAGCAGCTGCTCGCGCTCCTCCGCGCTCAGGCCCGCGCACAGATCGCGCTCGTGCGCCACGGCGAGGTCAAACGCACGCGCCAGCACGCTGCGACCCTCCTCGGTGAGATACAGTGCCCGAGCCCGCCGGTCGGCGGGATTCTGGCGTCGCTGCAGCAGCCCCCTGGCCTCCAGCGCATCGACGAGGCCGACCATGCGGCTGGCCGGAATCTGCAGGCGCTCGCCGAGCGTCTGCTGAGAGGAGCCCTCGAGGGCGCCGACCGCGCGAAGCAGGGCAAACTCGCGCGGGTCCAGCGCAAGCGGCGCGAGAGTCTGTCGGAAGCGCCGTGCGACCGCGTAGCCGGTGGTGGACAGCGTGAACCCCACCGATCGAAACGGCGCGGCGGCGCCGCCGATCGAAGGTTGGGCTGAATCGTCGGGCCAGGAGCGGGGCTTGTCGCTGTTCACACAAAGATCATAACGTGCGCGAAAGACTTGGACTTGAAATCATTCTGGTGGGAATCTATTTCGGGCGGCCAGCGCGGCGCGGCGATTCGACCACCATCGCCGCGCGCCGGGGGTTCGGGAAGGTGCCAGACTACGCGTCGTGCGCCAGCGAGTGAGCGTGATCGCCCTCGGCGTGCGAGACCTCGGGCGCGCGCGGCGCTTCTACGAAGCGATCGGTGGCGCACGGGGGCGGCGGACGGTGATGACGTGGTGTTCTTCCAGGCTGGCGAGATGGTGCTCGCACTGTGGGATCGCGCCAAGCTCGCTGAGGACAGCTGCGTGGAGGACAGCCGCGGCTGGGGCGGGGTCACGCTGGCGCTCGTCCTGGGCTCGCCCGAAGAGGTGCAGCGGGTCACGGAGGAGGCCCGTGCGGCAGGCGCGAGGGTCGCGCGTGAGCCGGGGCAGACGTTCTGGGGTGGCTACGGGTCGATCTTCATCGATCCCGAGGGTCATCCGTGGGAGGTCGCGCACAACCCTCACTGGCGCCTGGAGGCCCATGGCGGCGTGCGGTTGTCGTGACTCGCGCGGTCAAGCCGACCGCGGCCCGGCGTGGCGGCCCCGGCAAATGCTGCCGGCCTCGGGACCAAGGCTCTAGGATGCGGACATGGAGAGCGGCGGGCTCGGAGACCTGTTCGGAGACCCCGAGGAGCTGCAGCGGCGCCTAGCCGAGTTCGCCGAGCAGATGCACGGCCAGCAGCGGCTTGCGTGGGCCGACAACGCGATCAAGCTGGCCGTCGACATGACGGTCGCAGCGGTGACGCGGGTGAACGTGCAGGGCAACGCCGAGGACCAAGCCGAGCAGATCCGAGCCGTGATCGCGAGGGTCTTTCCCGAGGCCGTCGCGCTCGTGCGCGAGGCCCGCGAGGGGCTTCAGTAGCGCGCGCGCAGGCCGCTGGGACGCGCGGCGCCGGGTGGCGGCGTATCCTCATGGGCCTGGCCTGGCTCGGCGGGCGCGGGTCCGGCCCGTTCTGCCGCGCGCTCGGCTTCGCGGGAGGCGCGCCCGGCGAACAGCACCTCCTTGAAGGAGCGAAAGCGGAAGATAAACACGACCGCGGCCAAGCCGACCACGGCGGTGAATGCGGCGATCGCGATCTGCTGTCCCACCGAATATGCGGCCACCACGGCCGTGGGTGCGCTGCCGGAGAACACCTTGACGAGCAGAGCCTGCTGCACGCCGGCGCCACCGGGCGTTAGCGGCACAGCCCCGGCCACCTGATTGACGGCGAACACGAGCAGCACGTTTTTCACCGAGGCGCCGACGCGAAAGGCTTCGAGGAAGAACCAGAAGGCGGCGAAGCGACTCAACCACGCGACCGCCTGCAGCGCCGCCACTTCGCGCAGATAGCGGGGGCGGTCGCGCAGGATCACCAAGCCCTGGCGCACGCGCGCCCAGAAAGCCTTGGCGCGCCCCGCCAGCGCGGCGAACGCGACCAAGCCGAGCACGGCGAGCGCGGTGATCAAGAACAGCGTCAGGCGGAAGTGGCTGGCGAGGTAGGAGATGTCGAAGGCGCTGAGTTTCGAGAACTTGGGCGGCTTGGGGAAGACGCCCTGCGTGAACGCGAACACGAGCACGAGCACCCCCACGGCGGCGTCGAAGATCGACTCCACGAAGAACGCCGAGGCGACGGTCGGGTAGCGCGAGCCGGGAATCGAGGAGCGCGTGAGAAACAGCTTGATGACGTCGCCGCCCCGCGCCGGCACGACGTTGTTGAAGCCGACCGCGGCGAAGTAGGCGCCCCACACGCGCCGCCATTGGAAGGCGACGCCCGGATAGGCCGCGCGCAGGCTGTGAAAGAACGCGCGCGAGCGAATCGTGAGGTTCAAGCCGAAGAAGGCCAGCGCGAGCGCAAGCGCGGCCCAGTGGACGGCCGCCAGGTCCGAGAAGAACTTGCCGACGGCGTCGAAGAAGACACTCAGGCTGTGGCCGATCGAGGTCGAGGCGAGCGCTCCGGACACGACCTCAAGCGTAGGGAGAGCGCCGCTGCGATACAAAGGCGCCGTGGCTGCACGCAACAGCGCGCCGGTGCGGCTGACGGTCGCGATCACCGGCCCGACCGGGGAGATCGGTCGATCGGTGGTGGCTGCGCTCGAGCGCAGCCCCGAGGTGGCTCGCGTGCGGGGGATGGCGCGGCGCGCCTTCGACCCTCTCGCACTCGGCTGGAGGAAGGTCACCTACAGGCGCGGCGACGTGCTCGACGAGCGCGCCGTGACCGAGCTCGTCAGCGGCGCCGACGTCGTCATCCACCTCGCGTCTCGCGCGCCGTGTTTCAGGCCGCCGCCTCGGCGGGCGTCACGCGCCTCATCTACGCCTCCTCCGTCGCCGCCTACGGCTTCCATCGCGACAGTCCACGACCGCTTACGGAGGAGGTCCCGGCGCGCGGCAGCGACAGCCACTATTACTCCGCGCAGAAGGCGCGGGTCGAGCAGCTGCTGCGGCGCACGCTCGCCGGCAGCGCCACCGGCGCGTACGTGTTTCGCCCCTGCATCGTGGCTGGACGCCACGCGCCGCTGCTGATCGACAGCATGCCCTACACCCAGATCTCCGGGCGGCTGCCCGGTCCGGTCCTCGGCCTTCTCAGAGGAGTGCCGCTTCTGAAGCCCGTGCTGCCGGACCCGGGCGTGCCCTTCCAGCTCGTCCACCACGACGACGTCGCCAGCGCGATGCGCGCCGCCGTGCTCGGCCGCGGTCGACCTGGGGCCTACAACCTGGCCGGCCCGGGCGAGCTCACGGTCAGCGCACTGGCGAAGGAGCTCGGCTGGCTGTCGCTTCCAGTGCCGGGGCTGGCCGTGGACGCGTTCGCCGAGGTGACCGGCCGGCTCGCTTTCCTGCCGGCCCAGTTGCAGTGGATCAGCGCGTTTCGCGAGCCCGTGATCATGGACACCGCGAAGGCCCGGCGCGAGCTGCGCTGGCGCCCCCGCCACAACGCGATGCAGACGTTGCGCGAGACGATCACCGCCGTCCGCGCGCGCGGCTGACGCGCCGGCAGCCGGGTGCAGGTGCGCCCGCGACGGTTCGTCAGACGACCTGCGGCCGCGCCCGCTCGAGCGCCTCGAGCACCAGGCGGTCGTGCTCGGCTGGCTTTACCCTCCGCAGCACATCGGCAACGCGCCCGTCGGGGTCGACGATGAAGGTGGTGCGCTCGTTGCCGAAGTAGGTGCGCCCGTACATGGACTTCTTGACCCACACCCCATAGGCCTCGGCCACCGAGCGGGACTCGTCGGCCAGCAGCGGAAAGTCGAGCGCGTGCTTGTCGCGGAAGCGCTTCAGCTTGGCCACGGAGTCCGGCGAGATGCCCACCACCGCCGCGCCCGCGGCGGCGTAGTCCGCGCGATGGTCGCGAACGCCGCATGCCTGCGCGGTGCAGCCGGGCGTTTCCGCCTTGGGGTAGAAATAGATGACGAGCGGCTGCCCGCGGAAGTCCGAGAGCCTGACGGCGCGGCCGTCCTGGTCGGGGAGCTCGAAGTCGGGGGCTCGCTGTCCCTGCTCGACCATGGCTCCATCGTAACCCGGGCGCTCCGTCTCTCAACGACGAGAGCCGGCCCGCCGCGGCGACTCCCTCGGAGCAGCTCGGGTGGCCATGCAACTGCACGCCGACTGGCGACCCCGCCGAGCCCAGGCTCCCCAGGGGTACGGCATGCCCTTTTGCGCTCCTCCCGGCGCCTGCTTTCGTTTCGTTAGCAGGCGCGAGGTGCTGACCGACGAGACGCCTGGGCTTCGCGCGAAGCGCAAGCCCAGCGGTCCCGAGTGAGAAGGCGGCCTGTGGCCGATTAGACTCGCGCCGTGACCTTCGTCCTATTGACAGGCGCGACCCGTGGCATAGGCCAGACGGCCGCGGTCGAGATTGCATCCCAAGGTGTCGAGGTCGCGCTCGTCGGCCGAGACGCCGGGCGCGTGAGCGCTGTCGCCTCAGAAGCCAGGGCGACGGGCGGGGGTGCTCCCGTGCACGAGCATGTCGCCGACCTGATGCTGATGGCCGACGTCCGAGCCCTGGCGGATGAAGCGCGGGCGAGTTATGAGCACATCGACGTGTTGGCCAACAACGCCGGCGCGGTGTTCGCCTCACGCAAGGAGACACCGGAGGGCTTAGAGCAGACGTTCGCGCTGAACCATCTCGCGCCGTTCCTGCTCACCAACATGCTGCGCGATCGTCTCGCAGGCGGGCGCGTCGTCACAACCGCGTCCGACGCTCACAAAGGTGGGCGCCTGGACCTCGATGACCTGCAGGCCACGCGCTCCTACTCCGCCATGCGCGTGTATGGCACGTCAAAGCTGTGCAACATCCTGTTTACGCGCGAGCTGGCCAAGCGGGCGCCCGAGCTTCGTGCCAACTGCTTTCACCCTGGCGTCGTGCGCACGGGCTTTGGCAAGAACGAAAATGGACTCTTGAGAGTTCTGACCACAATCGGCGGGCCTTTCCTTCGCTCGCCGCAGCGCGGCGCGCGCTCGCTCGTCTGGCTCGCTCTGTCCCCGGAGGCCGGCGCTCTCGACGGAGCCTATGTCTACGACGAGAAGGTCGCCCAGCCGGATGCCCAGGCGCAGGACGAGACGCTCGCCGAGGGGCTCTGGGAACAGAGTGCTCAGCTGGTCGGTCTGTCCACTGCGCCCGCCTGAACTCCAAGACCCATCCTTAGTCCTGCCGCGCGCAAAGCCCCACTCTGGATCTCGCCGATCCTCACGCTCGGACATCGTCCGACGCACAGCGCGCCGCGTTCGTCGACACGCTCGCGTCCACGCGGAAGCGCCAGCTACGAGGTCGACCACGCGACGAGTCGTACAGAGCACAAAGAGTCAGCCTCCGGGGTCAGCGAACATGGGCTCAGCGGAGGTGGATGACGGCGCGACTTTCAGTCCACGATCGGGGTGGCTGCGGCCTCCTCGATCCCGGCGTCTGCCATTTGCCGGCAGGCGTCGGCGACCTTCTGGCTGTCCTCGTACGCGTGAAAGTAGACGACCCTGCCACGGCGGATGTTGATGACGTGGAAGCCTTCGTTTACGTAGGGCTCACCAGCCTTCGGCCGGGCGTGGGCAAGCCACTCAACGCCGACCACGATGTTCCACGGTCGTCCCGAGACGATCACCTGCTGGATCTCGAAGCGCAGCTCATCGTAGAGGCGAAACAACCGCTCAAACCAAGCGCGAACGGCATTCCGGCTGTGGCGCTCGCCACCAAGGGCCGAATCGCCGGCGAACACGTGGTGGACGTCATCCGCCATGCCGTCTGTGGCGAGCGCGTAGTCACCGTGGCTGAGGGCGTCGAAGACGGCGTGAATGCGTCGGCGGACGAGTGCCTTATACATCGCGTCAACCTAGCGCGGCCGCGTGGGCGACTGGACTCCGAACAGCGAGGTGAGTGTCAGGCCGGCTCGCTCGCTTGATCCTCGTCCATTCCAGGCCGGACACGATCGCCGCGGTGCACTGTCTCCGTCACGGCGTCCGCATACGCCGACCGTGTTCCGCGAGCACTGGCGTCTTACACTCGACGGCGACGACGCGCATCCCTGGCGAATCGTCAGCGCCGCTAGCCTCGCTCGGCCGGCTGTCCGCCGACCCGAGCCGCCGTCAGCGCCTCGTGCGCGCCGTGGCCTGACTGGTCGCGCGCGCCGCCGCGCGGAGCGGCGAGCATCTGCGCGGCAAGCACGCCGCCGATTCCGCCAAAAAGATGCGCCTGCCAGGAGATCCCCGAATGTGGCAGCAGTCCCGACAACAGCGCGCCGCCGAACAGCACACCGACGACGACGCCCATCGCCAGCTCCCCGATGCGACGGTTGAACATGCCGCGGCTGATCAGATAGGTGGCATAACCGAACACGACGCCGCTGGCGCCGAGCGTCACGCTCCCAGCAGGTGCGGTGAGCCACGTGCCGACCCCGCTCGCCAACGCCACGATCGCGGTGACCGCCACGACACGCGCCGCGCTCGCCAGCGCGATTGCCAGGCCGAGCAGCACGAACGGGATCGTGTTGGCGATCAGATGGCCAAAGCTGGCGTGCAGGAACGGCGCGAACACGATGCCGTACAGGTGCGACACGCTCCGCGGCACGATGCCGTCGCGGTCGAGGCGGTGGCTGTCGAGCGAGTCGACCACCTCGACGACCCACATCGCCGCAGCGATACCGAATACGACTCGCGCTCCCTCCTTCCATTGCTCGCGCCGGCGGGAGAGCGCTTGGACGGCCATCACCACATCAGCCTAGACGGTGCGCATAGGCTCCGGGGAGGGCCGCCACCGTTCGAGCGCGAAGTGCGTGTCGCGCCTCCTCGGCCTTTGACTAGACACGGCATCCGACGCGATCGGCGTAGCGGACATCCACCGCCGCCCGGGTTCAGCTCGCAGCCGGGTCGCGTGGGACCAAGATCGTCGTCGCGTCGCTCGTCGCGCGAAGCGGCACCCTGGATCTCGCCGTGGTCGCGTTCGGACCTGGTCCGATCCAGGGACGCGACCGGCATCCGTCCAAGCGCTCGCATCTACGCGAGACCGGCAGTGCCGGGCGCGGTTTTCGTTTGGACGCTCACGGCTGCGCATCCGGTGCTTGTGGCGACCGCTAGCGGTTGAAAACGGAGCCACGCGGTGCCCGCGGAGCTCAGGTATCTTGGCAGCGACCTTGAACTCGCGGAGGAGAGCGGCATGAATGCAAGCGGAATTGACGAGTTGTTCGGGCGGGCCGTGGACGATCGAGCCGTACCGGGAGTGGTGGCTTTGGTAGGCGACCGCGACGGCGTGCGCTACGAGGGCGCCTTCGGGCTGCTCAATGTCGACGGTGACGATCCCGTACAAGCAGACACGATGTTCGCAATCATGTCGATGACCAAGGCCTTCACAAGTGTCTCCGCGCTCCAGCTCATCGAGCAGGATGCACTCGAGCTCGAGCAGCCGGTCGCTGACATCTTGCCCGCCTTTGGAGAGCTGCCGGTGCTCGAGGGCTTCGATGGCGACACTCCCCGGCTGCGGCCGTTTGCGCGTCAGGCGACGATTCGCCACCTCCTCACTCACACCTCAGGGCTTGGGTACTCGTTCCTGAACGCC
>WNGJ01008185.1_pt1 | contig 11140 bp, 8 predicted proteins | sample 5400611 | NCBI WGS metagenome assembly WNGJ01 (sample SAMN13153375, study PRJNA577476) | soil metagenome | isolation source: 40 cm soil or saprolite under Garry oak tree replicate 1 | place: USA:California | collected 2016-06-15 | reverse complement strand
GGCCGGCCGAAGGGTAAGCGCGTCCAGAAATACTCGTTGCGACCGATTGGCGATCATTTGCACACCCTGATTGGTCAGCCGGTCATCTTCAGTCACGACGTAATTGGCGAGGTGCCGGAAAAGATCGTCGCCGCGATGAAGGATGGCGACGTCGCGCTCCTGCAAAATCTGCGTTTTCATCCCGGGGAGGAAGCGAACGACCCAAAGTTCGCCAGTGCTCTCGCGGAATTCGGCGACGTCTATGTCAATGATGCCTTCGGGGCCGCGCATCGCGCGCACGCCTCGACCGTCGGCGTTACCATGTTCTTCGAGAAGCGCGCGATGGGTTTTTTGATGGAGAAGGAATTGAAATATCTGCATCAGGACTTGGACAATCCGGCGAAGCCGTTCGTCGTCATCATGGGCGGGGCGAAAGTGTCGGATAAAATCGGCGTGCTCAAGGCGCTGATGAAAAAGGCCGACACAATCCTGATCGGCGGCGCAATGGCCAACACGTTTTTCAAAGCGCAGGGAATTCCGATTGGCGCGAGTCGGGTTGAGGCCGACAAAACAAATCTGGCAAACGAGCTTCTCGATCTTTCGAAGGAGCGCGGCGTTAAATTGCTTCTCCCGATCGATGTCGTCGAAGCCCGGGAAATTCGCGCGGGCGCGCCGACCCGAAACACAAGCCGCCTTTCCCGCGAGCACGGAATTACCGCCGGCTGGCAGGCGGTCGATATCGGAAACGTGACCATTGCGTTGTTTAAGGAGGAAATTGCCAAGGCGAAGACGATTTTGTGGAATGGGCCAGTCGGGATTTTTGAAATTCCGGATTTTGCCGAAGGCACAATCGCGATCGGGGAAGCGCTTGCAAAATCAGGCGCGACTACGGTCATCGGCGGCGGCGATTCGGTCACGGCCGTGAAACAAGCTGGCCTGGCCGACAAAATGACTTTTATTTCGACCGGCGGCGGTGCCTCGCTCGAATTACTCGAAGGCAAGGAGCTGCCTGGGGTGGCGGCGCTAACTGATAAGACTTAGACAGAATTGACAAAATGATCAGAATGGCTTTTTGCTCGAAACCAATTTTGTAGATTCTGTTCATTCTGTCAGAAGAGTTTTATGCGTAAGAAAATTGTCGCGGCGAATTGGAAGATGAACATGACGCAAGCGGAGTCGGAGCGTTTTGTTCAGTCGTTGTTGCTCGATCTGGGGGATATTACGGATGTGGAGGTTGTGATCGTTCCGCCGTTCACCGCGATCGCGAAGGTGATGGAAGCGCTGGGTGCTTCGCAGAGCATCAAAGTGGGAGCGCAGAACATGCATTGGGAACCAAACGGCCCATTCACCGGAGAAATCAGCGCGGCGTTGCTCCGTGATTTGCTGGTGCGTTACGTCGTCCTCGGCCACAGCGAACGTCGCATGTTGTTTGGCGAGACCGACGAAATTGTGAATCGCAAAGTGCGCGCGGCGCACGAAGCGACCTTGCGGCCGATCGTTTGCGTCGGCGAGACATTGGAGCAGCGCGACAAGGGCAACGTAGAAAAAATATTGTCGATCCAACTGCGTGGAAGCTTACAGGACCTCAACGAAAAGGAACTTCAGGAAACAGTGATCGCCTATGAGCCGGTATGGGCAATCGGCACCGGCCGGAACGCGACATCTCAGCAGGCGCAGGAAGCGCACGCGTTCATCCGCCACACGCTTCGCGAAATATCCGACGAAGCGACGGCGGATCGCATTCGCATTCAGTACGGCGGAAGCGTGAAACCGGAGAACGCCCGCGATCTGATGACGCAGCCGGACATCGACGGCGCGCTTGTTGGCGGCGCCAGCCTCGATCCGCGCACCTTCGCCCAAATCGTCAAAGCCGCGCGCGACGAAAAGTAATTACCGTTTGATCTCGAGATAAGTACGGGCCCGCACTTTGTTCGTGCCGGGCTGCAATTCTTCCACGCGCATCTGTTTTAGGAACCAGCGATCGTCGATCTTTTGCGCGGAAATGACTTCAAAGCGTTTCGCGAGCTTTCCGTTCCAATCGTAACCTTCCATTCGCATCAGGGCGCCGCTCGCCTTGTCGACCCAAATAACGACGTTCCAATACTGCGAATCCCGGGAAGGCGCGACTGATTGCAATTTCCAGCAGCTGCGCGTCCGCACCGTTTCGTCGCCGAGCACGCGCGGATTAGGCCAGTAAAGAAATTTAAGGGCGAGCTCCTCGTAGCTAATGCCGGTGCCGCGAATTTTCTCATTCAACTTCTCCGCCGGAAATTTTTCCGAGCCCGCAGCGGTGACAAGATCGAGGCGCGACCCGTTTTCACCGAGGCGCAATTGCAACACTTCCTCGGGGTCGGCGAATGAATAACGAATCAACGGCCCAGTTTGGGTGAGGTGAAACGGAATCACCTTTTCGTCCTCGCGCAGCTGGCCCTCGAGATCGATTTGCTGTCGCGCCTCGAGCATCCGGACGGAATCGAGAATTTCCTTGGCCGAAGGAGGCGGCGCCGCGGACAAAACAGCCACAACGAAAGGGAAAACAACAACCGTAACACGCATCGCGCTTGACCTTTTCAAGGTCTCAACGAATCACCTATCTTTAACCCTGCCAAATGGATCAGCAGCTTTTTCATCTCATCAACGAGCGATGGACGAGCCCGGCCCTGGATTTGTTCACGGCCGCGATCAGCGATGCCGACGTTTGGAAGCCGCTCCTCCTCATCGTCCTTTTTGCCGCTCTCGTCTTTGGCGGATTTAGGGCGCGGGCCTGCATTTTTTGTTTACTGATCACGATCTTCATTGCTCAGCCGATCACGAACACATTGAAGTCGGCGATCAATCGAAAACGACCAAAGCACGTGGCTTCCGTCCGCATGGTCCGACTGGAGAAAGGGCGGCCGGAGCTTATGTCGATCTTCAAAAAACCGGTGGTGCGCCGTTCGGACGAGTCCGACCGGAGGCGCGGTGATGCTTCCTTTCCGTCTGGGCACATGACTAACAATACGATCGCGGCAATCTGTTTGACGCTGTTTTACCGGCGCGGCTGGCTTTACTGGATTTTCGCTGCGCTCGTCGGCTATTCGCGAATTTATTTGGGCGCGCACTGGCCGAGCGACGTGATCGGCACGGTGTTTTTGGCCGCGGCGGAAACATTTTTTATTCTGGCGACATTGGAGTTGATCTGGCGTTGGGCAGCCAAGAGATGGGCGCCGCGAATTTTCGAGCGGCATCCGAGTTTGGTAGTTAATCCAGTCGAATGAGCAAAACACGAGCGGTTTGGTTGTTCATCGGAGGGCTGACGCTGATTCGCTTGTCGATGCTGGGATCGACTGATCTCGAATTTGACGAAGCGCATTACTGGATGTGGTCGGAGCGACTGGCGCCCGGTTATTTCAGCAAAGGCCCGGGGATCGCGTTCGCGATTCGCGCCAGCACCGCGATTTTCGGCGCCACTGAATTCGGCGTCCGTTTCTGGAGTCCCATCCTCGCCGCCGGCACGAGTTTGTTACTTTTCTATTTCGGGCGGCGTTTGTTTGGCGAAAACGTCGGTTTCTGGACGGCGATCGCGTTTAATGTCACACCCATTTTCAACGTGGGCGCGTTTGTCATGACGACGGACGCGTTGTCGATCTTTTTTTGGATGGCGGCGACGTTCACGTTTTGGCTCGCGGTTGAAAAGAGTCCGCAGTTTTCGTTTTACTGGCCTCTGACTGGATTGCTTATCGGCCTTGGATTTCTGAGCCGATGGATCAACGCCTTCGAAATCGTGTGTGCCTTGCTCGTTCTCGCTTTTGCTCCGCGACTCCGCCAGGAATTCAAACGACCTGGTTTGTATTGGCTGCTCGGGTTTTTCGTCGTTTGCACGATCCCGCCAATCGTGTGGAACGCTCAACATGCGTGGATCACACTGATTCATCTGCGGACGCGCGGGAGTTTGAGCGAAGACGTTGGCTTTCGACCGCTCGAGGCATTCAAATTTCTTGGCGAACATTTCCTGTTTTACTCGCCGCTGCTTTTTGCCGCTTTGGTCTGGGGGGTAATCGGCAGCTGGCGCCGCGTGAATAAACAATTCAAGATTCTGTTTCTATTCTGGTTTGGATTGCCGGTGTTCGCTTTTTATTTCCTGCTCTCAATGAACCACGTGCCGACGCCGAACTGGGACGCCGTGTCGTTCCTCAGCCTCGGATTGCTCGCGGTCCATTATTGGTGCGAACGGGTCGAGACGCGCGGCGTAAAAATCTTCGCTACTGCCGCCATTCTTCTCGGATTCATCGTGAGCCTTTTTGCACTCGACTCCGACTTGCTGCGCAGCGCCGGTTTCCGGTTTCGGCGAAGTGATCCCAGCGATCGGCTCCGCGGCTGGAAATCGATGACCGCCGAAGTGGACCGAATTCGCAACGACCTCGAAACAAAGCTGGGTGAGAAATTGTTTTTGATTGCCGACGAACGCCATCGCGCTTCTGAGATCTCGTTCTATCTGCGCGACAAACGTGTCGAAGGTCCAGGTCATCCGCCTGTCTATATTGTCGAATCCCAGGACCTGATAAACCAGTTTTCGTTTTGGCCGCGCTACGATCAGTTTGTCGAACAGCCGGCAAAGCCGGGTCAATCGCCGGATGAAACCTTCACCGAGCAAAAAGGAGAAAACCTCTTTGTGGGACGCAGCGCGCTGCTTATTCGTAATTACGCGAAGAATCCGCCGCACAACATCCGTGCCGCGTTTGAATCTACCGAACTTGTGGGCACAATCGAGTTGCGGCGTTTTGGCCAACACGTGCGCTACTGGCAGATTTTTCTTTGCCGCCATTATCGCACGCTGCCGTTATGAACGAGGCAATCGCATCGCCCGCTGTTTCTGTGGTGGTTCCCGTCTTCAACGAAGAAGAGAATATGTCGATCTTGCAACCGGAATTGCGAGCCGCGCTCGCGGGTTTGGATTACGAAATCGTTTTTGTCGACGACGGCTCGACCGATCGCAGCGCCGAGAAAATCGAACCCGCGCCGAACGTGCGAGTTCTTCGATTTGAAAAGAATACCGGCCAAAGTGCCGCACTATATGCCGGTGTTCGGGCCGCGCGCGGGCAGACGATTGTGATGATCGATAGCGATCTGCAAAATGATCCGGCTGATATCCCGCGGCTGCTCGAAGAAATCTCGCGCGGCACCGATCTGGTTTGCGGATATCGCGCAAAACGCAAGGACACGATGACGAAGCGTCTGACCAGTCGGATCGCAAATTTTGTCCGGAGCCGGTTTACGAAGGATTACGTGCGCGACACCGGGTGCACGCTCAAAGCGATGCGCCGTGAATGTGTTGACGCGCTGGTTCCATTTAAGGGGATGCATCGATTCATTCCGGCTCTCATTAGAGGCGCGGGCTATCGACTGGTTGAAATTCCGGTGAACCATCGGCCGCGCCGGTTCGGCCAGACCAAATACGGTTTCGGAAGTCGCGCGCTGCTCGCCACCGTCGACATGTTTGGTGTCCGCTGGCTGCTCTCGCGCCGTTTGAATTATAAGATCCGCGGTTCCTGAGACTGAAATGCGCTTGTCAACGTAAGTGTCACCGCTAAGCTTGCGCTCCCGAATCGCGCTTCTGCATGTCGTTGGGCAATTTACTTTCCGCCGAGCAAATCATCCCCGAGATGAAGGCGACCGAGCGTTGGCCGGCCATCGTCGAGCTGATCGACCTGCTCGTGCGTCTGGCCAGAATCAAACCGGACGACCGGGACAGCATCCTCGCCTCACTCAAACAGCGCGAAGAAACGATGAGCACCGGGATCGGTTTCGGCATTGCGATCCCGCATTGCTCGTCCGATCGGATTGATGACGTAGTGGCAGCTTTTGGGAGATCGACAACCGGCATCGAATTCGACGCGCTCGATAACGCGCCGGTGAAATTCGTGGTCCTTTTCATTGTTCCGAAGAACCAGTTTCAAACCCATCTCCGCACCCTCGCCTCGATCGCGAAATTTCTAAACGACCGCGCCACGCGGGAAAAACTTGCCGCCGCGAAATCGACTGAAGAAATCTTGTCGATCTTTCGCGATTCAGCACAAAAATAAATTGTAGCCGCGGTCTGCGGTGGCCCGATCCACCTTCTCGCTTCGCCCAACCAAGCGGCTACAGTTTGATCACCAGCAATGGAGACATTCCAAACACTTCTCGCGAAGAGATTGGTCGACGCACTGGCGAAGGCTGGGTTCCCAAACGTCGGCGAGCTGACGCAGGCGACTGATTCTCGCTTTGGCGATTATCAAACGAATGCGGCGCTGATACTCGGAAAACAGCGCGGCGAAAATCCGCGAGACGTTGGCGCAAAGATTTTGGAGCGACTCGATGTTTCCGATTTGTCCGAATCGCCAACTGTCGCGGGCGCAGGCTTTATCAATTTCACGCTGCGCGCCGACGCGGTCGCCAAGAAAGCAGCGGAGCTCTTTGCCGACGAGCGATTAGGCGTTGCAAGGTCGACATCGCCAAAAAAAATCGTGATCGATTTCGGTTCGCCGAATGTGGCCAAGCCGATGCACGTCGGTCACATTCGCAGTACTGCGCTCGGCGACGCGCTCGCCCGAATCGCGACCTTTATCGGGCACGACGTGATCCGGGACAACCACATCGGCGATTGGGGCACCCAGTTCGGGATGGTGATCTGGGGTTGGAAAAATTTGTTGGATCGAGAGGCGCTCCAGCGCGATCCGCTCGCGGAGATCGTTCGTATTTATAAAGAGACGAATGCAAGATCGACATCCGATCCGGCGGTGCGCGAAGCGTGTCGTCAGGAACTGGTCAAGCTCCAATCCGGTGATAAAGAGAACACCGGTATCTGGAACGAGTGCGTTGCGCTCTCAATGCAGGATTTCGAACACGTTTACGAGCTGCTCGACGTTCACTACGACATCCAATGCGGCGAAAGTTTTTACGACGATCGCTTGGCCGGCGTCGTCGATCGATTACTCAAATCGAAAATCGCGGAAGTGAGCGAAGGCGCGGTCGTGGTTTTCTTTCGCGGCGTTCCCGAGCTGGCGGACAAGCCGTGCATCATTCGAAAAAGCGACGGCGGCTTCAATTACGCGACGAGCGACATCGCCACGGTTGAGTATCGAATCAACGAATTAACGCGCGACACGCTTTGGTATGTGGTGGGCGCGCCCCAAACCTTGCACTTCAGGCAGATATTCGAGATCGCGCGCCGGGAAGGCTACAAAGCCGATTTTCGTCACATTCCGTTTGGCAATGTGCTCGGCGAAGACCGGAAACTGATGAAGACGCGCTCCGGCGAAAATGTGCCGTTGCGACAATTATTGGAAGAAGCGTGCATCCGCGCGCGCAAGATTGTCGAAGAGAAGAATCCGGGCTTAACGGATGCCGAGAAGATCGACATCGCGAGGACGATCGGGATTGGCGCGGTCAAGTATGCCGACCTCTCCCAATATCGAATGACCGATTACATTTTTTCGTGGGACAAAATGCTGGCGTTGCAAGGCAACACCGCCCCGTATTTGCAGAACGCCTACGTCCGGGTCCGCTCGATCTTTCGCAAGGCGGGCGAGAGCGCGCCGAAGATCGACAAGTTCGTTCTGAACGAATCTGCTGAAATCACTTTGGCCAAGCGCCTTTGCCAGTTTGCCGAGATTGTGCCGCAAGTGCTCAACGATTTTCGGCCGAACATTCTCGCTAATTATTTATTTGAGTTGGCCGACGGCTTCCACGCGTTCTATGAGGCCTGTCCGGTCCTGAGGTCGGACGAACCGGTGCGCGGCTCGCGCCTCGCGCTATGCGATCTGACTGGGCGGATTCTGCAGCGCGGCCTCGATTTGCTAGGCATCAAAGTGCCGGAGAAAATGTGACGATAATGACGAAGCCCGAAGCCCGAGATAGGTCGTCCACGCAACATTTGTCATTTGAGTTTCATCATTCCTTCACCCTTCGTCCTGCGGATTTCGTCATTCAAAACGCGTCTCGGCTTGGCTCGACATGACAAAGCAACAGCATCCACGCATACCGACTTGCACTTACCGGTTGCAGTTTAACCGGTGGTTCACATTCGCGCAGGCGCGCGAGATCGTGCCGTATTTGCAGGCGCTCGGTGTCAGCGACGTTTACGCATCGCCTTATTTTCAAGCCGGCGCGAACAGCTTGCACGGCTACGACATTACCGATCACAACAAGCTGAACGCGGCGATCGGTTCGCAGGCCGACTACGATGCGTGGATCGCGGAGTTGCACGCGCACGGGATGGGACAGGTGCTCGACTTCGTGCCGAATCACATGGGGATCGCCGAGGCCGGCAACAAGTGGTGGGCGGACGTGCTCGAGAACGGGCCGAGCTCAATGTATGCGCCGTATTTCGACATCGATTGGCGCCCGCTCAAATCCGATCTGCGCGATAAAGTTCTGCTCCCGATTCTGACCGATCAATACGGTCGCGTGCTTGAGCGCGCCGAACTGCAAGTGCATTTCGAAGAGGGCGCCTTCTATTTGGCTTATCGAAATCAAAAATTGCCGATTGCGCCCGGCACTTATCGTTTCGTGCTCGAGATGGCGCTGGAAAATCTCGCGGAATACAAAGACGAAGAGTTTTACGCCGAGTTTCAAAGCATTCTGACTGCGCTGGAGTATTTGCCGCGACGGACTGAGACCGATCCGGAAAAGATCGCCGAGCGCGCGCGGGAAAAGGAAATCGTGAAGCGCCGTTTGGAGCGGCGTTGTCAGGAAGCACCCCAAGTTCAGCGCGCGATTGAAAAAGCGCTGGCCAAAATTAACGGTCGCCCAGGCGATGCCCGGAGCTTCGATTGGTTGGATCAGCTTCTTAACGCGCAGTCGTATCGCTTGGCGTTTTGGCGCGTCGCGGCCGAGGAAATTAATTATCGCCGTTTTTTCGATGTGAATGATTTGGCGGCAATCCGGATGGAACTGCCCGAAGTGTTCGACGCCGCGCACCAGCTGGTTGTCGATCTTGTCCGAATGGGAGCGGTGACCGGACTGCGGATCGATCATCCCGACGGCTTGTATTTGCCGAGAGAATATTTGGACGCGCTGCAGCGGTGTTGCGCCAAGATGCTGGGCATTCCGTTGCCGAAAGACGGGCGCGCCGTCTACATGATCGCGGAAAAAATTCTGACCGGCGCGGAAAAGCTTCGTGCAGATTGGCCGCTGCACGGAACGACCGGTTACGATTTTGCCAATCAAGTCGCCGGTGTTTTGGTCGACGCATCGGCCGAAGCTGACGCGACCAGGACTTTTCATCGGTTCATCGGACACACCATGCACTTCGGGCATCTCGTTTACGCGAAGAAGCGCCTGGTGATGCGACTAGCGCTGGCCAACGAGGTCGAAGTCCTCGGCAACATGCTTGACCGGTTGTCGGAAAAGAACCGCTGGTATCGCGATTTTACATTTGAAGCGCTCGCGCGGGCGGTGCGGGAAACGATTGCCTGCTTCCCGGTGTATCGAACCTATCTCGCGCCCGGCCAACCGGTGAGCGACGAAGATCGACAAGTGATCGAGCGCGCGATCGCCTCGGCCAAACGTCGCAATCCAGCGATGGAGGAATCGATCTTCAATTTTCTGCGCGACATTCTGCTTTTCCGGTTTCCGGAAAACCTGGATGCGCAGGCACGCGAAGAGCACATGCATTTCGTGCTCAAATTCCAGCAGTTCACCGGGCCGATCATGGCGAAGGGACTCGAAGACACGGTGTTCTACATTTACAACCGTCTGACCGCGCTCAACGAAGTGGGCGGCGAGCCGCAACAATTCGGCCTGAGTGTCGACGCATTTCACGAACGCAACCTGGATCAACATCGCACTTGGCCTGCAACGTTGCTCGCGACTTCAACGCACGACACCAAGCGAAGCGAAGACGTACGCGCGAGAATGGTTGCGATTTCTGAAATTCCGGAATTGTGGAGGCGCTCTTTGCAACGCTGGCGGACCGCAAATCGGCGCTGGAAAAAAATAGTGAACGAAGCGGAGACGCCCGCTCCGAACGAGGAATATCTGCTCTACCAGACGTTGCTCGGGACCTGGCCGATCGCGGGCAATGGCGCGCCGGAACAAAACGTCGCCCCTGAATACACCCAGCGCATTCAGACTTACATGATGAAGGCGCTGAATGAAGCCAAACTAAACACGAGCTGGATCCAACCGAACGAAGAGTGGCTCGCAGCGACGCGCGATTTTGTCGCGAAAGTTTTGGATCCGACTCCAAAGAACAAGTTTTTGCCGGCTTTTCTCCCAATTACGGAAGAGATTGCGCGATTCGGCGCAATCAATTCACTTGCTCAGACTTTGCTCAAACTGACTTCGCCGGGCGTGCCGGACATTTATCAGGGAAACGAAACCTGGGATTTCTCTCTGGTAGATCCAGACAATCGGCGCGCGGTTGATTACAGACTTCGCGCCGAGATGCTTTCATGTTTATCGAGCAAGACTCCGGAAGAGCTTCTGCAAAATTGGCCGGACGGTCGCATCAAAATGTTCCTCACCCAGCGCGCGCTCCAGTTTCGCAACGAGCAGGTCGATCTCTTTCAGCGTGGAAATTATCTGCCGCTGCACGCGACCGGCGCATTTGCCGATTGCTCCATCAGTTTCGTGCGCCAACTGGATCGCGACTGGGCAATCGTCATCGTGCCGCGCCTTTCATCGCGAATTGGTTTTCCACCGATCGGTGAACGTTGGAAAGACACGGTGATCGACGTTCCTGAAAACTTGTTGCTCGAACGCGGGCGCGAAATTTTTACCGGCCGCGAGTTGTCGATTCAGAATCGGCAAATTCGTGTGGCCGAGGCGCTGTCGGGTTTGCCGTTCGCGATGGTGACGAATCAATGATGTGCGCCTTGAACGAACTTGTCGCTCAAATCGCCGACCCATTGAGAAAAGTTACCAAGATTCTTCGCCAGGTCCGCACCGAAACTCACAAACGTGATGTGCGGTGACGCCACGATCAGCATCGCACTGAGCAATCCGAGATTCATGAGGTAAATCACAGCCACCGAAAAAAACGTCCCGTGGTCGCGCAGGTCGGTCTGGTTTTTTGGGATCATCCAACAAGTGAAGGTGAGATGGAACGCCCAGGTCGCGCCAATGACTGCGTAAAGCAATCGGCCGCAGGGCTGGACGTTGTAAAAAACGCTGAGCACACCATAAATCGCGATCGCGA